>Ga0256840_1001581_pt1 | contig 21094 bp, 22 predicted proteins | sample 355202metaG_FD_185969 | JGI IMG/M metagenome (GOLD analysis project Ga0256840, IMG submission 185969) | Hydrothermal vent microbial communities from Mid Atlantic Ridge, Atlantic Ocean - 355-202 | ecosystem: Environmental > Aquatic > Marine > Hydrothermal vents | place: Atlantic Ocean: Mid...
AGAAATACAAAAAAGCATACTGCTACTTCAATATTTATTCTTGATGAAAAATCTGTTTGCTAAATAATAAGTGCAATTATTTTATGACAGTATTGCAAAAGTTGGTTTTTCAGGACTGACTATATAGGTGATGTCAGTACTCCAAACTTGATTAACTTGCTCAATTATAACTCGTCCTGCATCATCTCTAAAATCTTTTAAAAGATATGGATATTTGTAATGTTCTTTATTGGCTGTAGTCATTCTTAGGCTTCGTATATAGCGCTTCTATACCCATATACTTGCCCTGAGCAAAGCGAGGAAATGCCCTTGGGGTACATAGCTTTTTTGACAAACTTCTTTCCTACATTGCAACCATCTCTTTGGAGCTGTTTGGTCATTCTTCTATATCCATAAGATGGAAAATCTGAGTAGATATTATTAATAGCATCAAGCACACTGATATCTTGTGCTGTACTAAATGGTTTTACAGGTGTATAGTAAAAACTTGTTTTTTTGATAAAAATTGACTCACTCACTTATAGCAATTGACAATGGTAGAACCTCATATGAACTTGCTATCTCATTGATTGTTTTTTCACCCTCTAAAACTTCAAGAACCAATTTCGCTTTAAACTCTGCACTATAACTTTTTCTCTCTTTACTCATTTCTTTATCCCTATATTTTCTATTTCAATTGTAGCATTCTGTAATTAAATTAGAAAATTTACTGGTTCGATTTATGGGGTTCATTATAATTGTTCCTTTCCAAAAAAATGAGTCAATTTTTTACTAAAAATATTTATGGTACAATTTTCACATAAATTTTCTTGATAATTTAGTATTTTTAAAAATTATTGAGGAATGCAAAAAAACCAGAGAATGGTTTAACTGATTTGAAAAATGCTGATTATACAATCGTGCTCTAAGGACATGTCATCTAAATATCAAATAACAGAAACTAAAACATTTCTAAAATTAAAGACCACAATAAATAAAAATATATACATATTGGAATACTTATGACATTTTCATCATTAAGACTATCTACCGCTTTACAAAAAGCACTTCAAGAAAAAGGTTTTAAAAAACCCACACCTATTCAAGAAAAAGTTATACCTTTGGTTTTAGAGGGCAAAGATGTTCTTGCACAAGCACAAACCGGCAGTGGGAAAAGTGCAAGTTTTGTTCTGCCTCTTTTACAACTCTGGAGCCAAAACCGAGATAATGCTAAAAAAGGAAAAATAAAAGTTCTTGTGCTTACACCAACACGAGAGCTAACATTACAAGTAGCAGCAGTATTTCAAGAGTTTACAAAATATTTGGACAAACAACCACAAATAGTAAGCCTAATAGGTGGGCAGAGTATAGGAGAACAGCTTTATAATATTCAACAAGGTTGTGACATTTTAGTGGCAACAAGTGGACGCTTTTTGGATGTTTTAAAAAAGAAGCAGATGAATTTGTCCCATCTAAACTACCTTGTTTTAGACGAAGCAGACAAGATGCTCAACCTTGATTTTACTCAAGAGTTAGACCTTGTCTTGGAATCTTTACCAGCAAAACGACAAAATTTACTTTTCTCAGCCACATACCCTCCAAAAATGCTAAATTTAGTCTCAAAAATTATGAAAAATCCATTACATGTAACTATAGAACAAGCACCTACCGTCGAGAATATAAACCAAAGAGTTATAGAGGTTAACAGCGAAAACAGAGGACCTCTTTTACGCCATCTTCTGCAAGAGTATAAATGGAACTTAGTCTTAGTTTTTATGGCAAACAAACGAGCAACAGACAACATTGCTGAGAAATTTAGAAAATATGGCATTAAGGCAGCTTCATTTAATGCAGACTTAGAACAAGATGTAAGAAATAACACACTTCAGGCATTTAAAGAAACCAAAATAAATGTTCTTTTTGCAACAGACATTGCTGCACGCGGGCTGGATATTGACAACATCGACTGCATAATCAACTATGATTTGCCACGCTCACCTGCTGATTATATTCACCGTATAGGACGAACAGCGAGAGCAGGTAAATTCGGAGAAGCTATATCTTTCATAAATCATGAAGTACAGGAACATTTTAAACTTATAGAAAAACGCAGTAGTATCAAACTCTTGCGTGAATCTATACCAGGATTCGAACTAAGCGGCGAAGCACCAAAAAAAATCAAAGGTCCCGCCCCGACAAAAGGCAAAGGCAAAAGTAAAAAAGACAAGTTAAGAGCAGAAAAAGAAGGCAAAGAATGAAAACACTCACAAGCCTACTTGCACAAAGAACCAAGTTACGACAAGAACATATAAAAAACATACTCAAACTTTTAGATGAAGGTGCTACTATTCCCTTTATTGCAAGGTATCGCAAAGAGATGACAGGAGCAGCTAATGATGAAGTTCTTCGTGATTTTGAGTCAATTTATCTCAGTAGTAAAAAACTTTTAGGCAGGAAAGCAGAAGTGAGTCGTCTTATACAAGAAAGAGCTACACTCACACAAGAGCTTAAAACAAGCATTGAAAAAGCAAAAACGCTAAGAGTACTTGAAGATATATACAGACCTTTCAAAGAGAAAAAAAACACAAGAGCAACCACCGCAATAGCCAATGGACTTACTCCTTTGGCAAATACCTTGCAAACTGCTAGACTTACAGTGCAAGAGTTTAAAATAGAAGCAAAAAAGTTTTTAAAAAATGAGTTTAATAGCGTTGACGATGCAATCAAAGGCGCGCAGGACATCTTAGCAGAGAGATATGCCGAACTTCCTCGCGAGAGAGAAGCCCTGCGTAACACCATGCTGAGATTTGGAAATATAGAAACCAAAAAAACAAAGTCTTTTGATTCTGCAGGCAATTATAAAAACCTTGCAGATAAGAGTGAAAAAGTGGCTTATATTCCGTCTCACCGGTACTTGGCTATTATGAGAGCTGTAAAAAAGAAAGAATTAAGTGTCAAAATCACTATAGATACAGACAGAGTGTATGAAAATATTAAACAATATAAGATTCCAAAAAATGCCAAAAGTAGTTTAGTTCTGCTCTTTGAAGCCTATAAAGACGGTTTTAAAAGGCTGCTTTACCCCTCTTTAGAAAGAGAAATACATACAGAACTAAAAGAAAAAGCAGATATTTCCGCTATTTCTCTTTTTGGAAAAAACCTGAGTCAACTTCTTATGAGCAGACCTGTGACCAACAGAGTTATTTTGGGAGTTGACCCGGCGTTTGTAAGTGGCTGCAAACTCGCTGTCATAGATGAAAATGGCAACTATCTTGAACATGCTGTTATTTACCCTACGAAGCCTAAAGAAGATTATAATTCAGCCAAAGCAAAAGTAATTTATCTTGCAAAGAAGTACAACATAACAGGCATAGCAATAGGCAATGGCACAGCCTCAAGAGAGACTCAGGAATTTTTTGCAAGACTGAACTCTGAGGAAAATGCTAATCTTAGTTACACAGTTGTATCTGAAGCTGGTGCCTCAGTATACAGCGCGTCTAAACTAGCACAAGATGAGTACCCTACTTTGGATGTAACCATAAGAGGAGCCATTTCTATAGCACAAAGGCTGCGTGACCCTATGTCCACTTTTGTAAAAATAGACTCTAAGTCACTTGGCATTGGACAATATCAACATGATGTGGATCAAAAACAACTTAAAAAAAGACTCGATAATACAACCATGGATGTCGTCAACCGTGTAGGAGTAGACATTAACTCGGCATCCTCCGAGCTGCTTACACATGTAGCCGGCATCGGCACTACGCTAGCGAAAAACATAATCAGCTACAGAAATACGCATGGAAATTTTACGACCAAAAGCCAACTCCTCAATGTGAAAGGTTTAGGGAAAAAAGCGTATGAACAGGCAGTTGGTTTTATTCGCATTAAAGAGTGTGAAAACATTTTTGACAACACCGGCATACACCCTGAAAATTATACAGCGGCATTGCACCTGCAAAATTTAGATTTAGAAAATTTAGACACTCAGAAAACAGCAAAGGAGTTGGGTATTGGACTACAAACTCTGCAAGACATTATTCAAGAGTTGCAAAAACCTGGATTTGATCCTAGAGAAGATTTACCGGATATCCCCTTTAAAGAGGGTCTTAGTGACATCAAAATGCTTAAAGAGGGAAGTTTTGTGAGCGGTATAGTCAGAAATATAGCTGACTTTGGAGCTTTTGTAGATATTGGTCTTAAAAATGACGGGTTGATTCATATTTCAAAAATGAGCACCAAACGAGTCAAACATCCATTAGAAATATTAACCCTCAATCAATGTTTACCACAAATTGAAGTTGTTTCGATAGATTATGAGAGTGGAAAAATCGGTTTGAGCTTAATTTAGGCTCTTTACAGAAAAAATATTACACAAGGAAAAATAATATGCCATTAGACTTATCAGAATCACTTGTTATAGGAATCTCCGCTACCGCATTATTTGATTTATCTCAAGCAGATAAAATATTTAAAGAAAAAATTAAAAATGACCCTGAAACGGCAATAGAAGAGTACAGAAAATATATGCTCCAAAATGAAGAAAAGCCACTAAAAGACGGTACCGGTATGCCTTTGGTAAAGGCACTGCTCAACCTAAATAAATTTCAAAAAGAAGGTGAGCCACCTATAGTCGAAGTAATTGTAATGTCGAGAAACAGCCCCGAAACCGGTTTCAGAGTGCTTAGTGAAATCAGAAGAAGAAATTTAAAAATTTCTAGATCCGCGTTTACAGCAGGAGAATCAAATGTAGATTACTTGGAAGCCTTTTATGTCGATTTATTTTTAACTACAAACGAGGAGGATGCTCAAAAAATCGTTGACAGTAATGTATGTGCGGCAGCAATCGTCAAAGCTCCTCCAAAATCAGACGAACATTTGGATGAAAATCAGGTTCGTTTTGCTTTTGATGCCGATGCAGTAATATTTAGTGAAGAGAGTGAAATTGTGAATCAAAAAGAAGGACTTTCATCGTTTCATGCCAATGAAGACAACAAACAAGACACGCCTCTTGCGAGTGGTCCTCATGCAAATTTACTAATAAAATTATCAAAAATGCAAGAACGCTTACCGGGTCGCATTGAGCTATCACCCGTTAAAATAGCAATAATGACGGCAAGAAACAGCCCTGCTGAAATGAGAGTCATAAAAACACTCAGAGATTGGAATGTTTATGTAGACGAAGCCTTTTTTCTTGGAGGTTTGGAAAAAAGTAGATTTTTAAAAGCTTTTAAACCACATATATTTTTCGATGATCAGGATTCACACCTTGACCCTGCAGCAGCAGATATTCCATCTGCAAAAGTGCTTTACCCGAGTCATTCACCTCTGACAGAACTCATTAAAAAAAAGACGCATTAACTTAACAAGGGAAGCTGATCGAGTAGTTCTTCACAATATTTCCATTGGTCCAAAGTCTCCCTCCATTGAGGATTAATTGCATCTACTCCAAAGTATGCACCAAGTACCATGCCTATGGCAATTGCTCTTGACGCATTGTCTCCACCAACCATTGCATTTGCCGTCAATGCTTTATTGAGTCCATCTTGTTCATCAGCATATTTCAGTATAAAGTAGACAGAACCCGGTAGTGTACCCTGTGTCGGAGAAGCCTTACCGACTTTTATAGGTTCACTTCTTCCTACATCCCAGAGTTTTGCCATAGAAGTCAAAGCCAAATCATCGCAAAACTGTTCTTTTGAGAGTTCACTGTTTGCATCTGTCGCCTCTTTGTGTTTTGCTATGGCCTGGGCAACCTTGTTTTGTATAAAGCCTCCCATCTGTACAGCTACAGTTTCGATGGCATCGCGTGGAGTTGCACCGTGTATAACGCGATGAGTCACTCTGGCAAAAAACTCACCACCGTCAAGTGCTTCAGGATGACGGTGCGTGAACATTGTCTGTCGGGCAACCTCTGCAAGCGTCTCTTCATTATCATAATAAGCATGTGCCGCAACATGCCTAATGGCTGTGGCATTTGAACCACCACCCAAATGCTCAACAGGAACACCTTGTTTAACCTGTGCATATGTCTCTTTTGTCATAGTACATATCCAAGAGCCCCATCCGTTTTCAAGACGGTTCATCCAGTGTGGCAGTAATGCAGCCACATCAAATGCTCTCGACGGATTTGCAGTTGTCGCCAAATGTTCTAAAATTACGATGTTATAATCACCGTAATCCGTTGTACCACCTGCTTTTTTTCCAGGATGATAATTCCGTTCGCCCCACCCTATTCCATGTGTCTGTCCGCCCATCATCTCGCCAGGACTCATAAACTTTTCTATAGGTTTGTTTCCGTATGCTTTGTATATTTTTTGCGTGTCATATTCATAATGCGACCCCAAACACAAAGCATCACCCACAAGTGCACCAAAAAATGCACCTTTTATTGAAGATTGTTTGTTTTTTAACATATTTTTTCCTTTTTTTCACTATTATATCAACATGACATTGACACAAAGAAGTTAAAATGCAGGCTTCTAAATAGTTCAAATATTTTTAAGTAAGGACAATACAATATGACAATTGAACTAATGACAGCAGTAGGTGCGCTTGTTGTCTCTTTTGGTGGAACAATTTTAGGCTATTACAAACTTAGAAGCACCCAAAAAACATGGGAGCATGAGCAAAAAATTTCTATGGAAAAAACACTGCTTATGAAAAGGCTCGAAAAAAGATATGCCCTATATCATAAAACATTTAAACTTCTTGGTACTGTGCGTGATATAGAATATCCAAAAGAACACCATGCGAATATTCAAAAAAATAAACAGCAACTCATCGCAACGGCAGATGCACTGCTTGAAGAACTTTATGGCGAAGCAGGCTTGTTTATGGAGTATGAAACAAGATCCCTTATACTCAAAACATATCAGGCATCTTATCGTTTTGCCAAGGATAACCTTCCTTTAAGTGAACTGATAGATAGTTACTACAAAGCAAGACGATACCTGAGAAAAGATTTAGAATTTGATGACAGCAGCGACACGCAAACGGCCAAAGATATTCTCAAAGATACAAAATCTCAACAGATTGAACAAAAGCAAAAGAAAGAAAATTCAATATGGGCAAAAAAAAATATACTCGCGCAATCAGCTCGGCCAGGTTACCCAAATAAAACTGTTCCTGCCAAAGTTGTTTCTCAAACCATACAAGAGTGGAAAGACCTTGGTATCAAGTCAATTATCTGTCTTTTAAGTGATGAAGAAATACAAACATATTATACTAGTATAAAAGATGATTTAATCACATTCTATGAAAAAGCAGGGTTTAATGTGTTACATGTAAGCATAGAAGATTATCAGATTCCTCCAGTAAACAATACTAATCTAACACTTATACAAAACCAATATAAGCAGATGCAAGCTCCTGTTTTGATTCATTGCGGGGCAGGTCAGGATAGAACAGGACAAGTCATAGAATCACTTTTGGCATTGCGCTAAACTATAGTTGACTTTTTTTTAATTTTTGGTTAAAATATCTTAAAGTTGAGTCTCTTATTATAAGACTACTTAACTCTAGGAGACTAAAATGAATTACTATGAAACAATACCAGAAAAAGAAAAAATTAAATGTATATTATGCCAACACTACTGCCAAATGAAAGAGGGGCAAGTCGGTGTGTGCGGTGTCAATAAAAATGAAAACGGAGCACTGAAAACACTTGTTTATGGGCATCCGAGTGCACTCAATGTTGATCCTGTAGAAAAAAAACCGCTTTATCATTTATTGCCGGGGACTACCGCCCTTTCTTTTGGAACAGTCGGCTGTAATTTTAAATGCCCGTTTTGTCAAAACTGGCAAATATCACAAGAACATACGGTTGATGAAAGTGTTTACATGTCACCTGAAAAAATGGTTGATTTAGCTATAGAAAATGGTGCTTCTTCCATTGCTTACACTTATAATGAACCGACTATATTCTATCCCTATGCCAAAGACATTGGTGTTATAGCAAGGCAAAAAGGGCTAAAAAATATTTTTGTTACCAACGGATTTGAAACATCGGAAGTTGTCAAAGATATGGTTTCATGGCTTGATGCTGCCAATGTTGACCTGAAAAGCTGGGATGATGCTTACTATAAAAAAGTATTAAAAGGTGGGCTTGAAGCTGTAAAAAAGACCCTTAAAGGTATGGTGAAAGAAGGTATATGGGTAGAAGTCACTACACTTTTAATAGAAGGCGACAATGATAGTGATGAAGATTTAGAAGCAATGGCATCCTTTATAGCCAATGATCTCGGTGTACATGTACCATGGCATTTAAGCGCTTTTCATCCTGATTATAAAATGCAAGACCATGAGTATACAAAACTGCAAACTCTGCAGCGCGCCAGTGATATAGCAAAAAAAGCAGGCTTGCTCTATGTTTATATGGGTAATGTTCCCGTTCATGGCGATACATATTGTCCGGATTGCGGCACTTTGCTTATAGACAGAACAGGCTATGCGATTACGAAAAATTCTCTCATTGGGGGACATTGTCCAAAATGCAAACGAGCTATAGAAGGAGTATGGAAATGAGTACAAGAAAAGATGCTGTTGTGGGGCAGTTTTATCCCGCTAGTCAGGAAGAGATACAAAAAATATTCGCTCATTACAATCAAATAATAGATGAGTCTATAAAAGATGAATCAATCCTTGAATTAAAACCAAGAGCCATCATTGTGCCACATGCGGGGTATGTTTATTCTGCATTTACGGCAAATATCGCCTTTAGGCTCCTCAAGAATTCCCATGCAAAATGTGTGGTAGTTATTGGTCCGAGTCATCGTGTCTATTTAAACGGTACAAGTGTTGCGGAGTATGACAGTTATGAAACACCGCTTGGAAACTTGCCCATAGATAAAAAGCTTGCAGATACATTGATAGAAAAATTTGGCTTACATTTTCAGCCAGATGCCCATGCAGAACACTCAACAGAAGTGCAAATGCCCTTTGTAAAAAACTATCTACCCAGTGCTTCCGTTGTGGAGCTTGTATATGGAAATGAAGACCCAAATAATTTAGCACAAGCAATTAACTATCTATTACAGGATGAAGAGACTGTTATAGTTATTAGTACAGATTTGAGCCATTATTATGACATTGAAAAGGCAAAAACTCTCGACACTATTTGTCTTGAGGCAGTAGCGAATCTTAATCCTCAAGAACTCCATCAGGGCTGTGAAGCTTGTGGGAAGATAGGAGTTGAGGCAATGCTCATTGCAGCAAAAGAGAATGGGCTACACTCTACCCTACTTGATTATAGAACTAGTGCCAATGCAAACGGAGACAAGTCACAGGTCGTCGGTTATATGAGTGCCGCGTTTACAAAGTAAAGGCTTTATTTCAAAACAACCCACAAATGACTGTACCAGTACCATGCGTTTCCTTGTGCATGGGCGGTACATGTATAATGATTTCTTGGGTACATTAGTGGCAAGGTTGCTTGTATTGTAACCTTTGTATCACTCAACCATTGCATTTTTATTTTTTTTCCATCAGCCGTAAAACACTGTAAATCCTTATGTGTTTCTTTGAGTATTAAAGTCAAAATAGGTGGATTATTTAAGGCAGTAACAAGCGTATCTTCATTTGAAATACTCTTTAGAGGCAAAGGCAGTGTATTTATTTTCAATATAAACTGATCCATTACACCATATCCTCCCGACATAGGAAACCTTGTTAAAGCCATAAAATTGCTCGTACTTGAAATAGGAGCAGAGTTTTGCGCTACTCCCACATATCCTAAACTTTTCGTTATATGTACTAACTTACTATCGTATTCACCAAAAGGATAGGCAAGTATTTTGGGATTTGTGCAAACTTTTTTACCCAACTCTTTTTCTATTTTCATCTCACACATCTCAATTTCTTTTGTAACATATTTTTTATAATCGTTTGAATTTTTCATACCATCTCGCACAAGATATTGATGTGAATAGGTATGGTTTGCATATTCTGCACCATATTTTCCCATCTCACGCATTTCATCCCATGTTAAATAGTTTAATGATTCATGTATAATAGGAAGAGAATTCACAAAAATTGTAAAAGGAAGTGTATACTTTTTCAATAAAGGAAAGGCTTTAGTATACACACTTTGGTACGCATCATCTATCGTTATAGCAACAGTTCTATTAGGAAGCGTTTTGTTTTCTTGTAAATATTTTATAATTTTAGAGAGAGGCCAAACATTATAATTATTTTGTACTATATATTTTATTTGTTGTGTGAAAAGTTTCATAGATATATTTGTAGAAGGATACTTTGATTCATCAAATCTGTGATATTGTAAAACTACGGCATGACTCGAAGTGGCGAATAGGGAAGAATAGCTTATGCTCACAATTACGAACAAATATAGTAAATTTTTCATATTTTAATCACCCCATTTGAGTTTTTCTTTGAGTACATCAAAATAATTAAATTCCTCTCGATGTATGAGTTTTACTCTCTTTTTTGCTAGTTTTATATGTATACTTTGCCCTATTTGCAATTCATGTTTATCCTGCCCATCTATTATTACGAGTGCTTTATCTTGAGGTGTTTTCATCTCTATAGAAAATTTTCCGGGTAACACAACTGGTCTTTGCGTCAATGAATGTGGACAAATTGGCGTGAGCGCAAAAACATCTGTCAACGGAAAAAGTACAGGACCCCCTGCCGAGAGATTATAGGCAGTAGAACCTGTAGGAGTAGAAACTATGACACCATCACCATAATAAGTATTGAACGCTTTTGAATCTACAAGCGTCTCTACATGTATCATATTTGAAACAGAAGGACGCGTAAGAACTATATCATTAAAAGCATAAAGAGTTACTTCTTTTTGATTTTGCATAAAACTTGCTTCAAGAATTGAGCGCTCATCGACCCTGTAGTTCCCTGCAACAAGATTTAAGACAAATTTATCTAACTCTTCTAAATTAATATCTGCCAAAAAGCCCAAACTTCCCGCATACACACCAAAAATAGGAATATCATACTTAAAAGAGCGTCGAACTGTTGAAATGAGTGTACCATCTCCGCCTAAAGTAACCAAAGCATCAGAGTTTTTACACAAAAGCTCAAATTCCATCCCCATAACACCAATCATTCCACCGCTAATGCTCTCTATATCAACTTCAATATGATGTTTTTGGAAAATCTTTTCAAGTTTAAAGTAGCTCTCTTTTAACTCCGGAGTAGAAGGTCGTAAAATTACACCAATTTTTTTAATTATTTTTTTTTGCAAAATTGCCCTTCTATAAAAATGATTTTTTTAATTATACAATATATAAGTAGTTTTTCGATATAATCGCAAAAATTATTTATATAGGACTCTATATTTTGAGAACTCATTACTGTACAGATTTAAATGAAACAAATGTTGGAGAAGATGTCGTTCTTACCGGTTGGGCAAATAATTATCGCGACCACGGTGGAATTATTTTCATAGATTTACGAGATAAAACAGGGCTTATTCAGCTTACATGTGACCCTGAAGATTCAAAAGAAGCACATGCCGTAGCGAATGATGTTCGTGACGAATATGTTTTAATTGCTAAAGGAAAAGTTCGTCTTCGCGGCGAAGGTTTGACTAATCCCCGTTTAAAAACAGGTGCTATTGAAATCATAGTAAATGAGCTTATTATAGAGAATAAATCAGCACCTGTTCCTTTTGTAATCGGGGACAAAAATGTTGGGGAAGAGACACGACTAAAATACCGTTATTTGGAACTTCGCGACCCTGATATGTTTGAAGTATTTCGATTGCGTTCAAAAGCGGCAATTGCTGCAAGAAATATTTTAGATAAAAACGGTTTTTTAGAAGTAGAAACACCGATTTTAACAAAATCAACTCCTGAAGGGGCGAGAGATTACTTAGTACCTTCTCGTGTACATAACGGCGAATTTTACGCATTGCCTCAATCTCCACAACTTTTCAAACAACTCTTAATGGTTGGCGGATTTGACAGATATTTTCAAATAGCAAAATGTTTCCGTGATGAAGATTTACGAGCAGACCGACAACCAGAGTTTACTCAAATAGATGTCGAAATGAGCTTTTGTAATCAGGAAGATGTTATAAAAGTGGCGGAAGACTTATTGACAGCTATGTTTAAAGCCTGTAATATAGACATAAAACCACCGTTTAACCGTATGACACACAATGACGCTATGGAATTTTACGGTTCAGATAAGCCTGATTTAAGATATGACTTAAAGATGGTTGATGTTATTGACATCTTCGAACGATGTGATAACGAAATATTTACAAATATCGCAAAAGCACCACATATTAACCGTATTAAAGCATTGAAAGTTCCGGGAGCCGATTTAATCTTTTCTAAGCGTGAAATGAAATCTTTTGAAGAGTATGTCCGTAAATTCGGTGCACACGGTTTAGGATATTTCCAAATGAAAGAAGATGGACTAAAAGGTCCTTTGACAAAATTCTTTTCAGATGAGGATATAGCACTCATCATTGAAAGAACAGAACTTGAAGTCGGTGATGTCGTTTTCTTCGGTGCAGGTGAGAAAAAAGTTGTTTTGGATTATATGGGAAGATTTAGAAACTTTATTGCTGAGCATGAGAAAATGAACCTTATTGATGAAAATGCCTTTGCATTTGTATGGGTTGTTGATTTTCCTATGTTTGAAGTTGAAGACGGAAAAGTAAAAGCACTCCACCACCCTTTTACTATGCCAAAAAGTTTAGACAAAGACAATGTGGAAGAGATAGAGTCCATTGCATATGACATCGTGCTCAACGGGACAGAACTCGGCGGTGGGTCTATTCGTATTCATAAAGAAGCAATTCAAGAAGAGGTATTTAAACTGCTTGGCATTGAAGCAGAAGAAGCACAGGAGAAATTCGGTTTCTTACTTGATGCCTTAAAATTTGGTGCACCTCCGCATGGTGGTTTTGCTATCGGCTTTGACAGACTTATTATGCTTATTACAAAAAAATCGAGTATTCGTGATGTTATTGCATTTCCAAAAACACAAAAAGCTTCTTGTATACTTACAAAAGCTCCTAGTCAGGTTGACAATACACAACTTCGTGACTTACATATAAGACTACGCGAACAAATCAAATCATGATACAAACTAAAAAACTCTTTTTGATTATCGGTGCTCCCGGCTCCGGTAAAACTACAGATGCCGAACTTATAGCCCAGCACAATGACAACATAACACACTACTCTACCGGTGATATGCTTCGCGCCGAAGTTGCCAGCGGAAGTGAACGAGGCAAAGAGATACACAAATACATCTCAAAAGGCGAAATTGTTCCTATAAATATCGTCATAGAGACTATCATTAATGCTATAAAATCCTCTCCGACTGACATTATAATCATAGATGGCTACCCTAGGAGTGTTGAGCAGATGCTTGCACTTGATGGCTATCTGAAAGAGCATAAAGATATAGCACTTGTCAGTGTTATAGAAGTTGAAGTAAGTCAAGAAACAGCAAGAGAAAGAGTTCTTGGGCGTGCCCGCGGTGTTGATGACAACAATGAAGTCTTTAACAATAGAATGCAAGTTTATACTGAACCTTTAAAACAAATTAGAGATTTTTATACACAAAAAGGCATTTTAAAAGTCATTTCCGGTGAGCGAAGTATTGACGAAATAGTTCACGAAATGGAAAACTTTATTCAATCAAAAATTTAAAGGCTCCAAGCGTGCAAAAATTCATTTTAAAACTTTTTCCAGAAATTATGATCAAAGGACCCTCTGCAAAACGACAGATGGTCGGTCAACTTTACAATAACCTGCTTACAATCTTACAATGTATAGATACAAAAATAGAAGTTAAAAAATTTTCTGACAAAATGGAAGTTTTAACTCCTAAGGATTTTTTACCTGAAGTAAGACAAAAACTTTTAGATACTCCGGGCATTGAGCAGATTCTTGAAGTCATGCAGTTTGACGACATGGACAGTATTGACAAAATAAAAACTAAAGTACGCGAACTTGTTGCTGATTCATTAAGTGAAAAAACCTTTGTTGTGCGAGTCAAACGAACGGGCAAACATACTTTTAGTTCCATAGATATAGAAAAAACCGTCGGTGGGCATCTTTTAGCAAATTCAAATGCCAAAAGTGTTTCTTTGAAACACCCTGATGTGACTGTACAGATGGAACTTATTCAAAATCAACTCAATTTCATTACAACAAGATACAAAGGATTGAGTGGTTTTCCTATCGGTACTCAGGGAGATATTCTTTCACTCATGTCTGGCGGTTTCGACTCTACAGTAGCTTCATATTTGACAATGAAACGAGGCATAAAAACACATTTTATCTTCTTTAATCTTGGCGGTATGGCACATGAAATAGGTGTAAAACAGGTTGCTTTGTATCTTTGGAATAAATTTGGGTCTTCTCACAAAGTCAAATTTATCTCTGTTGCTTTTGATGATGTTCTTACAGAAATCTTCAGAGCAACACCACCGACTTATATGGGTGTTATGTTGAAGCGCTTAATGCTTAGAGCATCTGAACAAGTAGCCGATGGCATGGAGATAGATGCTCTTGTAACCGGAGAGAGTGTTGCACAGGTTTCAAGTCAGACACTCAGAAATCTGGCACTGATTGACAAGGCAAGCAATATGCTTATTTTACGCCCACTTTCAACTATGAACAAGCCCGAAATTATGAATATAGCCAATGAAATCGGCACGCGCCATTTTGCCGAAAGTATGCCCGAGTATTGCGGTGTCATCTCCAAAAATCCAATTACACACGGTTCCTACAAGCGTATGGAAAAAGTGGCACAAAAATTCAACTACGATGTACTTGATAAGGCGGTACAAGATGCACAACATTTAAGTATTGATGAAATAGTAGATGACATTACAAATCTGGCACCTATTGAAGTTGTTCATAATCTACAAAATGATGATTACACTGTTATAGATATTCGCCCTGAAGAAGAGTGCATAGAGCTTACATGTAACACACTCAAAATACCTTTTCATAAACTAAAAACAGAGTTTGACAAGCTTCCGCAGGACAAAGAGTATCTTCTGTACTGTGATAAAGGCATAATGAGTCAGCTCCACGCACAGTATTTGCGTGATGCCAAAGGCTGTGAAAATATTCGAGTCTATCGACCCGAATCATAACAGGCGATTAGTCACCAAGCTCTGAAACAATTGCTTTTTCAACATCTACAATGTCGGCAGTACCATCCACTCTGATGTATTTGATATTTGGATTTTTTGCAGCCTGTGCTTTATAATAGTCAATTAATGGCTCAGTTTGTTCATGGTAGACTTTCAATCTGTCCTGTACTACTGCTTCTTTGTCATCATCACGCTGTACCAAATCTTCACCCGTTTCATCATCCTTGCCTTCCACTTTTGGCGGATTATAAATAACATGATAGGTTCTTCCACTTGCCAAGTGCGCGCGTCGTCCTGACATACGCTTGACTATCTCTTCATCCGGCACATCAATCTCTATCACAGCATCAATAGCGATTCCTGCATTTGTTACAGCATCAGCTTGAGGCAGCGTACGCGGAAAACCATCTAAAAGATAGCCGTTTTTACAGTCATCCTGTGCAATTCTGTCTTTGACAAGCCCGATAATAATGTCATCTGTTACGAGTTGTCCTGCATCCATAGCCGCTTTTGCCATTTTCCCCATTTCAGTTCCTGCTTTTATTGCAGCACGAAGCATATCACCTGTAGAAATTTGCGGGATGTTATATTTTTTGGTTAAAAATTGCGCCTGTGTTCCTTTTCCTGCACCCGGAGCACCTAAAAGAATTATTCTCATTTATTTTTCCTCTTCTTCTTTAAATCCAAAATCTTCTTCATCGTCACACTCTTGTGCTGCTAATATGTCGGCAACAAGCTCTTTTGCCTCTTCTTCTTCCATATCACCGTTTTTAATGTCTTCTACAACATCTTCCAAGTCAGATTTGAATTCACGAAGCTCTTGTATTTCTTCTTTTGCATCTTGGGTTGCCTCTTTACTGCCTGCAATTTCTTCAAAAATCTCATCGAGTCTTTCTGTAATATCAGGAATAACACTTTTACTTAACAACTCTTCTAATTTTTCTATATGTGACATTTTCTGTCCTTATTAATTATTTATGAAATAATACTATAATTATGTAAAAAAGTGATGCTATGAACTTTTATGCAGTTATTATTGGAACAGAAATTTTGAACGGAAGACGGATTGACAAGCATTTTGATTTTTTAAAAAATGAGCTTGCAAAATACGGACATGAACTTTTTGCCTCTTTTGTCATCAAAGACGATGTTGGGCTGATGAAACGCACCTATAAAATGATACTAAAAGACACAGATGCGGTGATATTTTCTTTTGGTGGCATAGGTTCCACTCCTGATGATTTAACACGAGAAGTGGCTGCGGAAGTTTTTAGAAACTCCAGTCCCGTAACACATGAAAAATTCAAACAAAACATCATCAACAAATTTGGTGACGAGGCGTACCCTCATCGTATTCACATGGCGGAGATACCGCCAGATGCAGAACTTCTGCCAAATCCTGTAAACAACATGTCCGGTTTTGCTTTAGACAAGAGGTTCTTTTTTATGCCGGGATTTCCCTCGATGTCCCATCCAATGACCAGTGAAATAATAAAAAAATATTTTTCACAGGCAAAGAAAAAGTACAAGTATACATTACTAGCAAAAACAAGTGAAAATACACTCATTGATGTTATGCAAAAACTTCCAAAAAACATTGAACTTTCTTCTTTACCAATCTTTATAAATGAAAACCCAAATGTAGAACTCTCTTTAAGCGGAGAAAACAAAGAAAAAATCAAAAAATATTTTGATATGTTTCAAAAAAAACTAAAAAAACTAAAAATACCTTTCACAATAGCATAAACCAAAGGATATTTTCTTTTTTATTTGATTATTGGTACTTTTATTGCTTTTAGATACTAAAAAAGAGAAAATATTATGGCATTAATAATGAATAACCATGTCGTTAAAGGGCATAAAACTTTACTGGGCAATAAATTTGTAACATATAAAGAGCTGAACCTCCCGAGTCGTACAGACATATACCAATACACCAAAAACGGTTTTGACTGGGGAAACACTTCAAAAGGTGCTTTGCAACTTGCTTTTGCAATACTTTATCAACTCAGTAATAAAGAAACGGCACAAATGTATGCAAAAGAGTTTTGCGAAGATGTTATCAAGCATCTTAATTCTCGCGACTGGGTTTTAGAAGCTTCAAATGTTCTTGCTTGGATGGAGACCCATTGTACTACAGTTGCTGAGATACAGCAAAAAACACCAAAACCAAAAAGATTAAAACCTGCAAACAAAAAAATCAAAAAAGACAAATCAAATGTCGTCAAAGATATTTGTAAAGAGCTTCAAATTACACAAAAACAACTCGCCGAAGTACTTGAAGTACTTGAAGTACCTGAAGGCACCGTCAGCAGTTGGGCTGTTAAAAATGAAATACCGAGACTTGGCAAAAAAGCCATAGAATTTTATATACAAAATACAAAAAACCAAAAAATTGTTGACAGCTACAGAAGTTTTATAGAACTGCTTCAAGCATCATAATTTATCTTGCATACCCTGTGTTTTTAGGGGTATTTTCATCATAATCAAAAAGAGCTAATATACTTTTTTTATTCATTTTTCTTGCAAAATCCATAGCACTAAAGCCCTTTAAATCTTTGACATATTGGTTAGCTCTGTTTTCTAGTAAAATTTTTGCAATTTCTACTCGCCCATAGCATGCTGCACCCATCAAAGCCGTAAAGCCACTGCGCCTTGTCGTTTTATTGACATCTTTACCCTGCTTTATCAAATATTGTACCATTTCAATGTTATCGTATGTGATTGCCATATCAAAAATACTGACACCTTCATGGTCAAAATCAAAAATATCTGCACCGCTTTGTATCAGTAACATTATTGTCTCATGTGAGCATTGCGCTCGCAAAGCACAGGCAAGTACTGATTCTCCAGACTCATTTGTCTCGGACAAATCTCCACCGCTTTTTATATATTTTTTGATACCAAGGTAGTCATCATTTTGTAAAAGTTCAAGCCAAGTGTTCAAAATATTCTCTTTTTCTTTTATTATATACTAAACTCCGTTAGTAGTTTTTAAGTATAATTGCAAAACAAATTAATTAAGCGAGAATTCAATGGAAGTTATTCAAACAGCAGATGCTTTTAAAGCATTGGTACAAAACATTAAAACAAATACAAAAGGATACAAAGACCCTTTGGCTTTTGGTATAGCACGAGTAGATTTGGGACAATTAAATGTCGATAAATCTCTTCAAGCTACATACCCTATAATAAATTGGGATGAAAATTTTGGTAGTGCTGCAATTTTTGTACAAGCACTTGCGGATCAAGATATCGAAGTAGATTTCACACAAAATGAAGTTACATGTAACATTAATTTACAATTTTTAAAAGATTGTTTAAATGCTTTTACACCTTATTCTGACGAAGCATATGGCGATGCGCATAAAAACATTCAGGTCATTTCAGCACTCTATTCTCAAATAGTAAATAATGGAAGTCTTGAAGGTGAATTTAAAGTATGTTTCATATTTGAAGATGCTCCGTGTCAAAGTGTTGAGGCAACTTACTTAAAACTCTATGCTATCTCTTTAGCAAAAGTAGGACTTCGTGAAATCAACCTAAATGGTGCATTCGGTGCCTTGCCAAATGTTGCATGGTCAAACGGTCAGCCTATAGAGCTTGAGTATTTACGAGAATTTGAAATAGAGCTAAAACTTGCAAACGAATACCCACATATTGATTTTGTAGACAAATTTCCAAGATTTTTACAGCACATCATTCCAGCAGACAATACACGCATACTTGACACATCAAAAGTTCGTTTTGGTGCACAACTTGCAGCCGGAACAACAGTTATGCCGGGTGCCTCATACATTAACTTTAATGCGGGAACAACAGGTTCTGTCATGGTTGAGGGTCGCATCTCATCATCTGCAATTGTTGGAGATGGCTCTGATGTCGGAGGCGGTGCTTCTATTCTTGGTGTATTATCTGGAACTGATGGAAATCCAATTTCAATTGGGAAGAATTGTCTTTTAGGTGCAAATTCTGTTTGTGGTATTCCACTTGGTGACGGCTGTATCATTGATGCAGGTCTAGCTATTTTAGAAGGGACCAAAGTCGGTATTTATTCGGAAGAACTTAAAAAAATCATGGAAGTAAATACAAACGCAAATATGCAAGGTGAAGTTTTTAAAGCGAAACAACTTTCATTTTTTAGCGGTCTTCACTTTAGACAAAATTCTTTAACAGGTGAAATTACAGCTTCTCGTTCAAAAAGAGAAATAAAGCTCAACGCTGATCTTCACTAAAAAAATCTTCAATACCTGACATTTACTAGTCAGGTATTTATTTTATGCTATAATATTCTAAAGATGGAGGTGGTCATCATGAATATATCAAATAACATTTCATCCATTAATGCTCATCAAACTTTGTTGAATGCAACTGCAAATAATGTTGCGAATGTAAATACGGATGGTTTTATACCAAAAGATGCAAAAATATCTAATCAGTCTAATTCTTTACATGTAAACATACGAGAAGCAGATAACAACGGTTCAAAAAGAAGTCAAACAGACTTAGCAAAAGAGATTCCTAATGAAATTATCGCCCAAGACGGTGTAGCTGTGAATGTCAATGTCATCAAAACACAAGATGAAATGATGGGGACACTCTTAGACATAAAAGCTTAATTACCGAGTTACGATATTCATACTTTTCAAATTTTTCAATAAAGAAGCATTCTTATCAAAATCAGACAAGTTACTACCCATCTGTAGTGTGCTAAAAACTGTTTTACCAATGACAAATCTTCCCTCTATTCCGTTATGAACAGTTTTTATACCCCAAACATTTTGAAAAATAATTATTTTATTGTTTATTGTCCCAACATAAAGAACAATATGCCCTTTTTTATAAAGCAGTGTTTCAAAAGGAACAGCACTTTTTTTGATAGTTGCAATTTTTTGTTCATTTGACATATTTTCAAGAGATATAACTTTTCCAACTTTACTCTGCTGATAAGAATTTCTCGGTAGCCAAATTCCAAACGGTGCAAAAAAATCTCTTAGTGTTGAAGAGCAGTCTCTTTGATTATATAGACCACCCCATCCATAGTTTACATGTAAGAGTTCATTCATAATCATATTAATATTATTAGCATTAAATTTTAATATACTATTATGTCCATTTTTATTAGAAAGTATCGCATTTACATAATATGGCTCTTTTAGTTTGTAATTTGCAATAGTTAAAACATGGAACTGTTTTTTATTTTCATTTATGAGTGGAAGCATTGTTCCTATAGTCGATTGAAATAAGAAGTCTTGATCAGGTGTATAAATCGGTTTATTATCTTTGGTTATGAAAATTTGTTCTGCATCTTGCCAACTGTCTGTATATTTTTTTTCTATGTATACTATATCTCGTGATTTTACCCAACCGTAAGCAAAACTTGATTTTATAAATACCCATGCTTTATCTTTTGAGTAATGCGAAACAAAAATAGGTTTATTTGCTGCAATAGTAGAATTTTGCATATAATCAAATGGGAAGCCTTCTCCTGCTTTATTCGGGTCTCTTAAAACCGGTCTACTTGTTGGAAAAGCCCTAATATTGAGCTTTTTCAGAGTAATCGCTCGTTTGTTAACACTTGAATATTCAGCAAAATTAGAATTTTCTTCTATGTTTTTAAAAAAATCATCATCAAGCAGTTGTAAATTTTCTCCGTAGCTATTTTTTACAGTAAATACTTTATATGCCCACATTGCATTTTGTAAAGGTATATCCATTTTCTCAATATTCCATGGCTTGAAGTACATTTTTTCATAGTTTTCTAAAGAAGAAATATATCCTTCATTGATATTATTAGTATACAATGAAACATCCTGAGAAACTTCTGTGAAACCTTTTATAAATTTTATTTGAGGCATTTGAGTGTCTAGTCTCTTTTGTACACATCCACTCAGTAAAAAAAGAGTTAAACATAGATAAATATATTTCAAAATAATCCTTTAGTCTACATCACCAAATCTACTTACAACTCTACCAATCACTTCAACTTGATTTGCGTCAAGTGTTTGC
>Ga0256840_1001582_pt1 | contig 21087 bp, 20 predicted proteins | sample 355202metaG_FD_185969 | JGI IMG/M metagenome (GOLD analysis project Ga0256840, IMG submission 185969) | Hydrothermal vent microbial communities from Mid Atlantic Ridge, Atlantic Ocean - 355-202 | ecosystem: Environmental > Aquatic > Marine > Hydrothermal vents | place: Atlantic Ocean: Mid...
GGCAAGAGATGCATATAGATTATATAGAAGTGAAGGAAGCATAATGGAGAGAAAGAAACAGTATTTAAAAATCAAAAAGTCAACGCCAAGAAAAAGAGATGCAAATGAGAGAAAGGTTGATTTTCATCCAACTTACCATCTTTTTACTAAAGAAGAAGCTGACACACAATCACTTCGTTGTATAAAATGTCCAGTTGATTTACTCAAAGATATGAGTGGAGAGTTTAGCTTTTGTAGAACGGGTTGTCCTTTAGAAAACAAAATTCCGCTATGGATAGAAGCAACAAGGCAAGGGGATATTAAAAAAGCTTTTTCCCTAAGTAACGAAATTTCACCATTTCCAGAGATTTTAGGAATGGTTTGTCCTCATGATGTCTTATGTCAAGGGGGGTGTACCATTGCAAAAACTGAGAGTGGAAGTGTGACTATCGGTGCTATTGAAGTCTATCTTAATGAACAGGCATTCAAGATGGGACTCAAGCCTGATTATGGAGAAAATAGAGAAAAAATTGGTAAAAAGGTAGCCGTTATAGGGAGTGGTCCTGCAGGTATGAGCTGTGCAACATTTCTGTTAAGAGGTGGGGTTGAGGTTGATATGTTTGAAAAATCGGATCGTCCTGGTGGGCTTTTAACTTATGGAATCCCTAACTTCAAGATAAAAAAAGATGTAATTTTACGACGCTTTGGCTGGATGCAAGAAGCAGGTATGAATTTACATCTTAACACAGATATTAAAGACTCTGAGCAATTAAAATCAATGCTTGATGAGTATGATGCTATATTTGTTGGATTAGGTGCACCTAGTAGCCGTGGAGCTAGAATGAAAAATGAGGATGCGCATGGTGTTTACCATGTTATGGATATATTAAAGCATGCGCAAAAAAGGGTTTTTGAAGATTTTTATGAATCAATTTTAGAAGGCAAAGATGTTGTAGTCATTGGTGGTGGAGATTCTGCTATGGATGCTGTGAGAACTTCTGTGCGTATGAAAGCAAATTCCGTTCGTTGTGCATATAGACGCGATCAGGCAAATATGCCAGGAAGCCAGAAAGAGGTTATAAATGCACAAGAAGAGGGTGTTATATTTGAATTTTATACAGCGCCTAAAGAGGTTGTTGTAGATAAAGGGCATCATGTTCAAGGTCTTATATGCCAAAGAACTCAGCTAGGTGAACCTGATGCAAGTGGAAGAAGAAAACTAGAAGTGATTGAGGGAAGTGAGTTTGAATTAAAGTGTGATGTTATTATTTTAGCACTTGGTTTTGATAATGTTGAATTTCCTTGGTATGATGATGCACAAATAAATACAGGAAGATGGGGGGACATCATTGTAGATGATGAAAAAAGAACTTCCAATAAAAGAATATATGCAGGAGGCGATGCTGTTCGTGGGGCAGATTTAGCAGTAACAGCCGCCGCAGATGGGCGTACAGCCGCTCTGAGTATGTTAAAAGAGTTTGGCGTCACTCTATAAGAACTGTTTACACTTTTTTTATTAAAAAAGTGTAAATACCTAAAGATGCCAAGATAATGCCAATACCTGAAATCAGGTAGAGGGCATGAATCATCTGTGTATAATCATGCAGAGTGATTTTAAAGACAACCATAAGCGCTTCAATAGAGAGTGCTATAATAATTGCTACAGAGAATTTTGTTAAAATTGTTGCATCTTCATTTTTTTCTCCATAACTTTTAAAAAAGACTTCTCTCTCAAGTATAGTTTTTCCCAAATCAAAGATTGCTAATCCTAAGGTAATGGATATAATAGGTTTAAAGAGTGTATCAATGGTAAATCCTTCAAAGACAATAGATGTACCAAAGGAGTAAAAGGCATATAGCATAGCCAAAAATGTAAAGAAGATAAGTGAAAAACCGATAAAAGAGTAAAAATATTTGGTAAAATTATTAAACGCTGGATGCAGTTCTATTAACCCAAATCGCCCTAAAAGTCCATCTACTGAAAAGTCAATAAAAATATATTGAGAAGCTTCTTTTTTTCTTACAGTAATACAGACATTGCCTGTTGCCGAACTTAAATATGGCTCACTAATGGCATAACTATCATCTTTTTCTACCAACTTAAAGTTAAGATAACTTCTATCTTGTTTTTTCGCATCATGATCAATATTTTTTCGAGAGATATTTGGCGATATTTGTTGGTAGTTACTATCAGTTATATAAATAAGTTCAATAGATGGAAAGTTTTTAAAATAAATAGCATACTGACTTTCTTCATTTTCTTTATATGTGAAATCATTTTCAGTAAGCGTATTTATTAAAAAGGATTCTATCTCAAATTTGTGCTTTTGGTATATTTCAATAAATTTATTCATAAAAAAGTTCCTCAAGAGTATTTTTCCAAAATTGTATCACTTTTGGTTTTTAAGTAAACAAAATATTGATTAAAAATTAATCATTTGAAAAATAAAACTACAATTTATAATTATTTTTTATAAATAAAATAATATTTGTAACTTTTTTATATCTTTGAAAAATATATTAATTTTATAAGGTAATATTAGAGTTATTTAAGTTACAGTGATGTAATATAGTGAATGAATAAGTATTCAATGAATGAAAGGGAGAATGCACACATGAAAAAACATAATGAAATGTCATATGACACGCTTTATGCAGATTTTGAGAATCGCATTAAAGAACTAGAAAAGCTACCACGCTTAAAAGAGGAGACATCTGTTGAAGAGATGTTACATGAGAAAGGGTTTTCTCGAAGAGATTTTATGAAATGGGCTGGTGCTATTACGGCAATGCTGGCTTTACCATCAAATTTTACACCATTAATGGCTGATGCTATTAAGGTTGTTGACAGATTGCCTATTATTTGGTTGCATATGGCTGAATGTACTGGGTGTAGTGAGGCACTGTTGCGTTCTGCTCATCCAACAATTGATAGTTTGATTTTTGATTATATTTCATTAGAATATCATGAAACATTGATGGCAGCTGTTGGTTGGCAGGCAGAAGAGAATATTGAACATGCGATGCACAAATATAAAGGACAATATATTTTGATGGTTGAAGGCGGTATTCCAACTGGTTTGGATGGTGCATACCTTACACTTGGCGGGCATGGTAAAAAAGGAATTGATATTGCAAAAGAAGCAAGTGAAAATGCAGCTGCAATTTTTGCAATTGGAACATGCTCTGCTTTTGGCGGAGTACAGGCTGCTGTACCAAATCCGACAGGGGCTGTAGCGCTTAGTGAAGTAACACATAAGCCTGTTATTAATGTGCCAGGATGTCCTCCGAGTGAGAAAAACATTGTTGGGACTTTAATGTATTATATTTTATATGGTTCTCTGCCTGCACTTGATGTATACAATAGACCAAAATGGGCGTATAGGTTAAGAATTCACGATCTTTGTGAGCGTAGAGGTCATTTTGATGCGGGTGAATTTGTTGAAAACTTTGGTGATGATGCTGCAAAAGATGGGTATTGTTTGTATAAAGTGGGTTGTAAAGGTCCATATACTTTTAATAATTGTTCAAAAAACAAATTTAATGAAGACACATCATGGCCTGTGCAAGTTGGTTTTGGCTGTATAGGTTGTAGTGAACCAAATTTTTGGGACACTATGGGTACCGTAAATGAGCCACTCAAAGACAGACTGTTTAATACAACTTTTAGTGGACTAGGTGCAGATGCAACGGCAGATAAAATTGGTGTTGGCTTACTTATAGCGACGGGTGTAGGTTTGGCAGCACACGCGGCATTATCAGCAGTAAAACCACCAAAAGAATAAGAGAGAAGGAGAATTTATGTCAAAAAGAGTAGTAGTAGATCCTATAACAAGAATTGAAGGACATTTGAGAGCTGAGGTTGTCGTTAATGATAACGGTGTCGTTGAAGATGCATATGTTTCATCAACACTTTGGCGTGGACTGGAAGTTATTGCAAAAGATAGAGACCCTAGAAATGTGGCAATACTTATGCAAAGAATTTGTGGAGTATGTACATATTCACACTATTTAAAAAGTACAATGGCAGTGGAAGATGCTTTAGGTATTAAGATTCCTTATAATGCAGAGCTTGTAAGAACTTTAATGAATATGGCACTTTTTATTCATGATCATGTTGTGCATTTTTATCATCTTCATGGTGTTGATTGGGTTGATATTGTTTCAGCACTTGATGCAGATCCTGCAAAAGCTGCAAAACTTGCTTTCAAATATAGTGATTCACCAATTGCTGCTGGAGAAGCAGAATTAATTGATGCACAGAAAAAGGTTGAAAAACTTGCAAAATCTCCACAGGGAATGGGACCGTTTGCAAATGCGTACTGGGGACATAAAACATACAAATTAACTCCAGAACAAAACTTAATTGCACTTTCTCACTATTTAAAGGCACTTGAAGTACAAAGAATTGCTGCAAAGATGATGGCTATTTTTGGTGGAAAAAATCCACATCCACAATCTTTAGTTGTTGGTGGTGTTACATGTGTTATGGATATTTTAGATCCTACTCGTATGAGTGAATATATGGATAACTTTAAAAAACTCAAAGATTTTGTTAATAATGCTTATTATGCAGATATTAAAATGGCGGCAGAAATGTATGCAAATGAGCCATCGGTAGTTAAACCAATCGGTGTGAAAAACTTTATGAGTTACAAAGAGCTTCTTGTTGGCCGTAATGAGTATCTTTTTAGTGCTTGTGGATATGTTCTTAATGAAGATATGTCAAAAGTACATGAGATAGATGAAAGTAAAATCACTGAAGAAGCAACACACTCATGGTATCAAGATGATGAACCACAACAACCATATGATGGAACAACAGTTCCAAATTATACAGGTTTTGTAAAAGGGGAGAGCGTTGGTCCTGATGGAAAAATGATTCACTCTGAAAATATTGACCCTAAGGGGAAATACAGTTGGATTAAATCACCTCGTTATGATGGACAGGCGATGGAAGTTGGACCACTGGCAGATATTGTAGTGAACTATGCAAATGGAAATAAAGTTGTAGTGGATGCTGTAAATGAATTTTTAAAAGAGACTGGTCTTCCTGTGGCAGCACTCTTTACAACACTTGGTAGAACTGCAGCTCGTGCTATTCATGCAAAAATTATTGCAAATGAGGGGATGCAAGCGTTTGACTCACTTGTTGAAAATATCAAAGTTGACCAAGAAACATGTGCTCCATATGTGATTGATAAAGATAAAGAGTATAAAGGTCGTGGTATTGGTTTGGCACCGCGTGGTATGCTTATTCACTGGATTCGTATTAAAAATGGTGTATGTGAAAACTATCAAGCAACAGTTCCTTCAACATGGAATGCTTCACCACTTGATCACAATGGTGTTAAAGGTCCATATGAAGCAGATTTGGTTGGGTTAAAAATTAAAGATCTTTCACAACCTTTAGAGATTATTAGAATTATTCACTCTTATGATCCATGTATCGCTTGTGCTGTACATGTAATGGATACAAAAGGAAATAAATTGAGTGAATATAAAGTAGACCCACTTTATGGTGGCGTGTGTAATACATAAAGGAGTATAATATGGAAGCTGTTAGTGAAAAAATAGCGCATAAACATGGTGATTGTGAATGTGATATAGAGCAGGAGATGGAATTCTCAGCTCTATACAGATGGCAACACTGGGTAAGAGCTATAACTATTGTAATTTTAACTGTAACAGGATTTTATATAGCGATTCCGTTTATTACTCCAATTTCGGATCCAGAGCCTACAAATTTTATGTACGCACTTTTTAGAAGTTGGCATGAGATTTTTGGATTTGTCTTAATTGCTGTTATTATTTTAAAAAGCTATCTTTTTGTATTTGGTAGAAAACATAATATGGAAAGAGCAGCTGTAAAAGATTTGTTGAAGCCCCGTGTTTGGATTGAGCAGATTGGTTATTATGCACTTTTAACAAAGCACCCTAAATTAAGTGGTGTTTACAACCCATTGCAATTTGCTGCATATGCAGGATTTTATGTGATGATGTTTGTGTTAATAATTACTGGTTTAGTACTTTATGTTCATGTGTATCATGAAGGAATTGGTGCTGTTCTTTATGAACCGATGCGATTTTTTGAAGTAATGATGGGTGGACTTGCGAATGTTCGCATTATTCATCATATTACTATGTGGGGTGTTATTTTATTTGTTGTTGGTCATATTTATATGGCTATTTTTAATGCTGTTTTTGGAAAAGAGGGTGGTATGGATGCAATCTTTTCTGGAATGAAATGGCATAAAAAACACTAATAAATAGTAGTTTCGAGAGAGGAATTGCTCCTCTCTCCTTAATATTATTTATAATTTTTAGGAGTTTATTATTAAAGTTTTAATTTTAGGTATTGGAAATGTTTTATTTGGTGATGAGGGTGTTGGTGCACATATGGCAAACTTATTGAATCAAAAATATGAGTTTATTTCAGATGAACATGAGGTTGATGTTATTGATGGTGGAACATTGGCAACACGCCTTATTCCTATCATTACTGAATATGACAGAGTAATTATTATTGACTGTGTAGATGTTGATGATGCACAAATTGGCGATGTGTATGCATTTGATTTTGATAAAGTTCCTGATTATATTACATGGAATGGAAGTGCGCATGAAGTAGAAATGCTGCAAACTCTTATGATGATTGATATGATGGGGGATCTTCCTCCTGTTAAAATTGTAGGTGTCGTCCCTTATGTTATAGGAGAAAATTCAACTTTTACTATGACAGATGAGGTTATAAAATCCTCGGAACTCATAGAAAAAACGGTGCTTAAAATGGTGGAAGACTTTGAAATCATGCCTAAAAAGGTCAAAGAACTTACTATTACAGATGTTTCATCTACAACCTACCTAGAAGGCTTTCAGGGATGATATTAGAATACATAATTGATTATAGATCATCAGCGCTTGTATATGAAAAACTATTCTTAAAGACATTGCAAAAGTATAATTTACAAGGAAAAATTCTAAGAGAACATCTACTTTTAAAGTGTTATGTTATCGCAGATAATGAGGAAATTTTAGAAAATTTTATCAATGATTTTGGATCGGTTTTGCCAAATTCAATTTTTTTATATGAAACACAGGCACAAATAATAGATAAGGTTCCTGATGGAGAAGCGTTTTCTTTTGAAAATACGCAGAAACTATCACTTCCTTTTTGTTTAGAGTGCCTAGAAGATGTTTCGAACAAAGATAGTGAAGATTACTATAATCCTTTTAAAGAGTGTAATGTATGTGGATATACAAGAGAAGGGGAAAACCGATCGTATGAAGCAGACTTTCAAGCGTTAGCAAAGCGTTTAAAAGATGGAAGTATAGTAAATATCAATACAATGTACGGTAACTTTACAGTGGGTATTCCTTCTGGTATATGTAATACGATAGCGTGTGACCTTGTCGCATACGATTATGTAACTATTGAAAAATACATGGATACAACGCAAGAGGAGTTGAGTGCTATTGCTTCTTTTGAAAAACCATTTATTCGTTTTAAGAGAGAATTGAAATTTGCCCTTCGTTATGAGAGTGTGGAAAAAGAACTTTTTCGATGTAAGCTTGCTGATGATTTTATTTTGCATTTTCTTATGAAAGAGTTATATGCATTAGAAGAACCCTTTATTTTTATTACGCAGGAAAAAATAGATGCAGATGAAGAGTTTCATATTGTTAGAGCATCAAAGGAAGCGTTAGAACCAATAGAAATAGTAGCAAGTAAGACACACCGTGCAATAGTAAAAGGGAATAAAGGCTTGCCAGAGTGCGAGATTGTAAGAGAGAAAGTAGTTCCTTCACATGGGTCATTATTCTCAATTATAAAAGAGCATAAAATAGATGTTGAGAATTGTGCAAATTTATATATGAGCAAAGAACATGGGAGTGCTTTAGTGGTAAAAGGGAAAAAGTACGGCTTTGTTAACTATTTGGAATTTATGTTCTCCTATACTTCGATAAAAGAGATTTTTGAAGATATTGCAGCAACTGATGAAAAGGCAAAAAAACTTATTCAAAACTATACAAATAAATTTCCAGACCATATCAAGCGACTTCAAAAGATTAGTTGGGAAAAGAAAGAGTTTAGTATATATGAATTATGGGGAATTGTGGCTATTATTTTAAATCTTACAGATAGCGATGATATATACCAAGCTGCACAAGCGTTAGAAGATAATCATGTCAAATTTTTAGGAGAAAAGGGACCTCGAATTGATTATAAATTAAAACGAGAGAATGAACAAACTTTTTTAGACCCGTTACTCGTTATAAGAAGTGGCATAAGTTTTAAGTTGGCTGGAGTTGATGACTTGACACTCTCTTATGGTTTCATGGAAAGTTTTGTTGAATTTGCATCACATGAATTTGATGTATTAAAAGAGAGTATGGGTGTAGAAGCAATTGCAATTTCAGGATCTATGCTTGAAAATAAAAAGTTGTTTATGCGTCTTTGTAGAGATTGTGCTGTTAATCATAATTTATATTGTAATAATGAATTGGCAGTTGATGGTGATACAATTTTTTGTTAGAAAAAGAGGGACTGTAAATGGATAAAAAACAAAAACAAAAAGAGAGCAAGATTATAGAATCTGCGTTGGAAATGTTTTCTAAGAAAGGGTTTTATTGTACAACTGTTGCTCAAATTGCGAAAAATATTGGTATGAGTGTTGGACATTTTTATAATTTTTTTCCTTCAAAAAACTCTTTGGCAAAGGCTTCTATAACATTTGTAACAAAAAGATTAGCAGATGAACTTCATAAAATAAATGAGATGGATATTCCCTCAAGGGAAAAAATAGTACTGTTTGTTGCAAGTTATTTAGAGTTTTTGGAAAAAAACCCCCAAATGATTGATTATTTTTTTAAAGTTTATTTGGCAAACAGGGAGATGTTTACCGAAGATGGTGATAATGGATTTATACTTGCAAAGGCTTTTATTGATGAAGTACAAAGACTTATAGATGACGGCGTTGAAAAGGGAGAATTTGCACAAAAAAATTTTTATGTTTCTTTTTCCTGTATTACTGGAATTTTAGGTGGTATTACATTTCTTAATGGAGAAAATGTATTAGAAAGCAGTGTGCAATCTTATAAAGATGAACTCGCAACTTCTATTGTAAAGGCTTTGGAATAAGGATATATTTTTCTTAAGTTCTTTATGTATTTTATATATTTATTATTTCATTACAAATTGATTTAGTATAATATTTTTTTATTTAAAAAAAAGGGTTATTATGGCTTACATACTTGAATTAGAATGTACAACACAGCAACAATATATTAAAAATATTATTATTACAACTGTTAGAGAGTTTGGAATATCTGCAAAAATAGTTCAACAAGGAAATACACTTTTTTGCTCCTTTAATGATGAAGATTCTAAATTTTCAGAGTGTTTAGAACAACTGAGTCAAAAGGTTCCTGCATCACTTTTTTTAAAAAGTTCTCACAATGCTAAAAATGATGAAAAGATTGATACTGTTTGTGAAATAGAAAATGAGTATCCAATTTCAATTGGTTTGTGTCCAACGTGTCAAAAAGAGATGTTTGATGTGAGTTCTCGACGATACTATTATCCTTTTACATCATGTAGTTGCTGTGGTGGAAATTATAGTTTTTTATCTGCATACCCTTATGAAAGAAAAAATACATCTTTTAAGTTTATAACACCCTGTAAATCGTGTTCAGATGAAATGCAAAAAAGTGGAAACAGAGAAAAACATCATATAAATTCATGTCATGAATGTTCTGTGCCTGTACGATTGGTAAATAAATCATCTGAGCGTTATGCCAATGATGCGGGAAGTTTTCGGACAATGTTTGAAGTTGCTGCTAAAGCAATCAAAGACAATAAAAAGCTTTTAATGAAAACTACGTTTGGATATAGACTTTTATACAGTGTAGAACATCTTCATAAAGATTCGATTCTGATGATGATTAATGCAAGTAAAATAACTGATTATCTTTCATTAATAACTGAAGAGTTTAATGCACTGCTAAGTATTGAGCGACCGGTATTACATGTAACACTAAAGGATGAAAGGTTACAAGAGTTAAGTGGTTTTAATACAGCATATGTTAAGTATCCTGACGACGGATTTTCGATACTGCTTGGAGCAGAACTGCAAAAAATCGGTGTAGATTGTATTGCCTATGAAGATGTTGATGCGGACTGTGATGCTGATATGATGATGGATTATGATTTAGAGGTTTCTTCACAAAAAGATATGAGAATTTTTCTTAACAAAGATAATATGTTTATTGCAGAGGGAGAGAGGGTCTCTTTCCCCTCACATCATATGCCGGCAAGAAATATTTTAAGTATTGGTGAAGAGTATATTGGATTTAAAAAAGATACAAGTATGTTTTTTGATAAAATGGAACATTTTGATTCTATAAAAGTGGAAACTGTTAATGTTTTAGAGGGTGTTACACAAGAGTATCACACGCATCAAAAAACTGTTGCTATTGATGAAGCTTCCTTTATGTCTGTAATTGCAGAGCATAATGCATTTGATAAGAAATGTGTTGGTGCCTATTTTGATGAAGAGCCATCATTTTTATACTATGATGGTAAAAAAACATTGCGGGTTGTACCGCCTAAAAAATTTGATGGAAAAAATATTATTGAAGATATCAGAGAATTGCGTGAAGGTTCAGACCGACTCATTGATAATTTGCAAAAAAACATGCCTGAAGTTTATAAAAAGCTTGAAAACTTACAAAATAAAGAAGAGGTAAAACTTTTTGAAGCAGTGGCGATACTTCTTGGGCTTGAAGATGAATCTATGCGTGGTGTTACAAAAGAAGCAATGAAGTTTGTCGGTAAAGGGGGTATCCAAATTGATACACATGTAACCGATAATCGTTTTGATCATGCGGCATTCTTATCAAGTATAATATCTTATCAGCTTGCAGATGTCAGTACTGCAATACTTGCATACTCTATTTTTGAGAGTTTTGGTGATTATTTTAATGATATTTTACAGGAGTTAAAGTCAAAAACAAAAGCAGAAGAAATTGTTTTATGTGGAAAAGATTTTGCAAACCAATCGCTTTTTTCAAGAATGCAAAGAAATCTTAAAATGACACCTCCTTTAATGAATCTAAACTATCCAATTGGGAAGGAGAATACTGTTGTCGGCGGAGCTTATTTGTAGAAAAAGAATTCAAGTCACTGGAATTGTACAAGGGGTTGGTTTTCGCCCTTTTGTTTATCAATATGCAAATCGTTATAAACTTTCAGGATTTGTTTATAATGATGGAAACGGTGTTGTTATAGAAGTAGAAGGGCAAAAGAGCTCAATTGAAAAACTATACAGTGCTTTACATGCAAAAAAACCTCCTTTAGCGAGGATAGACAGCATTGAAGTCAAAGAGATACCTCTACGAAACAGTCAGTCTTTTGAGATAATCAAATCACAAAGATCAGATGTTTCCACAATGCTGAGTGCAGATATTTCAATGTGTGATGAATGCAGGAAAGAGATGTTTGATAAATCAAACCGTCGTTACATGTACCCCTTTATAAACTGTACTCATTGTGGTCCTCGATACACTATTGTAAATGCGCTTCCTTATGATAGAAAAAATACATCCATGAACAAGTTTACAATGTGCCCAAAATGTCAAGAGGAGTATGATGATCCAAATAATCGCAGATACCATGCACAGCCTATATCTTGTTTTGAATGTGGTCCAACATTAGCGATTGAAAATTTGATGCAAGAGTGTCATGTAGATGAAGAAAAACTGCTTGATACTATTGTGCATTGTATTAACAGTGGAAAAACTGTTGCACTCAAAGGGCTTGGTGGATATCATTTGATTTGTGATGCAACACAGGATGAAGCCGTTTTAGAATTAAGAAGAAATAAGCATCGACCCAAAAAACCGTTTGCCATTATGTTCCCGGATATGAAATTTGTGCAAAGAGCTGCAGTACTTAGTCCGCAAGAAGAGCGTCTTATAGAATCAAAAGAAAGACCCATTGTTGTAGTTCAAAAAAATAGACGATGTCGTGTTCTCTCTAAATATCTGGCTCCTGATATTGACAAACTTGGTGTTTTTTTGCCCTATACACCTTTACATGAGTTGTTACTCAAAAAATTAAAAAAGCCTATAGTAGCAACAAGTGCCAATATGAGTGATGAACCTATAATTTGTGATCAAAAAGAGTTGTTTAAAAAAATGCCACTTGTAGTACAAATATCTCTTACGCATGACAGAGCTATTTTAAATGCTTGTGATGACAGTGTTATGCTTGCTCTTAGTAAGCAAAATATTATGCTTCGGCTTTCTCGTGGGTTTGCACCACTTAGTTTTGTCAGTAAAATAAAAAGTAATAAAAAGATTCTCGCAGTTGGTGCGAATCAAAAAAATACAATAACACTTGCTTTTAATGGTAATATGATTGTTTCGCCGCATATTGGTGATCTTAACTCTATAGGAGCTATGGAGTATTTCGTCAAGACAGTAAAAACATTTAAGAAGTTATATAGTTTTGAGCCTGATGTGATTGTTTGTGACAAGCATCCTCGCTATGAAACAGTAAAATGGGCACAAAAGTATGCAAAAGAGCATAAAAATGTAGCAGTTTTACAGGTACAACATCATCATGCACATGCATTGGCTTCTATGGCAGAACATAATTTAGATGAAGAAGTTTTGGCATTTTGTTTTGACGGTACAGGCTATGGTGATGATGGTACTTTATGGGGAGGTGAGGTGCTATTAGCTTCTCCATCACAGTATAAAAGAGTTGCACATTTGAAAAACTTTATGCTTTTAGGCGGCGAAAAAGCAGTAAAAGAGCCACGAAGGATTGCACTCTCTTTACTTTTTGAGTCGTGTGATGTTAAAAAGATTATAGAAATTGGCAACTGTGTGACAAACTCTTTTACAAAAAAAGAGCTTGAGACGCTTTATCTTATGAGAAAAAGAGGTATCAATACACCAAAGACAAGTTCAATAGGAAGACTTTTTGATGCAGTATATGCTTTGTGTGGTTATTTGGAACCTTTGGCTTACGAGGGAGAGAGTGGCATGATACTGGAATCACTTGCACAAGCAAATCCTACAGATAAAAGTTATACATTGCCGATTAAAAGAGGAAAAATAGAGTATGAAGTTTTGATGAAAGAGATACAGTTTGAAAAAAACAAAAAACAGATTCCTGCAAAGTTTATGAACAGTATTGTCAATATGATTTTTGATATAACACAGAAGTATCCCAATAAAAAAGTAGTTTTAAGTGGTGGTGTATTTCAAAACAGTTATATTTTAAAAAAGATAGTTTCTTTGTTTGATGCAAATGGTATAGAATATTTCATACAGGCAAAAACACCTATCAATGATGGTGGTATCTCTTTGGGACAGGCGTACTGTGCATTACATAAATACAAGGATATATATGGAAACTAAAAAAATAGCTTTGATAGGGTCAGGAAACGCCTTTTTTAAAGATGAAGGAATGGGATTGTATGCTGCAAAATATTTGAAGGAAAATTATACTTTTTCTCCAGAAGTTGCAATAGTAGACGGTGGTACTTTAGGGTTTAAACTTATGCCGCTTTTGCAAGAGTTTGATGAAGTTGTTATTGTCAATACAGCATCAGATGGAGATGTCAAAGCTGGAGAAATATTTATAAAAACAACAGATGAATTTTTAGATGGAGATTTGGTTAAGAAAACTGCGAATGAAGTTGAAATTGCTGAAATGTTGCAAATATGTTCTTTAACTGAAAATATGGCCGAGACAACAGTTGTTAGCATTGTTCCAGAAGATATTATAGCAGTAGAAGTTGGGCTTACACAGATTATGCAGGAACGATGGAGTGATTATATTCAGACTATATTGAAAAAATTAGCTGATATTGGAGTAGAAGTAAGCAAAAAAGAAAGAGATGTATCGGTTGAGGAAATACTAGATATATTTGCAAATCCCAGTATAGAGTTTTGCAGAGGATTTTAAGAGTTTATAAAGAGTGTTTTTTGTAGAATATGAATGTTCATTCGTTTTGTTGAGATTTATGAATGATACTATGACCACAATTTTGTAGTGCAGAGCAAATAATCTTGTAAAATTTCTTAAGTTCAAAGCAAAAATTTTCTGCACTACACCCTTTTTGGGTCTTTAAACTCTTTTATGATGCTTTGCAAACTTACTTCATGCGTATTCTTCTTGACAATTATTTGTTTGTTTTCCAAAATTGAGATGAGTGTTTGTATATAAACAAAAAATTTGTTTTTTGTAACATCACTTAGGTCTATACAGACATCTATTGTATGTGGCACAATTCCCAATACACTTGAGCGAGGAAGTTCTTTGCCCATTAGTTCAAGTATGTCAAAACACTGTAAGACACCTATTTCATGCGCGCCTCCAGAATTGAGTCCATATCCGGTAAGTTCATGGGCAGGAATATGATAAATACTTCCCGGTTCATCATCAATTTCAATAGCATCGAGAATGATAATTTCTTTGTAATCCATAAAAAGATTCAAAAGATTGATTCCTTCAACTCCGCCATTTATAATATCTATTTGCGGATCAAATTGATAATTTTTTTCTAAAAATTTTGTTGCATAAATTGCCACTCCGTCATCTTTCTCAAGGATATTCCCAATACCTAAAATTGCTAAATTTTTCATATTTCTTCTTTAAAATAATTTTGTATTAACAGTGCTGTCGCTTGTTGCTTTGTATAGTTAAATTTAAATTCAAACTCTTTGAGATAATACGGAAAAAGTTTGACAGATATACCTTTGTATATTACTATATTTTTTTCTAAAAAATTCCAAAATTTAATTATTCTGTTGTATCTTTTTGAAATTTTTATGATTTTGTAGGTTCTTTTAAATCGCTTAAACTCATCTATATAGACAGTATCTACATTATCCTTTATAAATTGATTTTTATATTTTTCAAGTGAGGGCATTACTATATTGTAAATATATCCATTATAATCAAATGTAAGAAAATTATGTGCTTCAAAAATAGCATTTTCTTTTTTTCTTTTTGATTTTTCAATATAAAAATATTCTTCATATTCTACTGGATTGTTATGCAGTGTTTTGTAATTATTTTCTAAAATATTTGTTGCCACAATTCTAAAATCATGATAATAATTTTTTGTAGAAATATATGAGATGTTATACATTCTAGAAGCTTGCAAGGCAGTAATATTATTGATAAAACACTCTATTAAAAATATAATTTTATTAATTTTTGCAATAGAGGTTTTTTTATGACAAACAGAACATTTTAGGTTGTTTTTTGCGACTCTGTAAACATAATTTTTACAATAAAGACACTCTTGTAGCCAATACATTACTCTTCCTAAAAATGAAGATGATAGTGAGAATGTGTAAAATTCTTTTTGTGTTTATGCTTATGTTTATGAATGAGATTTGCTCTTTGAAGTGTATCTAAATCTTGAAATAAAGCTTCAATTTCTCCATCATATATTATAGTATGGTTTTCATTGAGTACAATCGCTCTCTCGCTCATTTCATAGGCAATGCTTAAATCATGGGTAGCAACAATGACGGTTGTATCAATCTCTATCATAAGGTCAATAAACCATCCTGTTGTTTTAGGATCCATAGCTGCTGTAGGTTCATCAAGCAGTAGTATATCTGGATTGTAAACCATAATAGCAGCTAAGATAACCTTTTGTTTTTCCCCACCACTGAGTTCTAGCGGATTTTTATTTAAAAGGTGTGATATACCAAAGAGTTTACTAATCTGAGCAACTTTTTTTTCAATATCCTTTTCTTCAAATTCCCGAAGAGAAAAGGCTATTTCATCTGCTACTGTTGGATTGAAAATCATACTTTCTGGATTTTGAAAAAGAATACCTACTTTTCTTCTAAAGTGTTTTGTGGCTATTCTTTTATTTATTTTTTCTTTTTGAAAAAGATAGGTTCCTTTTTTTGGAAAGTAGAGTGCCGCTAAGATACGCAACAGTGTTGATTTTCCACTTCCGTTACTGCCTAAAAGCACCACTTTTTCATTTTTACTGATTGTAAGTGAAATATTATCAAGTACATTTTTATTCTCATATGAGAAGTGAATATTTTCGAGTTGTATCAAAAGAATCCCCTTGCTTTCATTGCCATTGTTCTTTCTTTAGAGTCTTTGAGTGCTTTGGTAAGAAAAAACTCAAATACTTTTAAAAGAAAAGATTTTTCTCTTGTGTATATTTTTTGAATAACGCGTGCTTTGTAAGCAAGTTTAAAATCTTCATAAGTCTTTTTATAAGAAATTATCTGAGAAAGAGATATCATCAACAAAAAACTTAAATCTTTTGAAAAAGAGAAAAATTTTACAACATTAATAGTGCTAAAAAAGAGAAATACAAAATAGCTTAAAGTAAATACTTTGAGGTTGATATACAATAAAAAAGGATAAGGATTCATACCCTTGAGAGAAGAAAGAATAAAATAACCTATAGAAACACCAAGATTAAAAAGAAGAAGTGATTTTATTACTTTCTTATTTAAAATAAAAAATTGTTTATAAGAAAAAGTATACAGTGTTAACAAAAAGAACAAAAGAAGTTGTGTCTCTTTTGTAGAGAGTAGTAAGAAAAGAGATACAACAAATATTATTCTATAAAGTACCATTGTTTTCCTGTTTTTTGTGCATCAATTTTGTCAGCATATAAAATATGCCATATAAAAGAATAAACCCAAGTATAGCAGAAAAGTAGTAGCTTACAATGTCATTGAACCCATTAAGAGTATAATCAGGCACAGGTGCTTCAAGAGATGAGGCATTTTCAATGCCTTTAGGAATATAGCCTATTAGTTCTTTATAGTATTCATTTTCCCACTCTCCCCAAGCAGAAGACTCACTAATGAGCCCAAGAGGAGCTAAAACAGCCAAAAATCCAAGCAATATAAATATTTTAGTTTTCATAAGAGAGATCCTTTATTTTGTCTTTTTCTTTGAGGTAACTATAGGCAAACTGTGTAAATAAACCTTCAACAACTCCAAAAAAGAGCATGTGTGAACCGACAAGTGCCACCATTGTTGTTTGTAGATCAAATGGGAAATAGAGTGCTTGATTGTTTTGTGTCCAAAATATAGGTTGAATCCCAAGAGCGAGGGCAATCACAAAAGAAGCTCCAACAGCACTAATCCATCCTGCAATAAATGGAGAGAATTTTTTATCTTTCAGTGCATTAAATGTAAAAGAGGCGCTAAAAGCCCCCGCAAATGCCATTCCCAATGAATTGATTGCTAATGCTGAGATACCACCATCTCCAAAAAAGACAGATTGAATCAATAAAACAAGACTTACAGAGATAAAACTAACCCATGGACCAAAAAGGATAGCAATGAGTGCTGCGCCTACTGCATGTCCACTTGTTCCTCCGGGAATTGGAATATTAAACATCATAATAATGAAACTCATGGCACTCAGTGCTCCAATAAGAGGCAGTGTTTCCTCGTTGAGTTTTTCTTTAAGTTTTTTAAAACCGTAAGCCCACAATGGTATAGCGACAGCATATGTTGCTATTACTGTTGTAGGTGATATGTAGCCATCAGGTATATGCATAAAGATGCTCCTTTAGTATAATTTTAAGTCATATTGTACGCATATAATATAATTTTTGACTAAAAAACAGGTCTTCTTGTGCGGTTTTAGAACCAAACAAGAAAAAAAAAGCTATACTGACCAAAAATATATAAGAAATGAGATATTTTATCTTTTTTTTACTATAATTCAAATAAACTCAAAGAATATATTGAATAGATATTCAAATAAACAAAAAGGAATAAATATGTGTGCAGATTGCGGATGTAGTATAGCAGGAAAAGAAGGAAACGAAGGTGCTCATCATCACCACCACCACGAACATAGTCATGATCACTCTCATGAGCATCAAACAGCACATGAGATTTTAGAACATAATCCCCAGTTAAATGATAAAAAAACGATTAATGTTATTACCAAAATTTTAGAAAAAAACAATCATGAAGCAGCACACAACCGTGAACATTTTGAAAAGCACGGAGTGTTAAGCATCAATCTTATGAGTTCTCCTGGTAGTGGAAAAACAACACTTCTTGAAGCTATGGCAGATTTGGCGGACTTTAAGTTCGGCGTTATTGAAGGAGATTTGGAGACAAATCGTGATGCAGATCGCATCAAATCAAAAGGGATTCCTGCGTACCAAATTCAAACAGGATCAGCATGTCATTTAGACGCTTTTATGGTGCATAAAGGATTGCATGATATGCCACTTGATGAGATAGATGTCTGTTTTATTGAAAATGTTGGTAATCTTGTTTGCCCAGCAAGTTATGATGTTGGATCTCATTTAAATATAGTTCTTGTATCGGTTCCAGAGGGAAGTGATAAAATTGAAAAATATCCTGTTATGTTTCGTCAGGCAGATTTAGTACTGATTACCAAGATAGATTTAATTGAACATTTTGAGTATGATTTAGAACATGAAAAACAAGAAGCCCGTAAAATTAAACCAGGTGTTGATATTTTGGAAGTAAGTGTAAAAGACGCAGATTCTGTAAAAAAAGTGATAGAGTGGATAGAATTTAAAAGAAAGATGAGGGCTTAAGTTTATGTGTTTAAGTATTCCAAGTAAAGTTGTAAAAATTGATGAAGAGAGAAATGTAGCAGTTGTTGACACTATGGGTGTGACCAGAGAAGCAGGGCTCAGTCTTATGGAAGACGGAGATGTAAAAGTTGGTGATTACGTTCTTTTGCATATCGGTTTTGTTATGAATAAAATAGATGAAGCCGATGCTATAGAGTCTTTAAAAGTATATGAGGAAATTTTGCAAAAACTCGATGAAGAAGAACGGCGTGCCTTAGTCGAAGAGGATGATAATTGCCCAAATAGAGGTGCATAAAGATGTCTAATTTACAATTAAAAGATTTGTACGATGGATTTCGCAACCCTGAAGTAATAGCAGGATTTGCAAAACTCATTAAAGAAGAAGCAAAAAAACTTTCAAAACCTCTTAATATTATGGAGGTTTGTGGTGGGCATACACACTCTATTATGAAATTTGGACTGCCACAACTTTTGCCACAAAATATCAATTTTATCCACGGGCCAGGGTGTCCTGTTTGTATTATGCCAAAAGAGAGAATCGATCATGCGTACATTTTAGCAGAGCTTGAAGATACTATTTTGGTAACTCTAGGAGATATGATAAAAGTTCCAGGAAGTCGTGGAAGCTTGCAAGATGTAAGAGCAAAAGGTGCTGATGTTCGTTTTGTTTACTCCCCACTTGATACACTAAAAATTGCCAAAGAGAATCCAGATAAAAAAATTATCTTTTTTGCCATAGGGTTTGAGACAACAACACCTATGACGACAGCATTGATTGACACTGTCATACAACAAAAGATTACAAATATATTTTTTCATATCAATCATGTAACAGTTCCTGAAGTTATGGTGGAACTTATAGATTCTCGAGATGAACATGTAGATAGCTATAACAATAGAATTGATGCTTTTTTAGGACCAAGTCATGTAAGTGTGATTACAGGCAGTAAAATTTATGAAAAATTTCCCAAAGAGTATAACAGACCTGTTGTTGTTGCAGGGTTTGAACCTGTTGATGTGATGGAAGCTATTTTAATGATTGTCAAACAATTTAATGAAGGGAGATGTGAACTAGAGATTGAATACAAAAGACTTGTTTCTCGAGAAGGTAATGTAAAAGCGCAAAAGCTTATTGATAAATATTTTGAAAAAGCCTCTTTATTTAAATGGCGAGGGCTTGGTAATGTGCCTAAAAGTGGTTACAAGCTCAAAGAGGAGTACGCTTTTTTAGATGCTGAGAAAATCTATGCTGATATTTTGCCAAAAGAAGAGATAGAAGATCATAAACTTTGTATTTGTGGAGATATACTTCGTGGTATGGCAAAACCTCAGGAGTGTACAATTTTTGGTACTGCATGTAAGCCGCAAACACCATTAGGTAGTTGTATGGTTAGTAGTGAAGGTGCCTGTGCGGCATACTACAAATATGGAAATCTTTTAAAATAACACAGGTGCGTCAAATGAAATGGTTATTTATGTTTTTTGGTATTGTCACTATCGAACTATTTGCCTGTAGCGGTGATTGTATTGCTTGTCATCCAACACTCGAAGATGCACAAGGGAAGATGGATGCTGATCATCAAATTTTACAAAGATGTAAAACTTGCCATAGAGATGGAAGTAAAATTGTACTTTTGGATTCTAATACAAGTAAAGTACATTTTAAAATTGTAAAAATTAAAAAATTAGAGGAAAATTCTCACACAGAATGTGGTAATGATTGCTGGCAATGTCATGATATAAATAAAGTGAGTCGTATCAATATCACAGAGCATAAACATTTACAAAAGTGTATAACATGTCATGTACAGTTAGATAAAAATTTACTACAATTAGATGCAACAGAAAATGATGATACACTACAAGATTTTTTAAAGAGGTAACAATGAATAAACAGATTACTCTCTCCATGGGAAATGGTGGAGAAGAAAACAATGAGCTTATTAGTAAGGTATTTTATAAAGCATTTAAAAATGACATATTAGAAAAAAGTGAAGATGCTGCAGTTATTCATGGAGGAGAGCTTGCCTTTTCAACAGATAGCTTTACTGTAAGTCCGCTTTTTTTCCCTGGGGCAGATATAGGAAAGCTTGCAATATGTGGTACATGTAATGACCTTGCTATGATGGGTGCCAAACCGAAGTATCTTACATGTAGTGTTATCATAGAAGAAGGTTTTTCTACGCGTGAACTTGAAAAAATAGTTCGCAATATGAAAAAAGAGCTTGAGGTCAATGATGCTATTGTTGTAAGTGGCGATACTAAGGTTGTGCCTCGTGGAAGTGTAGATAAGATTTTTATTAACACTACCGGAATAGGGGAGATTCAAAAAAAAGGTATTAGCTCAAATAATATCTCTGAAGATGATGTGATTATAGTGAGCCGTGATATAGGGTGCCATGGGGCAACTATTTTTGCAGCGCGTGAGGGGATAGAACTATCAAGTGAACTTAAAAGTGATTGTGCTTCTTTGACTCATCAAGTACAAGCACTTATAGATGCAGAAGT
>Ga0256840_1001583_pt1 | contig 21085 bp, 18 predicted proteins | sample 355202metaG_FD_185969 | JGI IMG/M metagenome (GOLD analysis project Ga0256840, IMG submission 185969) | Hydrothermal vent microbial communities from Mid Atlantic Ridge, Atlantic Ocean - 355-202 | ecosystem: Environmental > Aquatic > Marine > Hydrothermal vents | place: Atlantic Ocean: Mid...
CTCTGGTCTCTGAACCCCAGAAAACCTCGATTTGCGTTACTACCTCAAAAAAGTTAATTTTAGTTTCAACAAAACCAAGAATTGATACACCAAAGGTTTTTTACCCGTAACTCTTTCCCAAAGTTCCAAATACTTTTCTGCTATTTCATAATCACCTATTATAATCACTTGTCTAATCTCATAGCTGATTCTTTTCAGCAATGCTTGATTTTCCCCCTCATTTTTATTCAGTCCAAAAGCTTTTTCACAAACGGTGTAAGTAGATAGTAATTGTTTGCTCCCTTTTTTGTATTGCTGGTCTGATAGCGAGTTTTTTAGCATCCGCTTTGACACCAAACTCTCATCTGTAAATTTATATTTAAATATCCGAGACGAGCGCACCCAAAAATCAAAATCTTCGTAAGAAAGTGTTTCATCGTATCCACCAAGCACGTCATAAACTCGTCGTTTTGTCATCATGGCAGGTGCAGAAACAAAATACCGCTGCACTAGCACTGTATATATATCACCTTCCGGAACATCCTCCAACAAATTGTCAGCACCATCTCTTTTATAGTGATTTCCAATGATGTTAGTCTGTGCATCAATAAGTAATACATCACAAAAGGTTACTCCATAATCATCAGCACTGTTTTCCAGCGCCTCCACTCCTACTGCAATGCGGTTTGGGTGCAGCAAGTCATCCGCAGCTAGGTCAATAATATACTTCCCTTTTGCCAAGTTCAATCCTTTGTTAAAAGCGGTACAGTTTCCTGCATTTTTATCTAAAAGAAGTATTTGTGTATTTTTTATATCAAAAAATTGCGTAATGACTTCTCGACTATTATCTGTACTCCCATCGTCAACAATGATTAGCTCAACTGCAGTATAAGTCTGATTCAATACTGACCGAATGGACTCCTCCACAAAATCAGCTTGATTATAACACAAACAAATAACCGATACCAAGGGTTGCGACATGAACTAGTACTTTTTTTGTAAAAATAGTGAGACAAATTTATTAAATCTATGTGTATGTTTGCATTTTAAAATTCAAGTAAGTATTCAATGTTTGGTTTTGGTAAGAAAAAGCAAAAAAAGGTAATCATTTTTGTTCATGGTTTAAAGAATAAACCACCGCAGCGACTATTACACAAATGGTACAGAAAATCTATCGTTGAAGGCTATAAGAGGCGAGGGAAAATACCGAAGCATTTCAAACTTGATATTGCCTACTGGGCTGATATATTGTATTCTCAACCGCTTGACCCACTAATTAAAGACAAAGAACACTCCTTGTATATAAGTGGTCCTTATGTGCATGCTAGCATCGAATCCAACAAGAACAGAGCCATCCCTGAAAAGACTTATTACCCTCATTTTGAAAAAATAATTGATAGTATTTTTCTAAGTAAAAATAAAATCATCAATGTAAAAAGTATTTTTTCGTGGATTGCAGGAAAATCTTTTAAAGACCTACACACCTATTACAGAGAAGATTTGGTGACGGATGGAGCTATCAAAGAATCAGCAAAGAAAATTATCAGAAAACGGCTCATCAACCTTTTACAAAAGCACAAAGACAAAGAAATACTGCTCATCGGCCATTCCATGGGTTCAATTATAGCGTATGATGTCTTAACATTTGACACTCCCAATATTCCTATTCACACTTTCGTAACCATCGGATCACCACTTGGATTACCGATGATAAAGCGAGAAATTTTTGAGGAACTAGAAATTGAGTTTGACAGCGATACCAAGCTGCCGACGCCAAACAACATCATCATGAACTGGTATAATCTTGCCGACCTTGATGATAATGTTGCTATTAACCATGAAATTAACGGTGATTACCAACCCAACTCAGAAGGCATTGCGCCGGTTGACAAAGTGGTTATGAATGATTTTGCATATGATGGTGAGGTTAATCCACATAAATCTTTCGGCTATTTAAGAAGTAGAGAGGTTACGAAAATTATTGATGATTTTTTAAGTCAGAAAGAACAAGGAATATTCACTATCTTTATTGATAAATTAAAAGGCTTGTTCAATCTATAATGCTGAAAAAATTAGGGAAAATATTGGGTGTTATTCTGTTGATACTTGTTGTCATCAGCCTGGCATTGTTTACTTCTGTTGACAAAACGCCGCTGCACGAATCTGATTATTATAAAAAAATGATGGTGCAACTGGATAGTACGCAGCACTTTCCAAATATTTCGAAGGCGGATACCATAAAAATAGGATGGGCAAAAGCAAATCTTGTGCCACCAACACTACAACCGCTGGCAGGTTATGGAAAAAGAAAAGGGGCAATTATGGACGGTGTACTTGACACCACTTTTGTGCGTGCCATTGTATTTGACAATGGAAAACAAAAAGCAGTTTACTTAGCGGCAGATTTACTGATTGTACCTCCAGAGGTTTCTAAATATGTGAAAAAAAACCTTCCTAAAATAGGTTTTGACTGGCAAGAGATTTTTATGACTGCCACCCATTCTCACTCGAGTGTGGGGGCATGGGCACCTGGAGTTGTGGGTAATCTTTTTGCAGGGGAATATGATGAAACCGTGGTGCGATTTTTAGGGGAACAATTCATCAAGGCAATCCAACTAGCAAACAAAAATAAAATTACCTCCAAAATAGGCTTCAAGAAAATAGACATTCCTGAATTTGTGCGCAATCGCTTGGTAGCAGAAAAAGGAATCATTGAGCCTGGCTTTCGGATACTAAAAATAAAAAGAGATGATAGCAGTACCGCCGTCATAAGCAGCTATTCTGCTCATGCCACTTGCCTTGGCAATGTCAATCACCATATCTCAAGGGATTACCCAGGGAGGTTAGTGCAGCTATTAGAAACATCTAGGAAAGTTGATTTTGCACTGTTCGGAGCAGGAACTGTCGGAAGCATGGGTTATCAGTCTGAAGGAGAGACCCAACAAGAAGAATTAGAATATATAGCCACCGGACTATTTCAGAAAATTGCTCCTTTGATAGATGCCATACCATTAAAGTATGAAACAGAATTAGGTTCAAAGCACGTCAAATTACCCTTGCGAAAACCGCATGCACGGGTTACCAATTCCATTAGAGTGAGACCATGGGTATTTTTTAATGTATATGGTAAATATCCTACTGATATGTCTTTCCTCAAAATTGGTAACACCGCTTTTGTGAGTACTCCTTGCGATTTCTCTGGCGAATTGATGCCTGAACTAGATGCATTTTACCAACAAAAAGGGTTGAATCTTTTTGTCAATAGCTTTAATGGTGCCTATATTGGCTACGTGACCAAAGACGAATGGTATATGCTAGATGAGTATGAAACCAAAACAATGAACTGGTTTGGTCCACACAATGGCGCATATCTTTCGGAAGTTATAGAGCGGTTTGGTGAGATGATGGAGTAATTATTTGCCCTCTTCCGTATTCTTATACAAAAAAGGGAAATCTCTCAATATACTCACTGCATGAGTCTTTATAAGTTCAATATTAGTAAACTCATCCAAGTGCCTTCCTAAAAATATCGCATACCGACTTGAATGAGACAAGAGCATGTCTTGTGCCATATGCGGGATTTTATGCTTGGGCAGAATCTCTATAAAACCAGCTGCGAGACTAGTAGGAATCAGCATATTTGAGCCATGCACTCCAATTATAATATGGCTTTTGGCATAAATATCGGACCACTCTCTCTCTTTCTCATTTGTCATTTGGGCATGTCTATTGTCTATGATTATTTCAGAAATACTTCCTGATTTTCCTAAACCAGTGGCAATAAAATCCACTTCGCCTATTTCATTTTTAATCAGTTTAGCAACTCGATTTACCAATCGATTCTGCTTCCAAATAAAATAGTTTTTTAAGTATTTTATTTTTTTAAATTTCACACATGTTTTGAATAAGAAGTCATCCAATCCGTTATTCAACCAAAACTTATCCTCTCGCAATGCAAATGTGATGGTTGGTTTTAACTCACCAAATTGAGACATGTCAAAGCGCTCTGTTTTAGTAAATGCACTCAAGTCAATTTTTGTATGATCAAGATGCGTATATGCCTTATTGAAATACACTTCATCAAATTTTTCCAACTCCCCTTTAACAAAAGCATCGAAACCATTTATCAAATAGTTAAGCTTGTTCATTGGTACGTCCACAAACCATACCTCCGCAATCCCCTTTGGCAATAGCCACAAAAATGTCTTGGGAATGATGAGTATTAAACCCAAAGTTGGATGTTTTTCGAGGTGTCTTTGAGTATTCAGCAGCTTTAACAACACATGTCCATAGCAATCATCGAGACAGTTTAGAATGACAACCTTTTTTGTTTCAAAGAATTGCTTTTTTTTAATTATCGCATCCATGTTTTTCCCTTCAAAACAAGAAGCAATCAGTGGTTCTGCAAACCAAACTGCTGCTTTTTTATTAAAGGATATTTTTTTACCCGACTCATCAAATGTAACAGGGAAATCACCTGCATGTCCAATGGGATAAGTGTGATAAAAACCCTTTTCGCAATCTTTGCAAAGACATTCCGCCAAGGTATGCATTCCCAAAAAATGGGTGCTATTTACTTCAGTACTTCCTGAATTACAATGTATGCAGTTAAAATTAGTTGATATGTTAGGTTTGAATTGAAACATTTGATTTCACTAATATTAAACTACCACTTTCGTATTCCCCATCTATCTAGGTGATAAAGAAACAAAGTTTTCAACCTTTTCAATCTGCTTTTTCGTGTTTCAAGCAAAATATACGGTTGCAATGGATTAAACAGCAACGATGAATACGACAAATTGGAATGCGTCAGTATTGTTTTATCACACAAAGAAAGGCAATAACAATCTAATATAGCGTCAAAACCAAGTTGATACCTATTTTCATGCGCCATATTCGTATGAATTGCAGTCTCATTATCCGAGCGAATCACCTGATTTGAAATAATCTTATCTTTAGAAAATTCTTTCTCAAGCAATGCTAAAATCTTAGTATCATCGGTAGCAACAAATAGTTTATCATAGACATTCAGTTCCTTTTTGATTGTTGTCAAAATTACCGCCGTATCAACAGGCTCAATTTCACCTGAATGATCCGTCTTCCGAATATGAACACCTAATATATTGTGCTGACTAAATAACACACGCATCTTTGCGAGTTCATTTGCTATTGGTTTTTTAAACATTACATACTTTTCAACCACTCCATGGAGTTTTTGGAAGTAACTCCTATCCCAAATGCGTAGTGGATATGTCTCATACATTTCATTCAATATTGGTTCATATTCCTTATCTTCAATATTAAATGGCTGCTCGAAATAATAATTCCAAAAGTTCAAATCATTCCCAAATCTTTGAGGTTCGGAGAAAAGATTTTTCATATTACCAAAATCAATTTGACATTGAATATCATGCTTCTGCGAAAAAAGAAGTGCGGTTATCGCCTGTAAAAACAAAGAGAAAAAACCCCGCTGACAACCTTCTGTCTCTTTATTACAATTGCAGAAATCAATCACGCAACTTACCACATAGAGACGCTCTTTTGATTTTAGGTGTAACAACCGCTCCATAGAAATCACATTTCTTTTTTCGACCTTCCCCATCTAGTTTAGTGATTTCTCGAAAACAAATTTCAAAGATGACTCTCCTCCTATTCCTTCTTTAAAATTTATTAATCCTGTATTAGGCTGATTTCCCATACATGATGTTCCCAAATCTAATATTTTATAATCATTTCTACGGCAATAATCAAACAGCCCTTCTGTCAAAAATACCATTGGGCTGAGGGCTTTAAACGCTAGTTTACTAGCAGGGTAGAAATTATATAATATTTCCTCATTAACAATCACAGCTACTGTAGCTGCTAATCTCTCTCCTTCTTTAAACACAGAAAACAACTTGTACCTCTCTGGGGAGCAGTTGGTAGCGTTTCTAAGTTGATGATAATCCATAGAAAGAATCTGCCCTCTTTCGTTCCTACACTTCAAAATAAAAAAGTATATATCTTCTAATTTTGATAGATTTTCCTCTTTGAAAATCAATCCTTCTTTTTTACATTTCTTTAACTTTCTAAACTGCATTGATATAATTCTATTCTTAAAATTTCCTTCTATAGGTATATGGTGATTTATATCTGTTGCCAAAATTTTGAAGCCATTATTTGACAATACATAATTTATTTTGGCTGAAGCCTGCTGCTCATAAATTTGTGGAAAAGTTGATATCTCAATATTATTCACATGTTTTTTTTGTAACCTCTCAAAAATAAAACAAACAAAATCATTCAATACATTAATAGTAATTGTTTCATTTAATTCAAAGCTTCCAAAAGGGCTTTCTGGTAAGCTTATCGCCTTAGCATCTCGAATTAAAAAATGAATTCTACCAATCACCAATTTTTTCTTTCTTTTCAGAATATAAAATGTCGATAAATCATTTTTATATTTGTGTGCAACATAATCAGCTTCATTATAGAAATAGGTGGCAGTCCCAATACTATATTGTATAGGTATTTCGTTCTCCGAAAAAAAAATATTGGGTATCATAATTATTGATACTCTAGCTTTAGAAATTCATCAAAATCTCTGATATAATCATTTTCCTCATAGTCATCTGAAGCAAACGTGAGTAACATAGTATTCTCAGCAAAAGTAATTCTTCCCCAATACAAAGGAGGTATATAGACTCCCTGCCTAGGGGTTTGAATTATAAAATTAAATATCGACCCATCAATTCCCAACAATTTAATCTCCACCGTCCCTTTCATTGCAACCACAATCTGTTTTGATTTTTTATGTGCATGTTCACCTCTTACTCCTTCATTTTCCACACCATTAATCCAAAAAATACGTTTTACAATAAAGGGTACGTGTTCTGATGTTGCAATATTCATATTTGCACCACGATCTGTAATATGCTGAAATTCTATTATTCTAGGTTTTTCCACTACACAAAAATAACTTTAACAAACTACAATTCTAAATTTCTTTTTTATAAATTTAGTCCAATGGAAAAAGACACCTACTTATCGCTAGCAAAATCATCAGAAGGGTTTTACAAAGAAAAGGGGAGCAAGTTTTTGGCTTTTGCATTCCCGGTCAGCTCTGAAGAAGAAATCAAGGAGAAAATCTTAGTGCTTAAAAAAGAATATTATGACGCAAGACATCATTGCTATGCTTATATATTAGGAAAGGATGCGACGCACTATCGCGCTAATGACGATGGAGAACCAGGGCACTCTGCAGGTGACCCTATTCTTGGACAAATTCGCTCTCATCATCTCACTGATGTTTTGATTGTCGTAGTCCGATATTTTGGTGGCACAAAATTAGGAGTGGGCGGACTAATCCATGCTTATAAAACTGCGGCGGCTGATGCTATTGCCAACAATACAATAGTTAAAAAAATTGTAACAGCAAGCATTAAAATCCATTTTGAGTACTTATCAATGAATAGTGTCATGAAACTCATCAAAGACTACGATTTGAAAATTGTAGAGCAAATATTTGATAATCAATGCTTTATAAATTTTTCTGTACGAGAGAAATTGAGAATTGATGTGGTTAAAAAGCTTAAAGAAATGAGTGGTGTGGAAGTAGAAAAGTGAGTGAAACTTTGAGTAGGGGGACCCCGCAACATTGTGCGAGGAAAAATCAATTTACATGTCCAAGTGTTTCTAGCTTTTGATACAATTCCAAACAAACCCAAGCATCTGTTGCCGCATAGGACATTTGCTCATTGGTCAGTTTTTCATTTTCCCAGTTAGAGGTTTGTTGTGCTTTTGAAATTTTGAATCCTAAAAATATTGCAGCTAAACTTCTAGCGCCCGTATTCACAATTTCCAGAGGCTTTGTAAAATGACTTACATCTACAAATGACTGATGTTCAAAGCGTCTGATTCTTTTTAAATCTTTGATATCATCATACAACGCCACCCCCACCTTCATGATACTTTTAGTAGAAAAAATTTGAATTAAGCCATCAGTTAGTCCTGTTTTATTAATTCTAAATAAATAAACTTTCTTAGGAATCGCAATTTGAATAAGTGACACATGATGATACTGTCCTCTCTTAAATACAGGACGTGACTCTGTATCTAAGCCAACAACATCATGTTTCAGAATCTCCTTCACCGCTTCTTCAACATGCTTTTTGTTATCAATCAAAATGATTTTCCCCTCAAATTTTTCGGTGGGATATTCATTGATTTCCTTTTTTGTAATATGCTTTATTATCTCCAAATCAAACAGTTTCTATCACATCCTGTTCCTGCACTTTACCCAATTTCCTTATTTTTATGTTCAAATAAGCAAAAAGAATAGTCATAAAAGGACTGATAATATTAAAAAAACAATAAGGCAAATAGGCAAAAGTGCCCACTCCCAATACCCCTGACTGATAAGCGCCACAGGTATTCCAAGGAATCAGTACTGAAGTAACTGTTCCAGAATCTTCTAGGGTTCTACTGAGATTTTCAGGTGCCAACCCACGCTCTCGATAAGTGCTTGCAAACATTCTTCCAGGCACTACAATGGCAATGTATTGATCGGAAGCGGTAACATTAAAAACCACACAGGTAGCGGCCGTGGAAGCCACCAACGAACCAGTGCTATTTGCATAACTGATAATGGCTTGTGCCATTCGTTTTAGCATGCCTGTAACCTCCATTACCCCACCAAAAATCATGGCGCAAAGGATAAGCCAAACCGTGTTAAGCATCCCGTTCATTCCTTTAGAAGTTAGTAGTTTATCAACCGTTTCATTGCCTGTTTGCACACTTACTTCTGTAAAAATAGAGGTTAAAACTCCTTGATAAGGATCTGCAAATTTTTTCAACCCTAACTTTATGCTCTTCACCATATCGGCATCAAAAAACCAAGATAATATTCCTCCATCTCCTTCTATACCCACGCCGCCATCTCCTACTATTTCTCTAACTATATCAGGCTGAAAAATCAAAGCAAAAACTCCTCCCAATAATGCGCCACCAAGTAAAGCAGGTATTGCGGGAACTTTCTTAATTATCATTACTACTACGGCAAGTGGCACTAAAAATAACCATGGCGTAATATTAAATTTGCTAGCGATAGCATCCTGTACCACCGATACACTTTCTACACTTGAAGAGGCGTCTAGTGTAAATCCCCATATAAAAAATATTACGAGGGTAATCACAATAGAAGGTACAGTTGTATAAGCCATATATTTAATATGAGTAAATAAATCCGTACCTGCCATGGCTGGCGCTAGGTTTGTAGTATCAGACAATGGGGACATTTTATCACCAAAATACGCGCCAGAAATAACCGCTCCAGCAGTTACCGCCTCTGATATTCCTAAAGCATTACCAATGCCTATCAAAGCAATCCCTATGGTGGCAGCTGTCGTCCACGAACTACCCGTGGCAATTGATACAACTGCACTAACTATACAGGCTGCAAATAAAAATATAGTAGGGTTCAATACTTCCAATCCATAATATATCATGGCAGGAACAATTCCACTTATCAGCCAAGTTCCTGACAGTGAGCCAATTATAAGCAATATCAATAATGCTGGCATCGCTGAGCTGATGCTTTTAACAATTCCTGCTAAAACTGTACTCCATTTGAAACCAAGTCTTACCGAAATGATAGTCGCTATTCCGGCAGCTAGTATTAATGCTATTTGATTAGGTCCGTAAGAAGCATCATCGCTGTATACCGCAACATTTAATGCCAATAACCCAACCAAAAATAAAATAGGTATAAATGCCTGCAGTAAAGAAGGAGTTCTTGTTTCTTGGATCATATTTTTACAATACTTTAAATATAAATCCTAAAATAGGCATTTTAATTATTACTTAGCCAAAATCATTTCACTTATCGCCTCGCCTAATCTACTTCCAATCGCCACTCCCATCCCGCCAAGTCGCACTCCCAAAATAATTTTATCACTGTACGCCTCTAGAATAGGCCTCTTGTCATCTCCAAAAGCCATAATTCCAGCCCACCAATCTTCAATCTCAACTTTTTGATTTGGTAAGACTATTTCTTTCAGCTGTTGTTCCAATGCTCCTTTGATTTTTTCATTAACTTCAAATTCAGTGGTTGTCTCAGTCTCAAAATCCAAATTCCTTCCCCCACCAAAAATAACCCTATCTTCAAAATTACGAAAGTAAAAATATCCCTCATCATAGTGAAAAACACCCTGGAATTTTAAATCTTCAATAGGTTTTGTTACCAATACAACTCCTCTTCCAGGCTTCATTCCTAATTCAGGAAACAGTTTCTGTGTAAAAGCATTAGTACAAACTGCCATCTTTTTACAGGCAAAGTTTATGTGCTGGTGTCCTCCGTTTTCTACTTGCACAATTACTTGACTATTTTCTTCTATAATATCTACCACCTCAGCACCTGTCAGTATCTCAACACCTCTTTCTTTTACATAATCTGCTAAACTCTTCATCATCTTACCCGTATCAATTTGTCCCTCAAACTGATTGAATATCAAGCTCTTAACTGATTTTTTATCAAACCCAAATTTATCAATCAAACCATGCTTTTCTTCAAAAACATTCTTCTGAAAAATTGGCTTTAGTAACTCGTTCACTTTATCGATTTCATTCAAACAATCCACTTCTGAAGTTCTCAACAATTCATAACCTCCATAATTTAGAAAATCAATTTTATCATCTCCAAGTCTTTTTCGCAGTGCCAACAACCCCCTCCATCGCTCTTCTACAATTTTTAATGTTTCATCAGCGCCCATTACTTTCAAGTCAGCCAATAACTCCGTCAAACTACCAAAACAGGCAAAACCTGCATTTTTTGTACTGGCTCCCGTGGGAAATATTCCTCGCTCCAATATCAATACTTTTGCTTGAGGACGTTTTTCTTTGATCGAAGCTGCCGTTGACAAACCTACTATTCCTCCGCCTACCACAATATAATCATAATTAATAAATGATCGTTTTTCCCAAAAACTTAACATATACAATTGCTATCTTTATAAAAAATTAACAAACAAAATGTCAAAACTCGATTCACTATTAGCAAAAGCTAAGACCTCTAAGTTTTATCTAAAAGTACTAAATATTGCCTTAAATGGTGCTATCCCGTTTAATAAGCCTCACGGATTTAAAGTAGTAGAAGTGGGCGACTCTCATCTAAAAACAAAGTTGCCTTACAAACGAAGGAATTTTAATCACATCAAGGGTTTGCATGCTTGTGCTTTAGCAACGCTATCTGAATTTACCACTGGACTGCTACTCGCCTCTAAACTAGATGCCAAAGAGTACCGCCTAATTTTGAAAACATTAGAAATAGAATATCACTATCAAGGCAAGATGGAAGCCTTTGCATTCTATGAAATTACAGATGAAACATTAAAGCAAGAAGTCATTGAGCCACTGCAACGACAAGACGCCATTATTATTACTTGCGAGGTGAAAATACATGACAAAAATGGAAACCACCTTTCTACTGCACAGGTTCATTGGCAGATTAAGGCTTGGAAAAAAGTAAAAACTAAAGTAAATTGAACACTAAACAAATAAATCTGACATGCGAAAAATAGATTCTTTATTAACGGAATATGGTTCAAGTCATAAAAATATGACCAACAAATTGATTCATTGGATATGCGTACCATTAATATTTTTTAGCATTGTTGGCCTGCTTTGGTCTATTCCATCGAATGCATTAAATAACCTATTCAATAGTTCGTCTTCCTATATGAATTGGGGTATGATTGCCCTGGTCTTACTATTATTCTACTACATACGCCTATCACCTACACTTGCGCTTGGAATGTCCTTATTTTCAGCACTTTGCCTGTTTGCTGCCAATAAATTATCCCTAGTTGTGTTCGCCCCTCTTTGGGCTATTTGCATCGCCATTTTTGTAGTCGCTTGGATAGGGCAATTTTATGGTCATCATGTAGAAGGAAAAAAGCCATCATTCCTCAAAGATTTGCAATTTTTACTCATTGGTCCAGCATGGCTCATGCACTTCATTTACAAAAAGTTAGGCATCCCCTATTAAACTTTTTCTTTATTGCTACTTAGTATAAAATTGATATTTCACACGAAATATGTCATATTGAATCTATGCACATTTTTAGTTTTTTTTCAACGCTAATAAATGATAGGTTTACGTACCAATCAGATTTAGGTGACCCTTTTTATTGAATCTGAAAACTATTTTTTTTAAGTAATTAATAAAACTTTGAAATCAATTACTACTAAACAAGTTCAAAAAATTGAACAGTTGCTTTCTACGGAGAATATTCTATCTAAAATTGAAGCGCTAGAGTCTAAACTTGAAAAAGTTGGGTCTTCTAATAAAAAGCTTATTGGCAAATTAGAGCTTCAGAAATTTGAAGCAGAAAGTGCTAAATCCTCCAAAAACATTTATAAGTCCCTACTTGATAACACTTCCCCATTTATTATCATTGACAATGAACAAAACATTCAAGATATTAGTGCAAGTGCCAAAAAATTAACTGGATATGATAAAAAAAATAGTACTATCACCGAAATATTTGAATTTGAAGACATTGATCTTTTCAATTTCTATTTCAGCAAAGCTTTAAAAGGGAAAAAAATTCCTGGTGATATCATAGGATTCAATATTGTTGATAGAGGTCAAAAATATACAATCAGATTAAAAACTATAAAAATTGGTTTTTTGGTAATCCTTTTTTTACAAGAAAGTACGGAGGTAATTAGCAAAGGGGAAAACAGGGTAAATGTGCTCGAAAGATTCACTGATGCCATGTTCATAATTGATGACCGCTATAAATTTGTCCATATCAATGAACAGGCACAGAAATTATTCAAAAAAAATGAAAATGAGTTGTTAGAAAAAGTGATTTGGAATGAATTTTCAGTGTCAACATCAACCAAGTTTTATAAGCAATTCCATGTCGCTTTTAAAAACAAAGTTGACATTCACTTTGAAGAACTATTTGAGGCTACCAATCAGTGGTTTGAAGTACATGGCTGCATGACAAGGGAAGGCTTATTAATTTACCTAAGGTGTATCAGCAAACGTAAACACGCTGAAAAAAAATTACAAGATAAAAACGAAGAGTTATTAAAAATTAACCATGAACTTGACAACTTTGTTTACAGAGCTGCACATGATTTAAGAGGGCCACTGGCCTCAGTATTAGGATTAATTAATATTACAAAAATTGAGGCAAGCGCTGACAAGAAAGTTGAATACCTAGATAAAATGACGGGTTGCATTAACAATCTTGAAAGTGTTTTTGACAATATCGTTCATTATTCGCGTAATTCGAGTCTTTTTGTGCAAAGTAACGAAATTAATTTTGATGCACTGTTTGATGAGATATTCTCACAGCTGCATTATATCAAAGGCGCAGACAATGTCACAAAGAATCTAGTCATCAAACATAACGCCCCTTTTCACTCCGACCAAAGTCGCATAAAAGATGCTTTACAGAATATAATTATCAACGCAATTCATTACCAGAAAACTAATATTACAAATCCGTTTGTGAAAGTAAACATTACCACAGACTACGAAAAAGTTCGTATCGTTATTGAAGATAATGGAAACGGAATTCCAAAAGAACACGTCAGTAGAATTTTCAATATGTTCTATCGTGCCTCAGAACAAAGTAACGGTTCAGGTTTAGGGCTTTACGTTGTTCATGAAATCATCAAAAAACTAGGCGGTACTATCCAAGTTAAGTCTCAACTAAAAATTGGGACTACTTTTACTATTGATATTCCTAATGGAAGGTGATTCAGTCTTCAGTTGGCAGTAAGCAGTCTTCAGTTGGCAGTAATCTTTGGCTACTACCCATCCATCTCTACCACTAAATCATCCTGCGCAACCATTACACCCTCGTTTAAAACAATCTTTTTAACTTTTCCTCCAAATGGTGCTGCCACAGTGGTTTCCATTTTCATCGCTTCAATAACAAACAGCGGTGTGTTTTCTTCTACTTCCTGCCCTCGCTTCACCAATACCTTACTAATTCTCCCTTGCAATGGCGCCCCAATTTCAGTGTCCACTTCTGCCTTTCTATGAACTTCTTTGGTAGATTTATAAGCAGCATCTTTCACTTCAATTCTCCGTGTCTGCCCATTCAGTTCGAAAGACACTCTTCTTATTCCTTCATCATCTGGTTCAGAAACAAAGAGTAGCTTGATGATGATAGATTTTCCCTTTCCAATTTCTACAATTATCTCTTCATTATTTTTTAACCCATAGAAAAATGCCGGCGTAGGAATATGCGTCACTTCACCAAAAATCTGCTTTCTTGTATAATAATCTTCAAACACTTTTGGGTACAATGTGTAAGAAAGAAAATCTAATTCAGTTAGTGATTTATCAAATTTCTTATGAAATGCCTTATATTCTAAATCAAAATCTATTGGTTTCAAATGCGCATTTGGTCTATTTTTATAAGGTTTCTCTCCTTTCAAAATGATTTTTTGCAACTTCTTTGGAAATCCGCCATGTGGCTGTCCTAAATCTCCTCTGAAAAAACTTACTACCGATTCAGGAAACGAATGGTTGCCCGTTTCTTCCATAATATCATCTACCGTAAACCCATTTGAAGTCATAAATATCGCCATGTCTCCCACCACTTTTGATGATGGCGTTACCTTTACAATATTGCCGAACATCTCGTTAACTATGGCATAATTTTTCTTCACCTCTTCAAATTTATGCTCTAATCCCAATGCTATCGCCTGTGGCTTCAAGTTTGAATATTGTCCACCAGGAATTTCATGTTTATACACTTCCGCTGTTCCGCCTTTTAATCCAGACTCAAACGGATAATAATACTCTCGCACCGTTTCCCAATAGTTAGAATATGCATTCAACGAATCGATATCAAATTCCTGATGACGTTTGTGTTGATTCATAGAAGAGACAATAGAATTAAAATTTGGCTGTGATGTCAACCCAGAAACCGAACTCAATGCCACATCTACAATATCCACCCCCGCCTCAATTGCCTTGACATAAGTCGCTGATTGTACCGACGAGGTATCATGTGTATGTAAATGTATCGGAATATCCACTGATTTTTTTAGGGTCTTAATTAGTTTCTCTGCTGCATATGGCTTCAATAAACCTGCCATATCCTTAATTGCCAAAGTATGCGCTCCCAAGTCCTCAAGTTCCTTTGCTAAATCTACATAATATGGCAAGTCATACTTTTTATTTTCTTTATCTAATATATCACCAGTATAACAAATAGAGGCTTCCGCCAATGCTTCGGTACGTTCAAGAACCGTCTTGATACTCACTTTCATTGAGTCAACCCAATTGAGCGAATCAAAAATTCTAAAAACATCAATGCCTGTCTCCCAAGATTTTTCAATAAACTTTTCAACCAAATTATCAGGATATGCTTTGTAACCCACTGCATTAGAGGATCTTAGTAGCATTTGCAATAAAATATTTGGAACTGCCTCTCTAATCAACCGCAACCTCTCCCAAGGGTCTTCGCTCAAGAATCGCATCGCCACATCAAAAGTTGCTCCTCCCCAAACCTCCATCGAAAATGTCTGCGGATGTGCTTTTGCAAATCCTTCCGCAACTTTTAGCATATCAATTGTCCGCATTCTTGTTGCCAACAACGACTGATGCGCATCTCTAAATGTAGTATCGGTATATAAAATATGGTTTGTAGTCTTAATCCATTTTACAAATTTCTCTCTTCCCAAAGCATTCAACTTATCCTTCGTTCCTTCTGGGTAAGTACAGTACTTATCATAGAAAGGCGCTTTAGCCGGCTCAAATTTCTTGTTTGGGTTAACTTCTTTGATATCACTATTTCCATTCACTACCACGTTAGCCAGATAACGAAGTGCTTTCGTACCCCTGTCTTGTCTATTAGGAATTTCAAATAATTCAGGGTGGTTTGGAATAAATCCAACAGTCGCTTCTCCGTGATAAAAGGTAGGATTCGCCAACACATTTTCCAGAAACCCAATGTTCGTTTTTACCCCTCTAATTCTAAACTCCGTCAACGTTCTGTGCAGTCTTTGCGCTGCACCTTTGAGTGTCCGCCCTGACGATGAAATTTTTACCAACATAGAATCAAAAAATGGAGAAATTCTTACCCCAGGATAAGAACTTCCTTCATCTAACCTGATTCCAAATCCACCTGCGTTTCTATAAGCAATGATTCGTCCATAATCAGGTTTAAAATCGTTTTGTGGATCTTCAGTTGTTATTCTACATTGAATTGCGAAACCGTTGCAGTGGATATCATCTTGACTATTAATATAAATCCTCGGGTCATCAAGCCGTCTACCTTGCGCAATCAATATCTGAGATCTAACGATATCAATTCCAGTAACCTCCTCAGTGATAGTATGTTCTACTTGTATCCTTGGGTTCACTTCTATGAAATAAATATTTTCTTCCTTATCAACCAAAAACTCAACCGTCCCTACATTATTATAATTTACATGCTTGCAGATAGTAAGTGCATATTCATAGATTTTATCTTTTGTTTCTTGCTTCAATGTGGGTGAAGGTGCTATTTCCACTACCTTCTGAAACCTTCTTTGTACAGAACAATCCCTTTCGAATAGGTGAACAATATTGCCATAATTGTCTCCCATTATTTGCACCTCAATGTGCTTGGGGTCTAAAATATATTTTTCAAGAAAAATAGTATCATCACCAAAGGCATTTAACGACTCATTCCTAGCACCAATAAAAGCCTTCTCTAGTTCCGCCTCTTTACGGACAATTCGCATTCCTCTTCCTCCTCCTCCCGATACGGCTTTCACCATTACTGGGTAACCTATTTTTTTTGCTTCCTTTTTCGCAATGGCAACCGTAGTTAAATTAGCTTTACTATCCTGAATGATAGGAACTTTAGCTGCAACGGCTATATTTTTTGCTGCCACCTTGTCTCCCAAGTTTTCCATCACCTCAGGTTCAGGACCTACAAAAATTATTCCCTCCTCACGACATCTCCTTGCAAAGGTTACGTTCTCAGATAAAAATCCATATCCAGGATGTATGGCATCAATATGATGAAGTTTGGCAAGTCCGATAATCTCTTCGATATCTAAGTATGGCTTCAACGGATCAGTATCCTTGCCTATTTGGTAGGCTTCATCCGCCTTATATCTGTGAAGGGAGTACCTGTCTTCATAAGTGTACATTGCCACCGTCCGGATGCGCAACTCCGATGCCGCACGTAACACACGAATTGCAATTTCACCACGGTTAGCCACCAATATTCTATCTATTTTTTTTATCTGTTCAGCCATGTCCGAAAATTACTCAAAAGCTTAACAATAACATAAAAATTTGTCCCATCATTAAAAAATAAGTAGGAAAACATACTTTCAACCTGAATTCAATGGAAATTATTATATTTGTTATAACAACCTAAAACTATAACAACATGGACAATACATATGAAAGTGTAAAAAAGATTTTAGTAGATAAAATAGGTCTTGCACCTACAGAAATTACACCTGACGCCAACCTTGTCAAGGATCTGGGCATCGACTCCTTAGATTATGCTGAAATAGTCATGGAGTTTGAGCAAACTTTCAATATCCAAATTCCCGATACCGACGCCGAATTACTGCAGACCGTTAGTCAAGCAGTAAATTACATTAATCAAAAAATTACCTGAAAAAATATCTGACATCCACTAATCTTTTCATGCAACCTTTCGTATAATATTGACATCTATAGGTCATAAATCTATATACCTTTACATCAACTAAGATTCAATACCATCATATGAAAAGAAAATACCTTTCTGCTTTTGTATTCTTTATTGTCTGTTTTTTTGCGCAAAATGCTTTCACGCAAGAAAAATATACGGTAAGCGGTTATATTAAAGATGCGTCAACCGGGGAAGAAATGATTGGGGCAACAGTCACCATCACTGAACTTCCAGGCACTGGGGCTGTATCAAACGTATATGGTTTTTATTCCCTTACTTTGCCTAAAGGGGCATACACTTTAAATTATTCCTACATCAGTTATAAAACCATATCAGAAAAAATCACGCTATCCTCCAATCACAAGAAAAATATTTCGCTCAAATCCGCCACTAAAGCACTTGAAAGTGTTGTAATTAGTGCTGAACGACCCGAAGCAAACGTAACCGACATCAAGATGAGTCGTGAAAACCTAAGTATAGAAAAAATAAAATCTATGCCCGCCCTCTTTGGCGAAATAGATTTAATCAAGAGCTTACAGATGCTTCCTGGTATTCAGTCTGCTGGCGAAGGAACGACTGGGTTATTTGTAAGGGGCGGTTCTGCCGATCAAAACCTAATTTTACTGGATGAGGCCACTGTTTATAATGCCTCCCATTTTATGGGTTTCTTTTCGGTATTTAATTCAGATGCCATTAAGAATGTAGAAATTTATAAAGGTGGAATTCCAGCAAAATTTGGAGGTAGGATATCCTCTATCCTTGACATCCAAATGAAGGAGGGAAACAATCAGAAGTTCAGTATGTCTGGAGGGATTGGTACAATTTCTAGTAGGTTAACAGTCGAAGGTCCCATAGTAAAAGATACCTCCTCCTTTATTATTTCTGCTAGAAGAACCTATGCCGACATTTTCCTAAGGCTATCTCCTAATGATGACATCAATAAAAATGTGCTATACTTTTACGACCTAAATGCCAAAGCCAATTATAGATTTGATGATAAAAACAGAATTTTCGTATCTGGTTATTTTGGGCGTGATGTATTCAATTTTGATAACACTTTCGGGCTTGACTGGGGAAATGCCACCACTACATTTCGCTGGAATCACCTGTTCACTGATAGGCTTTTTCTCAATACTACCATCCTCTATAGCAAGTTTGACTACGGTTTTAAAATAGAAAATGGCGCTCAAAATTTTGAATGGAAATCTAACTTGCAAGAAGTTGGTGGGAAGTTGGATTTCACTTATTTCATCAATCCTGAAAATACATTAACGTTTGGATCAAATACCATTGTGCATCGCTTTTCTCCTGCCACAATTACTCCTGGTGACAATTCTATTTTTACTGATTTTACATTAGATAAAAAATACGCTATTGAACAGGCACTGTATATTGGAAATGAACATAAGGTAAATGATAAGCTACATTTACAATACGGGCTAAGATATTCTCTTTTTGAAAATATTGGGGCGGGAAAAGTCTTTATATATAAGGAAGGAATCCCAAAGTCGGATGAAAGCATTATTGATTCAGTTTCTTACAAAAGCCTAAAGAAGATAAATCTTTACCATGGTTTTGAGCCGAGATTTTCAGCTCGCTATTTATTAAACAGCACTAGCTCTTTGAAGTTTTCTTACAATAGAACAAGGCAATACATTCAGATTGCCTCAAATTCAACTGCAGGGCTACCCATCGACAGGTGGATTCCTGCTGATAACTATGTAAAACCAATGATTGGAGATCAAGTTGCAGTGGGTTACTTCAGAAATTTCAAAGAGAATACTTTTGAGACTTCAGTAGAGCTTTATTACAAGTGGATTGACAATATTATTGACTTCAAATCAGGTGCCGAAATTTTACTCAATAACAACATTGAAACAGAAATTTTAGAAGGTAAAGGGTGGTCGTATGGTGCAGAGTTTTTAGTGAAGAAAAACATTGGGAAAACTACCGGGTGGTTAGGCTATACCTGGTCAAATACTGAAAGGAAAATTCCGGGCATCAGTGATGGCAATGCCTACCATGCCAGGTATGACAAAACACACGATGTCTCTTTGGTACTGTCACATGAAGTAAGTGAACGATTAACACTTTCAGCAAATTGGGTATATACAACTGGCTCAGCAGTATCGTTTCCGGTAGGCAGGTATATGGTTGATAGAAAATCCATTCCATACTATGATGACCGTCGCAGAAATGCTGATAGAATGCCTGCCTATCACCGCTTAGACCTTTCAGCCAATTTGGAAGGGAAAAATAAAAGGAACAGAAGGTGGCATGGAAGTTGGAATTTTTCAATATACAATGCCTATGCTAGAAAAAATACGTTCAGCATCACCTTCGAAGATATCGTTAACAATGATGTGAACTATAATTCTGAGGAAGATGGTCCTGACTTAACCAGAAGACCTGGGGCAATAAAAACCTATTTGTTCAGCCTCATTCCATCAGTTACCTATAATTTTAAGTTTTAACATATATGAAACAGCTACTCTATATATTATTGATTTTTGTACTCTTCAGCTGTAGGGAGGAAGTGAATATTGAACTTGACAACTCCTCTCCAAACATAGTTTTTGAAGGTTTAATAACAGACAATCCTGGTCCTTATACTATTAAAATTAGCAAAACCAGCAGCTACTATGAAACCAATACTGAAAATGGCATTAGCGGATTACTTGTAACCATTTCTGCTAGTGATGGCGTCATTGATACACTACAAGAAATGGAGACTGGACATTATCAAACCACAAAATTACATGGCGAAACTGGTAAAACATATACCTTACAGACCATTCACAATGGAGAAGTATATGAAGCGTCTGGCACATTACAAACACCTCCAATATTTGACTCGCTAACCTATCAATACAATGAAAAAAAGGTATTTAGAGAGGAGGGTTATTACCTGCATTTTTTCGGAAAAACACCTAAAGAACAAATCAATTACTATCGTTGGTTGGTTTATAAAAATAATGAGCTCTTTAATACGCAACCCGAAGATTATCTATTGGCGAGTGATGAGTTTATTGCCGCCTCCATCGAAGATTTAGAGTTCCCATTCGCTTTTGAAGCCAATGATACAATTAAAATAGAGATGTATGGACTTGACAGACCCATCTATGACTATTACAATCAATTAATTGAATTGTTATTTAGTGATGGAGGACTATTCAGTCCGCCACCAGTCAATCCCACTTCTAATGTTCAGAATCTGACTAATCCTAAAAATAAACCACTTGGCTATTTTCAAGTTTCTTCTAGGGTGTCTGAGACAGTCATTATAAAAAAAAATTGAAAGTTCTTTTTTCGTAACTATTCAGGTACTAAAAAAGCAAAAATAATTTAAAAAAAAGTATCATCAAATTTGGACCGGAAAAAAATAGTTGTATTATTTGCTATGTCATTGATTATTCTAAACTAATATCGAATCAAGC
>Ga0256840_1001584_pt1 | contig 21077 bp, 15 predicted proteins | sample 355202metaG_FD_185969 | JGI IMG/M metagenome (GOLD analysis project Ga0256840, IMG submission 185969) | Hydrothermal vent microbial communities from Mid Atlantic Ridge, Atlantic Ocean - 355-202 | ecosystem: Environmental > Aquatic > Marine > Hydrothermal vents | place: Atlantic Ocean: Mid...
TCAACAAACGACTTTAACCCATCCTGTACCAAGCTATAAGTTCTATCTATATTAGCCGCAATATCGCCCTCCAGAACCCCCAAGCCATCCAAAATATCACGCGCCTCAGCAAAACCCTTATCAATCCCTCCACTGATAATATCGGTAAATGAAGTGAGTGCCTCTTCTTGGCTCATATCTGAGTGCATCTCCTGATATTTACCAAAAAATGCCGTACTTAATGACACAATACGTCCTGCTGTTGCTTCAGGAGTCACATCTAAACCCGCGTCATAGCCTTTTTGAATGGCATTATCACCCATGGTTTCTTTTAAAGCTTCATTGATACCTTCCAGAGCCGTCTTTAAAACTAGTGACAAAGGCTGATCGCCTGCGTTAACACTGACTTCAACAGCCGAAGCTAATATCTGTGCATTCATTTGTTTCTTAACAATCGTTGCCGCAGACTCTTGTATTTTTTCTGTATTTTTAGCCTGCGCCATTTCCGAAACTTCTTCCTCTTTCGGTTGCTTTACTCTGTTATCATCCACTTTGGGTAAAGATCGCACATCTTGACTAAATGATTTAATATCCATAATTTGTACCTTTTAAAAGCCTAGAACCTAATAATCAGTATATCGACAACTTGCTTAAAAACTTAAACACCTACAAAAAACATTAACATGCAGATCGAAAACAACACCCTCTATTATATATATGACCCCATGTGCAGTTGGTGCTATGCCTTTGAGCGGACTTTAACTAAGTTACAAGAGCAATTACCTCAATCGCTAAGTTTTAAGGCTATTTTAGGAGGGCTTGCTGCTGATAGCACTGAACCTATGCTTGACGAAACTCAAGCAATGATTCAGCAAGCCTGGCGACGTATAGAGCAAACCGTCCCCGAAATATATTTTAATTTTGATTTCTGGAGCGAAAATACCCCGCTCCGTTCGACTTATCCAGCCTGCCGAGCACTATTAGCTGCTGAAGAACAAGCACCTGAATTTGTACCCATGCTACGCAAAAATATTCAACAAGCTTATTACCAAAAAGCCAAAAACCCTTCACTAGACAACATATTAATAGATTGCGCCGCACAAACAGGGTTAAATATTGAACAATTTAGCGCCGCTTTAAATAGCACGACAATAAAAATAAAACTCGCTGAGCATATACAATTTACGCGAACTCTAGAAGTAAACTCCTATCCGTCCTTACGCCTAGTATTAGCAAATGAAGTTTATAATATTGCTATCAATTACTCAGATGTAACGCCAATAATCACACAAATCAGCACGTTACTGAATAGGCATAAAAGCATAAGCATTGAATCACCTTGTATCCGCAAATGCTGCTTAAATAATGAGGATATTTGTTTGGGCTGTTTTCGTGACCTCAATGAAATTACTCAGTGGGCATACTATAGCAATACTGAAAAACAACAGGTACTAGATCAGGTAACACAACGTAAAACACTATATAATAAAAACCTAATATAAAAACTAGCAACTATATTATGACTTCATTACTCACTTGCGTAGAAATACCCGCGACCTCCACGCCTTTTTATTCAGTCATCTGGCTGCATGGCTTGGGTGCGGACGGCCATGACTTTGAAAGTATCGTACCTGAACTAAGGCTCAATAAAGCTGCACACATTAATTTTATCTTCCCAAATGCACCTATTCAAGCCGTTACTATAAATGGCGGCATGCAAATGCCTTCTTGGTATGACATTATTGATGCCTCTTTGGATCGTGAAGTCGCTGTTGATGACATTTATACCTCTGCCGCCCAACTTGAACTGCTCATTCAAAAAGAAATCGATAAGGGTATTAAAGCGAAAAATATTTTACTAGCTGGATTTTCACAAGGCGGTGTTATTGCCTTACACACCGGCTTGCGTTATCCACACAAACTAGCTGGTATCATGGCTTTATCCACTTATTTGCCAACCACAGAACAATTAAAAACTGAACGTGCTGCCATTAATAATGATACGCCTATTTTTATGGCACATGGCACGATGGATCCCGTAGTTCACCTGCCAATAGCCAAACAAGCTTTTAGCGACTTAAAAGCGATGGATTACCCAGTAAGCTGGCATGAGTATCCGATGCAACATTCACTTTGCATAGAAGAGATTATAGATATTTCGGGGTTTATTAATAAAATTTTTTAAAAACCAAACACTTTCCTTTCGCTCCCGCGCGCCGCTTCACTGCCATTAAGTTAAGGAATTAGCTCATTGGGGCGCAGTGTTTTAGCCTGCTTTCATAGCAGAAAATAGCAGGCTAAAACACTGCGCCCCATATTCTATTGCTCTTAACTTAATGACAGTGATGCTCGCCTAGGAACCAAAACCAGAGTCATAAAATAAGCCTATGCCTTTCCTAAAAGACCTCACCTTACGCCGTTTTTTCCCTATCGCCATTATTGCCTGCCTGATAATAGCGATTGTCATTATTAAGTCACAGCCAAAAATGGCACATGAATCCAGCGCAGGTTTAATCACGCCGGTAAATGTTATCGCAGTAAAATCTTATGCGGTTAAACCGGCAATTATTGGTTTTGGTACTGTTGAGCCAGATATTTCACTGGCCTCTAAAGCAGAGATTTCAGGAAAAATTAGCTATGTACACCCGCAATTACGTAACGGTGCAATTTTACAAAAAGGTACTGTCGTTATTCGCATTGACCCCGAAGACTATCAGTTAGCCTTACAGCAGGCGAAAACCATCGTCGCTAGTAGCCACGCAAAAGTCAGGGAAATCGAATTACAGAAAAATAATGTTCAGGCCGACCTTAAATTAGTCCAAAAAAAGCTAAAACTAGCACAAGTTGAATTAGCTCGCATAGAATCCTTAGTTAAAAAGCAATCCATTTCAAAATCGAGTCGCGATAATCAACAGTCCAGCGTTTTACGCTTACAACAAGAAGTGCAAAATTTAAACAGTCAACTGAAAACTTTACCACAACAATTAGCCAGTGCTCAGGCGGCACTAACGAATGCCAAATCGCTGGTAATGACACAAGAATTAAACCTTAAACGTACCGAAATTAAACTGCCGTTTAACGCGCGCATTTCCGAGCGCGTGGTTGAGGAAAACCAATATATTGCCAAAGGTGCTTTATTATTTAGTGCGCAAACCACCGATAAAATTTTAATTAATGCGCAATTTTCTCTACAGCACTTTAGATCCTTAGCGAAAGGCTTTCGGGGGAATGAAGCCTTACTCAAAGAAGCATTTTCATCTGGCTTTTCGAGTGAAATTTTTCAGCAATTAGGTCTAACAGCAAAGGTTCGTCTTGCTGATAATAACTCACCTTATTGGCCTGCTAATGTTGAACGCATTAGTAGCCAGATCGATCCTGTAACACGTACTTTAGGCATTGTAGTCAGCGTTGATAATCCATATAAAAATATTATCCCAGGCACTAACCCACCCTTAATGCAAGGCATGTATACCGAAATTATGCTACAAGGTAAAGCGCAAAACTTTTTTGTCATTCCACGCGATGCACTACATGAAAATGAAATTTTTATCGTTAATAAAAATACACAACTAGAGCGCCGTACAATTGAGAAGGCACAAGTACAAGGTAAAATGGTGTTATTAACTCAAGGCTTAAAAGAAGGTGAAATGCTGATTGTATCCGATGTTTTTCCAGCAATAACGGGGATGCAAGTTAAAATAATAGCGCAACCAGAATTACAAAAAAGCATCGAAAACTGGGCACAGGAGCAATAACATGATTCGTTATTTTATTCTGCATCCAACCGCTGCCAATTTATTAATGGGTTTACTCATTATCTTAGGGGTAATTACATTACCTACACTGAAACGCGAAACCTTTCCAGAAATCAAACGCTATGAGATTGAAGTTAAAATCGTTTATCCTGGCGCAACACCCCTAGAAATTGAACAAAAACTTTGCCGCCCTTTAGAAGATGCGATTGACGGCACTAGCTTTATTGATGAAATCCGTTGCGAAGCACGCCAGTCCTTAGCCATTGCCACTGTTAAAATGCAGGAAAATGGTGACTTTGTACAATTTAACAATGATATACGCAGTGCGCTTGATGAAATCGACAATTTTCCTATTGATAGCGAAGAGCCGGTTATTCGCGAATTAGGTCGCACACAAGATGTAGTTACGATTGCCTTAAGTGCCAATTTACCGAAAACAGAATTAAAAGACCTCGCCGAAAATATTAAACAACGTATTTTGCGCGTTCCAGGCATTCCTTTGGTCAGTGTTGAAGGGTTTTCTAAACGCCAATTTCAAATTCAGCTAACGCAAGATAAATTACGCCTTTACGGGCTAAGCTTGCAAACCATAGCGACTCGAATTGCCCAACAAAATCTGGATTTACCTGTCGGTGAAATTCAAACTGCTGAACGTGACTACCAAATTCGTGTCAATGATGAGCGTCGCTCACCGGATGAGCTCAGAGGTTTAGTCATTATAAAAGGCAAGTATGGTAATGAAGTGTGTTTAGGAGATATAGCCACCATTATTGACACTTTTGAAAAAGAGGAAGATCAAGTGACCTATAACAATTTACCCACCGCCTTTCTAAAAATTCGCAAAAATACACAAGATGACAGTTTACGTATTTTAGAGACCGTTAAACAATTTATTAGCGATGAAAAAAGACGTTTGCCGGCACAAGTGCAATTTAACCTAACGCAGGATTTCACCAGTATCGTCAATGACCGCATTGCTATGCTAATAACCAATGCCTGGCAAGGTTTACTCTTAGTGTTTACCGTTATGTGGCTATTTTTTGGCACACGTTATGCATTTTGGGTGGTTATGGGGTTGCCCGTTTCTTTTTTGGCTAGTGCCTTTTTATTAGTGCAATGGGGGATTAGCATTAATATGTTATCGATGGTCGCATTACTGTTAGCGCTGGGTATTTTAATGGATGATGCGATTGTCATTAGTGAAAGTATTGGCAAACATATTTCATTAGGAAAAACACCGACCCAAGCAGCGATTGATGGCACACTGGAAATTAAAAATGGCGTATTATCCTCCTATGTCACTACCTTGTGTATTTTTATTGGCTTATTATTTCTCAATGGCGATATAGGACAATTACTGTATACCATTCCAGCGGTTTTAATTTCCGTGATTACCATTTCATTACTGGAAGCGTTTTTGATTCTCCCGCATCACTTACAACATTCATTGCAAAAAGGGGCAGGTCAACCCACCCCTAAAATCAGACAACAATTTGCTGATGCTTTTGAAAGATTGCACAGTAAAGTCAATGGCTGGGTAAAAAAACTGATTATTTATCGTTACCTATTTATGGGCTCAGTCGTCGGTGTGTTTATCTTATCAGTCAGTTTATTAGTATCAGGTGTCGTAAAATTTTCTGCTTTTCCTGATGTAGAAGGCGATTTATTACAAGCGCGGATATTGATGCCTGTAGGCAGTTCTTTGGCGCAAACACAGCGTACTGTAGAAAAAATCAACAACAGTTTACAAGCAGTTAATAAACATTATCAGGAAAAATATAAAGTCTCACTAATACAAGGGATGACTGTACATTACGGGATGAATATAGATGCTTTTGAAAGTGGTGCACATCTGGCTACGCTCAGTGTCGATCTACTAACGGGCGAGCAACGTCAGCTGTCTATTACCCAGATTGCGCAACAATGGCGTACCGAACTTGGCGATGTGCCCGAAGCCTTAAATATCAGCATTAAAGAACCTGGGATCAGTCCTGCAGGCCGTGCCATTTATATCCGTTTGCAAGGGGATGATTTGCACACACTATCCTCAGCCTCACATCAGCTACAAAAATGGCTATCGGGCTATCCTGGTGTCAGTAATTTAATGGATGATCTACGCCCTGGCAAACCTGAATTTACCTTAAAACTAAAAACAGGTGCTTATGCACTAGGCTTAACATCACAGGAAATAGCGACACAATTACGTGCCGCTTATCAAGGTATTGAGGTGCTAGAAACCGCAATTAATTTAGAAACCTACGAAGTGATCGTAAAGCTGGATGATGCTTCTAAAGATGAATTATCCGATTTTGACAATTTCCCGATTATTCACCCACAAACTGGCATGATGATTCCGCTGGTTAATATTGCAGATATTAGTTTTAATCGAGATTTCTCACGTGTGCAGCGCATTAATGCACAACGAGCGGTGACTATTTATGGAGATATCGATGCTTCATTGAATAATACCCAAGCTATTTTTAAGGATATGGAAGCCTCATTTTTTACTGACTTTAAACAGAGCTATCCTGATATTAGCCTTTCTTTTGAAGGAGAAATAAAAGAAGGCCCACTGACACGTAGCTCTATGCGTAAAAGCATGTTAATGGGCTTGGTTGGGATTTTTATTTTACTCAGCCTGCAATTTCGCTCTTATATCGAACCCGTACTAGTCATGGCTAATATTCCTTTGGCATTTATCGGTGTCATTTTCGGCCACTTAATTATGGGCTTGGATATTACTATGCCATCGTTATTAGGCTTTGTTTCATTAGCGGGCATTGTAGTTAATGACTCAATTTTATTAGTCGAATTTGTCAAAAAACATATTCAAGCTGATATAACACCACATGAAGCGGCTGCAAAAGCAAGTAGTGAACGTTTTCGTGCCGTATTCTTAACCTCGTTAACTACCGCGGTCGGTTTAACACCGCTATTATTTGAGCAAAGCTCACAAGCACAAATTTTAATTCCACTAGCGACCAGCATTGTCTTTGGAATTATCAGTTCGACCTTACTCGTATTGTTTGTCACACCGTGCTTGTATGCGATTTTGGAGGATTTTGGTGTAGCCAAAATGACTAAGGCAGATCCATTGTAAATCTAAAAAAAACGCGAAGTATCTCATCCAAAAAGCGCCAGTCTATTCACATATTATTAATATATCAATCACATAGACTAAAAAAATAAAATAGTCAAGAAGACAACAAAAACTTATAATAAAGGCATTTCAACATACCCCATCAATATATTTTATATTCACTCTTTGCTATGACCTCCGAAGATTCTAGACAAAAAAGTCGTCGAAGACTTGAGCGCCGAGCCAGCGAAAGGCGCAGAATAACTCACAAGTTTGGTAGTCCTGCTTGGGTTAATGCTGTAAAACAAAACTATCTATTATGGCCGAAACAAGACCGCCGAGTTAAAGATAACCGCTCTCAAGAACGCAGACGTAATTATCGGCGCATAAAACATTTAGATCATACTGCTTCTATTGTGAAACGAGAGCAACTTCATAATTTACTGACTGAAGAAGAAAAAATAATGCTTAATGAACTTATGCAGTCTGAATAACCGACAATTCAATCCTGTACTGAATCACTGTTGTCTCTGCATAGAGAAAGTAAACGAACTCAAGCAAGCTATAAATCAAATTTTTTCAGCTTTTCTACTAACGTAGTGCGACGCATATTTAATAGTTTAGCCGCGTGAGCAACGACACCATTACATTCGTCTAAAGCTTGTTTAATTAAGCTTATTTCAACTTCATTAAGATATTCTTTTAAGTCCATCCCCTCCTCGGGTAGCTGGGCACTAAAAACTTTTTGCACCACGGCTTGCTCAAGTTTATCTTCCATTTCCTGAGCTAACTCCATAAAATTTTCTGGTGCTTGCTCTACAATAATTTCATCCGAGACACTAAATTCTCTAAATTTTGCAGGTAAATCAGCCACATCAACTAAGCCATTAGGCTTAATAATCGCAACACGCTCTATTAAATTAGCCAATTCACGCACATTCCCTGGCCAGGTATGCTGCATTAGAACATTAATCGCATCTGGCGTTAAAGTCACAGTAGCGCGCTTGTTTTTTTTCAATCGAGACGATAACTCTTTAATGAGTAAAGGAATATCTTCAACACGTTCTCTTAATGCGGGCATTTCTATAGGAAAAACATTTAAACGATAAAATAAATCTTCCCTAAAAAGATTTTCTGTAATAGCTTGCTCAATATCTCTATGTGTTGCCGATATGACTCGCACATCGCAGTGTATAGTTTTATTGCTACCAACACGCTCAAAAGATCTTTCTTGCAAAACCCTTAATAACTTAACCTGCATCGGCATAGGCATATCTCCTATCTCATCCAGAAATAAGGTCCCTCCCTCAGCCATTTCAAAACGTCCCTGCCGAGTGGCTAAAGCACCGGTAAAAGCACCTTTTTCATGACCAAATAACTCACTTTCTAACAATTCTGCGGGAATAGCACCACAGTTAACGGGGACAAAAGCATGATTATGCCGTGAAGATGCCTTATGTAAAGCACGCGCAACCACTTCTTTACCTGTACCTGACTCGCCTAAGATAAGCACTGTTGCATCAGAGTCAGCGACTTGATCGATTAAGAAACGAACTTGCTTAATTGCCTCACTACTACCGGCTAAGCCTTTGTTATCAGGGCTTCTAGGCGCTGATTTCACATGATTTTGTTGCTTATGCTGTAAAGCCTGCAAGCTGTCCATTAAAACAGTATAAGTGACTGGCCACTCTTGAATAGAAGTGACTAAATTTTGTATGGTTGAAGGCACCTGCAACAAAGTGCCTTTATCAATCAACAAAATCACGGGGATGCCTGTAACTAACTCAACAACTGATTTAATAACAGAAGCTTGTTTATCAACGCCTGCCCCCACGAAGACAGTAAGCACATCACCAACGGAATGTAATTTTTCGCTCAGATTCTCAGCGCTGTACAACTCTCCCCGATATTCAAGAAACTGAATAACAGCCAAAAACTGCTGCCCTCTAACGGGGTTGTCATCAATAAGAATAATACGTGGTAGTGCCATATGAAAAGTGCCTATACAATGAAATAGCAGAGCCCTGCTAAATTAACACATAATTTTATGCTCAAAAAAATACGATAATGTAAGAATTTTTGGGTGTTTTGTCGAATCATTGGAACACAAAAAAGACATTGCAAATAAAGTGGCTATCACAGCGTCAGTTTTTTGAACAAAGTAAATCACCCTTTTAGATACATGTCAAAAAAATGTCACACTTTCATCATCTTCCAGAAAAAACTTAATGTAATTTGACGCTAAGATGCTTCCCTAATTTCATATTTCTGACAATGAAACTTGACAATTACCGCCCATCATAGATGATGTAAGCAACTTAACTAACCCTGTACCTATTCTTGAACGATATACCTACTAGTATCCTATTTGGCATACTCATCGCATTACTTGGCTTTTCAGCCTTTTTTTCAGGCTCTGAAACAGCGTTAATGACGCTTAACCGTTATCGCCTGCAACATTTAGTCAAACAAGGACATAAGAGTGCAAAAAAAGCACAAAGACTCTTAAAGCGCCCTGATCGCCTGTTAGGTCTTATTCTACTCGGCAATAACTTTGTCAATATTTTGGCATCTTCCCTAGCAACCATCCTTGGTATGCGCCTCATGGGTGATGAAGGTATTGCTATTGCAGCGGGCCTACTCACTCTCGTTGTCCTTATATTTTCCGAGGTTGCACCAAAAACACTAGCGGCCCTAAAGCCTGAAGTGATGGCATTTCCAGCCGCTTGGATTTACAGCCCTTTATTAAAAATATTTTACCCTATCGTCTGGTTTGTTAATCTTATCGCTAATGGTTTATTACGTATCTTTGGTGTCAAAGCAAGTGAACACAATACGGCTACACTGAATAAAGACGAACTTAAAAGTATCGTGGCAGAAACAGATTCAATTATGCCCGAAAAATATAAAAACATTCTACTCGGCATTATTGACCTAGAAAGCGCCACCGTCGAAGATATTATGACACCACGCAATGAAATTACGGGTATCGACATAGAAAGCTCACTTGAAGAAATTATTCAACAACTAAAAAATAGCCAGTATACTCGCATCCCTGTTTACAAAGTCAGCATTGATCGCGTTATTGGCTTTTTACACTTAAGAACTATTTTGGTTCAATTGTTTGATAATGATAATTTTAGTAAACAAGATATAACTGACAACCTTATTCCCCCGTTTTTTATTCCAGAAACAACCCCTTTACACACACAAATAAAAAACTTTAAGTTTGATCAAGCGCGTATTGGTCTTGTCGTTGACGAATACGGTGATGTGCAAGGGCTCGTTAGCATGGATGACTTGTTACAGGGTATTGTTGGCGAAATCACGACCGAAGAAGCCGATGTAAAAAAATATGAAGACGGTAGTTATATTGTTGATGGCAGTGTCACCGTGAGAGAACTTAACCGTATTACCCACTGGAATCTACCCACTAAAGGGCCAAAAACAATTAATGGACTCATTATTGAGTTTATGGAAACCATCCCACAACCCAGCACCAGTCTTATTCTTCATGGGCACCCATTAGAGATTATAAGCAGTGATAAACGTGCTATTACTCGAATCAAATTTCTCCCCCCTAAAGCAGAAAAATAGACAAGCATACTCAATAATTAGAGCCTTAATTACTACACAGTAAATAAAGATTTATGTTTTTTAGCAACACGCTGAAAATACGACTATACTAAAAGAAACTAGCAAAATACCCTTACGAAAATGGCAAAATTCACTGTTTTTTTTAAAGATAAACCTGTACATTCCTCAATTTTTGAGTCAGGAAATATTCATATTGGTCGTGACGAGACTAATGATTTAGCAGTTGATAGCTTAGCCGTTGCGCCAGCTCATGCAGTTGTGGTATTACATAACACTCCCCCCCTTATAAAACAGTTAAACAGTGACTTTCCATTAATTATAAATGGCTCGCAACATATAGAAACAACACTACAAGACGGTGACACGATTACTATTGGTAAACACCGTATAGTCTATAGCAGCTCTGAGAAATTTGCGACTAGCCCCTCAACTACGCACATTGAAGAGCCTGAAAACGAAAAGCTCAATCAAGAATTTAATAATAACGTCAAGCTACCCGAAGCCAATCTGCAAGTTATGGGCGGTAAACATATAGGGCGTTTAATTCCACTTAAAAAAACCATGACTCGTTTAGGTCGTGAAGGCTCTGGCATTATTATTATTACACGTAGAAAGGAAGGCTATTTCATCTCTATGCTAGAAGTGAATAATGAAATTAAAATCAACGGAGCAGCACTGGCAGACCAGTCATTATTATTAAATAACAACGACATACTGATTATAGATAAAATTCCTATGCAATTTTTTATGGGTCAACAGCATGACTGAAAACAACGAGCAACGTCATTTTCATCGTATTTTTTACCAAACCCAAGTCACATTAAACGACGAATCAACTCAATGGCCTTGCGAACTTATCGACATTTCTCTACACGGCTGTTTACTACGCTTCGATAAGGATTGGGTACAAAATAATTTAGAAACACTATACACTCTAACGCTAGAACTCTCTGAAGAAACAATGATAACTATGAGCGTATCAGTCAGCCATGTAATAGCGAATGAAGTCGGGTTTAAATGCGAACATATAGACTTAGACAGTATATCTATACTACGTCGCCTTGTAGAGCTCAACTTAGGTGATAGTCATTTACTAGAAAGAGACCTACTTGCACTATCTCAAGCTAATTAAACACGCAGTGCTATTGACTTAAGAAGAAACGCCTTCCCCAAAGGATACAGGCATATACACAATTTATACACAAAGCCAACAAGTCAAAGTAATTCCCTAGCCTAGCTGACAGTCCTATTCCACTCGGTTTTATCCAACAAAGACCCTAAATTTACCGCTTTACCTCATTCTCCCTTTAACATCATTTAGTCTCTTTTCAGCCCCCTTATGGCAAAAAAAAATACCGCTTTTGTCTGCACCGAATGTGGTGCAGATACACCTCGCTGGGCTGGCCAATGCAGTGCCTGCCAAGAATGGAACACTATTAAAGAAGTCCGTTTAGGCAATTCTCCCGCTCAAGCACAACGTTTAGGTTACAGTGGCACAAAAAGCGATGTCCAATTACTGTCAGAAGTAAGCTTAGAACAAACTGAACGCCTTTCCACAGGTATCTCTGAATTTGATCGCGTGCTCGGCGGTGGTATTGTGCGTGGCAGCGTTGTCCTGATAGGCGGTACACCTGGTGCTGGGAAAAGTACACTTTTATTACAAGTTATTGCCAATATTGCCCATAAAGGCATTAGCGTTTTGTATGTCTCAGGCGAAGAATCTTTACAACAAATTGCCGAACGCGCTATTCGCCTGAATCTGCCACTCGATAAAATTCAAATGCTAACGGAAACTTCCGTACAAAGTATTTGCGATACCTTAGATGTAATAAAACCTAACATACTAGTTATTGACTCCATACAAGTCATGCATACACAGACCTCTGATTCGACTCCGGGCTCAGTCTCCCAAGTCAAAGAATCAGCTAGCTATCTCACACAGTATGCAAAAAAACAAAACGTTGCAATTTTCATGGTCGGCCATGTCACTAAAGATCAATCTTTGGCCGGGCCAATGACTTTAAGTCATATCGTCGATACCCAACTTATTCTTGCCTCCACAGATGATGCGCGCTTTCGCGTTCTTAGAGCAGATAAAAATCGTTTTGGTAGTGTCGGCGAACTAGGATTCTTTGCCATGGAAAGCAGTGGCCTTAAAGAAGTCAAAAATCCCTCGGCGATGTTTCTCAACCGCACCGAAAAACCATCATCTGGCAGCGTAGTCACCGTACTTTGGGAGGGCACACGACCTTTATTGGTAGAAATTCAGGCCTTAGTAACCGAATGTCAATATGGAAATCCGCGCCGCCTTGCCGTTGGCTTTGACCAAAACCGTCTAGCCATGCTATTAGCTATATTAACGCGCCACGGCGGTATTTTTACTGCTAGTGATGAAATCTATGCTAATGTCGTAGGCGGCATTAAAGTGTCCGAGACCAGCTCCGATTTAGCGATTATTATTAGTATAGTCTCTAGCTTAAAAGACACCATTGTTCCTCATGACTGCTTTTTCTTTGGTGAGCTTGGCTTAAATGGTGAAATTAGACCTGTTGCTAATGGCTATGCACGCTTAAACGATGCCGTAAAGCATGGTTTTAAAAAAGCTATCATCCCTAAATCCAATGCGCCTAAAAAGTCCATGCCTGGCATAAAGATTTACCCGGTCAGTAGTTTAGTCGAAGCACTCGAAGCGCTGGAAGAAATACGTTAAAAATTTCTACTCAGTTAAGTGTAACGGTTATAATGAACAAGATAGCCATAACAATAATAATGCAAGGCAAATAACCTCTTGCACACGACTTAAAGGGTAAACAATGCTTGAAATTGAATATGAATTCCGCGAAAAAGATTTAATTCATTACAATGAATTACAAATCGAATCCTCAGAAGACTTACAAAAGAAACTCAAAAGAAACCGTTTATTTTTTCCTGGTGTCTTATCTATTTTTGGACTCTTTCTTTGGTCATATTATAGCGACTACCGTACTGCGCTTTATATTATCACTATCTCTATTTGCTGGGCTATTGTCATTCCACAAATTATCATTCTCAGCTTCCGTAAACAAATATTAGACAACTACACTGACCGTGAAAAACAGGCCATGTTTGGCAAATACACTTTACGTATCGACCCAAAAGCCTTAGCGGAAAACTCACCTAGTGGCAAAAATAAAATGCCATGGAAGACGATTTTGCGCATCGAACATATTCGTGATTACATACATATTGTCCTAGACAATGGTGCAGCCTTAGTCATACCTATTGAAACTGTCTCAGCAGGCGATATCAAAGAATTTTCTAAACAGGTCAAAAAGATGATTGACTTATACGGCTAATAACTCTTTTAACCCACTTTAAATTACCTATTCGGTAAAGCATAAACTCAGTTTGCCGAATAGCAACAAACCTTTTACAAAACACCCTCGCGTTTTTGTATATACCAACGACAAGCATCAACGCAATCCGGTTTACTCGCAAAAGGCCCACTAATTCTCTCAACCGTAAAAAACCACCAGCCTTGTTCATTAATATAATAACGATCTTGCGGTTTGAACACGGGGTTATGTTGTTTCTTTTTATCTACCATATTAAGTATGCTGAATTTTAAAAATATCGCCTTACGTCGTGGCACGCGCGTATTATTTGCCAACACTACATTTACCCTACACAAAGGACAGAAAATCGGTATTACCGGTGCAAATGGCGTAGGTAAATCCAGTTTCTTTGCCTTAATACGTAACGAGCTTCATCCTGACGAAGGTGATTTTAGCATGCCTCCCAATTTGGAGGTGGCTCATGTCGCCCAGGAAACGCCAGCAACCGAACAATCCGCTATCGAATATATTATTGATGGTGATCATGAATTACGCCGTTTACAATACGAAATTACTAAAGCAGAACAAGCTAACGATGGCATTAAGCAAGCCGAATTATTTACCAAAATGGAAATCATTGGCGGCTATACGGCAACCACAAGAGCTGCACGCTTAATGGATGGTTTAAGCTTCAAACAAGCACAAGAACAACTCCCTGTTAATTCATTTTCTGGGGGGTGGCGTATGCGCTTAAACCTTGCTCAAGCGCTAATGTGCCGTTCAGACGTGTTATTACTCGACGAGCCCACTAACCATTTAGATCTTGATGCTGTTATTTGGCTACAAGATTGGCTATGCAAATACCCAGGTACTTTATTACTCATTTCTCATGACCGTGAATTTCTCGATACCATCACTGATCATATTGTACATATAGAAAACCAAGTCGGTGAAATCTACACCGGCAACTACTCTGCCTTTGAGAAAAGACGCGCGGAAAAACTAGCCCAGCAACAAAGCTCTTTTGAAAAGCAGCAACGTGAAATAACCCATATACAAAGTTTTATTACCCGCTTTCGCGCCCAAGCCACTAAAGCAAAACAAGCCCAAAGCCGCATCAAAGCCTTAGAACGCATGGAGCTAATCTCCCAAGCTCACGTAGATTCCCCTTTTCATTTTAGCTTTGGCAACCCCGGAAAACTACCTAACCCTATGCTGAAATTAGAAAATGCCAGCATAGGCTATGCAAATAAAATCATCTTAGACAAGGTTAACCTCTTTGTCTCCCCCGGTGACCGTATCGGTTTATTAGGACCCAATGGTGCAGGAAAATCAACCTTAATTAAAGTACTCGCTAATGAATTAGATATTAGTGCTGGAGAGGTTCAATTCGCCGAAACAATGAAATTAGGTTATTTTGCTCAGCACCAATTAGAACAGCTGCACTTAGATGAAAGCCCTATCTGGCATTTACAAAAAATCAACCCCAAAGCCACTGAAAAAGACTTAAGAAATTTTTTAGGCGGATTTAATTTTAAAGAAGATAAAACCTTTGACCCCATTGCCCCCTTTTCTGGCGGCGAAAAAGCGCGCTTAGTACTCGCTTTATTGGTTTATCAAAACCCCAATTTATTACTACTTGACGAACCAACTAACCACCTCGACTTAGAAATGCGCCACGCTTTAAGTCTTGCCCTACAAGATTATCAAGGCGCAATCATTATTGTATCTCATGATAGACATATGCTACGTTCAGTCACTGACCAACTGTACTTAGTAGCCAACGGCTCCATCTCTCAATTTGATGGTGATTTAGATGATTATCGCATCTGGCTAAATGATCAAAAATTACTGCACAACGCTAATACCGATAACGCGCCAACCACTAGCGTTAATAGGAAAGAACAACGAAAAGTCGATGCCGAACGCCGCAAACAATTAAAACCGCTCTACGATGCATTAAAAAAAGCGGATAAAGCTTTAGAGAAATACCATAGCCAACAAAAACAACTAGAAGAACAACTAGCAGACTCATCTTTATATGATGATGCAAATAAAACCCGTTTAAAGCAAGTGCTTCAAGAAAAAGCACAAGTCGATAAAGCACTAGAAGAAGTCGAAATGGAATGGATGGAAATTAGCGAGCAACTTGAAGAAGTGGAAAATTAAATAGCTCATTCTACAGCGACACGTTCCTGTCAGGCTGAGTCCATTATTCCTCCTTGTATTTAACTAGGGTTGTCGTTACTATTTCTGATCATTCCATACTAGACACACTAGGATTAGGCTTCAATCCAACAATAAACAAGTAGTATTAAAGGCGAACTAAAGCTGCGCCCTACCCCGAAACCCACATTATTTATGCTTACACACCTTATCCGCTTCTCCATTCGTTATTACGGCATTATCATTGCTTTGGCTTTATTGATTTTATGCTACGGAAGCTATCGTTTTGCTAACGCAGGCTTAGATGTCTTCCCTGAGTTTTCACCCAAACAAATTATCATTCAAACAGAATCGCCAGGATTTTCAACTGAACACGTCGAGACCTTAGTTTCTCAAAAGATCGAATCCTCTCTCAGCGGTTTACTCGACTTAAACACGCTGCGCTCTGAATCGATACAAGGGCTATCCATAGTCACTGCGGTTTTTGACGAACAGAGTGATATTTATCGTAACCGCCAATTAATCACCGAGCGCCTATCTAGTTTAAGCTCGCAACTTCCAGAAGGTGTGCATACACCTATGCCTATACCTCTAACCTCCTCTTCAGCAACCGTGCTGACTATCGGCCTCAACTCTGAGCATAAAAGCCTGATGCAATTACGGGATCTAGTCGATACTTTACTAATGCCGCGCTTATTAGCTGTAAAGGGAGTTGCTGATATCAATATTTTTGGCGGGGAGATTAGGCAAGTTCAAATCCAACTCGACCCCATAAAATTACAGAAATTCAATCTATCTATTAATGAAGTCATCGAAGCCACCCAACAAATCGGTAAAATACAAGGTGCTGGCTTTATAGAAAATAACAATCAACGTTTTACGCTACAAGTCACTGGATTAGCCACAACCCCTGAACAACTACGCCAAAGCATCCTTAAATATAGCGCCAGCAATAGCTTAGTTTTAGGTGATATAGCCGATATTCAATATGCGCCAGAACCGGCGATTGGTGCAGCACAAATTATGGGTAAACCAAGCATCGTAATGATGGTCATTGGCCAATTTGACGCTAATACATTAACCGTTTCCAATGCCGTTGAACAAGCACTCACAGAATTTGAACCTTTGTTTGCCGACCAGCAGATTAATCTCTATAGCCACCTATTCCGACCTGCCGATTATATACAAAGCTCAGTGAGTAATCTGTCCAGTCATCTTCTTTTAGGTGGACTGTTTGTCATACTGATTTTATATTTCTTTTTATATAATTTACGCACGGCCTTTATTGCTGCTATTGCCATTCCCGTTTCTTTAATCAGTGCGGCAACGGTATTACTAGAATTTGGTGTTAACCTCAATATTATGGTGCTGGGCGGCTTAGCCATTGCTTTAGGAGAAGTGGTTGATGATGCCATTATTGATACCGAAAATATCTTTCGCCGTTTACGTGAAAACTGCTCTTTAGCTAATCCACTGGCAACCCAGAAAGTGGTTTACAATGCCTCCATCGAAGTACGTGGCTCGGTCGTTTATGCCAGTTTTATCGTAGCCCTAGTTTTTGTACCACTATTAACCTTAGAAGGTATTGCAGGACGATTATTTGCCCCCCTTGGATATTCCTACATTCTGGCAATTTTAATGTCACTAATCGTTGCTCTAACGCTAACACCTGCCCTTTGCTTTATTCTGTTAAGTAATAACATACAATTTAATACCACACCGCCGCTTATTAGATTTTTAACTCCTTTATATACACGCTTCTTGAGTGCTATTGCCGCGCACTTCAAACTAATTGCACTTATTAGTTTGGTTATATCAATTGTTATGTTGAGTCAATTTTTTACGCTCGGCAATAAGTTTTTGCCTGAATTACGTGAAGGTCACTATATAATCCACACAACCAGCATTCCGGGCACGTCTTTACAAGAATCCATTCGGCAGGGTAAGCAAATCACCGCACTGCTGCAAGAAATTCCGCAAATAGAATCCATTTCACAATGGGCAGGACGGGCAGAACGCGGAGCTGATACCTATGGTAGCCATTACAGCGAATATGAAGTGCGCCTGAAACCTATATCTGGTGCAGGCCAACAAGCCGTATTAGAACAGATACGTGATATTCTAGCCGGTTTCCCCGGACTATTATTTGAAGCAAATACCTTTTTAACTGAGCGCATAGACGAAACAATTTCCGGCTATACCTCACCCATTGTGGTTAATATTTATGGTAATGACTTAAATCAGTTGGATAAAAAAGCCCAAGAAGTCGCCTCATTGATGCAAGAAATTTTAGGCGCGACAGATATACAATTACGCTCACCTCCCGGCACACCACTTATTCAAATTCATCTTAATCAAGAAAAACTCAAATTCTGGGGCATACAAGCTCAACAAATTATGCAAACCATTAAAGCTTATAAGGGGCAAGTAGTCGGTAAGCACTTACAAGGCAACCGTAGTTACAATATTACGGTTACCTTACAAGCTGAATGGCTGCAGTCCCCCGATCTTATCGGTCAATTACCGATCCGTACACTTAGCGGAAAACTGATTACTCTCGATGAAGTGGCTGAGATAAAACATAATGAAGGGCGTTACAATATTTTGCATCAAAATGCACAAAGAAGGCAAAGTATTACCTGCAATGTGAAGGGCCGTGATATTGCATCTTTTATGCAAGAACTCAAAGCTAAAATCAGCCAAAACATAAGCTTTGAAGATAATACTTACCCAGAATATACCGGTGCTGCCATCGAACAAGCTCAAGCCAAACAAAACTTAATCTTACATTCGCTACTGGCAAGTATAGGTGTACTTATTTTTATTTATATCGCCATTAACAACCTACGTCATGTAGCGATTACTTTAGCTAACATTCCCTTTTCACTCGTTGGTGGTATAACAGCAGTCATTTTAATGGATGCCACCTTATCCGTCGGCTCCATTATTGGCTTTATTACCTTATTTGGCATCACCGTGCGCAATAGCATTATGTTATTATCACACTATCAACATCTAGTGGAATATGAGGGCTTAGAATGGAATGCAGAAACCATGCTAAAAGGCGCTCAAGAACGTTTACCCTCAATACTAATGACCGCATTAGTGACCGCATTAGCCATGTCACCCATCGCTTTTAATAGTGATAATCCAGGCTTAGAAATTATGGGACCGATGGCGGCCATTATTATAGGTGGGCTTACTTCTTCAACTTTACTTAATTTGTTATTATTACCGCTGATGTTGCTACACTATGGTAAATTTAAAGCTATCACTAAGACTTGGTAGATCAAATGGGAACGTTTTCTCAGTCTTCTAATAAAAACGCATAATTATTACCACTTTATATAATACTAACCAACATAGGGGAAAAAAATGGCTAAACTATCTGATATTGAAGGTATCGGCGAAGCATACGCAACCAAACTTACCGAGGCTGGCATTAAATCCTTAGAAGGACTGTTAACAGCAGGCTGCGAGAAAAAAGGACGTAAAGAAATAGCAAAAACAACGGGCATTAGTGAAAAGCTGATTCTAAATTGGATTAATCGCGCTGATTTATCCAGAATAAAAGGTGTTAGCACTCAATATGCCGACCTACTTGAAGCCTCTGGTGTTGATACTGTACCTGAATTAGCACAAAGAAAACCAGAAAATTTACAGTTGAAAATGCTTGCAGTAAATGAAGAAAAAAACCTAGTGCGTAAAGTGCCCACTGAAGCACAAGTAAGAGGCTGGGTAGCTCAAGCAAAAGAACTGCCTCGTGTTGTTAATCATTAATACCTCAATGCATACTATCAATCACGCATAATAAGAAGCGAGAGTTTAATAATACCCGAAAGTATGGCCCAGGATTTGGGTTTTTCTTCACAATCTGCTCTGCACTTGATACGGGGACGTAGACAAGTTCAGAGCAGGCTACGTAACCATATCTACTATACTGAAGACGAGCCTAAAAACTAGCAAAATGGGTGGCGGACTTGTAGCTAGTGACCTGAAGTAACTCTACCTCCAGAATAACGCATAAGATGGCAACACAACGCCTGAATGAAAAATCTACTTTCTATAAGCGGACTTGTTCATTAGAGTTTTCTTAAATAAGATCAGTTAATTTTTCTTATTTCACTCGTTAAAATTTAAAACCGCCCTAAAGACAATCATTTGTGATCAAAATAAATATATTTTTAGGCGCAGCCGATCATATTCACGGACAAGAACTCCCGTCCCAAGCAATAAAAGTATTCATTGCAATACAACTGTAACATAAGCTTGTCAGTTTGTGGTTAGAATAGGCACACACGCTTTACGACAGAAAATAGCCAAAATGACCCAGCCCTCGATTCAAAATAAGCTTTCAGAATTGCAAAAAATTGAAGCCATTATTCAGAGAGATCATAAACAATTTCTGTCCTACCAAATTCTCTGCCATGTGCCTCATGCCAACGACTTGCTCCCCGTTTATGCGCTAAGTATGGGAAATCAGAATGTTGATATACCAAGCATTACCTTTATTGGGGGGATTCATGGTCTGGAACGAATAGGTACTCAAGTTGTTTTAGCCTTTATGGAAACCTTGCTTGAACGGCTGCACTGGGATCTTAGCTTTATTGATATGTTACAGCGAGTACGTATTAATTTTCTGCCACTGATTAATCCTGTTGGTATGATAAATCATACACGTTCCAACGGTAATGGTATTGATCTAATGCGTAATGCGCCTGTTGACAGTGATGAAAAAACGGTCTGGCTAGCCGGTGGGCACCGTATTTCAGCTGCATTGCCATGGTATCGAGGTAAAGAGAATGAGACCATGCAAAAAGAGGCACAAGTGCTAAATGATTTTATTCGCCAACACGTTTTGCCATCCCCTTTTAGTGTGGTGCTGGACTGCCACTCTGGCTTTGGTTATCACAATCAAATCTGGTTTCCTTATGCTAAAAGCCGAAAAGAACCCATTAAGCACCTAGGGGAAGTTTATTTTTTACGTAAACTTTTTATGCAAACTTACCCTTACCAGAATTATCGCTTCGAACCGCAATCACAGCATTACCTCACTCACGGCGATTTGTGGGATCATTTATATCAACAGTCTTTAGCATACGGTAATATATTTCTGCCTCTCACTCTGGAAATGGGTTCATGGCGCTGGGTGCGTAAAAATCCATTGCAGTTACGAAAATCAACGGG
>Ga0256840_1001585_pt1 | contig 21057 bp, 19 predicted proteins | sample 355202metaG_FD_185969 | JGI IMG/M metagenome (GOLD analysis project Ga0256840, IMG submission 185969) | Hydrothermal vent microbial communities from Mid Atlantic Ridge, Atlantic Ocean - 355-202 | ecosystem: Environmental > Aquatic > Marine > Hydrothermal vents | place: Atlantic Ocean: Mid...
ATGCCGAGCAGGGCGGCCAGGCCGTAACCGGCGGCCTCGAACTCCCGTTTGCCCAGCATCAGGGCGGTGCGTGCCGAGTTGAGCTGGACCTTGATGTTGAGGACATCTCCCCATGCCCCGGCGCCGACCTCGTAGCGGTTCCGGGCATCCTCCAGCTGCCGCAGGTAGAACTTCTCATCGGCCGAAGCGATATCGACCTTGGTCTGGGCAAGCTGGGCATTGAAAAACGCCTCGGCCACCGCCGAGACAAGCTGGCGCTGGGCGTCACGTCGGGCCGCCTCCAGGGTCTTTTCCCCGAACTCCGCCTGCTGCTGCCTGAAGGAGCGGAAAAAACCGTCGAACAGGACCCAGGTCGCCTGCAGGCTGGCGGCGCTCTGGTCATAGATCCGATCCGTGGACTGTCCGGATATGGAAGGGAAAAACTGGGCCACCGCATAGGCACTGTCCGAACGGCGGATTCGACTGCCGGTGGCATTCAGATCGATACTCGGCCACCAGGCGGCCACGGCCTCGCGCACCCGGGCCCGGGCCTGTTCGATCCTGGCCTGGGCTGCGGCCATGTCGGGATTGCTTTGCAAGGCAATACGCTGGGCGGTCTCCAGGTCCAGCACCTTGACATCGGCGAGATCGGGCAGCGGGAGAGTGGCCTCCTCCCCGGCCCGGGCGGTGGCGGCCATTGCCGTGCAGCAGCAGATGAACATCAGGCCGGTTATCAAGTACTTCATGGGGATTCCTCCGCAAGTGCCAGCTCCAGTCAAAAAAAACGGTCCGCATCCGGGACTGCCGGTCCGGCATCCTGATAGCTACTGATACTACGTTCTCTGTTTTTTCCCAAGTCCTAAGCATCCATTTTGCCCGGCCGACGTCCTGCAGCCGGTTCCACCTCCTCCCGTGTCGGCCAGAGACCGGTGGACAGGCGGCGCGCCGCCCGGCGCAGATCATTGACAATCACCAGCAGGCTGGGGATCAGGAGCAGGGTGAGGACGGTGGCAAAGGTGACGCCGGCGGCCAGCGACAGGGCCATGGGAATCAGGAAGCGGGCCTGCATATCGGTCTCCATGATCAGGGGCGCCAGGCCACCCACCGTGGAGATGGAGGTCAGGAGGATGGCCCGGAAACGGCGGGCCGCGCCCTGACGGACCGCGGTGAAGAGGTCCATGCCCTCTGCCAGGTTCTCGTTGATCCGCTCGATGAGCACGATGGCATCGTTGACCACCACTCCGGTCAGGGCCACCATGCCGAACATGGACATCATGGACAGGCTGTACCCCAGCAGCAGGTGGCCGATCACCGCGCCGATGATGCCGAACGGGATGGTGACCAGGATCACCAGCGGCTGGACATAGGAACGGAAGACCGTGGCAATGATGACAAAGATGGTGACCACGGCCAGGGGAAAGGTCTTCTTGAGGGTGGCCACCGACTCGCGCATGTTCTTCTTCGCCCCCTGAACCGAGACCAGCAGGCCGGGATAACGATCCTTGAGGCGGGGGAAAAAGTCGCGGCCGAGGCTGGCAACGATCTCGCCGGCGCCGGCCAGGCGGGAATCGACCTCGGCGGTGACGGCAATCCTGCGCAGACCATTGGTGCGGGTGATGGTGGAGTAGCCCGGGCCATAACTGACATCGGCCACCGACAGCAGTGGCACCTCGTGGCCGTCGGGGGTACGTAAACGCATCTGTTCAAAATCGAAGAGGCTTGCGCGCTCCTCCCTGGTGAAGCGGACCTTGACCCGGATGTTGTCCCGACCGCGCTGGACGCGGAAGGCCTCGTCGCCGGAATAACTGGCATTGACCTGGCGGGCCAGGTCTTCCACTGTCAGTCCCAGGGTCCGTGCCTCGGGCCTGAGATGCAGGCGCAGTTCGTTCTTGCCTGGACTGAAATCGGAGCGGACCTGGAAGACCCCGGCAAAGGTGCGCAGCTTCTCCTCCAGCGACCGGGAGGCGGCCAGCAGGTTGTCCATGTCGTTGCCCTGCAGCCAGACCTCGATATCGGCTCCGGCCGGCCCTGCCGAGAGTCCCTCGAAGGTGAGGGAACGCGCCCCGGCAACGGGTCCCACCTCCTTTTCCCATTCGAACAACAGGTCGTTGGAGTGAACCCCCCGTTTTTCCGACTCCAGGAGGATGATCTGGACCGAGCCCAGGTTGGGCCCGGTCCGGCCCATGGTGCCGGACAGGTTCTGGCCGACAAGGACGAGCCGGTGCCTGATCATCGGCTCCCCGCTCTCTGTCGGGATGCGGGCCGCCACACGCCCGAAGGCCGCCTCGATGCGCTGCAACGCCTTTTCGGTCACCGACGGCGGTGTGCCCTCGGGAAACTCCACCGTGGAGGTGATCACATAGCCGTCGATCTTGGGAAAGACCTGGAACCGGACCAGGCCGCCCCGGACCAGGCCCAGGGAGAGGAGCAGGACCGCGATGGCCGTGCACAGGGAGACGTAGCGCCAGGTGAGTACCCGGTCCAGAAAGCGGCTGTAGGGCCCGGCCACGAAGCGTTCCAGACCCTGCTGCATGGCCTGCTGCATACCGCTCACCGCCCGCAGGACAGGATTGCGGTGCTGCCGGCGCCGGTTGAGATCAGGCAGGTGGCCGAGATGGGCCGGCAGCAGGAAGAGGCATTCGAGCAGGGAGATCAGCAGGCAGGAGATGACCACCGTCGGCAGGATGGCGATGAACTTGCCCATGATGCCGTCGACAAAGGCCAGCGGCACAAAGGCGACCACCGTGGTGATCACCGAGGCGATCACCGGCATGCCCACCTCCCGCACGCCGTCCACGGCCGCGGCCAGGGGCGGTTTCCCGAGCCGGCGGTGCACGTAGATCGATTCGCCGACCACGATGGCGTCATCGACCACAATGCCCAGTACCATGATGAAGCCGAAAAGCGAGATCATGTTGATGGTCGCGCCCATGAGCCAGAGCACGAACAGACCGCCGGCAAAGGAGATGGGGATGCCGAGGCCGCCCCAGAAGGAGAGGCGGAGGTCGAGGAAGAGCCAGAGCAGGAAAAAGACCAGAAGCATACCCACGATGCCGTTTCTGGTCAGCAGGTCCATCCTCGCCCGCAGCACCCGGGTGGAGTCATAGAACCTGGTCATGGACAGGCCCGGGGGCAGGCTCTGCCGGCGCTCCTGCAGGTAGCGGCCCACCCGGTCGGAGATCCTGAGGGCATCTTCCTTCGAGGTCCTGAAGACCATGACAAAGACCGAGGGCATACCGTCGATGGAGGCACGAATCGGATCCTCGGTAAAGCCGTCGCGGATGGTGGCCAGCCTGCCCAGCCGGATCAGTTCGCCGTCGGGCGAGGCCAGGACCACCACCCTGGCCAGCTCGGCGCCGGTGTACTTCCTGCCCACGGTCCGGACCCGGATCTCCTCGCCGCTGGTACGGATGATGCCGCCATGCAGATTGAGGCTGGAGGTGCGGATGGCACGGGCGACCTGGGCGAAGGTGATGCCGAACTCACGCAGCCGTTCCTCGGAGACCTCCACCGAGATCTCGTAGTCACGGGCGCCGAAGACCTCAACCTGGGAGATGCCGGGCAACTGCCTGATCTCGTCCCTGGTGGCATCGGCCCAGGTCTTGAGCTGTTTCTCGTCCAGCCGGCCGGAAAGGGCCAGCATGACCACCGCGTGCCGCATCAGCACCTCGGTGATCACCGGCTTCTCCGCGTCCGGGGGAAAGGTGGAGATAGCGTCCACCCTGGACTTCACCCGCTCCAGGACATCACTGACATCGTAGCCGTCCTGGACCTCGATGGAGGCGGTGGCGACGTTCTCCGCCGACCGGGTGGTGTACTCCTTGATACCCTGCACACCCTCCAGGGCATCCTCGATCTTGAGGGTGATCCCCTCCTCCACCTCCTCCGGATCGGCGCCCGGATAGGCGACACTGACCGAGATCATGTCGGTGGAGAACTGGGGAAAGCTCTCCCGCAGCATGGAGGACAGGGCCAGGCCGCCGCCCATGAAGATGATGAGCAGGACGATGTTGGCAAACACCGTATTGCCGGCAAAGGCGGCAAGGAGTTTCTTCATTGCTCGTCCGTCCCGGTGCCGACCACCCGGACCAGTGAATTCTCCAGCGGATTCTCCAGGCGGGTGATGATGACCCTGTCACCGGCCTTCAGGCCGGAGCCGATGATGGCCCGTCCCTTCTCCCGCCGCACCACCTCCACCTTCCTGGTGTGCAGCCGCTGGTCCCGGACCAGGTAGACCGTGTTCTCGAAGCTCACGGCCTGCCGCGGCAGGACAAAGACCGAATCGAGTGTCCGGCCGGGAATGGTGACCCTGCAGAACATGCCGTCCACCAGGGGGAAGGTGTCGGCCGGCGGTGGATCCAGGCGCACGGCAACGAACACGGTGCGGGTCCGGGGATCGAAACGGACCACCCGGTCCAGGCGGCCGCTTCCCTGCACCTGGTGGTTCTCTGTCCAGACGATACGGCAGGCCACCGGCTCCGCCATCTCGAACCAGTCCCGCGCCCTGCTGCCGCCGGCCCGGTAGCGAAGCAGGCCCACCGCGTCCCTGCTGTCCAGGGAGACCTCCACCTCCAGGTCGGAGTCATCGGTTATGGTGAGCAGTTTCCGGCCCGGCGTGACATACTCGTCCTTTTCCACATCGACCTCCGTCACCCGGCAGGTGAAAGGGGCCCTGATCCGGCAGCGTTCCAGGCGGAGCCGGGCCAGCTCCATCTTCTTTTCCAGGTCGCGGACCCGGTCAGCCACCGAGTTCAGGGCCGATTCCGCCTTTTCCACCGCCGACAGGGTACCCACCTTTTTTCGTTCATAGAGGGCCTGCACCCGCCCGAACTCATCCTCGGCCAGTTTCAGGTCACGCCGAAGGATGGCCAGCCGGTCGCGGGCCGCAGTGTACTCGGCCTGGTAGTCACGCTCGTCGATGCGGAACAGGACCTCTCCCTGGCCTGCCACGTCGCCCGCTTCCAACCGGTTGCGGACAAAGGTTATCCGCCCCGACACCTCGGCCGAGAGCGGCACCACGGTCCGGGAGCGGACCTGGCCGTATCCCTGCACGGCTACGGTCACCGACTGTGGCCGCACCTCCACAACCCGCACAGCCAGGGGACGTTCTCCGGTCCTGACCTGCTGCGGCGGCCTCTTCATCTTTTTCAGGAGCATGAAGCCGCCGATGCCGGCCGCCAGGATAAGTGCGCAGAGCATGAGACGCAGGACAACACCCGGGGTGTGATTCGTCGTCGTTTTCACTCCTGTCGCTCCCTTCTCCCGACCGGCTGCTGCTCCTCGCACTGCTGCAGGACCTGCTCCACCTGCCCCAGGACCTCGGCCCAACGCCGGGCGGTCTCCTTGCCCACATCCTCCACCAGTTCGACAAATGTGGCCAGGATCTGTTCCTCGATCCGGTCCAGCCGCTCGCTTTCTCCCGGTGAGACCCGGATCATCACCCGCCGCCGGTCCGTGGTCGACCGCTGGCGTATCAGGAGGCCGCGTTCCACCAACCGCTCCACCATCACCGAGGCCGAGGGTGGCGACACACCGAGTAGCGCCGCCAGGCCGCTCAGCGAGACCTCGCCCTGGCTGCGCACCGACATCAGCAGATCGAGCTGGGCCATGGACAGGTCCGGAATCACGCAGCCGCTGTCCCGCCTCTTCAGCCGCGCCATGCGGGTGAATACATGTCGCCGCAGCTTCTTGCCCACCCCGAAGATATAGCGGGCATATTCCATTGCCTCTGGATCGACCACCTACACCTCGCTTGCCGGAGACATTCCACTGCACCGGCACATCTGCCCCGTGCAGGACGGTCTTCTCCCGCCGATGATTTGAATCTGCAAAAGTTAGATTGACTAATAATTAGAAAACAACAAGAATGTCAAGGGGAAGATGATCCCCATGCACCGGGATCAACGGGCGGCAGGGGCCTGATCGGCGGAAAAAACCTGATTTCCTGGAAAGATTCTCCCGCAAGACACCGATAAGAAAAAAAAGGACCTCATGGAACATGAGGCGCGATAGCGGTGAACCGTTACGAATCGTTGACCAGGGAGGGCCAGACGATGACATTCCAGGAAGCCATCCGCATCCTCATGCTCAGCCCCTGCTACTGGCGGCTGCAGCCACGGGCAAGAATGGTCCTGGTGCGGGAATACTGCGCCAGCTTCAACGCCATGGACCGCAAACAGCGACAGCGGGCGAAAAAAAAGAAGATAGGGGATAAGCAGGCAACGATCCAGTCTCCTGCCCCTGGCCCCTGGCACCTGACCCCTGGCACCTGGCACCTGACACCTGACACCTGGCCCCTGACACCTGGCCCCTGGCACCTGGCCCCTGGCCCCTGACAACAGATCATCATCGTCTCCGGGTCTTGCGTTTCCGGCTCCAGAGGGGATCCTGGCCGAAACGGTCCATCCACCAGTCCTCGGCGTCGTAGATGTCGCCCTCCTCCGGCACCAGGGGAAAACGGTACTCCCGGCAGTAGCGCATGAGCAGGTCGTAGGCCTCGGTCAGCTCGTACATGCGCTCGCCGTCGTCGTCGCCCCCGGCCGTGTCGGGATGGTACTTTTTGCTCAGCCGGTGATAGGCCCGTTTCATTTCGCCCATGGTGGCGTGATCACCCAGCTTGAGCAGCCTGCGCGCCCTGTCGATGGCATCCCACTCCTTGCGGTTCACGCCTCTTCTCCCCTGCCCTTTTTCCAGCTCTTCTCGGTGCCGCCCAGCAGGCGCCGTATATTTTCATGGTGCTTGATCCAGATCATCAGGACCACGAAGGCCGCCAGCCGGACGGTCCAGGCAGGGGCTCCCAGCAGCAACAGCCAGAGCGGAAAGGTGAGCGAGGCGAGCAGCGATCCCAGGGAGACGAAACCGGAAAGAAAGACCGCGGTCACGAACACCAGCAGACTGTAGAGCACGGCCAGGGGTTCCAGGTAGAGAAAGACCCCCAGGCCGGTGGCCACGCCCTTGCCGCCTCTGAAACCGAGATAGACCGGAAACATGTGGCCGAGGACCGCGGCGGCGCCGCAGAGACCGACCACCAGGTTGTGCTGCGGTCCCGGAGCAATGAACAGCCCGGCCAGCCAGATGGGGAGAAATCCCTTGAGCACATCCAGGAGCAGAGTGAGGATACCCAGTTTCTTCCCCAGCAGGCGGGCGACATTGGTGGCGCCGATGTTTCTGCTGCCCTGCCTGCGGATATCCACACCCGAGCCGCGGGAAAGCAGCAGGCCAAAGGGGATGGCGCCGACCAGGTAGGCGAGGAGGACACTCAGGAAAGCTGCAATATTCATACATTCATGCCTTGTTCTGTTTGAAGATCACATCCAGTTCGCAGGCCGCGCCATAGGCGGCGATTTCGTCCCTGAGCAGATCCACGTAGGGACAGTCGACGATGGCGAGCAGGGAGTTCCGCAGCCGCCAGGCCGGCCCGCCCGCTTCCGCCTCCTCCAGCGGCTCCAGGATGTAGGCAAAGATCTGCGGCCGCCTGCAGACCCCGGGCCGCTGCCCATAGACCCGGCAGCGACCCGAATCCGCCTCCAGGTTCGGGCAACGGGCCGAGCGCGGCAGGATCAGGCTCCAGCCGTTGCGCCAGTGGAACAGGGCGCAGTCGCTGCGGTCATAGAAGGGTCTGCCGTTGACAAGGACAGGCTCCGGGTCCATGGCGCAACGGGCGCCAATGGTCCCGGACCGGCAGCGCTCCACCGGGAACAGCGCGGTTTCGGCCCCGGTGAGCGGAATCTCGAAAAACTCCTGCGCCATGGTCTCGTCCGGGCCGATGCAGCAGAGGCTGCAGTCACAGGGCGCGCAGAGCAGGCTGTTGATCCGCTCCAGCTCGGCGCTCAGCACCTGCTGCAGGACCAGGGCGCCGGTGCCGGTCATGGGGTCCACGGGCCGGCCGTTGCTGTCCACGATCGCTGCCTCCGGCGCCTCACCGTTCTTCAGGCCCTCCAGCGGCAGCAGCAGATCCTGATACTCCCTGAGAAGGGCGCGGGGGGTTGTATAGACGGCATGGCCGGTCTCGATGGGCTCGGGCAGTTCACCGATCACCTCGGCCACGGTCCCGAACGGTCCGGTGAGAAAAAGAAACTGGACCATGGAGACCAGCGGCAGGACAGGCGTGGACAGCAGCGCGATCCCCTGTTGCAGGTCGTTCTTGTTCACGGCTCCCTCATCGTGATGGTATGGGTGACGCAGAATCCTACACAAATACGTCGCGGAAAACAATGGCGCCGCAAAGGCTTTTTTTCGGTGGCGCGCAAAGGCCGTTTACAGTATGAAAGGCAATGATTATCTCTATAACGTAAGCATATGACAATCCGTCGGCAGACAGTTCTTCCGGAGGCCCCGGCGGGTGCGCCTGTGCCGCACCCGGCCTCCGGGCCGCCCAGTGAAAGTTCAGCAGCGCGCCATCTGCACGCGCTCGCGGCTGCCCGCATAGCGGGCCTATGGCCGGCCAGCCGCGATCACGCACAGCTGACGCACTGCTGAACTTTTACAAAAGTCCCGGCAGTTCAACGTAGTTGCCGATAGCGGTGAACTATTGCGCCGCCCACGTTCCGACCCAGACGACTACCCATGGCAATCAAGGAAATCATTACCTACCCCCACCCTGTTCTGCGGGAAAAGGCGAAGAAAATAACCGAATTCGACGACGAGCTCAAACAGCTGGCCGCCGACATGGGCGAGACCATGTACAATGCACCCGGTGTCGGCCTGGCCGCCAACCAGATCGGCCTGGCCGTGCAGATGGTGGTGGTGGATGTCTCGAAGGAAAAGGACGAAAAAAAATTCATCGCCCTGGTCAACCCCGTTCTTTCCGAAGGCGAGGGCAGCGAGATCGACGAGGAAGGCTGCCTCAGCGTTCTCGAGTACCAGGCCAAGGTGAAACGCTTCAGAAAGATCAAGGTCACGGCCCAGGACCTGGAGGGTCGCGAGATGGAATTCACGGCCGAAGACCGTTTCGCCCGTATCATCCAGCACGAGGTGGACCATCTCAACGGGACCCTGTTCATCGACCGGATATCCAGGCTCAAGCTGAGCCTGTATAAGAAAAAGCTGAAAAAGATCCTGAGGCAGAACAGGAAATGACCACTCCCCTGCGGATCATCTTCATGGGCACGCCCGACTTTGCCGTGCCCTCCCTCCAGGCCCTCATCGACGGCCCGGACGAGGTGGTGGCCACGGTCTGCCAGCCGGACCGTCCCCGGGGCCGGGGCAGGAAGCTGACCCCGCCGCCGGCCAAGGTCTGTGCCGAGGCCGCCGGCATCCCGGTCCTGCAACCCACCTCCATCCGCACGGACGAATTTCTCGATACCGTGCGCAACCTGCGGCCGGACCTGATCGTGGTTGCCGCCTATGGCAGGATCCTGCCCGGTTCCCTCCTCAACCTGCCGCCCATGGGCACCATCAACGTCCACGGCTCACTGCTGCCGAAGTACCGGGGTGCGGCGCCCATCCAGTGGGCGGTGATCAACGGCGAGCGCGAAACCGGCGTCACCATCATGCAGATGGACGAGGGCATGGATACCGGCGACATCCTGCTGCCGGTGTCGATCCCCATCGGAGACGAAGATACCGCCGGCACCATGTTCGACAAACTCTCCCGCCTGGGTGGCGAGGCCCTGGTCCGGGCCATCGCCCTGCTCAAGGAGGGCAAGCTCACCCCCATCCCCCAGGACGACAGCCTGGCCACCGAAGCGCCCATGCTGAAAAAGGAGATGGGCCACCTGGACTGGAGCCGGGGAGCCAGCGAGCTGCACTGTCTGATCCGCGGCCTTGATCCCTGGCCGTCCGCCTACAGCTTCCTGAACGGGAAACGGTTCCGGCTCTTCCGGCCGGCGGTGGTCGAGGACGCGGCCGCGGAGCCGCCGGGCACCATCTGCCGGGCCGACCGCCAAGGCCTGCTCATTGCCACCGGCCGCGGCCATCTCCTGGTACGCGAGGTTCAGGCCGAGGGCAAAAAGCGAATGGAGGTCCAGGCCTGCCTCTGCGGCGGAACCCTCCAGGCCGGCGACCGTTTCTCCTGATGAAGATCGGCTACCTCGACTGCTTTTCCGGCATCAGCGGTGACATGCTGCTCGGCGCCCTGGTGGCTGCCGGCCTGCCGGCAGAGATCCTTGAACGGCTGCCGGCGGACCTGGGGCTCAGCGGCTGCCGGGTGCGTGTTTCACATGAAACACTGGCCGGCCTTGCCGCCTGCAGGGTGCGGGTCGAGACCGATCCATCCCGGCGCCACCGTCACCTGGCGCAGATCAGCGGCATCCTGGAGCGCGGCAGCCTGCCGCAGGAGGTGAAAGAGCGGTCCCTGGCCGTATTCCACCGCCTGGCCGAAGCCGAGGCCAGGGTGCACGGGACCACCATGGAACGGGTACACTTCCACGAAACCGGTGCCGTGGACGCCCTGGTGGATGTGGTGGGCACGGTGAGCGGCCTGCAGCGGCTCGACATCGGACAACTTGTCTGCTCGCCGCTGCCCATGCCCAGGGGCCGGGTCCGCTGCGCCCACGGCGAGCTGCCCCTGCCGGCGCCCGCGGTGTGCGAGCTGCTTGCCGGAGTCCCGGTCCACGGGGAAGAACTGGACCAGGAACTGGTCACCCCCACCGGCGCCGCCCTGGTGGCGGAGCTGGCAACCGCCTTCGGCCCCCTGCCGCCCATGGTCCTGGAACAGACCGGCTACGGGGCCGGCAGCATGGAGCGCCACGACGGCCGCCCCAACCTGCTGCGGCTCATGGTCGGCACCTCTTTTGCCGCTGCCGAGCGCCAGGAGGTGGAGGTCATCGAGACCCATCTCGACGACTGGAACCCGGAAACCTGGCCCTACCTGGCCGCACGTTTCATGGAGCTGGGCGCCCTGGACGTGAGCCTGACCCCCATGCAGATGAAAAAGGGGCGGCCCGGTTTTCTGCTGCGGCTGATCGCGGATCCGGCCTATGCCAGCCGCCTGAAGGAGACGGTGTTCACCGAAACCAGTGCCATCGGCCTGCGGTTCCATCGCATGCAGCGCATGACCCTGCCCCGCCGCCAGGTGACCGTCAACACCCCATGGGGACCGGTGCAGGCCAAGGAGATCCGGACCCCGGCCGGTCCGGTGCTGACCCCTGAATATGAATCCTGCCGCCGCCTGGCCGAGGCCAGGTCCATTCCCCTGGCCCGGATCTACCGGGAGATCGGCCGCGGTTCCGGCCCGCAGGAAGAACAGCAACCACTGAAGCCATTTCAAGGCAGTTGCCGGCAGCAGTGAACTCTCACTTATCTCCCGCCTCCTGATGCCTGCCATGGATCGTCTGTACATGTTCATAGCCACCGGCGCCTACAGCGGCTACCTGCCCAAGGCCCCCGGCACATGGGGCTCCCTGGCCGGCGTCCTGCTCTGGCTCGTCGCCGGACGCCTTGACCTGGCCCCCTACCTGCTGCTGCTCCTGGTGCTGCTGGTCCTTGGCGTCATCGCTGCCGGGGCGGCGGAAAAGATCGTCGACCTCCCCGATCCCGGCCTGGTGGTGATCGACGAGGTCGTGGGCCAGCTCATCGTCCTCACCGGTGCACCAGCGGATCCGTGGGTGCTCATTGCGGGCTTTCTTCTGTTCCGTTTTTTTGATATCCTGAAACCATTCCCCGCAGGCTGGCTGGACCGACATATCCATGGCGGGCTGGGCATCATGCTCGACGACCTTGTCGCCGGGCTCTATGGCCTGCTCGTCCTGCAGACAGGACTCCATTTCCTGGGACCATGAACATGACCACGCACGGCTGTATCGATTTCCACACCCACGCCTTTCCCGACCAGGTGGCCACCAGTGCCATTCCGACCCTGGAGAAAAAAGGCAATGTGAAGGCCTACCTGGACGGCACGGTCAACGGCCTGCTGGTTTCCATGGACCGGGCCGGCATCGAAAAGAGCGTCATCTGTTCCATCGCCACCCGGCCGGAACAGTTCCGGCCGATCCTGGACTGGTCGGCCCATATCCGGTCCGCGCGTATCATCCCCTTTCCCTCGGTTCACCCCGCAGATCCCGCCCTGGCGGATCACATCGCTCTTGTCGCGGCCCAGGGCTTTGCAGGCATCAAGCTCCACCCTTATTACCAGGGGTTCTTCCTCGATGATTCCGCCATGGACCCTCTCTACCGGGCCGTGGCCGACCATGGCCTTCTCCTGGTCATCCACACCGGCCTGGATATCGGCTTTCCCCCGGATGACCGGGCCGCGCCAGAGCGTATCCTCAACCTGGTCCGACGCTTTCCGGCCCTGCGCCTGGTCACCACCCATCTCGGCGGCTGGAACCTGTGGGACGAGGTCCGCCGTAGCCTCACCGGCCTGCCCATCTACATGGAGCTCTCCTTTTCCCTCGATTTCCTCGATCAGATCAGGCTGCGTGACATGATCGAATCCCATCCGCCCGGGTATGTCCTGTTCGGCTCCGACTCGCCCTGGGCCGACCAGTCAACAACCCTGAAGATGCTGAACCGCCTCGGCCTGGACGAAGAACTGTATCAGGGCATCATCCGGGAAAACGCGCTCAACCTCCTGGAAAGAGGAACATAACCGGAAAACCCGCGCAGACCGATCTTCATCGCCCCACCGCAGCCAGGTAACTATCCTGACACCTGCCCCCTGGCCCCTGGCACCTGACACCTGGCACCTGGCCCCTGACCCCTGACCCCTGGCACCTGGCCCCTGACACCTGACCCCTGGCACCTGGCACCTGGCCCCTGGCCCCTGGCACCTGATTCCCCGACAAACAGCAACGCCCGGGCGCTTGCGCGTCCGGGCGTTGTCGTCTGAGGAGGGGGCAGAGGGAGGCTGCCCTCGGAGGATATGGAGAGTGACGTATACTCTGTTACATGCCGGTTACGGCGCTGAACCAGGCCTTGACCAGGGCAATGGGGCCACCGGCGGCAATCATGCCGGCAGCCAGGCTGGCAAAGGACCAGATGCCGACAACGGCGCCGGCAACGCCCAGTGTGATCAGGGTGCCTCTGGAGACCTCGGCCTCGACTGCGACGTTGGTCTTGGCACCGGTTCTGGTCTTGGCGATGGTATTGGTCTTGCTGGTATTGGTGGTCATGGTCGTTCCTCCTGCATATATGGGGGTCAGGATCTGTTTCGCATCAACAGGGTGCGATTCATTCACTTTTGCCTTTTATTTTGCAGAGAACGTGCCAACCAATAAAATCCAATAAAATCAAGGAAAATTCCTGCCAGGCCTTCTGGAATCTTGCCAAAATGGCATGGTGCCTTGCCAGGGTGACAAAATACTCTCCAGCCCTGACCCTCACCGGAGCTTCTCCCCTCCCCGCTGTCTCAGGCCAGGGCCCCGCGGATCCGCTCCATGGCCCTGACCACGTTGTCATGGGAATTGAAGGCCGACAGGCGGATGTAGCCCTGGCCGCATTTGCCGAACCCGGCGCCGGGGGTGCAGACCACTCCGGCCCTGTCCAGGAGAAGATCAAAAAAATCCCAGGAATCACGATCACCCCATATCCAGACATAAGGCGAGTTGGCGCCGCCGACAAAGGCGAAACCCAGCTCCTTCACAGCGGCGGCGATATGGTCGGCATTCCGCAGGTAGTAGGCGACCAGCTCCCGGACCTGGGCCTGGCCCTCCGGTGAATAGACCGCCTCGGCGGCCCGCTGAACCGGGTAGGAGACCCCGTTGAACTTGGTGCAGTGCCGGCGGTTCCAGAGGGGATGGAGCGGCTGGCGGTTGCCGGCCGAATCCCAGGCCGCGCACTCTTTGGGCACCACGGTATAGGCGCAGCGGGTGCCGGTGAAGCCGGCGTTCTTGGAAAAGCTGCGGAACTCGATGGCCACCTCGCGCGCGCCCGGGATCTCGAAGATGGAATGTGGCAGTGTCTCGTCGCGGATAAAGGCCTCGTAGGCGGCATCAAAGAGGATGAGCGCCTTCTGGTCACGGGCAAAATCAACCCAGGTCGCGAGCTGGTCCCGGGTAATGGTGGAGCCGGTGGGATTGTTGGGAAAGCAGAGGTAGATCAGGTCCACGGGCTCGTCGGGCAGGGAGGGCACATAGTTGTTCTCCCTGGTCGAATCGAGATAGACGATGCCCTGGTAGCGGCCGTCCGCATACTCCCCGGTGCGGCCGGCCATGACGTTGGTGTCCAGGTAGACAGGGTAGACCGGATCGGGAATGGCGATTCGGGCGTCGGTGGAGAACAGCTCCTGGATGTTGCCGGTATCGCACTTGGCACCGTCGGAGACAAAGATCTCGTCTGCCGAGATCTCGGCGCCCCGGGCCTGGAAGTCGTGCTCGGCAATGGCCTGGCGCAGAAACCCGTATCCCTGCTCCGGGCCGTAGCCGCGGAAGGTGGCGTCGTCGGCCATCTCGTCCACGGCCCCGTGGAAGGCCTGGATGCAGGCCTGCGGCAGGGCCCGGGTCACGTCGCCGATGCCGAGCTTGATCACCTCCCGGTCCGGATGCTTTGCCTGGAAATCGGCGACCCGGCGGGCGATATCGGAAAAGAGATAGGAGGCCTGCAGTTTCAGGTAATTTTCATTTATCTTCAGCATAATCGTTCTTCTCGTTCTTGAGGAAATCGGGAAAGGCGGACATGGCGGCAGGGACCGCTCTCGGAGTAACCGTTCAGCAGCACGCCTGAACTCTTGGCAAAAGCGCCGGGTTTCCAGCTGGTTGCCGACAGGGCACACTGCTTACGTCTCAGATATCCACGACCACGCCGTTGCTGAAATCATAGCCGTCGGTGGAGAGGTCGTAGTCCATGCGTCCCGCCCGGATGGTGAATCCCCGGCCCACGATCTCCACGTCCACGGGGCTGATAACCATCTTGGTCTGATCGTAGTAGTGGAGAAGATCGGTGTAGAGCACCTCGTGGGTGGCCGGTTTCCTGACCACCACGGAATCGATCAGGATCAGGTGACGCTCATCGAGATAGTAGGTGCCGCGGTTGCTGGAGATCCGGATGGGCTGTTTGCGGTCCCTGCCGATATAGAGAGCATCGACGCCGATCATGCCCAGCTCCCGGTCGGTCCGGCCGGTGAAGGCCCGCTCGGCCCTGATGATCCACTCCTTCCGGCCGCTGCTGTTGAGGGTGATGGTGATGGAATCCATGATGAAATTCTGGCCCTGCTGCGCACCGTTGCCGGACAGACTGGCGCCGAAATCGCCGCGTGGCGTCAGGAAGGCCACCAGGGCCGGCCTCCAGAGCGGGCTGGAGACAAAGAGCAGCAGCGGGACGAGCCAGAGCAGGTTGCGCGGATTCCTGATCATCGGTCATAGCGGGCCAGGGCGGGAGCCAGCCCTCCCCGCGCCTCGAGCAGCAGGTCACAGGCCTCGCGCACCGCACCGTGACCACCGCCCTGTTCAGTGACATAGTGAACCCGTTGCCGGACCTCGGCCACCGCATCGGCGGGTGCAAGCGCCAGCCCCACCCGGCCCAGCAGGGGCAGGTCCATCCAGTCATCACCCATGTAGGCGGTCTGCAGCGGCCGCAGGCCGCTTGCGGCCAGGATCTCCTCGTAGACAGCCAGCTTGTCCCCGCGGCCCTGGTAGACATGGGTAAGCCCCAGGTCGGCGGCGCGGCGCCTGACCGCCTCCGAGGTCCGCGCCGTGATCAGTCCCACCTCGACCCCTCCGCCCTGGAGGAGACGCAGACCGAACCCGTCCCGGGTGTTGAACCCCTTGGACTCGCCGCTGTCACCTGTATAGACGATGGTGCCGTCGGTGAGGACGCCGTCCACGTCGAGCAGGAGAAGACGGACCTGCTTCGCCCTGGGCAGCGCCCGCTTCCAGGCATCGCTGCGCGCAAGGGGGCGACCCCGCTCACGGGCCCGTTCCCTGAGGGCCGCGGTGAGCTCGCAGTCCGAGGGATAGGAACCGTTGCCTGCGCCGGGCAGGCCGCAGGAGCCGTTATCCCTCATCGCACACATCTCCGGTTGCGGCCCGGATGGCCAGCAGTTGGGTCAGCAGGGGTTCCACCTGGTCCAGGGGCCAGGAATTGGGCCCGTCACAGAGGGCATGATCCGGGTCCGGGTGCACCTCCATGAACAGACCGTCGATTCCGGCCGCCATGGCCGCCCGGGCGAGCGGGGCGATGAACTCGCGCTGGCCGCCGGAACAGCCGTCACCGCCGCCGGGAAGCTGCACCGAGTGGGTGGCGTCGTAGACCACGGGGCAGCCGAGGGATCGCATCACCGGCAGCGACCGCATGTCCACCACCAGGTTGTTGTAGCCGAAACTGGCGCCGCGCTCGGTGAGCAGGATCCGGTCACAGCCGGCGGCCCGCAGCTTGTTCACCGCGTGCCGCATGTCCCAGGGCGAGACAAACTGGCCCTTTTTCAGGTTCACCGGCCGGCCTGACTTGGCCACTGCCACCAGCAGGTCGGTCTGCCGGCAGAGAAAGGCCGGGATCTGGATGATATCGAGGACATCGGCGGCCATCTCCACCTGGGCCACCTCGTGGATATCCGAGACCACCGGCACCCCCACCTCGTCACGGACCCGGGCAAGCTGACGCAGGCCCTTTTCCAGGCCCGGCCCGCGGAACGAATCCAGAGAGGTGCGGTTGGCCTTGTCAAAAGAGGCCTTGAAGACGTAGGAGATGCCCAGGCGGCCGGCGATCTCCTTCATCTCGCGGGCGATCTCCCAAGCCAGCTCTCCCGACTCGAGCACGCAGGGCCCGGCCAGGAGCAGGAGGGGACATCCCGACCCCACCTCGATGGGCGTGGCCTGGTTGTTGATGACAACCGTATCCGTCATCTCGACTCCTGTCCCTCCTGCTGTCGCTCCTGCCGTGCCTTCAGGGCGGCACGGATGAAATCGCGGAACAGGGGATGGGGATGCATGGGCTTGGACTTGAACTCGGGATGGAACTGGCAGCCGAGAAACCAGGGATGGTCGCCCAGCTCGACGATCTCGACCAGGGTCTCGTCGGGCGAAGTGCCGGAAACCACCAGTCCCGCCTCCTCGAGCCGCTCCCGGAACTCGTTGTTGAACTCGTAGCGGTGGCGGTGACGCTCGCTGATCTCCTCGCGACCGTAGGCTTCTGCGGCAAGGGTGCCGGGAATCAGCCGGCAGGGATAGGCCCCCAGCCGCAGGGTACCGCCCATGTCCGAATTCTCGTCCCGCACCTCGGTCCTGCCGGTACGGAAATCGAACCACTCCTTCATCAGGTAGATCACCGGAAAGGGTGCCTCCGGGTCAAGCTCGGTGGAGTGCGCCCCCTTCATTTTGGCGATATTCCTGGCAAACTCGACCACGGCAAGCTGCATGCCCAGGCAGATACCGAAGAACGGCACCTTGCGCTCCCGGGCAAAGGTGATGGCGCGGATCTTGCCCTCGGTGCCGCGGCTGCCGAACCCCCCGGGCACCAGGATGCCGTCGCACTGTTCCAGTTGTCCCGTACCTCCCCCGGCCTCCAGCTCATCGGCGCTGATGTATTTCAGCTCCACCCGGGCCTCGTTGGCAATGCCCCCGTGGACCAGAGCCTCGTGCAGGCTCTTGTAGGACTCCTTGAGGTCCACATACTTGCCGGTGATGCCGATGGTGACCTGGTACTTCGGATTCCTGATCCTGCGGACCAGCTCCCGCCAGGGCTCGATATGGGGGGCGCCGGTCCAGATGCCCAGCTTTTCCAGGATCCGGTCGTCCACCCCCTCCTCGTGCAGCCGCAGCGGCACCTCGTAGATGGAGTCCACGTCGATGGCGGTGATCACCGATTCCGGCTCCACGTTGCAGAACAGGGCGATCTTCTTCTTGAGATCCGCAGTCAGCGGCACCTCGGTCCGGCACATGAGGATATCGGGCTGGATACCCGAGGCCAGGAGCTCCTTGACCGAGTGCTGGGTGGGCTTGGTCTTGACCTCGCCCGCGGTCTTGATATAGGGCACCAGGGTCAGGTGGATGAACAAGGTGTACTCGCGGCCCAGGTCGCCGCGCAACTGGCGGATGGCCTCGACAAAGGGCAGGCCCTCGATGTCGCCGATGGTGCCGCCGATCTCGATGATGGCCACGTCCACGGTACCGTCGAGCTGGAGTACGGCCCGCTTGATCTCGTCGGTGATGTGCGGGATCACCTGCACGGTGCCGCCCAGGTACTCGCCGCGCCGCTCCTTCATGATCACCGAGTAGTAGATGCGGCCCGAGGTGTAGTTGTTGATCTGGGCCATGACCGCGTTGGTGTAGCGCTCGTAGTGTCCCATGTCCAGGTCGGTCTCGGCCCCGTCGTCGGTGACATAGACCTCACCGTGCTGGAAGGGATTCATGGTGCCGGGATCGACATTGATATAGGGGTCGAGCTTCTGGAAGGTCACGGTCATGCCGCGGGACTCGAGCAGGGAACCGATGGCGGCAGCGGCAAGGCCTTTACCCAGGGAGGAAAGCACACCGCCGGTGATAAAAATGAATTTCGTCTTCTTGGTCGGTTGGATCTTCATGCCACCATCCTGTCACGCGGGAAAAAGAAAAGGGCAGCCGCGGCTGCCTGCTCTATGCCGGCAAAAACATACACCATCCGCTCCCCCTTTACAAGACAGGCGGACCCTGATTTTTTCAGGGCCTTGCCGCTTCGCAAGCTCCTGCAGCAGCGATTGGCAGCAACAGGAGCCGGAATGGAGACCGGCGGGAAACTGCTTGGAATCCCGGAGGAATATGGGTATAAATACAGCTGGCTTCATATCCCTGTCACCGTATTCACCAAGACTTGTCACTCGCAATGACGACAACGGGCAGCCGAAGCGCCCGGGCTGCCCTTTGCCACCGTTCATCCCTACCGTGAGGAAACGCCATGAGAACACACCCCTGCTTCAGAATGCTCGTCATGTTGACTGCGTGGTTTTACTGCTCCTCCCTGGCCCTGGCAGGACAGGTCGTCACCGACCGCGAGCGATCGTGGGCCAGAATGGCTGTTGAGCGGGCAAAGGAAGAAAAGACCATTGCCCGGGTGGGCGCGACCAACACCCTGGCGGTTCTCTATTTCCGCAACCGGACCGGAAAGGAGAAACTCGATGCCCTGCAGAAGGGTCTTGCCCTCATGCTGATCACCGACCTGTCGAAGGTGGACAGGATCCAGGTGGTGGAACGGATCAGACTGCAGGCCCTGCTCGACGAGATGCACCTGGGCGCCAGTGGCCTGGTGGACCAGGCGACCGCTCCCAAAATCGGCCAGTTGCTCGGCGCCTACTATGTCACCGACGGCGAGATCCGGGAGAGCCCTATCACCGACCTGGAGATCCGCTCCTATCTCATCGATGTCCCCTTCAAGACCGTCAATCCCCAGAAGCCCGCCAGCGGCAGCCTGGACGATCTCTTCAAAATGGAAAAGGAGATCCTGTTCGGCATCATCGACCAGATGAATATCCTCCTCACACCCGAGGAGAAGTCCCGCCTGGAGAAACCGATCTCCACCAGTACCGCGGCCCTGCTGGCCCTCTTTCTCGGCATCGACTATTCTGACCAGGGAAAATACCGGCAGGCCGCAGAGATGTACCGCCAGGCCCTGGAGCAGGACCCGCAGCTCCGCCTGGCCGGTGACGCCCTGCAGGAACTGAAGACCCTGGGCCTGATCTCTGAAACCGCGCCCGCCACCCGGACCGCCACGGTTGCCAGCGAAAGCGGTTCCGGTGCCGGCACGGTACTGGCCGTCGGCCTGGGACTTGCGGCCATCGGCGGCGGCGTGGCCCTGGCGCTCAGCAGCTCCGGAGGCGATGACAACGGGACGCCGGCAGGTGATCAGACCACGTCGACCACGCCTGCCGACACCACCGCACCCACCGCCACGTCCAGTCCCGAGGCAGGAGCCCAGGTCGCCTGCTCCAAGGGCAGTGTCCGCTTCATCTTCAGCGAGGCCATGAATCCCCAGGGCAACGTGTCCGTCTCCCCCACCGACTGGACCATCACCTCCACGGCCTGGTCCGATGACGCCAGGAGCTACACGGTCTCCTGGTCAAACGACTACAACTACTGCTCCTCCCTGGGATCGGCCGCCACGGTAACCTTTACCCTCAACGGGTTCACTGATGCAGCCGGCAATGCCCTGGCATCACCCGCATCCTTCTCCTTTCCCGCCTTTTTCTGAGAGGGGATGCGGGGAGCCCGGAAATACGTCATCGCTGGGGCTGCCTGGGGTCTTCGCTCATCTCGCCTGCCGGGCGCTGCCGGCCGCCCGGCAGGCGAAGGAGGCCCCTGCGGCCACCGGTGCGTTACCGGGAACGGCCGAATGAACCGACGGTACCTGTGCCAGGATGGGGTGCGGAACCAGCCCCATGACGCCGAGCCGGTCCCGTACCATGTCTGCCCGTAACCGTCTTTCCTCCATCATCCATCTCCTTGTCTTCCTCGTGGCGGTCCTGGTCGTCATCCGGGTGACAGGCAACTGGACCCGCAGGCTCGAACTGCAGCGCATCCGGAACAAGGCTGTCGATGCCCTCAAGGTCTATACCGGAGACCTGGAAAGCGAACTGGACAAATTCGAGGCCCTGCCCCAGATCCTTGCCGGCAATCCACTGTTTGTCGATCTGCTGCAACACCCAGAGGATGCCGCCCGACAGGACCGGGTCAACAGGGAACTGGAACGGATAAACCGCCTGGCCGAGACCTCTGCCATCTACATCATCACGCCCCGGGCCCGGGTCATCACCTCGAGCAACTGGCGGGGAGCGGTCTCCTTCATCGGCGAGGACCTCTCCTTCCGACCCTACTTCCAGCAGGCCATGCAGGGCCAACCAGGCCGCTATTTCGCCCTTGGCACCACCTCGCACGTGCGGGGCTACTATTTTTCCAGCCCCATCAGCACAGGGACGGGGATCATCGGCGTCATCACCGTCAAGGTACAGCTGCAGCGACTGGAGGATATCTGGGCCAGGGGATCGGAGCGGGTCATCGTCACCGACCCGCAGGGGGTGATCTTCATCACCAGTTATGCACCCTGGAAGTTCCGGGCCCTGCACCCCCTCAGCCCCCAGGTGACCCGGAAGCTGCGTGAAAGCCGCCGCTACGGCGACATCGAACCCGATCCCCTGGCCGGCACGGCCATCAGCCGGACCGGAGAGGACAGCGCTATTCTGGACCTTCGACCGGATGCCGTTCCCGACCCGGCGGCACGGGCCAGTGCGCATCATCC
>Ga0256840_1001586_pt1 | contig 21056 bp, 26 predicted proteins | sample 355202metaG_FD_185969 | JGI IMG/M metagenome (GOLD analysis project Ga0256840, IMG submission 185969) | Hydrothermal vent microbial communities from Mid Atlantic Ridge, Atlantic Ocean - 355-202 | ecosystem: Environmental > Aquatic > Marine > Hydrothermal vents | place: Atlantic Ocean: Mid...
GATGACAATGCATAGTGTATTGTGTTTGGTCTTGAGCTTTTATCTTCAGTGAAATCTCTTGTTTTATGTTTGGCTATTGTTTTAACATTAACATTGTACCTTAACTTTCGCACCTAAACCCAAGCATTTTCTGAGTCACATCCTGCAGTACAGCGATGATACTCACTAAATCCTCATTTCTCTTTACAATATCTTCAATTTTAGCTATCTCATCGAGTATGATAATAAACGTTTGCATAGCAATAGCCAAGGTATGAAGCTCACACTCTAAGTCTTTGAATAACCCACCTATGGTTTGAGGTTCATTAGAAATTCTATTGATGTAGCTGACTATATTGTAGGTAAAGAAAGAGAGGGTGATTCTAGCAATGAGTGCCTCATAGATTCTATTTTCTTCCTGACCAAACCCAAAGTGCTGACGTAGCTCCTTGTAGCCTTGCTCAATATCCCATCTTCGTTTATACGTCTCTATAATCTCTTCATCGTTTATCTCCAAGTCTGTAGATACGATAGGGATGAGTTTCTCTTTTGTTTTAATGAATACAATTTTGAGTAACCCTGCATTTTTATGTTCAACAGTGACAGAGAAATAAGTGAACTTTATCTTTTTACCATAGTTGCCAGACTTTTCTGTTTTAATCTTTTTGTGCTTGTTGTATATGGCTTCAAGTGTTTTCTCTTTTCCCATAAAGTTCCATATCTTATTATTGTTGGCTATACGTGATATGACTTTAAGTCCTAGTTCGTTCATCTCTTTGATAAACACAGGTTTACTATACCAAGAGTCAACAAGTAGGTAATCAGCGTAAATACCACTCTTTACGGCTCTTTTAACCATATCTATGGCTATGTGTGACTTCCCTTTCATAGTCTCCACTCTTCTCTTATGGGCGTTGGTTCTTTGGTCTACTTTGTTGGTGAAGTTTTCTATGGTTACTCTTGCGTATTTATTCATAGCTATAGAGAAGTCCAGCATAAAATTTGAGAAGCCATCACTATAGTTGAGTGAGACTACATTAATGCCTCTTATGGTTCTCTTTTCTTTATTGCTCCATAGCTTGTCACAAGACCCCTCTACATTTTTACCTACTTTACCTTCTATGGTGTCATCAAGTATAAGCACTTTAATAGCCTTAGCATCTTGTATTTTATGGAGTTTGGAGAGTATCTTTGCCACAGAGAGTGTGAGTAAACTTCTCCAGTTGTAGCTACTGTTAGATAGGAGTCTATAATAGACATCTTTTTTTAGGCTGTCATTGCTTTGTTTCCCAAAGGTAGATATCTTTTTATTCATCACAAGCATATAGACAAAGTGTAGTAACACCATATGCACCGCAACACCATCTTTTTTAGTGAAATTACTTTTAGAAAGGATATTTTTTAGATTCAACAACTTCATTGTTGTGTAGATTGGATTCTTTAGCTTGTCGTTGATTATATTGATTATTTGTATTTCTATAGACACTTTTTACCCTCTTGTTTAGAAGGTATATTATAGCTAAAAGCACCGTATAGTGGGCTTTATATTAAGTATTTACTTCATAGTTATTTACTTGTGTCAAGGGTGATATGACACTTGATGTAAACACCTGTAAATATGGGAGGTTGATAGGGTGTTTTGGTATTGTTTTGGTGCGAAAGTTAAGATGCAATTGTTTTATCTTGCTATCGAGGTTTTGAAGCTTGTCATCGTCTATCTTATGCTTATCGTACAGTTCACTGGCTACTGAGACAAGTAGTCCTCGCACCTCTTCGTTGAGTCCTTGTGTATCGCCTCTGGCATCTGCAAGCACTATCTTTGTCGCTTCTCCTTTGGAAACATGCACAGTAGCACTACCCAAGGTACAAGTACTCCCTGCCCTACACTCGCCTTTGCCTACCAAGTCATCACTGGCGATGTCTTTGTCATAAACCTCTATATAAAACTTCTCTTTGTTTGACACAAATGTGATGTTTTCACATCTATAGCTGTCTCTACACTCTTTTTTAAGAGCCATCTTCTTGCCATCAACACGCACATAAATGTCAGGTGCTCCCCCCGAAATGTCCCAGCTCTTACCATTGGCTTTTGTTGGCTTAACATCTATGCTTACTTTGTAACCTAGAAGTTCAGCAGCGTTGAGACTTAGGGTGAGCAGTGTGAGGGTTAGTAGTGTTTTTTTCATAATTTTTCTCCTTGTTGTGTGTTGGGAATAGTATTCCACCTCTTGATGTATCTCTATTTGTAACCCAAGGTTATTGGATATTTTGGATGTTCACTACATGTTAAAATATCGCATCAGTAAGAGAAGTGTTATAAGCCCATAGCCTCCTGAAAATATGTAAAAATACTTCTTCTCAAACATAGTATAAAACTTTAACCTATACAGTATCATCGCAGAAGTAATAAGGGTAAAAATTATAGCCCAAGCATTAGAACTATTGAAAAGTAATACAATCGGCCACAACACTCCTGTAAACACACCAACTATCGTTCCACTAATCACATGCCCTATGAAACTAAAGAACCCATGACTTTGAAAAAGTGTATGAACAAAATACATTATCGCCGTGAGTAGTGCAGTGATAGCATACCAATACAGTAGAAGTTCTTTTTTATCTAATGGGTCGCGTAAGAGTTTGTACCAATAGAGTTCATATTGAGGTATTTTATTTATATACCCAGTATTATGTAGCATATCATTTAAGACTTTTTTTTTATCTGCTGCACGCAATATATTATAAATTGTTTGACCAAACTTCTCCATGCTTGTTCTCTGTTTCGCATGTTTTTCATCCTTATCAAATACCTGGATAAAAAGATTTTGTAGTATCACAGGAAGTCTTTTAAACTTCTGGTGAGGATTATCTGTATCAAGCTTCTCAATAAATTTACTTTTACTCCCAAAAACAAACAAATCTTGATCTATTTTTGACACGATATCTGTAGCGTTGTTATAGGGCGATTTGGCTGTAGCCGCATAAGGATGCACACCAAATATCAACTTATACACAAGCACAGCATACGAAAAATAATCCCAATAGATATCTTTAGATGTATTTTTCGTATGTGGTGGTGCATACTCTTCTGTAACAACTGCTGCAGGAAAAAGTATTTTTCCATTTTCACTTATCTGAAAACTATCACAATCTACCACAGAGACTTTCGCATCTACAGTGACTAAAATATTATCTGGTTTCATATCTACAATCGTATATCTTTGAGATAAATGCACGGCATGGTATGCTGCTGCAATATTGACACTTAATTTTAACCGAGACTCCAACCCATCAATGGTGTCACGATTATATTTATCTTTAAACGCTTGCGGTAATTGTTTTCTTCTTTGAAAATTCAGTGCTTCCAATTCAGCCATATTTCTACTGTTTTCCAAGGCAAGGGGCATGAGATATCCAACAAATTTTCCTCTATGCAATACAATTGCCTCAGGCCAACACAACCTTACAAAATGAGGTACAGCAGGAATATGCTTTGTCATATATCTCACTTTAGCCTCTAATTTTGCAGCCTTTGTCGCATCAGTATAGATTTTTATACAATGACTTCTTGCATATGAAGAAGGAGATTGGATGGCATATACGGTTCCTTCTCCTCCTTTACCAAGCGTACTATTTGTTTCCAATGAAATACTTGTGCCATCTTCGAGTTTAACGCTCTGCATTTTCATGATTCTTCTCCTCTTGCAATATACCTACAATCATCGTTTTGTCATCAGGCTCATTTGCTATCATCTCATTACCATTGGTTAAAAAATCTCTCCATACTTTGTTTCGTTCCTCCAAGGAAACTTCATCTAAAAAGTAGCTGACAACAGGTTCAAAAAAACCTTCAAATGGTTTATTGACATGTTCACCTTTTAAGTTAATCGTTTCATATGAAAAGTTCTCACACCCATCACTCATAAGCGTAAATACATCTATCGGTTCATTTATAACACGGCTTTCTACATACTGTTCGGTTTCCTCTTTGTTGTTCCAAAAATTACCTGTTATAGGCATGACATGACTAGAAGTCTCCCCATTAATAGGAGTCATCATAGATTTCCAGTCTCCTGCACTATTTCGATACCCAGCTCTGCCATCACCAATATGTGTAACAAGTAATCCATGAGGCGAAAAAACAACCGCAATCACAGTACAAGCCAAATCATTAAATTTGTATTTATTTTTTTCTGAAAATAGTGCCAATGATGTACGCACATCAAATAAAACATGATAACTCATCGCTTTCCATTCAGTTTCAGTGGGCATCTTTTGATTGTGATACCATTCACTTTTTTTTACTCTTTTGCGTAACTTTGAAGCTGTCTTCTTGGCAACAAATTGCGATCCTATATGTGATAAAGGCTTTGATCCCAAACCATCCGACACTATCGCAATCCCCCATGTACCATCAAGCATTTGAATGTGATGACTGTCTTGACAAGGTATAGGAGGGGTAGATTTTAAATGTGATTTCCCAATGATAGACTCTGCTAAGAGTATCCACGATGATTTCTCTTTTCCCATTATCTTATCTACTTCCTTTATCTCTTTGGTTTTTATGCTTTCTTTAACCAAAAATACAAATGCAACACTGGTGACAACAATCATACAAAAAATGCTAAACAGACCAAATATTTCGTACATATGATTTACAAAAAACATTTTCTCTCCTTTGAGAAGAGGCAATAAAATTGCCTCTAATTTTTTAGGCTACAAAGCCCTTCATCCAAGTTGGTTCAGGCATAGTAACTCCTTCACCATCTTTACTGGCATGCACTATTGCCATACTTTTTGAAAGCCATTCAAAAAACTCACTGAACTTCGCACTTTCCAAAGACAAGGCGGACATCTTTTCAAAACTGCCGTCTTCTTTTTTAATGTACCCTGCCATCTGATTAAGTGTTCCCATATCCGCACCATCTACACCAATAGTCAGAAGGACATAACTTCCGTTTTTAGTGTCTGTCTCTATTTGACTTGCCAAGGCACTTACATCTCCATCGGTTGGCGCTCCATCTGTCAAAACAACAATCCACGGTCTTTTATAGGTCATTTTTGACTGCTTATAGTATGCTTTTCTATCTTCCACCGTACGAATAGCCTCTCGTACAGCTTCATTGAGAGATGTCAGTCCACTATCTGCGGTCAATGTCGGCATCGTGACATCATAGATAAGTGCAGGCTCCTGTATCACTTCAACATCACTACCAAACTTGATGAGTGCAAGCTCCAAACCATTTGAAAGTCTTACATCTTCCTCTATATCTTTATCAAAAAATTCTAACCCATCATTAAGTTGCTGGATAGGTGAACCATCCATAGAACCTGAATCATCAAGCACCATACAACAAAGCGTTTTCTCTTCCATATTGCCCTCAGGCATTCCTACTGTTAATCCCATTTTATCTCCTTTGATTTTTTTACAAGGTTGGGTCAACCTCTGAGTAGAGTTTACATTCTACCTTTTGGATAAATTGGATATTTGTTTTATTTTCAAAACCTACATTCAATTTAACTATCCTTTACAGACACCGCATTTCTCTTACAAGATAATTATGGCATTTTGATTTTGGATGTTTTGGAGGAATTAATTTATTTTTTGTATACTATCTGCATGTAAACGTCATGGGGGGATCATTGATGCACACTTTTATAAGATTTATATTATTCACCACAACAATACTTTTCGCAAAAGTTACTAATACTGACTTAAATATAGATACTCTATATCAAACATACTATGGTTCAATCCCTGCAAAAGTTATTAGTTTTGGTGGATACAGTACACCTGAATGCAAACTTGCCATAAGCCTGAATGGTCAATACTTTTATCTCAAAAAACTCAATAGCACATGTACAAAATTCACAAACAGCAATGGTGACAAAATTATTTGTAATTCCAATAAATCTGTGTGTAAAACAAGAAAAGAACTTATCGCATATATACAAAATGATACTCGTATTAAAAAGCAATCACAGCACACTTCCAATAATACTCATTCATCTTCATCACTTGATGCAAATGATGTAGCTACTGTGGCTGCTGTGGCAGTAGTAGGGTATGGTCTTTACAAATTATTTGGCGGGGGAGATGAAGATACCTCTAGTAGCTCATCATCTAGTTATTCCAGTGGTTCTGACATCTCATATGTGATGGTAGAAGCACAATGTATTAATGGACTCATTCCGTGTATAGAAAAAGATTTACATATTTCTGGTGGTCCTGGTGAATTTTCTCCTAACTCAAATGGTGCATACTCAGGTGCTATTCACAAGGGATATAATGGTCTCGCAGGAACATACAATTTTAGCGTACAATTTGACAACAACATATGCTCAGGTAGCTTTTATATTGGTGGACAAAAGAGAAATTATTCCATCAATTTAGGCAGAGATTGCCACGATAATGGCTCTAGAGAATGGTAAAAATTCTCTAGAACTCTCTTAATTATTTAGACACTTGTCTATATATTTTTCACAAGCATCTCTCAAATTAGACAAATCCCCTTCTAATGCCTCTTTTATTTCTAAAGGAAGTTTAATTATTTTCTCATCAAAAGAGAAAAATCCAGTCATTCTTTTAGATGTAATATTTTTAGACTTAAATGCCAAAAGTTTTGCATACTCTTTAAAAATACGAGAAATATTTGCATCTTCTATATAGAGTCCCTTATAATTATATTCTGAAGAAAATTGACCTGTAGATATAAGAAGTTTTTCTTCATCTGAGACAATAAGACTCATACCATTCTTCCATATACCTACATCTTGAGAAAGGTTAATAGATAGAATTTTTTTATGCAACAAATAGTAATTTTGTGCCAACCAAAAACAATAATCTATCAACATCTCTTCATCTTCGTATATTTTGTAAAACTCTTTTAACGTATGTAAATATACCACTCGCGAAAACACTTTTTGTTCCGTAAAGTATTTGACATACCTTTCAAGCCATTCATTATCAGAAGACAACATCCCTACAGCACCTATGTAATAGAAGTTTTTTTGTGTAGAAGCAAGTATTTTCTCAAATGCAACATTAAACTCTTTCGTGCTATTAATAATCTTTACCAAATCATGCCTATCTAATTTAGTAAAAATATGTTTAGCATTATCTTGCATATATCTATCTACAATCTTTTCTTGTATATCTTTAGGAACAAAACTTATCTCATCAATACTTGTATAAAGTTTTTTTATCTTTTTTGATAAATCCAGTATAAGAGTATCCATTTTATTTTTATTGTACTTCAAATAAATAAATTGGTTTACATCACTTGGGAGTTCTTTTTTTGAACTCTCTTCACGTAAAAGTATTATGGGTTTACCTAAAGTATTTGCAATGCCAAGTTCATACATTACATTATGATTAAGATCAGAGATTTCAAAAATAACTATATCTGCTTTCCTTATAGATGTAGTTACATTTTGACGAACTTCACTGCTATGGATTGCTTCTTCTATATCTTCAAAGGCCATATTGACATCCATGAGCATATCTTCAGCAACTTGTGTTGCTGATATTATTGTATTCTTTAATAACTTACTACTATAAAACTCTGATTCAAATTGATGACACAATGTAATTATTATGCTTAATGATTGCCCCATTGATTACCCTTTTATTTATAAAAAACTAATATAATTTATTTCTCAATGTACTGCACGCAGTTCTAGCTACTTCATCATCATTGTCAGTTTCACTAAAATGTTCTATAATAAAATAGTCACAATAATGATTCTGCATTACATCACGCATTTTCCTTTTTATATCACTATCGTCATGCCCGAGCTCCTTAAATATAAGACATTTTTCCAATCCCACTCTAAAAAGACAGTCTCCACATTTAACCATAGTTCTATTATACTCATACTCTAAAGGATCAATATACTTATCATTTGTAATCTTACTATATCCATAAAAACGATTATATACATCTATTGCACTATGAAATGTTTCATTATTGTTACCCTTACTACTATCTCCTCCACCAAAACACATTTATACCTCCTTTTTATACATCACCCCAACTTTTTTAAAGCCTAGTTTCACATACATTTTTTCAACTTTATCTGTTTCGACACCATTTGTATTACTTAAGCAAATTTCCTTAATAGCGTATTGATTCGCCCAATTAAAATAATCATTCAATAATTTTCCCGCACCAAAAGATTTGCGATAACTTTTATCAATATAGAAAAGATTATCTAGTGCCATGTTTTCATCTGAAAAAAAATAAGAAACAATCTCTGCAACAAACAGCCCCACGATTATATCATTTTTTATCAAAACCAACACTAAGCTGTCATATGCGAGTATCTTAGAAATAAAATACTCTTTTAGTTTTGATTGATTTATCTCTATTTCTCTATAGACACCTTCATTATGCATTTTTTGAGCTAACTTTAATAAGCTCTTTATGTCCTGTCGTGTTGCTTTTCTTGTAGTAAATGGATTTTGCATATTTTATGAAAATAGTCCTTTTACTTCAACCTAAACACTGCTTCACCACCACCCCTTACACTGCCTGATGCTTTGCCATAGATGGAACTTTTTATAGAAACACTATACATGTCTTTTGCATACAAATCAAAAGACAGTTCTCCTGTTTTTTCATCGGTAAAGCCTCTGTATGTACCTCCGCATGAAACCTCTGCTTTTACAGAATCACCAGATTTATTGATTGCTTTTACGGTGGTATAGTAACTACCCATTTTGACTCTCCTTAATTTAATTTTGAAAATGCATCAGAAAATTGATTAAAATTCCAATGCCACTTACTGCCATCATCCATTGTTCTTACCAAGCCTGTCCAGTTAGATATTTTATCGCAAGAGTCACACTTCATTTTTAGTTCAATTTCCCATAAAAATAATAGGGAGAATCCTCCCTATTATTGAAAAGAGCATTCCATTCAGATTGTCTAATACCATAACTTGAGGTCTCTTTAATTTTTGATGTTATGATTTTCACTCACCATATTAAAACTCAATATTGTATTTTTTCTTACAGTCTGGACAGATTGTATCACCACAAAAAGCTCCACACTTAATGCATTTGTCTTGTATTGGTTTGGTCGCCATGCTACATTCATAAAATGTTATTCTCATATATCTAGTCCTTTTAATTCTATTTATATTATTCTATCTATCTCAACTTAAAATTTTCAAGACAATTTTTAACAACGTAATGCATTTGAAAATATAGGGTTTCCCTCAAAAGAAATATTTAAAAAGGTTTCTAATTGCTCTCTCCCTTGAAAACCAATATCCACAATATCTACTACTCCTTTACGTATATAGTTAATATACTCAGGTCTTGTAAAGTCAGAAAAATATAATTTCATTGTTTGCTTACAATCATTTTCATTTATTCCTATTACATACCTACTCTTCTCAGTAGAATGTATTTTTGAAAACCAAACTGCTTGCAATATTGTTACTTTTTTCATTTCATCTCTCCCCTCAACATCCCCATAAACCCTTTCGCCTTATCATCCTGCGGACAAAAGTGCGTGTAGAGTTCAAGCTGCCTAAGACTAGTTTCTAGTTGGAAGCGTGTTGGTGTGCCTTTGTAGCCTTCGTAGAGTTCTACTGCAGAGGCATCGTCCCCTAGTAAGATGTAAAACTCGACCTTTGAAGTCACTTCCCACCAATCTGATAGATTGACCTCTTTGCCGTTATAGAGTTCGTTAAAGAGCTTTTGAAGTTCTTTGGTGGTGACATTTTCACTCTCGTCACTCTCTAGTGCATCTAAGATGCGTTCTATGTAGGCGATGTTAATGCCATCATAGTACTTCTGATCATCACTCTTAAGGGCATACGCTTCACTGTAAAGACTCAAGGATGCACCCAAAGCATCTAAGTCAACATGGTCAGCATGGTTTGGCATGCCATTGGGGTGATAGAGTGCTTTTCTTTTATAGTTTGATGCTGTCAATGTCACCACTTCGGGTACTTCCAAGTGGTATCTGTCTGCATAGAGGTATCGCAAAATCTCTATAGCATCGTCCCATTTTTGGATGCTTTTTTCTGAAAGAAGTATCGCTTTGAGGTGAGCTATCTCTTTTCGGTGCAGGTATTTAAAACTATGCGTAGACTGCTCTAGCATATCCAAGACGTAAAGCGCATCTTTGGCTTGTCCTTTACGCTTGAGGAGCTCTGCAAGCGCATACATGAAGTCAGGTGAATACCGCTCCAGATTACCAGGCAGAGAGATGGTCTTGTCTTTGCCAAAAAACGCTAGCTCATCCTCTTCTTCGGCAGAGAGCGTGACTACTGCGTCATACATATGGGCATCCAAGTGCGAGGTGTCCTCTTCTTTGAGTGTTTGCTCATCTAGCTTTTCGTTGTCTAGCAAATATTCATCAAGTTTTTTATAAAAAACATTCTCCTCATAGCTCTTAAATTGGTCTGTCCATACCTGATACCTTAAATTAAATGCCTTGCAGATATCCGCTTTTTTTCCTGACTGTATATCTTTCTTTGCATTTTTCCAAGCACTAATTGTCTGTTGGTTGATACCTGTTATCCTTGAAAATACTGCATTAACTAATAGATTTTCATCATCAGTCGAAAATTTTTGTCTTATTATATTGATTTTATCAAGTGTAGATAAATTATCTCCACTACCCCAACCTTCTTCATAATCTATATTGCTCACACATCCCCCTTCATATTTTCTCTTTCACATTGTATCCAATGCCTACTTTTATTTTTATGCTCGGCATAACTGTAGATGTCTGCCGTGCCACCTTTTAAACCATTTTGCACACCATCCCATAAGAAAAAGACTTCATCACACCTGTTTACTACCTCTTCACCTACTTTACGGTACTGGGCATCACGCTCTTTACTGTAGGTTGAGATGTTTTCAAGCGTACAGGTTTCACATAGATCCACCGTATCGCAACGTCTTGCTTCATAGTAGAGTGCACGAAACTCTCTTAGTGAGCCTGCATCAAAGTCCGTTTCGTACAAGGCTTTAGGCATTGGCAGCAGTACTTCATAGCGAAGCCCCAGCTCCTTGGCAGCATAGACCATGAGTCTGTCTGCTCCGTCTGCCAGAGGCGAGAGGATGATGACCTCTTTGTCGGGATGCGCTTCTACTATGCTTTGAAGCCTTTCTTTTATCTCTGTTTTGTACACTTCTATGGCTGTTGCTTTCAAGTCTCTATGCCCAGAGGCACCTACATAATATTTGTGTTTCAATGTCGTTGTATTCATGCTGCTTGTTCCTTGTTGTTCTTTTGAATATTCATATCAAAATCATGCATGGCTTTATGCATCTCTTGTTGTACGCTTTGTCTGTACTCTTCATTAAATGCCTCTTTGTGCCAGGTCTTTAGCCGTACCTCTTGAAGTTCTTGCTTCTTTTTTTCCAGTGCGATGGCTTTTTCTATGTCGCCTAGTGTCATGCCCTCGTTGTCTATAGCTTCTTGGGTCATGCGTTTGAGTCTTACTTGCAGTAGTGTAGCATAGAGTGTTTGAGGACCAAACCACATCTTGCTAAATACAGGTATCGCCTCAAGAAAGATGATAAACCCTCTAACAATCCACGAAACAATGGCAATGTCATCCCCATGCTTTTCATCATCTTTGAGATTCTCCAGTGCCATCACCCTACTCATCGGTCCATCTCTAAAAGGGATGTACTCAGGGCTTTGCATCATCTTTTTATGTTCGTTTTCTACCAGCTCCTCTTTATGAAGCGTGAGCTTTTCCAGTCTTGCCTGCACCCTTTTGAGCTGAGTAGCATACTGCGACTTCATCTGTACAGCATTGGCTTGCAGGTTGTGTTGCAGCTGCGTAAAGTAACGCTTTTTTTGTTTCTCTATCTGCTTTTTCTCTTCATGCAGTGCAGATTCTGCCTCTGCTTTGGCATGGCTGTACTCACGCTCACGCTGCTTCACATCTGCTTCTATAGGTGCCAGTTTGCTTTGTATCTGATGCATCTCTCTGGCTATCTGTCCCATGCGTGCCTTGTGCATCTTTGCACGTCTCCCCTCGCTTGGAATGCCACTCGCCTTGATGAGTGTGCCTCCTACCTCTATCTCTTTAATGCCGTTTACCTCTGCATGGTAGAGGTTCTCTTCACTGTTGTATGCTTGTGTAAGGCTTTCCAGTTTGCTCTCCAAAGGCTTTTTCTCTTCAGTAAGCCTAGCTATTTCTTGCAGATATGTTTGTTTGAGTGCCTGAAGTTTTGCTTCGTGTGCCTGTTCTAATGCTTTATACTTCACATCAAGCTTCTGTATGGCAGGTTCATCATCCATAGAGACGATGCCGTTTTCGAGGTTTTGTAGTTTTTTGAGCAGTGTTGCTTCTTCTTGTCTCAGTGTGGGTACTTCATCGTCAAGCTTTTGTAAGGTCTGTTTGAGTTTGGCGTACTGTGCTTTGTTCTCTTGCAGGTACTGCTTTTGCATGGTGGTCAAGAGTTCGGACTCATAAAACTTCAGCTCTGCAAAGGTAGAGAGTGCAAATGCCAAGATGAGTGAGATGCCTATACGCACCGACATTCTGCTTACTTTTGAGAAAAGTGTCTTGACTTTTTGCCAGAGGCTCATCTCTTGTGCGTACGGTGCATGTGCAAACCAGTCCGACTGGTAAAACGCCCTGTCGAAAAAAAAGATAACCAAAGCCACCACCGTAGCCACCACCCCAAACCCTACATAGCTCCAAAGTTCATGGCTGTTGCTATCCATCTTCACGGCGTTGGTCTGCACGTCATACACCACTTTCACACCGTCTATGGTGAGCAGTGAATAAAACACCAACCCAAAGACCACCACAAAGGTAAGCATCAGTGCATACCCTATATGATTCGCCCAGTTCCTGTCCGCCTCAGGACACTCTGTCAACACACTCTCATCTATGGCTGCTACTTGTCTTGCCCATTTTTGTACTATGTTCATCTGATACTCCTAATGTTTGATTAGGTAGTATCTCGTAAGGTTTTTGGATGTTTTGGAGAATAGATTAAAATATCAATACAAAAACCCAAACAGCCAAAGCGGTATTTTGTTACCACTGCCTATCTCTATGTCATCACTGACGACATAAGAGTCCGGCAGATCTTTTATCTGTTTGAAACTTTTGTTCTTTCCTCCTATCTCAAACAGATGGGTATCGTCTACCAAAAAGTCGCCTTTTTTGGGGATGCTAAGGCTATGTTCAAAAAGCATACTTGTAAAAAACACTTCTCTCACAGTGCCTATATTCGCCTCATCACAGTAGCTGTAGTGAAGGTTAGTATTGTTTAGGTAAATCTTATCGGGTTTGGTAAAGATGTTGTCGCCTTTGCTTTTAGCTCGGATGGCTTTAAGTATCTTTGCCTTGTGTAGGTAGTCTATATATCGATAAAGCGTTCGATAGTCCTCTCCCAAGCCCATTTTTGCCAACAGCTCTTTGATATTGGGCGTATAGGGATGTGCGTTGCATATGAGCTTGATAAGCTTTTTGAGATTGGCGATATTGTGATACTCTATGGGGAAGATAGAAGGGATATCGACCTCCAAAACAGTATTGACCGTTTCGTTTAGCTTTAAGAGATAATGACTTTTTTTGTCAAAATAGAACGGATAATACCCAAACTTTAGGTACACTTTAAAGTCACTTTCCACATGAAACTGTTCACTAAGCTCAAAAGCGATATCGATATGGTTTTCCAATATCTCTTTGAGGTTATATGCAGCCAATGTGATGCCGTTTTTTATCTCCATAAACTCTCGGAAACTCATCCCCTCTATCTCATGCACTATGACCCTTCGGCTTAAATCTGCTTTGGCATTGTCTATCTTTAGAGCACTACTTCCGCTAAAGATGACTTGCAAGTCCAAAAAATCATAGATCTTTTTCAACTCGACTTCAAACCCCCTATATTTATGGATTTCATCGATGATAAGTAGTTCTCCGCCCTCTTTTTGGAAATGTTTTGCCAGTTCAAAGAGTGAGTCTATCTTGATGGAGTCGGCACTGACATAGAGCTTTTTGGCAAAGGATAGAGGACTGTTCTTGAGATACCAAAGCAGAAAAGTGGTCTTCCCCACACCTCTGGCACCCAAAATGCCTGTCATCGTATCAAAAGTTATCGTCTCGAAAAAATATCTTTTGTAGATATCTTTTTGCTTGCCCATAATAAATTTTTGTAATTCTCGTATCTCGCTCAACATCTCTTATCCTTTGACTTTTATACCAAACTTATTATACTATTATTTGATATACATATCAATTATCTTAGATATAAATTGACTTGGGTATCAAATTATTATATTATCAATATGTTGTGTAGAGATAGGTTTTGGGAAGATTTTGGACGGTTTTGGTAGATTGTCATTATTACTTGGCAGCTCAGACTCTTTCCCTGTTCTTCTCGCCCATTTTTGTACTATATTCATCTGATACTCCTAATGTTTGATTAGGTAGTATCGTATATGGGTTTTGGGGCATTAAGTTGCCATATCTTTGAAGAAAATGCATATCGACACAAAGAAACAACATACTAATGAAGCTCCTCGAAGGACGGGGGGGGAATTATTCCCAACATAGAATGAAGCTGTATTAGAAAGTGTACATGGTCGATATCATTCCCTATCTCCAAAAAATGTATTTCATACCTTTCACTAATCTCCAAGCATACTTCTTTCAGTGTCTTATCTACTGCATCATCGAATAGCTTTTTTCTGTATTTCGCTGGAAATACCATATGGTATAGCAACAGTGTTTTATTATGACTTTTGAATATATGTTTACCCATGACCTCATTATATCTCAAGGTTACGCCCCAAGGGGACGGGGAATTATTCCCGAGAGGATTAAAAAAATATATTTCTAACTATTTCATAAGATGCACATAATATACTAATTGCTATTCCACCAATTATAAAAGAAGAAGATATCAACCAAGGTACCATACGCACATTCAGCAAGGCAAAGATATATGGTACAGACCCTAAAGAAAATCCTAGGAAGATAGATAAAAGACCGATTATAAACCAAACCAAAAAGAATCCAGGGGTATATGTTTCACTAATTAAGGTACCAATCCATATATATAAAATATAAAAAAAACCAAAACCAGTAAGTATGATAATTGCACCAAGCATAAAACTTGTAAGATATAATTTTATAATCTCAAAACTACCCAAATAAAAGCCTTTTAGTAGTCCTATAATTGGTATCCAGACTCCCAATATTATCAGGAATGATATGCAAAATAAGCTATGCATAAATAATGAAAATGAATTTTTTAGGGCATCTATTGAATCAAGCTTATTACTCGAAATAATTTTCTGATTATTGGTTAGGTCAAACCCAATTGTTTTTTCAATATATTCTGCTACCTGCCCAGAATCCCTTGAAAAGTCTGAAATAACTGTTTCATATCCTGTTGAAACCCAAGGTGTTCCAAATTTAAATATCATTAAAAATATTAATGGTATAGCTATTAGGATGATCAATGTTTGAAGGGTGTCTATAAATATATTTTTCATTTTTTATTCCTTTGATCACTCTCATTTACCAAATCAGCAACATAAACACCCCAAGGAAATACCCTATCAACTGTCTCCATATAACAACCCCATTATTTATTTAAAATAGTATACCCAACACACACTTACAAAATGTACCTCATGTAAGTCTGTTTAGGTGGCATAGTATAGCAATCATTTTTTGGAGTTTTTGGATGCCCTTTCAGATAACCGCTAAAACCTCTACGCCTCTCCAAAACATCCAAAACACTTTGACTATCTTGATGGGGCAGCCAACAGGAGGTTTCCTCGATAGAGAGGATGAACATTTGACACAATTTATAAGGAGTCACACCATGAGAAACTTACTCATCTTTTTTATTATCGCAGCAACTTGGGATGCATTTACCACCTTTTACGGGACGCTCTCCATCTTTTATAGCCAGTTTGACATGGACTTTATGCAGATGATCACCAATGACCCACGCAAAACTGGAGCAGCACTTGGCTTTTCAGCGGTTATAGTACTGCTCTTACTCTCTGCCAAAGCCGTACTGGAAAAAGGCTTTCACATTATGTTTCGTTTTCTCATAGGCATTACCTTTATCTATGATGCCGTAACCTCATACATGGGTAACCAAGCCTTCATCTTGCAGTCTGGAGACACTACCGTGTCGCAGTTTTTCATACTCATAGGGCTGACGCTGGTCATCTCAGGCTCGTCCATCGCCATCCCCTACATCAAAGCATCACACTAAGGAGGATGAGATGCCTAAACCCATCATCACCAAACACGCCAAAAAGAGACTCAAAGAGCGTATGGGACTTGCCAAAAGAGCCCATACACGCCACATACAGCATGTACTTAAAGAAGGTAAATACCTCTACCGAAACAAAAAGAGCAACATCTTCTACATGCTACACAATTACAAAGAGTATGTCTTTGGCTTGACAAACCACTACCACCCCATACTCATCACACTCTATCCAAAACCTCCAAAATGAGTGTGGTTCAATGACACTAGGCAAGCGGTGCTTGAAAGAGCAAGATTTATATATAAAAGGATTGGTTATGAAACAAACAAACATTAACAAGGAAGTAGAAACTATTGAAACAAGTGTTGAGCCTTTGTCTAACAAACAAGAATTGCGTAAAAATATAATGTCAAAAAAACATCGTCTTGGTATGCTTGAAGAATTCAAGTATAGTAGAGAAACTGGTGTAGTATTGCGAGAAAATATGACGCAGATATATACTGTCATGATGAATGCTCAAAGAGAAGATGTTGAACATCGTCTGATGCTTGAAGTTGACCTTATCAAGAAAAAAGGCTTTGTTATCTACCAAGATCAAGTCAATGAACTCAATAAATTAATCATAGATAAATCTGAACAAATTTCAGAACAAATAACCGAAATGCTTCAACATGGAACAAAAGCAATTTATGAAAGAAAAAAATCGTGGATGGAGCAAATATCTCACATGAAAGAAGAGGGACTTCTTGATGAAAAGTCAACAAAGCATGAAGAAGAGAGAATGTATAGATGGATTGGACAAAGACTTGAAAGTATTGATAATAAATCTGAACTTTTTTTCAGGTCACTTGAAAAAACCTTATCTAAAACTATCAAGCTTCTCAAACAAAAAGTAGCATAAAGGAGACTTCATGTTAAAAATAATAACACTAACTGTACTACTCACTGCCACTATGCTACAGGCATCCTGCTTTGATGCAGGTGACGACCTCACCATCAACGCCCAACACATCCGCCTCACATCCAAGTCATTAGGTTGGGAAGTAGGGACGGTCAAGTCTCTCAGCATAGCCGGCATCATCAAAGCCAAACAAGAACTCTACCCAGACGGCAGTATAGAAGTCTGCATAGCCGAAAAAGACGGCGACTTAAAGTTCATCATGCACAGTAGCAGTATAGAAGCGTCTACTGCTAGTTGGCACTTTTTGACTGCTTCTAAGACGGGGTGGTTTTAAACCAACTGTCACAAAAGTTAATCAAAATACGGGAGGGTTAAAATTCCTCCCGCCCATTCACTGCAATTTGGACAAGCCATCGTTGTATTCGCAGCAATATCCCATACATAGAATTTTGATTTTGTTCCACATTTTTTACAAAAATAGGAACAGCCTCACAATTATCGCAAACATCAATAAAAGCATTTTTAAATTTCATCTCTTAACTTTGCGTTACAGTATGGACAAATTTTTAAATTACTAAAGCTCATTTATTTTCCTCCATTTACTGCGTACATGCTGTTACATTATTTAAGTCATCATCGCCACATGATGGACACGACCAATCATGGCTAGTATTATTAGAAATATATTCCACCATAAACCATTTTTGACAATTAGAACAAAATGCTGGCATTGTCCCACATGATTGACACATACCTACCCTCCACATTGCATTGTCTCCTAAACGTACAAATTCAAGCCTTGACTTACACTTAAAACACGTTGTTTGCTTTGCCGCATCATTCACTGTATACATTCTTTTTCTCCTCGTATATTATTGACCAAAAGGTCTTTCTCTGTCACAATACATACAAAAATTTCTATCTTCTGCGATACTTTTTCCACATTTGCATATCCAATTTAACTCAAAAAATTGTATTTTTTTAAACTTCATTCTCTTCCCCTTTGTTTTCTTTCTTTAATTCCCTGGTCTCCATGCACTACACTCTATGCGATCAGACACACCTACACCGAAACGCTCTCGTATTTCATTCTCACACAAATGATACTGAGAACAATAACGATAATGTGCTCCATCCTTATAGTTATTGCAACGACTAGATTTCTTAAGCGTATCTAAATACGCACAATCCAAACAATTAATGGCTGCTCCTTCCCACACAAAACCCTCACTATCTACATACTGCATCTTTTCTCCTTACTTTTTCACCCACTCAGGATACACCAAAACATTTTCTAAATGCTCCAAGCTATCCAACACTTTTACATTTTCCAAACCTATTTTCCCATAATAGAGCTTAGATATGGTAGACAAAGGTTCTTCTTTTAGCATCAGATAACCGTCGAGATAGACTTGGTCTTTTGTGTAGCCACCTTTTTTGGCAGTGTCAGTCATGCCACGTTTGACACGTAAAGTCATACTAAAAGCATCATCTGCATCTAAATAGCGATGGAGATACACAAAAACTTCATAAAAACTATGCTCTAATGCATAGCCACACGCTAACACTCTTAACGCATACTTTTGTCTGTCATACTCAGACAACAGCCCATGCTTCTCTTCTGAAAGTATCGCCAGTCCCTCTTCTGTTTTGAGGTATGCAGGAAAACCGTACTGAAATAGTAAATAAGGCTGTTTTTTGGCATTTTCTGCTCGCAAAATATGGGTATTTATTTCATGTACTTTTAAGCGTTCTACTTCAGAGCTAGAAAAGGTAGCATTTTTATTGATTTTGACCATTTTGTCCATTTGGTTGATAGACATACGTGCAGGCATCTCTTCTACGACAATCTTCCATCCTTTAAAACCTCTCTCTTCTAAGGCATGTGTAAAAATGTTTGCAAGCTCTTCTGAAGACATCGTCTCTTCTTCTTTATGTATCTTTACAGTTTCAAGCATGTGTTTTGCATACTGAGCAAGTGTGGCTGAGGGAGCGTCGTAGAGTGCACTGAGCCAACTGTTGAAATGCTCTGCATTTGTATCTCTACTTTGAAATGCTTCGAGACTTTTAAGCGTTTGGATAATTAGCAATACATAGTACTCAGCCAAAGGGTGTTTACTCTGCTTAAAAACTTGACAAAGTGCATCTAATTGCAACATTTTTTCATCTACTTCTTTGGGTAATGTTTTGTAAGTAAAGACAGGGTTATATATCTCTGCCTTATAATAAGCTTCTAAAAAAGTACGTTTCTCTTCCTCTATATTTTTGGGGTTAATATACTGCTCCATATACAAAGGACGGTAAATGTCCCAATACTGCTCTTCCAAGCTATGAAATGTTTTCATAAATGTTTTTTTCTTCTCTTTTTTATCTTTTTTGCTGCTTTGTTTATTTGACGTACCAATGCATAAAAAGTATTTGCTCTTTTTCTTTTTGCTTTGAGTCCATCAAATGCCTCCTCTTTTTTTAGCCTCATGTTAGAGTATGAGTAACTTTCCAGTATTTTTGGATTTTCCAAAAAGATATGAAGAACCTCCCATACTTTATCGTAATAACTTTTATCTTCATCTCCCTTTCTTGCAAATGCACAAGCTTGGTTAAAGTACCCCAAGTAGTTATCTGGATTGAGAGCTGTTGCCACATGATAATGTTTGAGTGCCAAATCGTGATTTACTTTTGCATAATACACGCCGACTTGATTATGTGCCATATACCAACCAGGAGCGACATCAAGAAGCTCATCAAGCTCTTCTTTGGCTTGCAGAAGATACCACTCTTTCTCTTCACTTTTATCTTCTAGTTGTTTAGCATACCGACTAAAGTACTGGGCAACTGCTCGCATAAGTACAGGATTTCTAGGGTCTTTGCGTCTGTTAGACATCCAACCATGTACACGTATGTCGGTTGTTACCTCTTCATCGGAACTAGGTACTTTTTCAAGTAGTATTTTCACTTTTCCTTTTTCATAGTCAACCTCTGTAAGTACCCTATGCTCTTCCAAATACGCTGGGGCAGCGACCGAAATAGTATTTCTACGTTTTTCAGTATTGATATAAATAGTCTGAGGAGAGGTGCCAATGAGTCTATCATTAAAGAAAATATCTGCAATAGGTGGGTAAACAACCACTTTAACCTTTTTAGATGTTTTTTTAAGTTCTTCAAGTTTGTTATTTAACGCTTCTGTCCAAAACTGCACTTGAGGGAAAAGCCCTTTTGCATCTTCTTTTGTTTTGAGCTGTATCTCTTTGAGTAAATCCATTTTAAGTTTTGTAAGATCATTAGACTGATAAGGGATAGAACGTAAATGCCTCATATCATAAGGCAAATCCTCGTCAGGATCATGACACAATACAATTACCTTACGCCCTATCGCCCATGCAGCGGTTATTTCATGGATGACATTACCTCTGTCTATCTCTTTTCCCTCTTTATCATACTTCTTTGACAAATCAGCAATACATAACACAGATTTATATATTTTTTCTTTTATATCATCATAGATAATCCCTGAGCCACCTTCTTTCCCATCTGCTACCATAGGCTTATATCCTGCTTCTTCTACCGCTGGTTTTATGGCTAGATGTACCACATCTTGATATTGTGGTCTGTATGGATAAATGATAAATACACTGTTGTTTGTTATATCTTGCATAGCTACCTCCTCCTATAACTTGAATCATGAAAGATTATAGCAAATATTTCTGTACTCACATCCATATATTTCCAAAATATCCTAAATCTCCAAAAATGAGTTTGTACAATACGCAACATCACATGAAGGAGACAAAATGTCAAACACAACACAACAATCTACAACCAATAAACCTTCCAAATCATGGCTAAATAAGTTCGAAAAAACCGTCTGGTCAAAACTCAACAATAAACAGAAGAAAAAGCTATGTAAACGCTTTGGATTGACGCACAAGAAGAGTTTTACGGTTTACGAT
>Ga0256840_1001587_pt1 | contig 21049 bp, 18 predicted proteins | sample 355202metaG_FD_185969 | JGI IMG/M metagenome (GOLD analysis project Ga0256840, IMG submission 185969) | Hydrothermal vent microbial communities from Mid Atlantic Ridge, Atlantic Ocean - 355-202 | ecosystem: Environmental > Aquatic > Marine > Hydrothermal vents | place: Atlantic Ocean: Mid...
AAAAAAGAGATATTTATTACCGCTTCAAAATTTAAAAAATTCATCTCAAATCTATTAGATTCAATGGAGCATAACTATCAACAACAATTAAAAAATCTTTGTTGTAGTTTGATTTAGGATAGCTATACCCCTATACTTAAGTTTAAAAATTAGTTTTAAAAATTAAAACTATACTTAAGATATTGGAACAGTATCAAAAAAGTGTGATGAGTTTGTGAGGAGTTTGTGATGAAATAATGCAAGCCATAAAAAACTTGCATTTTTAGAACTGAGTTAAAACCAAAATCTTACACCAAAAGTTGCATAGATGTCATTTAGCGGAGCATAGGTATTTGTTTTCCCAAAATTCTTTGCCCATTCGACACCGATGTAAGGAGCAAATTCTCGTTTTATCTCATATCTGAGTCTTGCACCGAGAGTGATATTTGAAATACCCGAACCATATGCCATACTTGGAGCATCTTTTGAATAAGCATCCAGAGTGAACTTTGGTGTGAGAATGAGTTTTTGCGTAATGAGTGCTTCATATTCCATATCTACACGCAGACCGACATTGCCATCATCAGCAAAAAGAAGGGCGGCACGTGTTTCAAAAAAGTAGGGTGCCAGACCGGAGAGGGCGAGCACACCCCATGTTTTATTTTTTGCACCTGCTATATCGTAATCAATACCGGTTTGCACATCCCAAAAAGGAGCAACCGCGCGGGAATAAAGGAGTTGGTTTTCACTGTCAGCACTTGCACCGTCTGCTTTTTCACCCTCGCTATAAATATAAACTTTGTTGAGGTCATAGCCAATGTATCCATAGGTATCCCAGTAGAGTGTTTTTTCGCTGTTTGTCTGGTACTCTAAGTTATCTGCCGTAAAACTTACGCGTAAAATATCGCCACCGCCACCGGCAAAAGAGGCTGTTGTCAAAGAGGCTAAAAGTGTTAATTTCGTTATTGTATTTTTCATCATTATCTCCTTATGCAACCACGACTTTTCTAAACATATCTGTCATGTGATAGAGTAAATGACAGTGATATGCCCATGCGCCTTTTGCGTCAACGGTAACACGAAAACTGATTTTAGATCCCGGTTGGGAAACAATAGTATGTTTTTTAACTAAATGGTTCTCATCTCCCGTTTCCAAATCACTCCATAAACCGTGCAGGTGCATTGGGTGGTTCATCATCGTATCGTTAATGTAGGTAATGCGTAGTCTTTCTCCATAATGAAACTCCAGCGGTGCAGCTTCATGGTAGGGTATGCCGTTGATTGACCACATGTAACGATCCATATTTCCTGTAAGATGCAACACTATTTCTCTGTCTGGGTATCTTTCCTCTTTTGTGGAGGCAAGAGAACGCAAATCTGCATAAGTGAGTACTTTTCTGCCATTATTTCGCAGTCCGACACCCGGGTCATCAAGCCTGTACTGAGGATTCATAGCCCGCATTGTTGTTCCGACATCCCATCGTATTGGAAGTTTCGTAAGAGGAATAGGCTTGTTCATCGATTGCATAGATTTTTTCATAGGCATATCCATATTTTTCATTTTTGCCATATCTTTACTCATGCCCATATCTGTAAGAGTGAGGGCCTGACGCTTATCAAGTTTTGGCACATCTGCTAAAATAGTTGCATTTGTTGCCAGATTACCAAGCGCATAGCCACTTCTGTCTATACTTTGTGCAAAAATTGCATAGGCTTTGTCATCTTCAGGCTCGACAATGACATCATAGGTTTCGGCAACTCCGATGCGAAACTCATCTACATTGACGGGCTGTACATTGTTCCCATCCGCTGCAACAACTGTCATTTTGAGTCCAGGAATACGAACATCAAAAAAGGTCATTGACGCAGCATTAATAAAACGAAGTCTGACTTTTTCCCCGTTTTGAAATAGTGCTTGAAAACGTGTTGCAGGACTTTGCCCATTCATCAAAAAGGTATAAGTATAGCCTGTGACATCAGAAAGATCTCTATCTGACATACGCATCTTATTCCACATTTCACGCTCTTTAAAAGCTTCTAAAAATCCTTTTTCTTTTACTTCAGAGAGAAAGTCGCCGACAGTTCTTTGTCTAAAGTTGTAATAATCAGGACGAAGTTTGAGCTTTCTGTAAATAGCAGAGGGCTTTTCATCTGAATAATCTGATAAAAGAACAACATAATCTCTGTCATACTCAAAGGGGTCTTTCTTTTTTGGTTCTATGACTATAGCGCCGTATACGCCTGTTTGTTCTTGAAAACCGGAGTGGGAGTGGTACCAAAATGTTCCGCTTTGACGGACTGTAAAGGTATAAGTAAAAGTTTCTCCGGGGGATATGCCTGCATAGCTAATGCCGGGAACTCCGTCCATTTGATAAGGCAAAATAATGCCATGCCAGTGAATAGAAGAAGATTCATTTAAATTATTGGTTACATGTAAGGTGATTGTATCGCCTTCACGCCATTTGAGTGTAGGACCTTGCAACATACCATTTACGGCTGTTGCATAAGAGGGTTTTCCAGTTACATTGACAACTGTTTTATCTATACTAAGATGAAAAACTGTTCCTGAAAGTTCCACTGTTTTTTGGCGTTGTTTTATTATATTGCTATCAGCATTCAGGTTCATACCGTAAAGCATTGCACTTGAAGCAACAACGCCTTTGACAAAAGTTCTTCTTGATAAGAGTTGTTTATTATGTTTCATAAGAATACCTTTTTTGTTATTTGTTATTATGAATTTAAATCAAGTACATCAAATAATTCTTTTGCACTTTCGTAGCCGTAGTGTATTGCATCAGTTTGGGGTGTCCCATCACTGTCAATAAGTAAAAATCCAGGATAGCCAAAAACACTGTATTTTTCTTTAATGGCATTTGTCTCTTTGTTACTTTTTTCTGAAAGATCAACCATGAGAGCAATATACTTACTACTCAATATTTTGATGATTTTTGGATCTTTAAAAGTGGTTTCATCAAGTTTTTTACACACCTTGCAATATTTTGAGTGAAAATAGACAAATATAGGTTTGTCCTCTCGCTTTGCCTGTGCTAATTTTTCATCAAGCGCTTTCAAATTTGGTACTCCAGTAAAGAGAGGCGCTTTTTTTTGCTGCAGGGCAGTATTTTGGACATTTGGCACAGTCGCAATTGAGTGACTTTTCAGTGGCATATATACATTGTCATGTCCCATAGCAGCCCCTGTTAAGCTTATAGTTCCCCAGACAAGTAAAAGTATTGCCAGACTTTTTAAAATTTTTTGCCAGAGTGTAAACTGTTCATTTGCACTTTGCGATGGATATATAAATGCCCCAATTATGAGAAAATAGACACCCCATAAATACAGAGAAGAAAAAAGTTCAAGTTCAGAAAATATACTTACAGCAACGCCTAAGAGGATAATTCCGAAAAAATACTTCACATAGTTCATCCATGCACCTGCTTTAGGAAGTAAATAACCGGCACCAAGTCCAACAAGCAAGAGTGGGACACCCATACCAAGAGCCAATGCGAACATCATCTCTGCACCTAAAATAGGATTTGCCTGCGCAATGGCAACACTTAAAAATGAGATAAGCACAGGAGAAACACAAGCCCCTAAAATAAGTGCTGAGAGTAAACCAAGTAAAAAAACGGCAAAAAAAGTACCGCCTTTAAGATTATGCGTTTGACTGTCAAGCTTCGATTGAATAAAAGAGGGCATTTGTAAATTGAAAAACCCCAACATTGAAAGTGCCAGAAGAAAAAAGATAAAGCTCATAATACTAATTGCCCAAATATTTTGAAAATAGGATTGTAACTGTTCTCCTGTAGCTCCAGCAATAGCACCCATAATTGTATATGTTAGTGCTGTTCCAAGGACATAGGCAATGGAGAGTAGTAAACCATTTTTCTTTGTCACTTTTTCACCTTGTCCTGCTATGATGCTTGAAAGAATCGGAATCATTGGAAGTACACAGGGGGTAAAAGTAAGGAGTAATCCAGCTCCAAATGCGCCTAAGAGTAAACCAAACAGTGTGTGTGTTTGGAGACTCTCAGCATTAGCGAATAAAGGTATGGTTACTAATAGTAGAAAAAGTATAATAAGCTTTTTTCTCATTTTTTTGCCTTTTAAAAGTTCAGCGTTGTTTTAACACGAGACCTTTTTCCTTTTTTAGGTGTTATGAATATATGTAATTGCCAAGTGCCACTCATTGCAAGATTGAGTGTTGCTTTGTACTGACCGTTTCCAAGATTTTTTGCATTTACTTTTGAACTCATTGCAGGCATACCGGGCATTGCAGGCATAAAAGCTTTGAGTGCTACTTTTGCATCATTTATAACTTTACCACTTTTTTTGATGGTGATAATAACTGTGTTTGAACCGGTAGTAAGTGGTTTGTCTGCCGTAATATGTACGGTAGTCGTTCTAAATTTTGCGTCTTTGCTAAACGCAGCGGCATGCACCAGTGTTGCACCTAAAAGTAGTGCGAAAAAGATTTTTGTTACAGTTTTCATGATGAAGTCCTTTTTGTTTTGTTAAGAGAAGTATACAATCTTTTTGTGGTGAGTTTGTGTTTCAATAAAGTTGAAAACTTTTTTGTAAATGTTTTTGAAAAGTAGAAAATAAATTAGTTTTATATTTATTTTTATTGTAAAGAAGGTATAAATTTCTTTGTAAATTAATATTTATAAGATTTACTTCAAAAAGTTCTCCTCTTTGCATCTCATCTAAAACTACGGATTTTGAAAGACAGGTTATGACATCTTTATTGTTTTTGAGTAAGGTTTTAATTTCTTCAAATCCAGTGAACTGCATAAATAAATTTAACTCTTTAGCTGTGTTACCTAAAGAGTTTAAAAATATTTCTCTTGTCCCTGAACCTTGTTCTCTGAGAATCCATTTTTTGGAGAAAAGTTGATCAATAAAGAGACTCTTATTTGCTAGCGTGCTATCACTTGTTACAATTATAAGCTTATCCGTGCCTAATTTTGTTTTCATAATATGGGGTTCGTTTGTTTCAATTTCTACAATCCCCATATCAATTGTACCGTCTAAAATCATTTGAATGATTTGGGTTGAATTTTTAATATCTTGAATAATAGAGGTATTTGGATGCTGTACTAAAAAATCAAAAAAGATTTGGGGCATAATAAATTCACCAAGAGTCTTGCTAGAAGTGATTTTTAAAATACCTGAAAGTTTATTTTTTGTAAAAAGTTCCTGAGCATCTTTAAGTGCCAAATAGTGTTTGTATGTTTTTTCTTTAAAAAGTCGTCCCCTTTCGTTTAAGATTAATTTTTTCCCTATTCTATCAAACAATGGTTCGGTAAGCTTTTTTTCAAGAGATTTTATAGCTAAGGAAATCGCCGATTGACTAATGTTGATTTTTTGCGCAAGTTGAGATACATGAGGATTTTCAGTGAGATAGTAAAATAGCTCCAATTCTCTTAAGGTCATTTTCTTTTCCTTATATAAAATATATATTATTATATCAAGTTTTATAAATTTTACAAATATAATTTTTTATCATATACTGCTGTTAAATTGATTTTTAGGAGAAAAAATGAAAAAAATACATAAAATAATTTTGGGTGCTTGTTTAATAACCGCAACATCACAAGTTGCGTTTGCTCAAAATAATTTACAATGGGAAACCCCGTTAATTAAAGGATATGGACCTATAAAAGATTATAAAAATGCGGCAATTCAACCTGATAAAAATCTTGATTATAAGGTCGTGTTCAAAATTACAAGTGACAAAATAAAAGATGGAGTAAATAATAAACTATGGCATATGGCTCGGTTGATGAATTTACTATATGTAGGGGATGTTCAAAAGAGTAATACGCATATTGTTGGGGTAATAGCAGGAAAAGCCACATCCATGGTGTTGACGAATGAAGCGTATAAAAAGAGATTTCATAAAAATAATCCGAATTTGGATATTTTAAAAGAGCTTACTGCACATGGTGCAAAAATTTATGTATGCGATCAGGCTTTATCTGAACATAAGATAGAGCAAAACGAGACAAACAAATATATAAAAAAGAGTTTGTCAGCAATTATTGATATTCCTACATATGTATTGCATGGATATGTATTACTTCCATAAAGTAATAATAGGCATCATATTAATTAAACTTATGATATATTAAAAAAAACAAGGATTATTTATGAATAAATTTACTACATTATCAGTAGCAACACTCTTTGTTAGTGTTGCAGTTTTCGCATCATCAACAGACAGCGTTCCAAATGCACCGACAAAATACCCAGCAGGGCAATTAGGAAAAATGGTAAAACTAGGTGAGGAAATTTTAAATCATACAGATACGCATCCTCTTACAAAAAATTTAGTGAATAATAAACTACAATGTAAAAACTGCCATCTCCCTGATAAAAATGGGAAAGTTGGAGCAGGAAAAGGGATGAGCACGCTTATTGGTACGGCAACGGTATTCCCTGCCTGGTCAAAAAGACAAGGAACAATTCAGACCTTGCAAGATCGAATAAACAACTGTTTTATGAGAAGTATGAGTGGAACCAGACCAATAATTGATACAAAAGCGAGTATGGCAATGGCTGCATATGTCACATGGCTTTCATCTGGACTCCCTGTAAAAATGAATGCAAAAGCAACGATTAGTCCCTATAACTTTGATAAATATGTTCAAGGAAAAAAGAAATTCGCTGCCATTCAGAAAAAAGCAACACATAAAAGTTATTTAGATGGTAAAAAAATATTTGCAACAAAATGTGCTTCATGTCATGGTTTAAATGGTGCCGGAGTTTCTGGCACTTTTCCTCCACTTTGGGGTAAGAATGCAAAAGGAGAGTGGCTTTCATATAATACTGGTGCAGGCATGAGTAAATTAAATAAAGCAGCAGTTTGGGTACAGTCAAATATGCCTTTAGGTCAAGGCGGTACACTCAGTAATCAAGAAACAGCTGATGTTGTTTTATATATTGATGCACAGCCAAGAGCTGATTTTACTTTAAAAGAGCATCTTTTCCCAAGAGCTAAAATGGGCTACTATAATGCAAAAGTAACATCTGAACACGATAGTGTCCGAAGTAATTTCAAAGCTTTTGGTTTAAACATAGATACAATTCGTGGGGATCATGTTATCAAATAAATTTACAAAGGAAGTTAAATAGCTATGAAGCCATTAACACATAAAAGTTTGAGCGAAGTTATTCGTAATTTTACCCCAAATTGGTTTACACTCAATATGGGTACCGGCATAACTTTTTTAACATTGCATAATATCAATGCCCATTTGTTTGCTTCACAAATGTTTGTAGGAGAATTACTTTGGTTTGTTGATATTTTTTTCTTTGTATTGTTCTTAACATTGTTTATAGCAAGGATTATACTTTACCCAGAAGCCGTGAAACTGATGCTCAAACACCCAATTCAATCAATGTTTTTAGGAGCTATTCCAATGGCATTAGTGCCGATTTTGGAAGGATTTGCATTGTATGGGCAGGCAATGCTTGGTGATGTGGCATTAGACATTTCTTTGTATTTATGGTGGGTAGATGCATTTTTAGCTATTTCTGTTGGGTGGTTACTTCCTTACCTAATGTTTACAATTCAACAAGAGCATAAGCTTGAAAATATGACTGCAGTATGGCTTTTACCTATTGTCGCATCAGAAGTCACAGCTTCAGCAGGAGGAATGTTAGCACCATTTTACAGCGGAGCGATGGCTGAGAGTATGCTATTGTTTAGTTATGTTCTTTGGGCATTTTCTGTTCCTCTCGCCTTGTCTGTTTTAGTGATTTTATTTTTAAGACTTGTGTCCCATAAATTACCAGAAAAGGCATTGGCTGTTACGAGTTGGCTGACATTAGGAGCTTTAGGAACAGGTGCTTTGTCCCTTCTGCTTTTAGGAAATGCTTCAAAAGTAGTCCTTGCAGGGACACAACTTGAACATTTTGCAGAGTTTTTATACTCTTTTGGGTTTATAATGGGGCTATTATTATGGGGTTATGGTTTGTGGTGGTATGTGATGTCTTGGATTATTACAATAAAGTTTTTTAAAGATGGTCTTCCTTTTAATATGGGTTGGTGGGGTTTCACCTTTCCTATAGGTGTTTTTACTGCGGCTACATTTCAATTATGGCAAGTGACAGCATATGATATATTTAAAATTTTGGGTATTATTTTTTCTATTCAACTCGCACTGTTTTGGATTCTCGTTTTTGTCAAAACATGTAAAGGTATGTGGAGCGGCTACCTATTTAGTGCTCCATGCCTTTCTCCTGAAACAGGACTTCCAAAGCCAGAAGAAGAGTGTGAAAAGTTCGCAAAAAAGAAATATGATAAGGAATAAATAATGTTCAGTAGATTTAAAGCAAAAGAAGAAAATAGGGACAACTGTTGTACATTACAGCCTAAAGGTAAAATTACCTGTCCTGAGTGTGGAGAAAAAGCAAAAGGAGTGCTTGGTAAAACATTTGAAGCTTTGGTAAAAGATGATGCAAAAGCTAAGTTTAACTGTTTTGACGGCTTTTACTATTGTAAGACAGTTACATGTAAGCTTGTCTATTTTCGGGGAGATGAGATACTTACGCAAAAAGATATGAGTGTGGTCGTCGGACTTAAAGAAGGGGCGACTCCTGCTACCGTATGCTATTGTTTTGGATGGAGTAAAGAAAAAATAAAAGCGGAACTTGTAACAACAGGACAAACAACAGCGTTGGAAGACATCAAAGCAAAAATGCAAAATCCCGGCTGTGCCTGCGAAATCCTCAATCCCAGTGGCGGATGTTGTCTTGGGGATGTTGGCAAAGCTATTAAAGAGCTTACAAAAGATAAAACAGACTCTTAAATCTAATAATAATAGTAAAAAATAGGTTTACAAGTCTAATTTTGATACAATCTGTAAAAAATAGAGGTCACTGATGCTGGAAGAACTACGAGACTATCAAAGAAAATTATTTAAAAAAGTAGACTTTAGTTATAAACGATATTTTTTTAATCTCAATATTGATAAAAAACTTGTGGGTATTGTTGGTGCTCGCGGTGTAGGTAAAACTACATTTTTGATTCAATATTTAAAAGCATTAGATTTGCCATTTAGTAAAAAACTCTATATCAGTGCAGATATTATTAGCATCCCGTCCTTATATGAAGTTGCAGAAGTTTTTTCTAAAGAAGAGGGTGAAATTTTAGTAATAGATGAGATTCATAAATATAAAGACTTTGAAAAAGAGTTAAAAAAAATCTATGATCTTCTTGATTTACGTGTGATTTTTAGTGGTAGTTGTGCGCTCAAACTTGATAATGCAAAAGCAGATCTGAGCAGAAGAGCAATTATCTATGAAGTAGAGGGATTGAGTTTTAGAGAGTTTGTTGAACTAAGTAAAGACATCTCTCTTCCATCATTCTCATTGGAGCAAATTTTAACAAATCATCAAGATATAGCCTACGAACTTTTAGAGAAATTCAATGTAACATTGTTGTTTAAAGAGTATGTGAAATATGGGTATTATCCTTTTTATTTTGAGGATAAAGATGATTACCTAATCAGGCTTAATGAAACAATAAACACGGTAATAGAAGTTGATATACCTTCGATATTTCCAATAGAATATGAGAGTATAAACACTTTAAAAAAACTGGTACGTCTTATCTGCTTTTCGCATCCTTATACCCCAAATCTTAAAGAGTTGATGACAAAAATGAATATGCAAGATAATTATAAAGGATTATATAGATTTTTGGAGTATCTCAATCGTGCAAAAGTTCTTCATGTTATGCGAGCAAAAACAAAAGGGGATAATATATTTACAAAACCGGATAAGATATATCTCAACAACACAAATTTGCATCATGCATATTGTGAGAGTCATAATACAGGAACAGTCCGAGAGGTGTTTTTTGCAAGTATGCTACAGGTTGGGCACGATATAACAATACCAAAAAAAGGAGACTTTAGCGTTGATGAGAGATATACTTTTGAAGTTGGCGGTAAAACAAAAAGTTTTAAACAAATTAAAGATATAGATGAGAGTTTTGTTGTAGCGGATGATATAGAGATAGGTTCCGGCAATAAAATTCCACTTTGGTTGTTTGGATTTTTATACTAAGGAAAAGAATGAAAATATTATTACTTGAAGATGACACGGCACTGGCAAATATTTTAGTTGATTTTTTGCAAGATGAATACGAGGTTGTGCAGACTTACAGCATGAAAAAAGCACTTGAACTTGCAGAGAATGAAAAATTTGATTTGTATATTTTTGACATTAATGTTCCTGATGGCGATGGCATCTCGCTACTGCGTGAACTTAGAGAGTTCCATGATGAAACACCGGCTATTTTTATTACTGCTTTTCATGATACAAAATACCTCACATCAGCTTTTGAATCCGGGGCGAACGATTTTATAAAAAAACCCTTTGATTTAGAAGAACTGGCACAAAGAATAGAAAATATTAAAAGGCATTTTGGACTGGAAAATTTGGTAAAGCTTGCTGATGAAATAGTATTTGATACAAAAATACATACCCTTAAAATTGCAGATAAAACAACGAAATTGACACATAAAGAGAGTGACTGTTTGTATTACTTCTATAAAAACCGTCATCGTGTGATAAGTTCTGATGAACTACTGCAAAATTTTTGGGAGTATGAAGATATGCCGAGTGATGATGCTATTCGTACGATTGTGAAAAATTTGCGAAAGTACATTGGCAAAGAGCATATTGTCAATATTAGAGGGGAAGGATACAAGTTTGAATGAGTTAGAAAAAAAATCTTTTTACTCTTTTGTGACGCTGTATCTTGTTTCTTCTTTTTTGTTTGTTTTACTATCGGGTTATTGGTATTACAGTGCGCAAAAAAACTCTTTGGAAAATGCAACATATTATAAACTCAATCATATTGCCGATAAACTCTCAGGGCTTATTATTAATGCGCAAATGAAAGGCAAGACTCTGCATCTTCCCAATGAAGAAGGTTTTGAATACAGTTTAATTGGAGCAGAGGAAGCAACAAAGTTTCAAACAGGCTATTATGCAAAGGATGACTATAAAGTTTTAGTTTCAGATGCACCGCAGGAACATTTAAATATTAAATATGTGCTGGTTAAAACAAATAGATATTTTCAACAACTACAAGAATTAAAAAAACATGTATTTTTAGTAATGGGTATAAGCTTTATGTTTATTGTCATCATTTCTGTCATTCTCGCTAAACTTTTTATGAAGCCTGTACATCAGAGAATGGAGCAAATTGAGAGCTTTATTCAAGATGTTTCGCATGAACTTAACACCCCTATAACTGCTTTAAAAATGAGTGCAAGCCGAGCAATAAAAAAAGCCGTATATGATAAAAAGATTCTCACCAATATTTCTATCAGTACAAAACAGCTTGAGAGTATTTATAAATCATTGACATTTTTAAATTTTAAGCAAAAACAACAAGAAGCAGAGGCTGTGAACCTGAAAAATATTGTTGCACAGACAATCGCATATTATAGTGAACTTACGGACGCAAAACATATAACAATACAAACACAACTTGAAGATGTTACATTTTACATTGTCAAATCAAGGGCAGAACTTTTGTTCTCCAACTTACTTTCAAATGCTATAAAGTACTCTATGCCAGAAACGACGATAACTATTACATTAGATAAAAATTCTTTAAGTATAGAAGATGAGGGCGTAGGTATTGCACAAAAAAAACTTGATGATATTTTTAAAATGTATAAACGAGAGTCTGATATAGCAGGTGGTTTTGGTGTAGGTTTGAGTATCGTGAAGCAAATTTGTGATGAATATGCTATAAAAATTAGAGTCACTTCGCAACTTGAAAAAGGAACGAAGTTTAATCTATCTTTTAATCAGGAATGATTTTTCTCTTTTTTATCAAGTTGGCGTTTTATATATACTTCAAAGAGTATTGGAATTATAATCAAAGATAAAATAGCCGAGCTTATAATACCTCCAAGCATTGGTGCGGCAATTCGTTGCATCACTTCACTTCCTACTCCGTGAGTGTACATAATCGGTGCTAAGCCTGCTAAAATAGCAAATACCGTCATAAGTTTTGGACGAAGTCTTTGAACAGCCCCTTCATATATAGCAGCATTGAGATCTTTTAAACTAAAAGCATCACCTCTTATTTGTTTAAATTCATCAACACTTTCTTGTAGATAAATAATCATGACTATGGCTGTCTCGGCGGCCACTCCAAGCAGTGCTAAAAAACCGACTACAACGGCTATGCTCATAGCAAAATTAAGCATATCAATGTATATAAGTCCGCCTAGCAGGGCAAAAGGCAGAGTAAAAAAGACAATAAGTGTCGGCACGAATTTTTTTAATGCCATATAAATAAGTAAAAATATAACAATTAAAACAGCTGGAACTATCCAGATAATACGCTTCATTGCAGAATCTAAGTACTCCGATTGTCCTGCCCATCCTATATAATAACCTGGGTCAAATTTTATTTTATCTATAAATTTTTGTGCGCCTTTTTTATACTCTGTCGCACTGATACCATCTTTTGGCGTAATATAAATGAATGTAACCGGCGCTGCCATTTCACTTTTGATGACGGAAGCACTTTGTCTATAGGCTACTTTTGCCAAGCTCCCAAGAGGTACAAAGCCAAGTTTTGTCTTGACCTGAATATTTCTAATAGACTCAAGGCTTCTTCTCTCATTTCCTTCAAGACGCAGACTAATCGGGTATCGCTCCAGCCCTTTATACATAGTAGATACACGCATACCACCAATTGCAAGAGCAGTGTACTCTAGTAGCGTGTCTTTTGTCATATCATAACGAGCAAGCTTCTCTTCATTGGGTGTTATGTCAATGTAGTATCCCGCACTTGCCTGATCAGCAAAGACAGAAAGTGTTTTGTCATATTTTCGTAATTGCTCTTCTATCTCTTTCCCAAATTTTTGCAATCCTGCTGCATTCGTTCCATAAAGTTTAATCCCTATAGGTGTTCGTATACCACTTAAAAGCATATCTATCCGCCCACGGATTGGGTAAGTCCAAGAGTTTGTAAGACCAGGAACTTGCAGAGCATCTTCCATATCTTCTCTTAATTTTTCATATGTCATGCCTTTTGGCCACTCAGATTTTGGTTTAAGTGTAATTATGGTTTCAAGCATTCCAAGTGGAGCGGGATCGGTTGCAGTATTTGCACGCCCCGCTTTTCCAAAGACATTTTCAACTTCCGGAAATGATTTTAAAATTTTGTCTGTTCCTTGTAGGAGCTTTTTACTCTGATCTATACTAATACCATAAGGCGTAACCGGCATATACATAAAAGTCTGTTCATTGAGCATTGGCATAAATTCCCATTTGAGGCTCTTATAAAGTGGGTACATGTAACCAAGTGAAAGCAGTACTAAAACAATGACGAGATATTTGAGTTTTAGCCCATAAACAATGATGGGAGTATATAACCAGGAAAAGAACCTATTGAGTGGATTTTTAGACTCTGGCAAGATTTTCCCTTTTACAAAAAAGACCATAAGTACCGGTACGAGCGTGATACTCAAGAGAGCTCCTGCTGCCATTGCAAATGTTTTTGTAAAAGCAAGGGGTGTAAAGAGTAATCCTTCTTGACCGCTCAGTGCGAATATAGGTAAAAAAGAGACAACAATTAGTGCAAGAGCAAAGAAAATAGGAGGTCCGACAAGTTGGGATGATTTTAAAATAATTGCTATGCGTTCTTCATTTGTTGGTACTCTCCCCTCTTTATGTTCAAACTTGTGCAGCATTTTGTGTGCATTTTCTATCATGACTATAGATGCATCTACCATTGCACCAATGGCAATGGCAATACCGCCGAGTGACATAATGTTTGAACCTATGCCAAAGATTTTCATCAGTAAAAAAGTAAATCCGACTGTAAGTGGTAGGACAATGATGACAATGAGTGAAGAACGGAAGTGCATTAAAAAAAGCCCGATAATAATAACAACGATGATACTCTCCTCAATCAATGTATGCTTGAGTGTATCAACGGCTTTATCAATGAGTCCTGAGCGGTCATATACTGTGACCACATCTACACCATCTACTTTAAGCTCTTTCATTTTCTTTTGTACTCGTTTTATCATACTGTAAACATCTTCGCCATAGCGTGCCATTACAATACCACCGACAACTTCGCCTTCACCATTAAGGTCTGCCACACCACGACGCGGTGCAGGAGTGAACTCCACTCTGGCAATATCACCGAGTTTTATAGGTGTACCTGCTTTTGTAGTGACGACAAGCCCTCTGATGTCATCAAGGTTTTTGATGTAGCCATTTGCTTGTACCATCCACTCATAGCCATTTTTAATGACGATGCGTCCACCTGTGTCGTTGTTGTTTTTCGCTAGTACATTTTTAATGTCTTGTATACTCAGGTTGTAGCGAACCAAATTGTCATTGTTTACGGTGACTTGAAAGGTAGGAATAAATCCACCTATGCTTGCAACCTCACTGACACCATCTACGCCCATGAGTGCATATTTGTAGTAATAATCTTGTAGTGTTCTGAGTTGTGCTAAATTTTTTGTTTTTGATTTGAGTGCATACTCATATACCCAACCCACACCACTTGCATCAGGTCCAAGAGAAATATCCATACCGCGAGGGAGTTGTGATTGAATGGAAGCGAGCTGTTCAAGTACACGACTTCGTGCCCAATATAAATCTGTCCCCGGTTTAAAGATAATGTAGATAAGCCCATTTTCATAGGTAGAGTACCCTCTAACAGTGTCAATGTTAGCAATAGCTAAAAATTGTGCAACAAGTGGGTATGTTCCTTGGTCTTCAACAATCTCAGGAGATTGCCCCGCCCAGTTAATCTGAACAATAACTTGAGGAGGAGACAAATCAGGCAAAGCATCAAGTGGCGTATTTTTCATACTCCAAATAGAGGCTCCAATCAGAGCAAAAGCCATTAAAAGAATAAGGAATTTGTTTTTTATACTAAAAGCAATGAGTTTTTCTATCATAGTTTTTCCATTTTTTAAGTTTTAAAAATTATAGCATTATTGTGTGTAGGGTTTGTGGGAAAAGAACATTAATTAAAAACAATAGAGAGTATGGTGAGAGTTTTAATCAGAAAGAGGATGATACTCTATTTGAAGGTGGCGACTTTAGTGCGGGCTATTATTGATAACAAACAAACTATGTTATAATTAAAACAAAAAAAGGGAAACTATGGCAAAAGAACACTCATTTGATATCACGGCAAAAATAGATATGCAAAACCTCAAAAATGCAATAAACTTGGTGGAGAGAGAGGTCTCAAACCGTTATGATTTTAAGGGAACACCTTATGAAGTTAATTTAAAAGAGAAAGACAAAGTGTTAGTGCTTGTTGCTTCAAGTGATAACAAACTTGATGCGCTAAAAGATATTGTCATTGCAAAACTCCTTAAACAAGAGCTTTCCTCAAAAGTTTTGGATGAATTGCGTGTAGAAGATGCTAGCGGAGGTACACGAAAAGCAACATTTAAAATTGTGGATTATATAGAATCAAAAGAGGCGAAAAAAATCACAGCAGATATTAAAAAAATGAAACTTAAAGTTAATGCACAGATTGAAGGCGATTCTATACGCATAAAAGGTGCGAAACTTGATGATTTGCAAAAGGTGATGAAAATGGTCAGAGAGGGCGAATGGGAAGCGCCTTTAGTGTTTGAAAATATGCGGTAGTAGGAAAACAGATGAAAAAAATGAGTATAAATGATGCGGCAGTCTATTTTGGTGTTTCAAAAGAGGCAATACATAATCGTGTAAGACGGGGTTCTTTGCAAAGTCTGGTAGAGAATGGCGTGAAAATGGTTTTAATAGATGAGACAAAAATAAATGTCGCAAAATCCGTTCAGCCTAGACGCACAGTTATAAATAATGACAGATATTATAAACTCCTTGAAGAACAAAATACAAAATTGCAGTCACGGGTAGATATACTTGAAAATGAAACACGCACGCTTAGAGACCAAAAAGAACTGATGCTAATACAAGAGCGTGAAAAAATAGAGAGAATCTATAAAGAAAAAGATGAACAGCTCAAAAATATTCTCAGTAGTATCTCTTCGCAATTTATGCTCAATGCACCTCAAGACGAAATAGTAGAAGAAGAAACATTTGAAGCAGAGATTGAACCAGAACCTGAGCAGGCAAGTAAAGTTGTTTCTTTAAAAAAATATTTGAAAAAGAAAAATTTTTCAAGTAAAAAAGTAAAAAAAATAAATGCTAGATTTAAAAAGCGTGTAAAAAAAGACGAAAGAATCATTATTGTAGGTAATAAATATTATATAGATACACTAAAACATGACTATAGTGATATAATTAGCTAGTTTTTTTAAGGAATCACTTTATGAATATAATTATTGCCGGTGCCGGAAAAGTCGGTTTTAATCTGGCGAAGACCCTTAGTATAGGGCATAATGTAACTGTTATAGATAAAAATTCGCAAGCACTTGACAGAATACAAGAGAGTTTAGATATTTTACCTCTAAGAGGTGATGTAGAAGATGCAGATACTTATAAAAGTTTTGCAGATCAAGAGATTGACCTTTTTATTGCCGTAACAAATATTGACAATGTCAATCTTGTATCAGTAATAATAGCTGATGCAACTTTAAATATAAAAAGAAAATTTGTGAGACTACAAAAATATTTTTTTCAAGAAGAAATCATTCGAAAAAAACTTGGCATAGACAAAGTGATTTTTCCTATAAAACTTGCTTCACAGGCTATATCATCACTGCTCACCTACCCAAAAGCAAATAATGTAAAATTTTTTAAATATACATCTTATAAACTTATATCTGTAAGAGTTTCAAGTATTATTCTCCCCCAAACGCTCCATTCTGAAAATTTTAAAATAGTAGGTATTGAACGGAAGAAAAATTTTTTTATTCCTCAAGAAGAGGTTGAAATACTGCCAAATGATTTAGTTTACTTTTTTGGAGATGAAGACGCTATAAAAATTGTTTGTCAAAAGCTAGAACTGGAGAGTCACGATGACCTTCAAAAATGTGTTGTCTTTGGTGCAGGAGAACTGGGTGTTTGTATAGTTAAAGAACTTTTAAATATTGGCAGAGATGTAAAACTTGTAGAAAAAGATTTGAAGCTGTGTGAAGCGGCAGATGAAGAACTCGAGGGGAGAGCTTCAATTATTAACTACAAATATGGCTCACATGATATTTTTGAAGATGAGGGCTTGGATCGGGCTGATATTTTTATAGCAGCGACGAATAATGATGAATATAACATTATAAAGTGTTTAGAAGCAAAAGAGAGCGGTATAAAAAAAGTTGTTGCGATTAACAATGAAAAAGAATACTATAATTTGATGCATTCTTTAAATATTATTGTCGTGAGAGGTCCTAAGATGAGTGCTTATAATACTATTATGGAAGAGATTGGCTCTACCGGTGTTGTTATTCAAAAAAGTTTTTGCGGTGCAAAGGCGATTGTATTTATGCGTAAAGTATTTCCCTTATCTAAGCTTGTTGGTAAAAATATAAAACCTTTACATGTAAAAGAATCGGTAATCTTTTACATGCGTGAGGGCATAATATATTCACTGACGGAAATGCTATCTCTTCAGGAAGACGATTTAATTGTAACATTTTCTCCTGTCAACCAAAGCACTAAAATGAAGCAATGGCTGTATGAACTATAAAAATATATTCAAAATACTGTCTCTAATCGGTATAACTGTTTCTGTAATTTTTTTGCTTGATGTACTTGTCGGTATTATATATAATGAACAGTATGGAAAATTTTTGCTCTATGACGGTCTGTTTTTTTTGGTAAATTTTAGCGTCTGGTTTTGGCTACGAAATCATGAACTAGACTTAAAAATAAAAGAGAGCATATTGGTGGTAAATTTGTTATGGATACTGCTTGGCGTTGCAGGAGCCATTCCCCTCTTTTTATATACGAATGTATCTTTTGCATCTTCTTTTTTTGAGGCGATAAGTGGGTTTACTACTACAGGGGCAACGGTTTACACTAACATCGAGGCATTGCCACATCTGATACTTTTTCATAGAAGTCTTATGCACTGGATGGGTGGACTTGGTGTTATAGTACTTGGTATAGGACTTTTGTCTGTTATAAATCCTACGGGGAGTCTTTCCCTTTTTAAGGCTGAATCAACAGGGGTTGCACTTGAAAAATTGACTCCGAAAATAAAAGATACGGCATTGAGTTTGTGGGTGATTTATTGTATATTGACTTTTGTTGATATGGCACTCCTGAAATTTTTTGGTATGAGTTGGTTTGATGCAATAAATCATGCGTTTTCTACAATCTCAACAGGTGGATTTTCTACGAAAAACAACTCTTTGGGCTATTTTACAAATGATGGTATTATTTGGACGACGACGATTTTTATGATGCTTGCAGGTATAAACTTTTTGGCACATTTAAAACTTTACTACAAAGATGTAGGTGGGTATAAAACAGAAGAAGTAAGATGGTATTTTATTATTTTTGTGGTGCTAAGCCTTGCCTTGAGTTTCGTACATGTAGATATAAGCGGAGACTCTTTTTATGATGCCTTTAAAAATGCATCCTTTACCATAGCTTCTGTTATGACAACAACAGGTTTTGCGACGATTGATTACGGCTCTTGGTCTCATTTGGCGATTGCAATTATTTTTGTAGGTCTTTTAATGGGTGGCAATGCAGGATCCACAGCCGGCGGTATTAAAATCATTCGACATGTTATCATTTTTAAAACTTTGGCTTCTGAACTTAAAAGAATACTGCATCCAAATACGATTATTTCTGTTTTTGTAGATGGCGTCAAACAAAAAGAGAGAATCTTGTCTTCAACTTTTGGTTTTTTCACGCTATTTATGATAACGGTGGCGATTGTCACCGTCTATATTTATGCACGAGGATATGATGCCATGAGTGCGATTTCAGGGGCATTCGCTATAGTGGGGAATATCGGTCCCGGTTTTTCTCTTGTTGGTCCTGCTGATAATTTTGCTTTTTTTTCTGACTTTGACAAAATTTTTCTCTCAGTGGCTATGATTATAGGAAGATTGGAATGTTATACCGTTTTTGTGCTTTTAAGTAGTTCTTTTTGGAAAAAGTTTTGATGCAATCTTAAGAAAAAATGTTATAATGTTTGTAAAGACTTGAAAGTAGAAAATCAAATGATTCATAAGCATATAACGGAACAAACTGCTATTTTTTTCAGTGTTACAAAATGGGTATTTTTATCCTCTGTGATTGGTATTTTAATTGGTGCAACTGTTACCGGTTTTTTGAAGATTTTGGCATATAGTGAAGCTTCTCGCTCATTTTTGCCGTTTGAATATTACTACACACTTCCTGTTGCTCTTGTATTAACCGTATGGCTTATAAAAACTTTTGCACCTACTGCTGAGGGACACGGAACAGAAAAGGTCATATCTGCTGTACATAGAGATGATGGAAAAATCAACATTTCTGTTATTCCCATAAAAACACTTGCTACTGTCTTGAGTATTTTTGCAGGTGCTTCTGTAGGAAAAGAAGGACCAGGGGCACAGATTGGTGCAGGTGTTGCTTCTTTTTTAGCTACTTCTTTAAAATTTCATAAACAAGACAGAAAAAAACTTGTCATCTGTGGGATTAGCGCCGGTTTTGCAACAGTATTTGGAACACCGATTGCCGGGGCGATTTTCGGGGTTGAGGTCTTAATCATCGGCGTTATAATGTATGATGTACTTTTACCCTCGTTCATAGCAGGTTTTGCCGCTTTTACTACCGCTCAATTTTTAGGAATAGAATACACTTACTATGATTTACACTTTTTTCAAGATGTCTCTTTGGATATCGGGCTTATTATAAAAGTGATTATTGCCGGACTCTTTTTTGGTTTTGTCTCAGACATCGTCATAACATCTGTATCATATACACATAGTTATGTGAAAAGTATAAAAACGAATGCTTATGTGAAAGCTTTTGTTGGTGGTGTTATTATAGTTGCTTTAGCACTTGTTTTTGGTAAGCAGTACATAGGTCTGGGCATGGGAACAATTGCCGATGCGCTGAACCCTAATGTAGCTATGGGACAAGATATTCATTGGTATACTTTTCTTTTAAAAACTGTTTTTACTTCTCTTTCTTTAGCAGTCGGGGGGAGTGGAGGTGTCATCACCCCCATCTTTTACATAGGGGCTACTAGTGGGCACTTATTTGGCTCGATTGTTTCTCCTGAGCATATCACGCTTTTTGCAGCACTTGGTTTTGTGAGTGTTGTCTCCGCTACGACAAATACGCCTATCGCTTCAACGATTATGGCAGTAGAACTTTTTGGTATAGATATAGCACATTACGCTGCACTTGCAGCGGTTATAAGCTTCTTGATTTCAGGACACAGAAGTATTTTTTCTTCACAGATTTTGGCTATGAAAAAATCTGAAATGTTGAGTATGAAAATAGGTGAAGAGGTAGAAAATATTAACATCTCATTAGAAGAGCATGAAATGGATAAAATCGAAAAATTTAGAAGAAAGCTTCATAAGAAAAACAAAAAGAAATAACTCTTTCTTCTACTGTGAAAAAGCAATTTTCTCGGTAATAATCCCATAAAGCATGACAGTTATCATAGGAAATAAAGAAGCAAAAGCAATGAGCCCAAAACCGTCTATAAGTGGGTCTCGTCCAGGAATATTGGTTGCAAGACCTAACCCGAGTGCGGCGACAAGCGGTACGGTAACGGTTGAAGTTGTTACACCGCCACTGTCATAGGCAATGGGAATAATGTATTTTGGTGCTAAAAATGTCAGAACAATGACAAACATATAGCCGGCTATGATGTAGTAAACAAGCTCCCCTCCCGTGACAATTCTATATGCGCCCAAGGCAATACCAATGGCAACACCGAGTGCCACAAAAAGCCGTAAAACAAAGTCGTTTATTTTTCCGTCACTGATTTCTTTTGCTTTTCTTGCAATGGCTGTGAGTGCGGGTTCTGCCATAGTAGTTGAGAAACCTATAAAAAAACCAAAAGAGTAGATGATGAGATTGTTGTCATAGCGTGTCAGTTCGTATGCCATTGTTTCACCAACGGAAAAGAGTCCCATCTCAAGACCGA
>Ga0256840_1001588_pt1 | contig 21047 bp, 12 predicted proteins | sample 355202metaG_FD_185969 | JGI IMG/M metagenome (GOLD analysis project Ga0256840, IMG submission 185969) | Hydrothermal vent microbial communities from Mid Atlantic Ridge, Atlantic Ocean - 355-202 | ecosystem: Environmental > Aquatic > Marine > Hydrothermal vents | place: Atlantic Ocean: Mid...
TACAACCTAATGCAGGAGACCTGGTGCTTGCTACCGTCACTAAAATTGGTCAACACCAGCGTATCGAATTGGGAAGTGGTCGTCGTGCGGGGCTTCACCTTGGTGATGAGATTATTGTCTGTTTTGGTTCACGTTATGCGCCTGATCAATTTGAGGCATTTGTTCCCGACTCGTTAGAATCTTGTCATTTGGTTGCAGCAGGTGGCGTGGCGGCGCGAAGCATCAATAGACACAGTAAAATGAAACGTGCCACTGAAATACTACCTGTTGGCATACTAGCCGATGCGCAAGGGCAGCGTATTAATATAAATGACTGGGCGATAAAGCCTATGGCAACGGAACAGCCTCGCCCCTTTACAGTTAGTGTACTGGGAACGTCAATGAATGCAGGTAAAACAACAACTGCTGCCGGCATTATTTATGCCTTAAAAAAACAAGGCCTAAAAGTAGCGGCGGCAAAAGTGACCGGTACTGGTGCGGGTTTGGATCGCTGGAAAATGGTTGATGCGGGTGCGGATATTGTTTTAGATTTTACTGATGCTGGTTTGGTGTCTACCTTTGGTGTCTCTTTAGAGCAATTAGAGCTAACTTTAAGTTGTTTAATGGATCATATGAGTGCAATTCAGCCTGATGTGATTGTTTTGGAAATTGCAGATGGTTTATATCAAAAAGAAACCGCTGCATTAATGGCTTCTGATGTTTTTAAATCTTCAGTCGATCAAATTGTTTTTGCGGCGGGTGAATCAATGGGCGCGAAAAAAGGTGAAATGCTTTTAGAGCGTGAAGGCTATTCCGTTTTAGCGGTCAGTGGCGCAATTAATGCCTCTCCACTTGCTAAACGTGAAGCGCAAGATGTATTGCAAGCTCCTATATTGCAACCTAAAGAAGTGGGTAAGATGATTTATGATGTGTTGTTATCAGAGCAATTGATTACAGATAAGATAACGCAGCTGACCAGCGTTAAAAGTCATTAATCTATTTTTATTATGGCAATGCCAAAAATATTAACTGCTAAGCGCAGGCGTTTATTTTTTAAATTAATCGTTATAGGTTTTGTGCAAGCGGGGCTGACTATTGTTGCTGCATTATTGATTCGCTATGTTTTTGAACATTGGGTGATCCAGGTTCAACATGAATTTGGTGAGCCAGCGCTTGTTGTTATTATCGCGTTAATATTGACGGCGGTTTTGGGCGCCTTAATGCGCTATGGAGAGCGTGTAACCGCTGAGCAATTGGGGCAAAATTATACTTATGATATGCGCCTAGCACTATATGATCAATTGGTTGCTATTGCGCCTTGGACCTTGCAAAAGCGTAGCCGTGGTGGGCACTTATTGCGGTTTATTGGTGATTTAACAGCTTTGCGGCAGTGGATTAGTCAAGGCTTGGCGACTTTAACGGTTGCGGTGGTCACTGCATTTTCTGCATTGCTTGTCTTGGCGTTTATTAATGGTATTCTTGCGTTCACGGTGGCCTTGATACTTTTTGTTGGTGCCGCTATTTCAATTGCTTCAGGGCATAAAATACACGATAGGGTAAAAGAGTCACGCAAATTCAGGGCGCGAATTGCCGCAAATGTGAATGAGAAAATTGCCTCTTTACCCGTTGTGCAAGTGTTTAATCAAGTACGGCGGGAGCGTCGCCGTTTATCTAAACAAAGCGTTCGTTTGAAAAGGGCGATGATTAACCGTGCCAAAATTATTGGCCGTTTACGGGCGATTACCGAAGCAACTAATGGCTTTGCAACGATTTGTGTATTATTTGTTGGCTCTTTTGAAGTGTCTCAAGGGCGTACAACGCCTGGTATGGTGGTCGCTTCCATGAGTATTCTGGGGATGTTGCTGCCCTCATTTCGTAATTTAGGGCGAATTTATGAATATTGGCACAGTTACCGTGTTGCCCTGGAGCGTATTCATTATTTTATGAATACGCCTGAGTTAATTGTTGACCAAGAGGATGCACAGCGTTTAAGAGTGAAAAAAGGAAAAATTGAATTTAAAAATATCCATTTAGAGGCTATTTTCAATAATCTTAATGGCACGATACCGGGGCGTACAAAATTAGCCATTGTAGGCCCTAATGGCGTGGGGAAATCAACTTTAATGAATATGATTTCGCGTTTAGTTGACCCTGACTCCGGCGATATATTGATTGACGATCAGAATATTAATGATTGCACTTTATCATCTTTGCGCCGCATCATGGGAATTGTAAGCCCTGATTTACCTTTATTGCGAGGGAATATAGAACGTAATTTACGCTACCGTTATCGTAAGGCCAGCGCGGAGGAGTTAGCCGATGTTTGTACCTTATGTGGTGTTGACAAAGTAATTGCAGACCTGCCCAAAGGTATGCAAACCCGTATTGTAGACGGTGGTATGAATCTTTCTTTTGGTCAGCGTCAGCGCATTACTTTAGCCAGAGCGTTATTGGGTAAGCCCAAAATTTTACTGTTAGATGAAGCGGATGCAAACCTAGATTACAACTCTAAGAAGTTATTGGATAAAATTTTAGACAGTTATTCGGGAACCGTCATCATGATTACCCATAATTTTGAGCGAGTTACTCAAGCTGACTTTGTTTGGTATGTTGCAGAAGGGCGTATTCTTGAATCAGGAACGCCGTCTGAATTATTTGCACAAGAAAGTCTGACCGCTACTTTATTTAATCGTAAATTGCATGTCGCGTGAGTTCGCATAATGAAACAACATAAAATCATGAGCGCAAGTAAAGAAAAAAAACCTAAGGTAGTAAAGCCGATTACTGCGAATAGGCGTATTAATTGGCAAAAAAAAAGGATTAGGTTATATGCTTCCGAGCATTATCCGGAATTTAATTATCATATTTATGCGCCGTCATACGGTGCAGAAGGCTTGCCTGTTTTAGTCGCCGTGCATGGCATTTCGCACCGTGCTAAAGAGCAAGCGCGTGCATTTTCAGCGTATGCAGAGCAGTATGGCTTTGTCGTTGTTGCGCCCCTATTTGGTCGAAAAAATTTCCCAGCTTATCAGCGTTTAGGTATTAGCAAACAAAGCGTGCCTTGTTATTCAGATATTGCTTTAAATGCATTGCTAGGAGAGCTAGGCAAACATACGGGAGCATTAACTCAAAAAGTGTCTTTATTTGGCTATTCTGCCGGCGGGCAATTTGTACACCGGTATGCTATGGCCTACCCTAAACGTGTGCATGCAGTCGTAACAGGTGCGGCTGGTTGGTATACTTTTCCTGATGTACATAAAAGTTTTCCACGCGGGGTATGTAACCGCTCTAAATTGCGCACGCTTGAGTTTAAGCCTGAGCAGTTTCTTAAAATTCCAATGGCAACGTTAGTCGGCGGAGAAGACAATCAAAATGATTCTGCTTTTAAGCGGTCTGCCTCGCTCGATTTGCAACAAGGCATTACTCGCATAGAAAGAGCGGAACGGTGGGTAAAAGCTATGCAAGAGATGGCTATTCATTATGGTTTTAATACTCGATATGAACACAATATAATGCCGTTATGTGGTCACTCTTTTTCTGATTGCGTTGAGTATGGCAATTTACCTGAAAAAGTGGTCAATTTTTTATTTGCGTCATGCTGTCAAAAATCTGTATTGCCAAACTCTCAGCTTACCCTAGAACATTTTCATTCCTTAGCTTAACTCGCTATTTTCGGATTATTTATGAATTACCGTGTCACCTATCGGGCTCCATATTTTTGTTGGAAAAAAATATATTTGTGGCTTATTTTGTGCCTGCCTGTTGTTGTATCTGCCGATGAAGGCCTAGACAAGCAGCGCATGTATGAATTGATTAAACAACAGCAAAAACTGTTAGAGCAACAGCAACAGCAAATTAATGAACTACGTGATATTGTGCTTAAAGGGCAGAAACAGCAAGTACAAGTGAGTAAAAAACTGGATAAAACTGAGCGTAAGGTTAAAAAGATAGCAAGGTCTTCCGGTAAATTTAGTGTGAGCAAGAAAGGTTTGCGGGTGCAATCAAAAAGTGGTGATTTTTCTTTTCGGGCGGGAGGGCGAATTCACGCTGATTATGCTAATTATGCTGATGATGTTACGCAGATGGGAAGTGGTGCGCAATTGCGCCGTGCTCGTATTTATTTTAAAGGCAAATTATTTCGTGATTGGGCTTATAAAGCAGAGATTGAATTTGCTGAAAATGGCAAGGTAGGACCTAGAGGTGTATGGCTGGCCTATAATGGCTGGAAGCCAGTTACTCTGACGCTTGGAAATTTTCAAGAACCTTTCAGTCTTGAGGAAATGACGGGGTCAAATAATATTACCTTTATGGAACGCTCGCTTATAAATACCTTTGCTCCGAGTTATCACATTGGATTAGGTGCGAAAGGCTATGGTCGTTTTTGGAGTTGGTCGGGCGGGGTTTTTGGGGACGCTTTTAAAAATAAAGATGATAATATTGATAATGGTTGGGGAATTGCCAGTAGAGCGACGTTTGCACCGATATTGTCTGCTAAAAAATTATTTCATATAGGTTTTTCCAGTGAATACAGGCAAACTGATACCGGCAATCGGGCAAGAGTGCGTACTCGCCCTGAATCACACATTACCAACCGACGCTTGGTTGATACGCGAACTATTAAGAATGTTGATCATATCTGGTTATTTGGTAGTGAAATCGCAGCAAATTATGGCCCTTTTTCATTGCAGGGAGAATATATTCATAGCCAAGTAGCGCGTTTGCAAGCTAAAGACCTCGGTTTTGATGGTGCTTATGTACAGGGAAGTTGGTTTTTGACCGGTGAATCTCGCCCTTACAAGGTGAAAAATGGCACTTTTGGGGCAATTGATCCCTTGAATGACTATGGTGCTTGGGAATTTGCAACCCGTTATAGTTGGATTGACTTAAATAGCAAAGATATTACAGGAGGGCAGGAAAGTAATGTCACGGTTGGTTTGAATTGGTACGCTAATTATAATGTTCGCTTTATGATGAATTACACTTTTGTGCAGGCATACCCTAATAGAAATGGCATAAATGAAAGCCCCAATATTTTTCAAATGCGTGGGCAGGTGATGTTTTAGAAGGCGTCATTATTACATAAACTATTTATTTCCTCGCCTTAAGTTAGCCGTCCTATAAAGTGAATTAGGGGGGGCAGGTCTTTAGTTTATGATCGCCTCTCTGCTAAACTTAATTTTTAAGTGTCATGGTTTAGGGTAAAGGTGGCAAAAGCTCTTAAGCTCGAATCTCCAAGCGCGCTCTATCATGTCACTACGCGCGGAAGTCGTATATGAGCAGGATAAGGAAAGCTTCCTGTTTGATGTTTTCGAGCAATACAAGTGGTATGTTATGCGTCTTGTTTAATGGATAGTCACTACCAATTATGAGTTGAAATACCCGAGTCAAACCTTTCCAAAGAAATACGATAGCTGATCAAAGACCTTGCCCCTTATTACTAGCACAAGGGGCAGTCAGTTATTTGAGGGCGATAACTTAATCAGCAATTTTTAATAACCAGCCTTTTTGCACAGGACATCTTTTGGCATTTACACTGACTTGAATACGTGCCGCCGTATTTTCCAACGATGCGGGCAATTCACCTTTGAATAAAATAAAGCCAGTTCTGACTTCTGATGAAACGGGGACTGGAATCTTTTTAGCCGTTACTTCAACATATTTAATTTCACTTTCTTTGAGACCATTTACCCAAAACGAAAATTTGGCGTGAGGGGAAACAACCTCTAAATGTTTAGGTTTAACATGATTGATAATAATTGCTTTACAAGTACTCTTACCGCTTTTATTAACGCTGCTGCCATGCCCGCCATGCCCACCAGCTGCCATTGTATTGGTTGATGCGATAAGAAAAGAAATGAGTGCGGGAATTAATATGGACTTGTTCAATGTTCTGCCTCTATTATAGTGATGAGTTTAGTTGATGTGCGTAACTATGTGATGGCTATTATATTACGATTATAGAGGGATTAAAATGCGGATGTGTTATGAAAGACAGGCGGTGTGGAATAGCAAAGTTATAATTATGGCAAAAATATGGATAGTCTAATTAAAACTCTTATGACTCAAAACACCACCAATAAAACAGCTTATTTTGGCTGCCACAAAAGGTTTTCTCTTTGCCTTGTGTATTTTTCATCGTGAGTTATTAGTCCTTAATTTAATAGCATTGAAGTAAACACTTATTTAGCTTGAGGTTTTCTTGCTTTGTGGAAATGAATCAAGCCCCGAGATCCGTATTCGTGACTTGATTCATTCGCTGTTTTTACTGAAACTTTTCTGCCCGTTTAATTAATTTATCTAGATTTTTTTCATTTGGATTCCATGGTGTGCCGGGGTGAATAATCACCGCGGTACATTTTTCCGCTGCCTTGACAATATCTTCAAACGTGCCAGCGGTAGGGTCAACGACAATGGCCTTTTTATCTTCGTTGTATTTGAAAATTTTCGGATTAATATCCACGCATTCATCGCAAGTCGTACAATCTGGTGTTTCTATCCAAACCGGTTCATGGCCACCCGCTGCTGGTGCCGCAGGGCTTTCCGCTTGTGGTGTCGCAGCGCCGCCGCTACTCTCTGCTTTAGCAGGGCTTGTTGGCGTTGGTGCAGCCACTTGCGGGGCATTGACTGCTGGTGCAGTGGCTAATGCTGATGCTAAGGCACTGACATCACCTCCATCTCCACCTGCTATTGACATCAAATTAGACGCAATGCTAGCTGCCATTTCTGCTTTGGCTTGTGCGGCAATCGCGTCGGTATCAATGATCTCTTTATCCTCTCCTGCTAAGCCTTTGAGTGTACGCCAGAAGTTGCGCCGCTCAATAGTGGCATGAACAATTTCTGGATCAATACCAACCCGTACTAAGGTATTAGAATCAGGGTGTACCGCATAGACATAGGGTGTATGGTCTGCCATATCATCATGTGATAAATCAATAAATTCATGTAGCGGTACCATATCGTCGTGCCATTGTGAGGGCGCGATAAATTTAAAGTGCTTTTGGAATCGGCCTTCGGTCATTGCCCAGTCAGCAAAGGTTAATGGTACGGTCATGGTATCTTCTATGCCGTATTCATCAACAAATTGTAATTCATAGCTAGTCCAGTCTTTATCTAAGTCTGGGTTACCTTTTAAGGACATGCTTTTTTCCCAGGTATCATCTTCGCGTGGGTCATAAGTCATGAGTGGGTAGGCGCGTGCCTCAACCGCTAATTTGCTTTGCATATCGGCGGCATCATCGGCTACGCCATGTTCTGGCTGACAGACGGCATAAATATTAAAGATAGCTGGGCCGCGATAATTAAGTCCATCAATATAGCCTTCAATTAAATGGTTGGGGTGGGCGATTGAGCTTTGTAATGTGTACGTGGTTCTGTGCGCCATAGAAATTAAACTCATTTCTTTGCGTCGCTCTGTTTTGCCTTTCCATTCAGTACCATACGGCGCCATATCAGAGACTTGCCCTGTAAATCCTGAGGTACAGGCTTGACCGCCGGTATTAGAATAAACCTGAGTATCCAAGATCAAGATTTTCAGTGGCATACCGGACATAATGCTACGCGATAGGTTTTGAAAACCAATATCATACATTGCACCATCGCCGCCCACAGTCACAACAGGTGGGCACATTAAATATTCTTCTTCGCTGAATTGATGCCAGTCGAAGTATTTGAAAAAATGATCTGACTCGTCTTTGTCGTATTTGCCCGCAATTTCTAATTCTGCCATACGAATTGCTTTAAATCCTTCTGCCATTTTGATCATATGTCCTTCAAATACCCCCATGGCTAAAGAAGGTGCATCTTGGAAAAGATTATTTGCCCAGGGGAATGGGTAAGGGTTAAATGGGAAAGTGGATCCCCAAACTGACGAGCAGCCAGTGCTATTGGTGATGCCCATTTCGACACGGCCATTGCCAGTGACACCTTGGGTGTATTGCCATTTTAAGTGTTTTAATTTGGCGACAATTTGTGAAGCCCATTTGAGCCATTTGGCATCAATCGGGTCGCTGGCTTTGCCTGCGCTTAAAGACCTACTTAAATTAGTTAAGGTTAAATCGACATTTTTATTGGCATCAATTGCAGTTTCAACGGCTTCAATATCGCTAATATCCAATTTTTCAGATAATTTCAGGCGGATATGTTTTTCCATGCCGGTGATTAACTGTTCGATTTTTGCCACTTGTTTTTTTGCGCGTGGTTGCATTAAGGCAGTGACCGTGCCAGTAAATAAATGCACAATGGTTTTTTCGCCGCAGCCTAAGCAGGCACCATCACCACAGTTCATGGATGAATAGGTACGTTTATCCAGCATCATCGTTGTTAATGCGCCGATTTTTTCGTCTAAATCATCAATACGTTTGTACTTAGGATTTGAGGTGGGTAAATCGTTCCAATATTCCCAGTCATTACGTAGAGTTTGGATACTTTCGGGCGTTTGCGGAGTAGGCGCTAGTGCTTCATCAGGACATACTTCGACACATTCCATACAGCCTTTACAGGTCATTGGATTGATAGTGATAGAGAATAAACCGCCATTGTTTGGTGTGCGTTTATTGACCGCATCGTGATACGGCTTGGTAATGGCGAATTTAAAATCGCCCATAGCTTCTTTAAACCAGTCAAATTCTTGCCTTACTTCAGCTTGTTCAGGCTCGGGGTATTCTTTAATGGTTTCGCCGATGGATTTATTGAAAATCGGATCTAAAACTGTACCTTCAGATTTATTGGCTGTTAATGCGTGATATTTTTTTTCTACAGTACGAATGGCTCGGCGCAAGTGTTTTACAGTTTTGCCGGTTTTTTCGATGCGCTTGATATTGGTTTCAAATACTTCGTTAACGCTGTTAATTAAGCCAGGAATCGCGCTATCAGGACAAACGGTATAACAATCACCACAGGCGGTACAATTTTCGGGAATCCATATAGGGTGTTCAAAACGTATTTGGGTCATATCCCGATAAATGCCGCTAGCGGCTGGGATAATACTGAGTGCCATAAACGGGTCCGCTAAATTATCATTAGCGCGACCATTAATATAGTTGGTGCCTGTTTGCTCAAAAAAGCGATGAATGTCTGAGATTGGATCATCATTGGCTGGTTTTTGTAATAGCATTAGCGGTGCAGTTTTTTCTTTTTTAACTGCTGATGGCGCTACATCACCAACTGTCATTGCTGCAACATCTAAGTGCTTGGTCTCAGTAAATCCACGCTGAACTGTACGAAAGTTATCAGCAACGACTTTATCACCTTTTTTGCCAAACTTCGTTTTAATGGTTTCATGAATAGCATTTAAAATATCGTCTTTACTTTTGCCCGCATTTTTGGCGATTGGCGAGGACTCAAAGAATGCGCCTTGGAAAGCAATACCTTGCATACGAAATTGTAAATCAGGGTGACTGGTTTCTTCGCGTGCAATTTTAAAACCGTCTAAGTAAGTCACTTTGATATTTTTATCAACAAGATACTGTTGTGAAGCTTTTGGAAAAGTACGCCATACTTCTTCAGGTGTATCCAGGCTGCTTTGGATAATAAACACACCATTTTTATTGAGACCTGCTAGAGGGTTAGAGTGCGTAAAAACATTAGGGTCAGGTGAGATAACGACATCGACGTGTGTATATTCACAGGCAATACGAATGGGTTCAGGTGCGGCTGATAAGAAGTAGGTTGTTGGCTGACCTTTTTTTTCAGAACCGTATTTAGGGTTGGCTTTGATATGGTAATCAAGCAAATCAAATAAGGTCATGGCGAGATTTTTACCCATGGTCACTGCGCCCCAGCCGCCGACAGAGTGCATGCGCACAGTTAATGCATCTTTAGGCATTAAATTGGGATTTTCTGAGCCTTTTAAGGCTAAATCACGAATAGCGGGGTAAGCATCAATAACAGATTGTTGTTGTAACTCTTGTTTGGGGGAAAATGCTTGGGCGCGGACAAACTCTATACCAAGATAAAAGAATTTTTTGTGCTTGCCTTCCGGTAGCATATTTTCCACGACGGCGATAATGCCTTCGGGTTGTAAGTCGCGGCTACCTAGACCAAAACAAGCAGAGTAAAGCGGTGAAGTATCAGTGACTTTGTTGTAAGACGCATATTGAGGAAAAGGCGTCGCTTTAGAGTGGCCGTTTTCAAAGCCTTTGACCATGGCGTTGCGAATTTCAGACATTAACGGTAAATCTTCGGATAATGGCTGGTCGGTGCGTTCCATGACCGTAATACCTTTACGTCCTTTGGCAACAGCAGAAATTAAATCGCCAGGGAAAGGGCGGAATTGAGTCATATTGACCACGCCGACTTTAATATTACGTGTTTTGCGTAAATAATCGGCAGTTGCTTCGGCAGTATGGATCACGCTGCCTTGGGCAATAATTAAATAATCTGCATCGGCACAGCGATATTGACCAATACGATGATAGCGACGGCCAGTGAGCTCATACCATTCATCCATACAGTCGTCAGTGAATTTTTCAATATGATCGAAAAAGTAGGGGCGTTGGCCTGCTACTGATTGCATATAAGCATCTTGGTTTTGTACTACGCCGGACATAATGGGGCGGTCAACATCCCATACTGCGGGTATACGGCGGCGTGAATCGCCATATAAAATACGTTGTGCTGGTGTAGGACAGTTAATAATATCCTCAGGCAGACCTAAAAATTCTTCAATTAACTCGCGCTCAGGTAGTTGTAAATCTTCGATTAAATGTGAGGTTAAAAAGCCATCTTGAGCAACGGCTGCAGGGTTTAGGCTTAATTCAGCCACTTTACGAGCAATGATATTTAAGTCAGCTGTTTCTTGGTTATCTTTAGCAAATACTTGAATAAATCCCGTGTCATCCATACAGTGATAGTCGTCATGACCGCAATGTACGTTTAGCGTAGCTTTAGTCAGTGCGCGGCAAGCAATATTTAATACATAGGGCAGGCGTTTTCCAACCGCAGCATATAAAGACTCATGCATATAGGCGATGCCTTGCGATGAGCTAAAATTAGTGGCGCGCAGACCTGTCATTGATAAGCCAGCCGTCATAGCTGCTGCGGCATGTTCGCCTTCGGGTTCAATAAAAATAAGAGGCCGTTCAGAGATATTGATATGACCTTTGCTTTTTTCTTCTGCCCATAACTCTCCCATTTCCGTCGCGGGGGTAATGGGAAAAGCACCTGCTGCATCACTGGACTCTCGTTCACACATAATTACAGCAGCATTACCATCCATTGCCATACGTAGGCCGGGGTACTTAAATTGTTTGTCTTGTTTTTTCTTGCCAAAAATAGCCATGCGACTTCCTTCTTAGATGGTTTGTTTTGTTATGCTATATAAATAGAATACTTTTTTTGGTAACTTCTTATTATCCACAGGTACTTGAGATAGTAAGGGTGTGCTTTTATCGTTAGCGTACCCTACACACTATGTGTACCCGTTAAAAAATGAGAATTTACGTTTATTTTACCCTAAAGGTAAAGCATCAGTTCGATGCGGTTTTGCACCTTCTTTGCCTTTGCTGGCATGAGTAGAACCTAGCTTACTATCCAACCAGACAATGGCGCCGGTTGGACAGCGCTCTATAGGTGTGCGGTCAACTTCAAAATCCTGATATTTTTCATAATCAATAACCGCTAAATTGTTTTTAATTTCTATTAAGCCTTTAGGTGCATCAACGACGCATTTTTCGCATGCGGTACAAGCAACTTCACATTCTTGTTGGGCGGTGTCGCCTTCATCTAAACTTTTGCAAGCAACGTATAACTTTTGGCTGACTGGCATGAGTGAAAATAAGTCTTTAGGGCAGACGACGACGCAATCATTACACGCCGTGCACTTATCTTCAATAACAATAGGTAGCCCATGTTCATCCATATAAATGGCATCAAAATCACAGACATCAGCACAATCTCCTAAGCCTAAACAGCCCCAACTGCAACCTTTGCCTCCGCCAGAGACGACCGATGCTGCTTGACAAGATTTTAAGCCTTCATATTTTGCTCGTGTATAAGCAACATGCGTACCACCTGCACAAGCTAAACGGGCGACGACTTTTTCATGATCGTCCATGCCTATCCCTAAGTAAGCTGCAATTTCTGCATTACCTTCGGGTGAGTTTACAGTACATGCCGATGGGTTTTTTGTGCCCTCTACCACTGCTTCAGCAAAGGGGCGGCAGCCAGGCGTCCCGCAAGCACCGCATTGCGCTTGAGGTAGCATCTCGTCTACTTCTGCTATACGCGGATCTTCATAGACAAACAATTTTTTGTTGGCAAAGGCTAATATGATGGCTAGGACCGTTCCTAGTGCAATCATAAATAAAGCGGCGGAGACTATAGTCGATAACATAGTTAAAACTTTATATAGGGTAATTCAATAGAAATATGACGATCTATTGTGGGCAAAGAGCTTATCTTTAACGCTCATTTTAACACGAGACATCTTGAAAGCAGTAAAGCAGAATGTTTTGTCTTTAAATGGGCTTATATTCTTTACCATTTTAAGGTGGGGCATAATGACTGGGGTAAGCTACTTACGCAGCAGTTATAGCTAAAGCGATTACACTCCTACAAGAGGTGGTGCAACTGTTTTCTGTTAGCCAGTAGTTTTAAATCGGCGGTTAATTATTTCCCAGTCAATATGATGCATATATTTTTCAATATATTGAGTTTTATTATTTTTATAATCGGTGTAATAAGCATGTTCGTAAACATCAATGATGATTAAGGGGCTTGCCATCCAGAGTATGCCAGTTGCATGTTTATCACTGGGTATATTGAATAGTTTTCCATTAAGTTGATGATAGGCAAGTGTTGCCCATCCAGAGGATGATTTGGCACAGGCTTGAAAGTCAGCCATCCATTTATCCATAGAGCCAAATCTTTTTTTAATAGCTGCGGTGATTTCAGCTGTTGGGCTATGGGGTGTTGTCGTCATACCATCAAAATAAAGTTCGTGTAATAACACACTATCTGCTTTATTGACTCTAGCACGCTGTAGTGCGCCATAAGCATCAGCGTTAAGTGAGGTTCCGTCGTGAATACTTGATTGTAAGGTTGCCTCAGCGGCAAGGTAGCCGCGTAAAGCACCGCCATAGTGCGCGTCATGATGTGGGGTAAGTTGCTCTGCACTTAGAAATCCAGGGATGGATTTATAAGGCAGCGGCTTGCTTAATCCCGTCAGTAAACCGCCATTATAAAGTAGGTTTTCTTGTTTTGTTTTTGCGCTCGCTATATGTGGTAGCAACAGTGCTCCAGCACTTGCGCTAAGTGAGGCTGATAATAATTTGCGTCGAGTTATGTTAGTCAAAATGGGGTTTCCTATCAATTTTAGAGTGGTAACATTATGGCTATCGTTTAAGCTGGCACTCATTTTTTGGGGGGGCTTATGATGCGACAGGATACGGAATACGTATCCTGTAGTGGTGTTCAGCCTTAACTATATAGTTTGAGTTATTTAGTCAATCCAGGGGCGAGTCTGTTTAATCGCTAATTTTCCACGGCTACCATCTGTTGTTTCTGTGATTTTAAATTCAACATCCATAGCAAAATTATCATCTCCTTGATATAAGTTTTTGAAGTGACTGTGAATAATCAATAGAATATCACGTAACTGATCAACTTCGCCTTGTAGTAAGACATTTTCCGTCTCGACAGGAGCGCCATAAACGTACTTCACATTAGAGTGTCTTATATATTGAGTCTCCCAAGAAAAACCTCTGATTGAAGCAGGTAAATGAGTCATAATAAATTCATCGGGTATGGGGTTAATAAGCCCCGTATCACTTTTAATAGGTTCTGGGTTGGTAATGGATAGTTCACCATATTGCGCGTTAATATACAGGCCTTCCCAACCTGCATTGAAGATATTTTTTGTAATAGCAACACCGTTAGCTTGTTCATCACCATAATTAGGGTGAATTAAGACGCCCATATAGGTTTTAAGGTGATCAATCCTGTGTAAACGGCGTTCTTCAAAGGCGGATTCATTCCAAAGGCTAGCCCAGACTTGTTTGATGCTGTTAATTAACTTGCCTTCTTTGGGTTTGTGGGTAAATGAGCTGTATAAACCCGCGCCATTAAAACCTTCCAAGTCTTCATTATTGGTGCTTGAGCGTACGCGGAGTTTTTGCTTGAAAGGTTCACCTACTGGCTCCCAAAAAAGGCGGACTGTTTCAATCTGATCAATCATTGCTTGAGGGGCTTCTGCTTGTTCGATTAAATCACGTAGATCTGCTAAGCGTTGTCTGCGTATCTCAAGGCTTTGCTGGAATTCTTCATCTGCGAGTAGCTGTGCGATATAATCATTTAATGACATGCTGTCATTCTTGGTGCATAGCTTTTGTAGCGCATCAGCACAACGCTGTAAGTTCATAAAATTATCGTAGAGTGCAAAGGGTAGCGCATAGCCTTTAGGGGGAATACCTTCATCTAATATTTTGGCTAATTCAGCAACATTTGCCGCTTTAACACCAACTCGTATCCAGTCATTAAACCCTAGCTCTGTGAGTGGAGTTGGCACAGTAAGGCTTAAGTCGCCTTCGGGGATTGTCACTTCGCTCGGTATTTTATCTGCTAACCATTGCAAAGCGGTCGCTTCGGATGCAGCTTCAATAACGATGCCATCATCGTCAGTGTAGTAATGCACCCACTGGCCAATAAGGCTGCTAATGCTTGGATCAGTGAGTGTGTTTTTAATATAGGCATTGGGTGTATTGTTCTGTCTCGCTTTTAAATTGATGTGTGAGAGTGGTGTTTGTGGCTCTGTGGTGATAATGCCACCAGCATGGGCGATTGTATTAGGGATAAAAGTATAAATAGCAATAATGTCTTCGCTAAGATGACTGTCGCCGGGGTTGAATACTTTAAGGCGACCGTAAGCTTCGCCCTTATTGAGTATGGCAGAATCGAGTTGAGAGAATAATTGGTTAGTTTGAATGGTGCGTATGTTTTTATCGGTAAATTCTTGTGCGAACCCCGCATATTCTTGTTCATGCGTTAAGCCAACGGGATGGTAGGCGAGCGGGCTAGGCAAAAATGGCATGGCGGCACTCAGCGTACGATAGGCTTGTTCTATTAGTCTGGCGGGCACTGGGTCAGTGGGCCAGAATTCGAGTGCGTATATACCTAGATTATCACCATCATTATAGTTGTCATAAGCAACAACAGAGCCTACTAGGTAGTTTCTGCGGTCTCTAAAATAAGTTTCTGTATTAAATTGTGCGAGGCCTGAGTCATAGCTAATATTTTGATAGCGGTTTAGTATATTGCGCACAAAATTATAGTGTAAGGGTGTTGTATTAGAGTTCATGAAAAACAAAACAGGGTTGTTGCTATTGAGGTCTGTCATGATAAATTTCAATTCTCGCACACCAGATAAATCGAGTGTATTGACTTTAGCGGCTAAAGTATCAAAGTCACTGCGCTTTGAGAGAAGAACAGCGCCTTTATTTTGTGCCAATGGCCAGATATAGCTTTGTGTCCCCGTTACATCATAGACGTTTTTTAATAAAAACAGCATGGGGTCAGAGTTGGGAATCGCTTGTAATTGAACCTGGTAGTCTTTTGTAACTATATTATTAGAGCGAATACAGAGTGAAGGGATGGTTAAGGTCTGGTCTTGTGTGGTGTAGTTTGTACGTACATTGCTTGTAGTATTTAAGTTTTGGGTTAACCCGCTTAATTGAAATAAAAAGGGGGTTTCGCTTTGCTGTTGTTTTAATTGCGCTTGATATATTACTCCTTGATTATTGTCGCTTATCACTTCTTGTATTTCTAATATATTAGATTGACTATTATAAATAGAGCTACTCGGAAAGCAGGCAGGCATAAGTGCTGGTTCGGCAGCAAAAAGCTGCCAAGGGCCTAGTAATAGTAATGAAAATATGCGTACGGAAGCGTGAGTGTTCATAGTTTTAAGGGGTACTGGGTTGAAATGAAGTTATTTTGAATTGTAGTGTCGAGCTATTTGTATCGCGTTGTAAGGTGATACTTGCCTTAGTACGAGTTCCATCCTGATCTTGAATAATAAGGGAAGGAATGACTAAGGTGCCTGTTTCTATGGAGTAACTGACTGGACTCGCACTTATATTGGTACGTAGCTGGCTGGCAGTGAGTGATAGGCTAAGTCTCTCAATGTTTAGAGCTAAAGTTGCGCTAAAGACACCGATACCCGGCACATCCAGCGCGTTTAATTGCAACACGTTAGTGTCCTGGTAAAAGATAGCGGGGATATTATGATCCGGTGCTTTGTTGTGCAGAACATAGGTTCCTTTTTTCGAGCTAATAAGCATATGAGCCGTGCCGAGTGCGACACTTGTACCGAATTGGTCGTGAGCGACTAAGCCGGCAATTGTCGGGTGCGTGATCAGTGGCCATGCGCCATTATTATCTTGGGTAAATAAATAGGCCTGGCCACTATTGAATCCATTGGCGTGCGTCTTGGGGGCGCCGACCAAAATATGACCATCGAGTATAGAGAAGCTGGTACCAAAAGATGCGCCAACATTGGGGGTGTCGGCCATCAGTGCCGTATTTTCATGCCAAGTACCATTAGTTTTTTTATAAATGTAAACTTCTCCAGCGCGTAAGTCATCAAAGACATCTTTTTGGTTAACTTCTGCAATAATATAATTGTTTTCAATGGCTATTTGTTCGCCTAAATGATCGCCCGTTTCTCGACTTGTGGAACCTAAACGGGTGCTCTGAACCCAAACGTTTGATGTGTTTTCATACACATAAATAGCGCCACTCTCTATACCTGGATCAAAAGTATCGCCTTTACTAATAGCAAAACGGGCATCGCGGTAGGGTGATGATTTACTTTTTGCACTGACGGGCGCTGTGTTGTCGGCATCAGTGTAGGGTGCGCCGATAATTAAAGTTTGTTGATCTTGAGCAATCGAGGCACCGAAGCCCATAGCGAGTGGGTCTGTAGGAGAAATATCCGTATTAAATAACCATTGGCTGGATGCTGTGTCGTAAGTAAAAATATAAACTATGCCTTGACTATGCTGGGGAGCACCGACATAAAGAGTCTGGTTAATTAAGTAAATACTATGGCCAAAATGATCCTTAGCTTGTGCGTCGGGAGCTGTTAATTTAGTGACTAGCCGCCAGTCATTAAGAGCATTAGTATCATCCTGTTGAAAAATATAGACGGCACCGCTATCTTTGCCTTTTTCATCATCTCGGTCGGCGCTAATGACTAATAAATCGTTTGATAAGGCTAGGTGTCGTGCAAAATTATCTACACTACTTTGGCTGCTAATTTCATTTATTAAGCTCCAGTTGTTGTCGATTGAGTAAAGATAAACTGAGCCAGAGGAATTGGAGCTATTTTCGCTTGCTGATACTGCAGCTATTGAATCTGATAGCGCAAGGGTGGATCCTAATTGCTTGTTATTTAATGTTGTAGGTGAGTCGAGTTGAAATGCTTGCAGATTATTAAATTGTAGCGTAATGGCGGATGCCTCAGTCATGATAAGTAACTGGACTAATGCAAGGTAAAGAAAACGGCAGATAGGCATAAGTAAATATTAAATGTTAAATGATCGAAGATGAGTCGTTTATTGTTCCAGTTATTTTTGCTTAATTATTATTTGTGTGCATATTCGATAAAATAAGCAGTAATTGTGCCATGGTTGACATTCCGGGGCGGGAATATTCTTAATTACTTAAGAATATAAAAGCATGGCTAAGCAAAATTTGTTTATTAACTGAATTTTAGCGATAATGCAGGCAGTTAAATAAACAATGGTTTACAAATATGAATGAAACAATGACGCAAGGGGTCGAGCTTATGTTTACCGGCATGGGTATCGTTTTTCTCTTTTTAGTTATGTTAATTGGTGCTGTAAAGTTAATGGCTAGTTGTGTTACTCGCTTTTTTCCAGAAGAAGTGCAGCCAGCGCAAGTCGCGCCTCGAGCAGCCTCTCAAAGCACGGCTGTGACTGCTGCCATCACTGCGGCTGTTCATCAACACAGAGCAAAATAAGTAGTATTGCTTTTCTTGATATGGCGCTTTAACCAGTAAGGTAAGCGCACCAACAACATAAAGAAGTCATAGGAATAATAATAAAATGACCCAAACAAATAAGCCTTTAGGCATCACTGAGGTCGTCTTGAGGGACGCGCATCAGTCAATTTTAGCAACGCGCTTGCGCATCGAAGACATGTTGCCAATTTGTGAAAAATTAGATCAGATCGGTTATTGGTCTATTGAATCATGGGGTGGTGCAACCTTTGATTCGTGTATTCGTTATTTAGGAGAAGACCCCTGGGAAAGATTGCGATCATTAAAAGCGGCAATGCCTAATACACCACAGCAAATGTTATTTCGTGGACAAAATATTTTAGGTTACAGGCACTATGCTGATGATGTCGTTGATAAATTTGTTGAGCGTTGTGCGATAAATGGTATCGATGTATTCCGTATTTTTGATGCTATGAATGATATGCGTAATATCGAACATGCGGTTAAAGCGGTATTAAATACTGATGCCCATGCGCAAGGTACGATCTCTTATACTGTTAGCCCTGTACACACGACGGCTAAGTGGGTAGAGCAAGGTAAAGTGATCGAAGATATGGGTGCGCACTCTATTTGCATTAAAGATATGGCGGGTCTATTAACACCTTATGATGCGTTTGAGCTCGTCTCGCAACTAAAAGCATCTGTTGATATTCCTGTGCACTTGCATTGTCATGCCACGACCGGCTTAAGTGTGGGGACTTTAATTAAAGCGATTGAGGCAGGCGTAGATAATGTCGATACCGCAATTTCATCTTTAAGTATGACTTACGGGCATAGTCCAACCGAATCAATTGTAGCAAGTATGGCAGGTCAGCCGCGTGATACAGGCTTGGATTTAGAAAAATTAGAAGAAGTTGCCGCTTATTTCCGAGAAGTACGTCTTAAGTATGCGGAACATGAAGGTAGCCTAAAAGGGGTTGATGGGCGTATTTTATTGGCTCAAGTCCCCGGTGGCATGTTAACCAATATGGAAAGTCAGCTAAAAGAGCAGGGAGCAGCCGATAAATTTGATGAGGTATTGAAAGAAATTCCTCGCGTACGTGAAGATTTAGGGTTTTTGCCATTAGTGACGCCGACTTCACAAATTGTGGGTACTCAGTCGGTATTAAATGTAATGACGGGTGAGCGCTATAAATCAATCAGCAAAGAAACAGCAGGTGTTTTAAAAGGTGAATACGGTCTTACACCCGCACCGGTTAATGCAGAGCTGCAAGCGCGTGTTTTGGAAGGTGCAGATGTCATTACTTGTCGCCCAGCTGATTTAATTGAACCAGAAATGGCTAATTTGACGGCAGAGCTTGAAGCAAAAGCTAAAGCTGAAGGGGTGACTTTAGCTGATAATATTGAGGAAGACGTGCTAATTAGTGCTCTATTTGCGCAGGTTGGCTGGAAATTTATCGCTAATCGTGGCAACCCAGATGTTTTTGAGCCCGCGCCTAACCCAGAAGCTTTTGCAGCTACAAAAGCAGCTAAGTCTGCCTCTTCGGTAGAGAGTTATACGGTCAATGTTGATGGTAAAAACTTTAATGTTGCCGTAGGGCCTGGTGGAGCTAATTTAGCTATTTCTGATGCTCCTCAAGTTACTAGCGATGCGGTGGCTAGTAGTGGTGCGGGTGTTGATTCGCCTTTAGCAGGGAATATTCTTAAAATTAATGTGAGCGTTGGTTCAGCAGTGGCTGAAGGCGATGTTGTGTTAATTATGGAAGCGATGAAAATGGAAACCGAAGTGCGCGCTCGAGTTGCAGGAACTGTTAGCTCAGTTAATGTGAAAGAAGGAGATGCGGTTGCGGTTGGTGATATTTTGGTTAGCTTGTAGTTTAAGTCAAATTACCTCATTAAATAAGGCTACACATTAGCGATATTAACTGATGTGTGGTTTTTGTTTGTTCAAATAATTAAAGAAAGAGACACTCTATGGAAAATCTCCTGAGTTTATGGCACAGCACTGGGCTTTATAATTTTACCTTACCTCAAGTTATTATGATGCTTGTCGGGTTTTTATTGTTATACCTAGCGATTAAAAAAGGCTTCGAACCTTTATTGTTAGTCCCTATTGGCTTTGGTGCAGTATTAAGTAATATACCTGTCGCTGGGCTGGCGGAAGAGGGAGGGCTTTTATACTATCTTTATTATGGAATTAAAACAGGAATATTCCCGCTTTTGATTTTTATGGGGGTAGGAGCAATGACCGATTTCGGACCCATGCTAGCAAACCCTAAGACGTTATTATTAGGTGCAGCTGCGCAATTTGGTATTTTTGCAACACTCTTAGGTGCTTTGGCGCTTAATATGATTCCTGGCTTGGAATACTCTCTCTCCGATGCTGCGGCTATTGCCATTATTGGAGGTGCGGATGGGCCCACGGCTATTTATGTCGCGTCTAAGTTGGCGCCTGATTTGTTGGGTGCGATTGCTGTTGCGGCTTACTCTTATATGGCTTTAGTGCCATTAATCCAGCCACCTATTATGCGCGCATTGACGACACCTGAAGAGCGTAGTATAGAAATGCAGCAACTGCGTTTTGTTGGTAAAACGGAAAAAATTGTTTTTCCTTTAATGCTATTAATTTTAACTGCTTTACTATTGCCTTCAGCTGCACCGCTTGTTGGTATGTTTTGTTTAGGTAATTTAATGAATGTGTGTGGCGTGGTTGAGCGTTTAAGCAAAACGTCACAAAATGAGTTAATTAATATTGTTACTATTTTCTTAGGTCTGTCAGTTGGATCAAAAATGAGTGCTGAAGCTTTTTTAAAGGCAGAAACTTTAGGTATCTTGGCTTTAGGTGCCATTGCATTCTGTATTGGTACGGCTTGTGGTGTACTGATGGCAAAATTAATGAATAAAATGAGTGATACGCCGATTAATCCATTAATTGGTGCGGCAGGTGTGTCAGCTGTACCCATGGCGGCGCGTGTTGCTAATAAGGTTGGTTTAGAGTCAAATCCGCATAATTTCTTATTAATGCATGCGATGGGACCAAATGTGGCGGGAGTTATTGGTTCCGCTGTTGCGGCGGGGGTGTTGTTAAGTCTGGTGCACTAGGTTTTTATAG
>Ga0256840_1001589_pt1 | contig 21047 bp, 21 predicted proteins | sample 355202metaG_FD_185969 | JGI IMG/M metagenome (GOLD analysis project Ga0256840, IMG submission 185969) | Hydrothermal vent microbial communities from Mid Atlantic Ridge, Atlantic Ocean - 355-202 | ecosystem: Environmental > Aquatic > Marine > Hydrothermal vents | place: Atlantic Ocean: Mid...
GGATAGACTATGAAGTAGACTTACTGTGTCAACATGGTTGTACATCTGTGAGTTTAGGAGCAAGGATTTTACGAACAGAAACTGTGGTGAGTGTGTTACTGGGGCATTGGCTATGAGCAGTTACTTTATGATTTTTATCTAGCCTGTCCCTTTTTATTTGGAACAAGTAAATCTTTTTTTGCATAAATAAGATTTTGGTATAATGATACAAAAGGATAATAATGCAAGTATTAACTTTAGAAATAGCAGACGATTTTATAGATAAGTTCAAGCATGTTCTAAATGCTTTTCCTCCTGAGAAAGTGTTGCTAAAAAAAGATAAAATACAAGATGAAGTCTAACAAAGACTTGATGATACAGATAATGGATAAAGAACTAGGAAAGGTAGAAATGAAAGCTATTATTTACACCACTTATGGAGAACCTAAAGTTCTTGAACTAAAAAACGTAAAAACGCCTCAACCTAAAGATAATGAGGTACTCATCAAAATATCTTCAGTGGTTGTTGCAACAGAAGATCCACTTCAAAGAAAAGGTAAACCATATTTTGCTAGACTATTTTTAGGATTAAATAAACCCAAAAAATCTATACTAGGAACAGAATTTTCTGGGGAAGTTATCTCTACAGGGAATAATGTCACTCTGTTTAAAAAAGGTGATAATATTTTTGGTTCTGCTGGTTCACACTTTGGATGCTATGCAGAATATGTTTGTCTTCCACAAGATAGCCTGATAGATTTTAAGCCAAAAAATATCACTCATGAAGAAGCTGCACCTATTTGTTCAGCATTGACTGCATATAATTTTCTTAAAACTCAAGCAAAAATACAAGAAGGTCAAAAAATTCTCATTAATGGGGCATCAGGTAGTGTAGGTTCGATAGCTGTTCAGCTTGCCAAGTTATACGGTGCAGAAGTAACTGCTGTCTGTAGCACGAAAAATTTAGCATTAGTAAAATCTTTAGGGGCAGATATAGTTATTGATTATACTATAAATGATTTTACTAAAAATAATAGGCAGTATGATATTATATTTGACGTTTCTGGAAAACGTTCATTTAAAGAATGTAAAAACTCACTCACTAGCAATGGCATTTATCTCAATACTGTGATTTCATTTTCTGTTCTTTTTCAAACCATGTATACAAAAATACTCAGTCAAAGAAAAGTTATATTTTCAGCTACTGGTCTTCAAAATATCAGAAAAAGAAAAGCAAATATGAAAGAAATTATTGCATTCCTTGAAGAAGGTAAAATTAAAACAATCATAGATAAACGGTACAGGTTAGAAGATATTATTGATGCACATAAATATGTTGAATCTGGAGTTAAAATAGGAAATATTGTGATAAATATTGCTTAAATGAGATAAATAAAGGGGACAGGCTACTTTAAAATACTAATTATATGTCAATACGCCATACTTTCATAACTTTTCTACATACTTAGGTAAAATACGGTTAAAACGATAGGGTGTCCATGCAACAGTTAATATTAAAACAGCTACTTTTACTACTCTTGCCTTTGCTTGTTTTTGCTAAACCTTTTAAAGTAGCTACCTACAACGTAGAAAACCTTTTTGATGCCACCTATGTTGGCACAGAGTATGACGACTACCAAGCCAAGCACAACTGGACAAAACGCATGGTGGACATAAAGCTTAACCATGTAGCAGAGGTCATCTGTGACTTAGACGCAGATATACTAGGACTCCAAGAGATAGAAAATGCAAACATTTTAAAACAGTTACAAGCTAGGCTCTCTCGTGTTGGTTGTGGGTACAAATATAGTGCCATAACATCTAAAAAAAATGCTCCCATACAAGTAGCACTGCTGTCTCGCTTTCGCATAAAAAGTACAAAAGAGCTACATGTAAGCTACTCACCACGGGTACGAAACATACTTGAAGTGGAGCTAAATGTAGAGGGTGAAGCCTTATGGGTCTTTGTGAACCATTGGAAGTCAAGATCCTACAGAGGGGTTGAGAGTAAACGTATGAAGTATGCGAGGGTGCTGAAGGCACGATTGGATCGTTTTAGTACTGCTAAGCCATACATAGTACTAGGTGACTTCAACACAGACTATGATGCTCACCTCAGTTTAGAAAAGAAGATAGACGATACGGCTGGAAAAACAGGACTGCATCATCTGCTTGGGCTTTTAAATGATGGGGTACTGGTAGATGAAAACAGGATGCTAAAATCTAAAAAAGGACAGCACTATACTTTGTGGAATGAGTTGGCTTACTCGCAACGCTGGAACACAAAGTTTTATGCGAAAAAAGGCACACCTGACCATATAGTGTTGTCACCTGCTATGTTTGATGCCAAGGGCATAGACTACGTGAACAACTCTTTTAAAGTCTTTAGACAAGACTACCTTTTTACTAAACGAGGGTACATCAACAGATGGCAGTACAAAAAAGGCAAACATAAAGCGAAGGGCTACTCTGACCACTTGCCTATTTATGCCTATTTTGATACTAAACCGTACAAGATAGGTTCAGATGGGAAAGCACACAAAGCAAAACGACAAACACAAAAGATAGCATATTTGTATACTCAAGAGGCACTGGAGCATGAAGTACTTTTAGAAGATGCCGTAGTCATCTGGAAACAAAGGGGCAATGCCCTCATCAAACAAAGTTTGGAGGGCAGAGGGGTGTTGCTTTTTGGCTGTGCCTCTACTTTAAAGGTAGGGCAAAAAGTGGACTTGCTTGTAAAGGCTATAAAAGACTATAATGGTTTAAAAGAAGTGACACATGCCTATGTGCTTAAAGAAAAAGGGCAAGTCGATGTGAGTAAGTATTTTTTGAGTGAAGCAGACTTAGACAAGAACATAACTCATAGACAAAACGAAGTTATAAAAGCACTTACAGGTGTTGTTAAAAATAGATATTTTTACACACAAGGCAGAAAAATCCCCATTTATTTTAAAAAGAAAAAATCAACCCCAAAAAATGGCTCAAAAATAAAGATACACAATGCACTTCTTGGGTATTATAAACAATTACAGCTAGTAGTTTATAGCAGTAAAGATTTTAGTATATTGGAGAGATAGATGGCGTATTATACTTGGATTTTAGCGTTTCATGTGATGAGTTTTGTGTCTTGGATGGCATTTTTGTTCTATATGCCAAGGCTCTTTATCTACCATAGAGAAAATGCACATGTTGAGGCTTTTACAAATGTGGTAAAAGTACAAGAGTACAAACTCCATAGAATTATAGGTGTCCCTGCGATGTGGGCGACACTTCTTTCGGGCATAGTCATGCTCTATCTGAATACTGGAATTTTTGAAAGTGGGGCATGGATGTATGCAAAGTTACTCGCACTTTCTTTTTTGCTTGCATATCATATTTCTTTGGGAAAGATACGCATCATTATGATAGACAATCAAGAATATAAAAGTTCTAAATGGTTTAGGGTTTATAACGAAATACCGACTTTATTGATGATGTTTATCGTCATTATGGTTGTGGTGAAACCCTTTTAATCAATTTGTGTTATAATAATTTACTAAAATTTAAGGAGTGACGTATGACGTTACCAGAGATTGTTTTACCTAAAATTACACTTCCCTTTGACATAGCAGTGTTACTACACCCTTCAGTTGTTCATTTTCTTATTGCTATTCCTGTTGTGGTTTTATTGTTAGAGATAATGAACTTAATGATGAGAAAGAAAGCTGTTGGCGGTGTTTCTTTTTTCTTACTCCTTCTTGTAGCACTTGCTGCAGTGGGAGCATACTTTACAGGCTTGACAGATGGAAAAGAAGCTTATCCAGCTTTAGCTGAAGCAGCCAAATTGGAGCTAGCAGAGCATAAGTTGCTTGGTACGTATTTGATGTTGGCATCATTTGTCTTAGTATTTTTAAAACTCCTTGCTATGACAGGCAATAAGATTTTAAAAGCACTATATATCTTCGCACTCATAGGCTTTGTAGTTGTCATGTTTAACCAAGGTAAAGAAGGTGGAGAACTCGTGTATGAACATGGACTTAATGTACAAGCGGTTAAAACACTTGACGATAAAATATTTGATTTAGAAGAAGCACTAGAAGAAGCCAATGAAGATACTAAAGTGGAAGCTAAAGTAGAAACATCAACAGTCATGGAAGTACCCGCAGTAGTCACTCCTCAAACAGTAGAACCTACAGTGCAAGCACCTGTGGTACAGACACCACAAGAACCTGCAGCACAAAAAACTACACCCATGGAAACAACAGGAGTAGAAGAAACAGTTGTAACGCCTACTCCAGCATCAGTGCAAACGGTGCAAACTGTGGAAAAAGCTGTAGCTACACCAACAGTAGAAGTGATACCTACACCTCAATAACATTTTACAATTAAGACCCGCCATCTCCTGCGGGTTCATACTCTATATCATATCTATCATCAGGTATCAATGTTTTTAGGTTAGAAAGGTATTTTGCCATTTCTATGGTTTGATTTTCATCCAACGCTTTTGCAAACGATATCATGATAGCTCCATTGGCTGAACGTGCCTTACCTTGTTGTAAATCTTTGAGGCGACGCAACAAAATATGTTCTTTTACTCCTTGCAAGCGAGGACTAGCACCCATGCCTTCCCCGTACATACCGTGACAGGAGTTACAAGCATTTTTCAAGTACAGTTGTTCCATATCTGAGTTAGAAGCGTAGAGGAGTGTTGTCATAAAAAGTACTGTGATTAATTTCATTTTTCATTTCTTTCTTGGTAGAGTATTCTTGCTAAGTATAGCCCTTGTGGGGGAGCGAGTGAAGTGGTGTGTCTTTTTTTTAAGTCTATTTGTTCTTGCAGTGCCATGATGGGTAGTTTACCTTGGGCAACTAAGATAGCGGTGTCTATCATCATACGTACTTGAGCACGTAAAAAACCATTGGCAGTAAAATAGATGAAATGATAATCACCTCTTTTTTTATAGCTAGATGAGTAGATGTTTCGTACACTTGTATGCGTATCTGAACCCGTCTTTCTAAAATATGCGAAGTCATGTTCTCCTAGAAAACACTGCAAGGCTTGTGAAAGTACTTTAGCCTCAAAGTCAGCATAGTAAGAGATGTACTTTTGTTCAAAGACAGAAGGTGTAGATGTTTTAAAGACATAACGGTAGACTCTTTTTTTGGCGGAAAATCGTGCATGAAAATCATCTGCTACTTGAGTGATGTGTTTGACAGAAATATCATCAAGCTTTCTGTTTAGGTTTAGTTTTAACTTTTCTAGGTCATGCCAGTAGTGAGGTACATCGAAATGTATCACTTGATTTGCTGCATGTACTCCTGCATCTGTCCTGCCACTACCAACTATGGATGCAGGTATCTGTAAGTCTTGTAAGGCAGTTTCTAGTGCATGCGTGACGGTTTGTTTGGTAGACATTTGTTTTTGGAAGCCAAGATAGGCACTACCGTCATAAGATATGGTTGCTTTTACTCGCATAGCAAAGCTTTAGAAGTATCGTGCAACACGTTTGTTGAAAAGCCAAAGACCAAGCAATCCTGCGATGATAATACTGAAAAACAAGAGGTAAGGTGTCCCCCATTTTTCCAAAGAAGAAGCAACCATATAGAGCGTAAAGGTTGTGGTAAATATAACCAAAAATGAACGGTTGGCTTGATATCTAGGGTTTATCATACTAAAGGCCGCCACGAGGTAGACTGAAAGTAGAGGGATGAGTGAGACAAAAACAAAAAACAGTACCCTGTGCATCATCTTTTCCTCAGTTGCAGCTCTACCCCAATGGGCAACGATATCTTCAAATTTATAGGCTGTTTTCTTTACGCTGTCATAGACTTCTAAGGTCTTGTACTGTGCTTGTTGTAGTTTTTGTTTGGAATATGTATAGCCATAGCCATCGTTGAGCAAGAGTGATGTGGTGTTAGGGCTGTTGTTTAGTTTTCCTGTTTGTGCTGAGAAAAACTGCTCATTTTCCATGTCTTCTCGGTTGTAGATGACCATATTGTCATACAAGTCACCATCTTTGTTTTTGACATAGATGTAGTACTCACCAAATTTCTGTCCTAGTTCTCCCGGGATGATGTTGAGTTTTGCTTCTGCTTTTTTCTCTTCTTTAAAAGACTTGTAGAGTTGTTTTGCCAGTGGCATGGCTAAAAAGGAAATGCTCGCTAGTAAAATAGAAAAAAGAACACCCAGTACTACTAGTCTACGTAGTATTTTTTGTGCATTAAGTCCTAGGGCATAGAGTGCAATGAGTTCGTTGTCTTGTGAAAGTCTCACCAAAACATTGGCAAGTGCAGCTATAAAAGAAAGAGGTAGCGTGTAAAATATAATGTCTGGTACCGAGTAGCTATAAAGTTGTAAAAGTTCCAACATAGATAGTTGTATCTTAGAAGTCAGCCCTGCAATTTTCACTAAGTACACCAAAGAGATGATGAGAAAAAAAGGCAGAAAGATAGTCAAAAATGACTTCACAAAATTATGTGAGATATATCTAGGGACTTTAACCATAAATAATGGTATCCAATAGTGCTAATGCTTGCGTGTCGTAAAGGTAAACTATAAATGTGGCTAAAGCTAAAAATGGTACAAATGGCACACCTTTTTCTCTCCAGATAAGTGCAGGTATCATAGCCAGTATGGCTGAGAGAAAAAGTGCCATGAAGAAGTTGGGAAAGCCTAGCAATGCTCCCATCGTTCCTGCTACGATGACATCTGCTCCCCCCATGGCTTCACGTCTCGCGATGAAAGAGGACAAAATACCGATGAGATACAAGCCTCCTGCAGCTATGGCTCCATACATCATGGCATCTAAAAAGTTAGGCTGTATGAGTGCTAGAAGTAGGGCTGCGAAGTTTACATTGTCAGGGACTGCCATATATTTGAAGTCTATCATGACAAGTGCTAGTAGTGCTGCAAAGGAAGCTGCCACAAAAGGTAAATGCCATACAAGCCCAAGTTTGACATAAAGCAGTGTAAAGATGATACCTGTAAGAAGTTCCACAATAGGGTACTGCTTAGAGATACTCACGCCACAAAAACCACACTTTCCTCGTAAAAACAGCCATGAAAATACAGGGATGTTATGATACCACTTAAGAGAAGTCTGACAGCTCTGACACTTAGATGAAGGAAATACTATACTCTCACCATTTGGGATGCGATAAATGACTACATTTAAAAAAGAACCAATGAGCGTGCCAAAGATGAACACTACTATGGCTACTTCAATCATAAAATTTTCTTGCATTATAGACCTCCAAATCGTCTGTTGCGTTGGGTAAAGCTTTTGAGTATGTTGTCCAGTTCTTCTGAGTTAAAGTCTGGCCAAAGTGTTTTTGTAAAATAAAACTCTGCATAAGAGAGTTGCCAGAGCAAAAAGTTACTTAAACGTTCTTCTCCTGAAGTACGAATGAGTACATCTATGTCTGTGTAAGGTGTTTGCAGTGCTTCAGATATCTCTTCTTCAGTTACTTCACTTTTACCTTGTTTGATGAGGTCATTGACTGCCATAGTTATCTCGGCACGTCCACCGTAGTTAAGGGCTAGTATTTGTGTGAGGTTTGTGTTGTCTTTTGTAAGATTTTCAGTTTGCTTAATGCGTTTTTGTAAAGGTTTTGAAAAAGCCGATATATCACCAATGGCTTGAAAACAAATACCATGCTCTTGGTAGGTTTTTAGTTCATTTTTCAAGTATTTGTCAAGCAGTTTCATAAGAAATTCCACTTCTAACTTTGGGCGTTTCCAGTTTTCTGTAGAAAAGGCATAAAAGGTTGCCGTTTCTATGCTCTCATGAGTGACACAGTAGGTCGTGATGTCACGTATGCTCTCTGCTCCTGCCTCATGTCCTTTTGTGCGTTTGAGTCCACGCTCTTTTGCCCAACGTCCATTACCATCCATGATGATAGCCAGATGCCTTAGTGTGTTGCTGCTCACTTTTTGTTTCCTTGGGTTTGGCTCAATACTTTAGATGCTTCGACTATTTTTTCTGAGAGTGTGAGTTTTTCGCTACGGCCAAAAGCAATTTGCTCATCTTTTGTGATGAAAGTAATCTCATTTTCATTGCCCCCAAAACTTGTAGCATCTTTGAGTAGGTTATAACACACGGCATCTACAGATTTTTGAGACAGAAGGTTTACTGCATGGTTTAAACCCTCTTTAGAGTCCATCTCTGCTTTAAAAGCGATGGTTTTTACCTTGTCTCTTTTAAGAGAAGAAAGTATGTCTGGGTTTTGTGTGAGTTCTATGTTCCATGTTTCACCCAAAGAAGATTTTTTGACTTTACCTTTTTGTGTGACTTTAGGTTTGAAGTCCGCGACAGCTGCCACCATGAACAAGTACGGCTCTTTTTTCTCCAAAACGGCAGAGTCTAATGCTCTTTGTGTGAGTGTTAAAAGTGCCTCTGCATCTTCAAACGGCTCAGAACTGATACTCAGTGGTAAACCCTCTGTCCCCATAGAAGTAAGGTAGTGTACTCTTGCCCCTTTGAGGTAAAGAGCCAGACAAAGTGACTTTGCCATTTTCCCTGAGGAGAAGTTACTTATGTAACGTACTTCATCTATCTTCTCTCTGCTTCCTCCACCAGTGACTAGCACAGGCCGTTTGTCCCAAAAGGCATCTTTTAGTAAGACTCTTGCCGTCTCAAAAAATATCTCAGAAGGCTCAGCCAATGCTCCAGAGCCTACATCGCCACAAGCAAGAAGTTTTTCTTGGGGGGTGACTATGCTGTAGTGCTGTGTGGCTAAGACTTTTAAACTCTCTTTTGTAAAACTGTTTTCTAGCATGTTCGTGTTTGCCGCAGGGGCAAGGACTATCGCCTTGTTGAAAGCAAGTATGGTTTGGGTTAAGATGTTGTCTGCTATGCCTTGGCTTAGTTTGTTAAGTGTGTTAGCTGTCGCAGGGGCTACGATGCAAACATCACATTTTTTGCCTATGTCTATGTGGTTAAGTTCACTACTCCAAGACTCGCTAGACTCAGTAAGTACGGCATTACGCGTGAGTGCCTCAAAGGTCAGTGAAGAGACAAAACGTTCAGCTGATGAGGTCATGACCACATGTACTTGGGCTCCAGCTTTTACAAAAAGACGTGCCATATCACAAGCTTTGTACACAGAGATACTCCCTGTGACTGCTAGGAGTACGGACTTTCCCGTTAAATCTATTTGCATTGTTTATGCCTTTCCAAAAAACTTGTAAAAGAAGTTTTTAATGCTTTTTTGAGGGGTACGTGAAAGTACAAGCTCCCCAGAGTGTGCATCTTTAGTCACAGTAGTACCTGCGGCTATCATCACGTCATCTGCTATGGTTAGAGGAGCTACGAGCTGTGAGTCGGAACCTATAAATACATTTTTACCTATGATGGTTTTAAACTTGTTTTTCCCGTCATAGTTACAAGTGATGACACCTGCACCTATGTTAGAACCCTCATCGATACTTGCATCACCTATGTAGGCTAAATGTCCAGCTTTTACACCTGTAAGTGTAGACTTTTTGACTTCTACAAAGTTACCTATGTGTGTGTCTTTAAGTACGGACTTTGGTCTCACTCTTCCCATAGGCCCCACGTCTGAGTTGTCTATGTGTGAGTCTTCTATGACCGAGTGTGTTTTGATGTGTGAGTTTATGATGTGGGATGCACCTTGTATACTCACACCATTTTCCAACAGACATTCACCCTCAAAAGTAGCACGAGAGTCGATGTAGATAGTCTCAGGTAAACGCATGGTAACACCTGCGTTCATCCATGCTGTTTTGATGCGACGTTGGAGTATCTCTTCAGCGTGGGCTAGGTCAAGTTTTGAGTTGACTCCTTTAAACTCTTCCTCTTCTACATAGACAGGGTGTACTATTTTATGCTCCTCTACAGCCATTTTTATGATGTCAGTAAGGTAGTACTCTTTTTGAACATTGTAGTTGTTTAGTGCAGGAATGTAGCGTTCTAGTATCTCTTTTTTAACACAGTAAACTCCTGCGTTTACTGTTTGTATCTCTTTTTGTGCGGGGATGCAGTCTTTCTCTTCTACTATCTCTTGGACATTGCCATTAAAAATGACGACACGTCCATAGCCAGAAGGGTTGTCTAGTGTGATGACGGACATGTTTATGTCTGCATCACCTTCAGTCAGTGCTGTGAGTGCATCCATAGTAACAAGTGGCATGTCGCCATTGAGTATGAGTGCTTTTTCATGGGCAACACTGACACCTTTCATAGCACCTCCCGTACCTGGGTACTTCTCTACATCTTGCATGTGAAAGTGTATGCCTGTGTAGTGGGCTTCTATCTCTGCTTGTATACGTTCTGCCTGATGGTAGAGTACTACAGTAATGTCGTCCGAGAGTGTTTTGGCTGCATCTATAGCATGAAAGAGCATAGACTTACCAGAAATTTCGTGTAATACTTTTGGTGTAGTGGACTTCATGCGAGTACCTTTACCCGCAGCTAAAATGACGACAGAGAGTGACATAGTTCAAACCTTTGTACTTGTAAATATATTACTGTGATTATATCTAATTGAATTTAAAGGTGCAGGATGGGTCTTGTTTCTCTTCTTCTGAGATGGACTGTAACACAGGAAACCCTTGTTCCTCCACTCCAGTGGTGGAACTTACACATCGACTACTTGTTCCATCCTCTCCTGAGGTGGAACAGAGTCTAGTTCGCACTTGTGTGTTAGAATTTTATTTCAGTTATGGCTAGACTATGCGTTATACCAGAGGACTGGTGGAAGGAGCAGAAGTTTCAAATACCTTATGATACAATGATTCAAATATATTAGGTTGATTCTGGGTATTTTAAGCTAAACCCAGAGAGTAAGTCTTTAAAAGGAAAAAATTTATGAAATATATTGTAACGTTAGGAATATTGGTAGTTTTTGGAAATGCAGCGGCAACAAAAAACTATTATACTTTAAAGATAATACGGAAAAATGCTCCTAGTACATATAGTCAAGTATTTTTATCCAAAAGTGACTGTGAAGCACATAGACAAATACTTTTAAAACAGAACTCTGGATCAGGTTATGGATATAAATGTGTTATAAAATCCAAGATTAGAACTAAAGTGGATGGAATAAGTTTAATGAGGTAAGAAATGTCTTTTCCTTGTGACCACGTGCTGGAAGGGGCAAAGGATTTGAAGAAAGTTGAAGAATTTATCTGCTAAAATCAAACCAATATCATGCAAAACAAAATAAGTAAAAACCTCTCACTTATCATCATCGGACTATTTTTTATAGGTTTTGTCTACCTTACTGCTAAAGTCATAGAGATTTCAAGTAAGACACAAATGGGTGTAAAAAATGGCATTTATACAAACAAGGTAAGCTCTTCTGAACAGATAGCCAAAAAGGCATATGAGCTTACCCAAAACTGTGAAGATGAGCTTTGTAAAGTGCAAACTATCTTAGACTATGTCACACATATACCGTACCAAATCAATCACTTTAGAGCCAACTCACCGCAACGTACCATCCAAAATAACTTCGGTGACTGCGATGATAAAAGTAATTTACTCATCTCCATGCTGCACGCTTTAGGAAAAGAAGCTTATTTTGTGTTAGTCCCTAAACATATTTTTGTCATTACTCACATAGAAGACGACAGACTAGGTAATACTAAAGGACTTTGGTTAGACGGTAAGAAGTATTACATCTTAGAGAGTACCGCTAAAGGCTCAAAGGTAGGGTATTCTTTGCGTTATAGGTTAGATGATATTGAAGGGATTATAGAACCATTTGCTAATGAGAAGATATCTTATGAAGCTATTGTGTACAAATAATTAATACATGTATCTAATCTACATAAAAGATAATATATACTATAATTTTCTTTATGAAAAAGAAAGAACAAATAAAACAAATTTTACGTGATTTTCACCTACGAAGTGATTTTGATGTGAAGTCTCGTAGCTTACAACCGCCATTTGATACAGGCAAAATTATCACACTTATGGGTGTACGACGTTGCGGTAAGACATCTATACTCTATGAGATGATCAACAAACTTAGTACTAAAATAGACAAAACGAAAATACTTTTTTTAAACTTTGAAGACGAAAGGTTGGACTTACATGTAGATGAGTTAGACTTGGTGCTACAAGGTTTTAGTGAGTTGTATCCTGAGCAGGCATTAGAAAAATGTTACTTTTTCTTTGATGAGATACAAAATGTTCAAGGCTGGGAAAAGTTTATACGTCGTGTGTATGACAGCATAAGTAAAAACATTTTTATCACGGGGTCAAACTCAAAGATGCTAAGTACAGAGATAGCAACATCACTTAGAGGTAGAACACTCAGTTATGAAGTCTTTCCCCTCTCTTTTAGCGAATATTTGTCTTTTAAAGAGATAAAGGTAGACCTGTATGCTTCGCAAAGTTTAGCATACATCAAAAGTGAGCAGGAAAAGTTTTTAAAAGTAGGAGGATTCCCAGAAACGTTGTTTTTAGAGAAACAGTATGTGAACCAAACACTACAAGAGTACTTCAACGTGTTACTCTATAAAGATCTTGCAGAACGATATAGCATAACAAATACTGTAGCTTTGAAGTTTTTCTTAAAGCGTATCATTGCTTCTGCTACAAAACAAATATCTATCAACAAAATATACAATGAGTTAAAGTCTTCAGGTATCAAGATAGGTAAAAATAGTCTTTATGATTTTTTAGAGTATGTAGAAAATATATATTTAGCTCTTCCTCTCTCACGGTATGACATCTCTTTAGTAAACAAAGAGTTGGGAGAAAAAAAGATATATAGTATAGACATAGGACTGAACAATGCCACAGAATTTAAGTTTTCTGATGACATAGGTAAGTCCTTAGAAAACGCTGTTTATTTAGAACTAAGACGGGTAGGTCATGAGATGTATTACCATCGTGATAGCAGTAGTGAGTGTGATTTTCTTATCTATGAACAACAAAAAGTGACACAAGCCATACAAGTGACGTATGACATGAGTCAAGAAGAGACAAAACAAAGAGAGATAAAAGGTTTGTTACATGCCTGCAAGAAATTTTCTTTAAGTGAAGGCATCATAGTCACGTATGATGAGGAAGATATGTGGGTAGAAGAAGAAATAAACATAAGACTTGTTCCTTTTTATAAGTGGACAAATCAAGGAAATACTAATGATATGTAAACATTTTGGAAGCTGTGGGTCTTGTGGTCTTTATGCATTAAGTTATGAAGAGCAACTCAAAGAAAAAGAAACAAGAGTAAGTGGCTTGTTGGCTCCCTTTTATAGTGAAAAACTAGAAGTATTTGACTCTCCATCTTCACACTACAGAGCAAGGTCAGAGTTTCGTATTTGGCATGAGGGTGATAGGTGTGACTATGCAATGGGGAATGCTACAAAAGATGGTGCCATCAACATAGAAGAGTGTCCCAAGGTCATAGCACCTATAGAAAAACGTATGTGGGCATTACTGAAAAAAATAAACGCTTCACAAGAGGTACTAAAAAAGAAACTCTTTGCAGTAGAATTTTTGGCTACGACTACAGATGAGTGTCTCATCACCATGCTGTACCATAGAAAGTTAGACGATGTTTGGAGTGAAGAGGCAAAACTTCTAGAAGCAGAGCTAAACTGTAAAGTCATGGGCAGAAGCCGTAAACAAAAGGTGATACTCTCTGATGAGTTTGTCACAGAAAAATTAGAGATTGATGGCAAAACATTTAGCTATGTACAGTACGAATCTGGCTTCACCCAGCCAAACCCTGCGGTAAATATAAAGATGATAGAGTGGGCGATAGCACAAGCCAAAACGGTAGGGCATGGTGACTTTTTGGAGTCTTACTGTGGCTTAGGGAATTTTACTTTACCACTTTCACATTATTTCGATAAAGTACTTGCTACGGAGATAAGCAAAGGGTCTATAAAAGCGGCACTTGAAAACTGTGCCTTAAATGGCATAGAAAACATCACTTTTGCAAGGCTAGCTTCAGAAGAAATGACAGAAGCCTTAAATGGAGGACGGGTATTTAACAGACTCCAACACATAGACCTTGATGCGTACCATTTTTCTACTGTGTTAGTAGACCCTCCACGTGCAGGACTTGACGAAGGGACGATAGAACTCATATCTAATATAGAACATATTATCTACATCTCATGTAACCCCCAAACGCTCGCACGAGACTTGGAAACACTCACAAAAACACACAATGTGGTAGAGGCTGCGATGTATGACCAGTTTCCTCACACCACTCATGTGGAGTCTGGGGTATTTTTGATTAAAATTTAAACAGGTTATTTTATATCTTTATGTTATGATGATGCATAATGTCTTTTAATATGGGGGAAGATATGCACTTAAATTACAATGTACTTATAGTAGATGATGTGGTAGAAAACATACAAATCGCTATGAATATGTTACGTGAAGAAAACTATAACCTTACTTTTGCACTTTCAGGTGAAGAAGCACTCGCACTTATAAAAGACAATCACTTTGATATCATCTTACTAGACATCATGATGCCGCATATGGATGGCTATGCTGTTTGTGAAACAGTTAAAAAGATAGAAGCGTATAAAGATGTGCCTATTGTTTTTCTTACAGCGAAAACAGACATAGATGCTATTACAAAAGGGTTTAACTTGGGGGCTGTGGATTATCTTATAAAACCTTTTCATGCTGAGGAACTGTTGTCACGGGTACGCACACATTTAGAGCTTTATAGAGCAAAATGTATGTTAGAAGAGCATAACCTTTCGTTAAAAGCTAAAGTAAAGTATGAAAGAAAACGTGTACTTGATGAGGTAGAAGAAGGGCAAAAGGAAATCATCTATATGCTAACAGAACTGATAGAAAGTTGTTCTCAGGAGACAGGTGAACACGTAAAACGTGTGGCACAGATGTCAAAACTTTTGGCAAAGTACCATCCTGCACTCTCAGATGATGATGTACAAAACATTTTCTATGCCTCACCTATGCACGACATAGGTAAAGTGACCATACCCGATGCTATTTTGAAAAAAAGAGACACCTTAACCCCAGAAGAATTTGAAGTGATGAAAACACATACTACTGCTGCACATAAATTTTTAAAAGGTTCACGAAGAAAGATTATACAAGCTGCCGATGTAATCGCTATGAATCATCATGAAAAATGGGATGGCACAGGTTATCCAAAAGGCTTAAAGGGTGAAGCGATACATATCTATGGGCGTATTGTATCTATCATCGATGTTTTTGATGCCTTGACACATGAACGTTACTATAAAGAAGCATGGACGGTTGAAGACTCACTTGCATACATGAAAGAGCATACTGGCACACACTTTGATCCTAGCCTAATAGACATTTTTTTAGAACACCAAGATGAATTTATTGAAATTGCACTCTCTTCTGATTAGACTTTGTCTCTTTTTTGTTCTTGCTTACCAGACAGTTGGAGCAGTGAACTTTACAGAAGATGAAAAAAAGTGGATAGCCTCACATCCTATTATTCAGAAAAGCTTGCAAGAGATTTCTCCTAAGGAGCAAGAGGAGATACAAGATAAATGGATCTCTTTTAAATTTGAAAAAACAGTTGATTATACTTTGCTATATATTATTTTAGGTGTCTTTTTCATTTTTATCTTAGCTTCGTTACTGTGGTATAAAAAGCTCCGTTCAGAGGTAGTAAAAAGACAAGAGAGTGAAGAGCAAATGAGTATGTTGATAGATAACATACCTTTAAATGTCATAGTGAGTAACTTTGAAGGTAGTGTACTGCGTGCAAACGTCTTTGCCTTAGAAACATTTAATATCAAGCATGAAGATATCTTTGCACATAATGTGATGGAGTTTTATGTAGACAGTACACAAAGAGATGAAGTTTTAAAACTGATACAACGTGAAGGAAAGGTCACAGATAAAATAGTCAAATTTAAACGTTTAGATGAAACAACCATGGACGTGATGCTGTCGATTATACCTATGATGTATGATGGACAAAAAGCACTGCTTAGTATTATGGTTGATTTAACGCAACGTATAGAGATGGAAGAGCGTTTACGTGCAGCAAAAAAAACTGCAGACAATGCAAATAAATCAAAGTCAGAATTTTTAGCCAATATGTCTCACGAGATACGTACACCTATGAATGCCATCATGGGATTTACGGAACTTCTCAATGAACATGTCAAAGAACCTCGCCTAAAGTCCTATACAAAAGTTATACAAAACGCAGGTAAATCACTTTTAACACTTATAAACGACATATTGGATTTGTCAAAAATAGAAGCAGGGAAACTAGAGATACGAAAAACTGCAGTAGACGTACATAGCATAGTCAATGATGTAGCCTCTATCTTTAGTATGACAGTGGCTAAAAAAGGTTTGTCTATAGTGACAGATATAGATGAAGACATCCCTAAAAGTTTAGGCATAGATGGCATACGTCTAAGACAGGTACTTGTAAATCTTGTAGGTAATGCAGTCAAATTTACCGAAGAAGGGTACATCAAAATATCTGTACATGCTTTTAATGTAGATGAACATCACTCAAAACTTGACTTAGAGATATCTGTCAAAGATACAGGCATAGGGATTGCTGAAGGAGAAAGAGAAAATATATTTAACTCTTTTGAACAACAAGAAGGACAAGACAACAGAAAGTTTGGTGGTACGGGACTAGGACTTTCTATCTCTAAACGTTTGGTAGAGATGATGGATGGTAGTATTTTAGTACAAAGTGTAGAAAAAATAGGTGCCACATTTTTCATTTATCTTTATGGAGTTGATATTTCGACTATACAGTTAAGTGCCACAGATGAAGCAGGAGAAGAAAAAACAGATATATGTTTTAAGCCAGCCAAAGTGATGGTCGTAGATGACATCGAAGATAACCGTACGTTGATAGTGACAAATTTTACAGAAACAGCTATAGAAATAGTCACAGCCTCAGATGGGCTAGAAGCCATAGAACAATACAAAAAAGAAAAACCAGACCTCATTTTGATGGACATACGTATGCCAAATATGGATGGCTATGAAGCCACAAAACAGATACGAGCTATTAGCGATGTGCCTATCATCGCATTGACAGCATCTATTATGGTAGATGAGTATGAGCAGACTAAGGGTTATGGTTTTAGTAGATATTTACGAAAACCTATTTTAAAGAAAGATTTGTTTGTTGCGTTGAGTCGTTTTTTAGAGTATGAAGAGGTTGTAACACTAGACGAACATGTAGATAAAAATGTATTGGTACTAGGTGAATCAGCCATGCAAAATATAAGTGAGGTACAAGCTATGCTTCAAACAAATATCTTGCCTCTGTATGAAAAAGCACTTGGAAGTAACAGTATCGTTGACATGCAAACATTTAGTGGAAAAGTAGCCAAATTAGCTGAAAAATATAAGATAATGCCATTAAAAGAGTATGTACATACGCTTAATACTGCGATAGATAGTTTTGACATTGTACAAATACAAGCATTGCTTAAAGCATTTGAACACTTAAGTAAGGAGTTGAACTCCTTTTAAAAGAGTTCTCTATGTTCTACCATAGCACAGTAGTTTTGCACCACGTTAATACCTGCATCTTTTACTTTTTGTGCGGCATCGTTGTTTATGAGTTCTAGTTGAGTCCAGTAGGTTTTTACATCACCACGTGCGATGACTGCGTCAGCTATGGCATCCAGTGCTTTTGGTTTTCTAAAGACCACTACCATGTCCACAGGTACGTCTATCTCTGCGAGACTTCTGTACACTTTTTGTCCTAAAATTTCGTCACCTTTTGGGTAGATAGGTATCATCTTGTAGCCAACATCTCTTAGGTACTCAGCTACATGGTGTGATGCTTTGCTTGAGTCTGGAGAGGCACCAACGACTGCGATGGTTTTTGCTTCTTCAAAATACTTTTTCATCTCTTGGCTATTTGAGTTTACACGTGGTAGTTCACATTCCATTCTTTACATCCTTTGGGTATAATTCTTACAATATAATATCTAGGAAAACGTAATGTTAGACTTAAACAAAATAAACCAAGCATACCAAAGAGTCTCAGGTGTGGTGCATCGTACGCCCTTTACCTATGCTCCAATTTTAAGTAAACTCTCTGGCTATGAAGTCTACTTAAAAAAAGAAAACCTTCAACGTACAGGAGCCTTTAAACTCCGTGGGGCCTTTAATAAGATAGCCGTACTCGTAGAAAATGGTCAAAAGGGTGGCGTTGTAGCAGCCTCAGCTGGTAACCATGCTCAGGGTGTAGCGTTTGCGGCAAAACATTTTGACATAGAAGCGACTATCGTCATGCCTGAGTCTACACCACTTACCAAAGTACTAGGCGTCAAGGAGTTTGGTGCGAATGTCATACTTCATGGGTCTAACTATGATGAAGCCTATGCTCATGCAGTAACCTTTGGAAAAGAAAACAACTATACCTTTGTACATCCTTTTACTGACGATGAAGTGATGTCAGGACAAGCTACCGTTGCCTTAGAGATGTTCGAAGAAGTAGAAGACTTAGATGCACTAGTAGTCCCTGTAGGTGGAGGTGGTCTCATCTCTGGTATGGCAGTAGCGAGTAAGGCACTTCGTCCTGCATGTAAAATCATAGGTGTTTCCTCAGCAGGAGCTCCTGCACTTAAGCAGTCTTATGATGCAAAAAACCCCATAGATACTTTGTCTGTAAGAACCATTGCAGATGGTATAGCCGTACGGGACACTTCGCCTATTACCTTGGCATATATATTGGAACATGTAGCGACTTTTGAAACAGTCTGTGAAGATGAAATAGCCTCAGCCATACTTTTTTTACTAGAAAAACAAAAAGTCTTAGTAGAAGGTGCAGGAGCTGTAGGCGTAGCGGCTTTACTTCATAACAAGATAGACTTACCCAAAGGCTCAAAAGTAGGCATAGTACTAAGTGGTGGAAACATAGATGTCACCATGCTCTCTCTCATCATAGAAAAAGGACTCATGAAGTCAGCTCGCAAGATGAAACTCCAAGTTATCCTAGTAGACAGACCAGGAGCCTTACAAGACTTCACAGGCATACTCACAAATATCGGAGCTAACATCGTCCAGATAGGCTACGACAGAACCTCTACAGACTTAGAGTTTGGAGATGCCCATGTGTCTGTCTCTTTAGAGACCAAAGGGGTGGAACATCAAGAGCTTATACGCCAAAAGCTCACAGAAGGTGGCTTTTCTTTTTCTGAGGGACATTGATGATAGCCATAGACCTAGGCTCAAACACAGTCCGTGTTTTAGCATATGACTGCCAGAGTGAAAAACAATTATACGGCTACGAAAAGGTAGTCAAAACTGCTGATGGCTTAGCAGAGTTTGGCACCATAAATGACGCAGCCGTACAAAGGGTGATAGCTGCACTCAAAGTTGCACAGTCGCAGCTAGACTTTTCAGGGCAGAGTATAAGAGCAGTAACAACAGAAGCAGTACGTCGTGCATCTAACTCAGATGAAGTACTCAGAGAGATAAAACAAGAGACTGGTGTAGAGTTTGAAATCATCACAGGTGAGGAAGAAGCAAGACTTACACTCCTTGCGGTACAAAATAGGCTCAAAAAGTTACACTATGCTTCAGACACCTTTGTGTTAGTAGACATTGGTGGTGGTTCTACTGAACTCATCTTCCATTATGGTGAAGAGACTGTGAGTAAAAGTTTTCAAGTGGGCATTGTGACCATTGCTCAAAGTTACGTAAATTTAGAAAACATCGAAAAAGCATTGCCTCGTGAAATGTTAGATATGCAGATGTTTTGTGCTGAAATCTACGCAACCAAAGGTAAACCAAGTTCTTTTGTGGCTACAGCGGGTACGCCTACAACTGTCGCATCTATGAAGCTAGGGTTTAACTATGAAACGTATGATGCAAGTAAAATAAATGGTACATCACTTTTAAAAGACGATTTAGATTTTTACTTAAAAAAACTGCTAGATATGCCTTTTGATGAGCGTGAGATAGCTGTGGGTACAGGACGTTCAGACCTCATAGCAGCAGGTATTCTCATTTATAAACAGCTCTATACCTTGTTAGAATTTAACGAATGTGTGGTGGTAGATGATGGCTTACGTGAAGGTGTGGCTTTAGATATGTGTGAATCTAGTATAGTAGGGTCTTAACATTTTATGAAGTTTGCTTATTTGTAATATTTTGTTATACTAAATTTAATCAGAGGGTTCAATTATTAATAACTGGCATTATGGCTAAAAACAGATTTGATATTCTTACTCAATATGAGTGAGAAGAAAGAGTAGTGGAGGAAAATATGTCAGACACAAAAGAAGAATTTTTAAAATTAATCTCAACAATTATGAATAATAGTTTTAATCTAAAAGAGCTATATCTAAATAGTGAAAATCTAGAAGTTTTATTAGAACAGATAGAAGATTTAAAAAAGTCATTAGATAGCTTTAGACCTCTTGAAGGTGTACATATTGAAAAATTAAATCAATATTTTGATGAAGAATATACCTATGATAGTAATGGTATTGAGGGAAACACTTTAACACTTCAAGAAACTTCACTCATTCTCAATAAAGGGCTTACAATAGGTGGTAAATCTATGAGAGAACATTTTGAGGTTATAAATCATAAAGAAGCTATAGATTACATCAAAGACCTTGTGAAAGGAAAAGAGCCTTTATCTAAAAGAGTACTTTTAGATATTCATCATTTAATCTTAAAAAACATAGATTTAGAGAATGCAGGGAGATATAGAAATGTAGATGTTATGATAAGTGGTTCAACACACAAACCACCTACATTTTTACAAGTGCAAAATTTAATGGAAGAGTATTTTACTTTTTATAAAGAGAACCAAGAAACTTTAAACCCTGTGATATTATCAGCAGAAATACACGAAAGATTAGTAACCATCCATCCCTTTATTGATGGAAACGGTAGAACTTCAAGACTTATGATGAACCTAGTATTATTACAAAATGGTTTCCCAATTACTAATATTTCCAGTCAAAATAATTTAAGAGATGAATACTATAAAAGTTTAGAGGCTGTACAAACTGGTGGCGATAAAGAATTATTTCACAAATTTATAGCTAAAAATGTAAAAGAGTCACTTATTAAATATTTAGAAATTATTTCAGTTAATGCTGAAGAAAATACAAAAGGCGAGTATTT
>Ga0256840_1001590_pt1 | contig 21044 bp, 21 predicted proteins | sample 355202metaG_FD_185969 | JGI IMG/M metagenome (GOLD analysis project Ga0256840, IMG submission 185969) | Hydrothermal vent microbial communities from Mid Atlantic Ridge, Atlantic Ocean - 355-202 | ecosystem: Environmental > Aquatic > Marine > Hydrothermal vents | place: Atlantic Ocean: Mid...
GCTAGATGCTGAAACAGGAAAAACAATGTTAGTTAATACAGCTTCAAAAAGTGTTAGAAATAGTTACCAAGCTTATTATTTAAAAATGGTAGCTTATTATGAGAAATCATTTAGCCGTAGTGGAGCAGGAACTATTAGTTCACGAATAGATGAAAGTTATGTGAAAAAATTACTAGGCTATTTTAAACACAAAGGAGCGAGATAGCTTTATGATTTTAATGAAGAGAAAAATTAAAAAATGAATAAAAATTTAGTTTATATATTATTTTTAATTGGTTTTGTTGGGCTGGCTCAAAAAAATCCTGTTTCAATAGCAACAGATACTACCGCTATTAAAATTGGAGAACAAATTCAATTAAAAATAACTGTAAATGAAACAAACAATGTAATTTTTCCAAAACTACAGTTAGATAGTTTAAGAAAAATTGAAGTTATAGAATCCTTACCGGTTGATACGTTAAAAAACAGATTAGAGAAAAAATATCTACTTACAAGTTTTGATAGTGGACAATATGTTTTGCCAAAGCAACAGATTATTATTAGTAACAAAAAGTTTTTTACAGACTCACTTTTAATAAATGTTGCCACAGTAAAAGTTGACACATTAAAACAAAAGATGTTTCCTATAAAATCAATTAAAAAGGAACCAAAAACCTTAGATGATTATAAACATCTACTGTGGTGGCTGATACCTATTTTAATTCTTTTAGCAGTAGTATTATATTATATTTTTAGAAAAAAAGAGAAAAAAGAAACACAAAAAATATTTGTTACACCAATAAATGAAGCTTTACAGCGCTTAAAAGAATTAGATGAAAAACAATTATTACAACAAAATAAAATTAAAATCTATTATTCAGAGCTAACAGATATTGTAAGAACATATCTTGAAAAAGACATGAATATACCAGCTTTAGAATCAACAACAAATGAATTGATAGAAACAATTAATGATTTTAATGAATCGAGCAACTTAGGAATTTCAAAAGAGACAATTAAACAATTGAAAGAAGTTTTACAAAGTGCCGATTTGGTTAAGTTTGCTAAATCAAAACCAATAATTGACGAAATAAAAAGAGATAGAACCATTGCTGAAAATATTCTTAAAAATACACAAAATGCAGTACAAATTAAGCAGGATGAGAGTACAGATGAAGATGTTCAAGAAATGATTGTTTCTCAGAAATTACCATCAAAAACCACCAATATATTTAAAAAGTATATCATTGTTTTTGTAGCAATTTTTGTGTTGATTATTGGAGCCGTTGGCTATTTTGGTTATAAATATTTCAAAGGTGAATCTGTTGAAAAAACAGCTTCTGAAATGTTAGATAAAAAATGGTACACATCTTCTTATGGTTCTCCTGAAGTTACTTTAGAAACACCTAAAATATTGCAACAGCAAACCATAGAAATTCCAGAAAATTTAAAATCAATAATTCAAAGTCAAACTACCTACAACTATGGAAGTTTAACGGGTAATATTTATATAGAAGTAACATCAATTAATTTTGTTAACGAATTAAACAATTTTAGTTATGATACCGGAATTCAAGCAATATTAAAACAAATTTCACAAAAAACAGGAGCTAAATTTACAGGATTGAACGAAGAAATTAGAGTTAATAATGGGGTGGAAGGAAGAATAATTACGGCTAATTATGAGCTAGAAAATAACATAGCGCAACAGCAAAATAAACATAAATTTACGTTGTTATTTTTTGCAAACTCTAAAAACATTCGTCAGATACTTGTAACCCAGTTGATTGGTGATGAAAAAGCAAATGAAGTTAGTAATAGAATTATAAATTCAGTTTCTTTAAAACCATAAGTATGTTTCAAAATTTCGAATTTTTAAATCCACAGTTTTTATGGTTATTATTAGGAATACCGGTGTTAGCGGTTTGGTATTTTTTTACTCAAAATAAAGATAGCGCAACTTTAACCATTCCAACTACAAAGGGATTTGAAATGTCTCCTTCAATTTTATCAAAATTAAAACCATTGCTCTATATTTTAAGGTTATTAGCTTTAACGTTATTAATAGTTGCATTGGCCAGACCAAGAAATGTTTCGGTAAGTAAACGAACAAAAACGAACAAAGGGATTGATATTGTAATGGCAATTGATGTATCTGCAAGTATGTTGGCGAGAGACTTAAAACCTAACAGATTGGAAGCATTAAAAAAAGTAGCAACTGAATTTGTTAATGAAAGACCAAACGACAGAATTGGGATTGTAGTTTATGCAGGTGAAAGTTTTACTAGAACACCAATTACCAGTGATAAGCGTATTATTAGAAAAACCATTTCTGAAATAAAATGGGGTGAGTTAGATGGAGGTACAGCTATTGGCATGGGGTTAGGCTCGGCAGTTAATCGTTTAAAGGAAAGTAAAGCCAAAAGTAAAGTTATTATTTTGTTAACAGACGGCGTAAACAATACAGGTTTTGTAGACCCCAAAACAGCAACAGAACTAGCTATTGGATTAGGAATTAAAGTTTATACAATTGGGTTAGGAACAAATGGAACAGCATCCTTTCCTTATGCACAAGACCCAAAAACAGGAAAGTTACTCTTTAGAAATTCACCAGTTGAAATAGATGAAAATTTACTTCAATATATAGCAAAAGAAACGGGAGGTAAATATTTTAGAGCAACTGATAACACTAAATTAAAAGCAATTTATAACGAGATTAACAAGTTAGAAAAAACGGAGATTGAAGAATTTAAATATTATAATTATCAAGAACAATATAGATTTTTGGTTTTATTGGCAGGATTGCTAATAGTAATTGAAATAGTTTTAAAGCATACAATTTTTAGAAGTTTTATATAAATTTTTCTTAAGGAAATTAAAAAGAGTTATGTATCAAATAGAAGAACCAACATATTTTTTATACTTAGCAATTATTCCAGTAATATTTGTGATGTTTTTAATTGTTTTTTGGTGGAAGAAAAGAACTCAAAAACAATTTACAAATAGTAACTTAATAGAAAAACTAAGTCCGGAAAAATCTACATTTAAGTCTTTTTTAAAAATTATTGTTGTTAGTTTAGGACTTGCATTTTTAGTTATTTCGCTTGCAAACCCTAAAATGGGAACAAAATTAGAAACTATTAAACGGCAAGGAGTTGATATTGTTTTTGCTCTAGACGTTTCTAAAAGTATGTTGGCAGAAGATATTGCTCCAAGCCGTTTAGATAAGGCAAAACAAATTATTTCTAAAATAATTGATAATTTGGGAAGTGACAGAGTAGGAATAATTGTATACGCAGGAAATGCATATCCTTTACTTCCAATTACAACTGACCACGCAGCTGCAAAGATGTTTTTGCAAAATGCTAATCCAGATATGGTTTCAAGTCAAGGGACAGCAATTAATGAAGCTATTGAGAGAGCCTTAACTTATTATGATGATAATGAACAAACAAACCGTTTTTTATTTATTGTATCTGATGGAGAAGACCATGCCGAAAATAATTTTTCAGCTATAAATCAAGCTGTACGAGAGGGTATAAAAACGTATACTATTGGTGTTGGAACAGAAGATGGAGGCCCAATTCCATTAAAAAATATTACAGGAGAAATTAGCTATAAGAAAGATAGTAAAGGAGAGGTGGTAATAACTAAAATGAAGGCGCAAACATTACAAGATATTGCCAACAAAGGAAAAGGGAAATACATCAACGGAAATAACACACAAGAAACTATTAATACAGTTAGTGATTTACTTTTAAAAGCTGAAAAAAACGAATTTGAAACCAAACAATTTTCAGATTATAAAGATCAATTTCAATGGTTTATAGGTTTTGGCTTATTATTCTTAATAATAGATGTATTATTGCTTGAAAAGAAAACAAAATGGATTCAGAAATTAAATTTATTTAATCAAAAAGAAGTATTAAAAAAATAGGTGATAAATGAAAAATATTTTAATCATATTATTTCTATGTTTAACAACTGTTATCTTTTCACAGGAAAAAACATCAAAAGATCTTGAACGTGAGGCAAGAGAAGATGTTAGAGAAGGAAATAAATTATACAATCAATTCAAATTTAAAGAAGCTGAAATAGCTTACAAAAAAGGGCTTTCAAAAAACCCTAATTATCCTAAAGCAGCGTATAATTTAGGAAATTCAATTTATCAACAAGACCGGTTTAAAGAAGCTGTTAGTCAGTTTGAATTAGCTGAAAAAACAGTTAAAAATAAAATGGACAAAGCAGAAGCTTTTCATAATATGGGAAATTCCTTTATGAAAGAAAAACAGTACGGAAAAGCTGTAGAAGCGTTTAAAAATGCTTTAAGAAATAATTCAAAAGATGATGAAACACGTTATAATTTGGCGTTAGCTCAAGAGTTATTGAAACAACAACAACAACAAAACAAGAATAATAAAGATAAAAACAAAGACAAAAATAACAAGGATAAAAAAAACAAGGATAAAAAAGATAATAAAGGAGGAGATAAGGATAAGAAAGACGACAAGAATAAAGATAAAGACAAAGGAAAAGATAAAAAAGACAAAAAAGGAGATGAAAAGAAAAACAAAGACAAAAAACAAAATAAAGATAAACAACAACAAAAACCTAGGCCAAATCAGTTATCTCCTGAGCAAATGAGGCAATTGCTTGAGGCAATGAACAATGAAGAAAACAAAACACAAAAAAAACTGAATGCAAAAAAAGCAAAAGGAAGAAAAATAAAACAAGAAAAAGATTGGTAAAATGAAAATGAAAAGGATTTACATACTAGCTATTTTAGTGTTTACAGCACAAATGCTTTTTGCTCAAGTTGAGTTTAAAACTATTGTAAGTAAAAACAAATTAGGTGTAAATGAGCGATTTAGAATTGAATTTATTGTAAATAAACAAGGTGCAGATCATTTTGTGCCACCTTCATTTACAAATTTTAAGGTTGTTGGAGGGCCTAGTTCTTCTGTAAATCAATCTTGGATAAATGGAAAATCAACCTATTCTCAAGCCTATATCTATATTGTTGAACCTAAAAGAGAAGGAGAATTTACTATTCAACCAGCAAAAATTGAGTATAAAGGTAAAATAGTAAAATCTAACAAAGTTAAAATTACTGTAACAAAAGCAATAGAAATACCTAAAGACCCGAACAATCCAAATTATATTGCTCAGCAAAATATTCATTTAGTAGCTGAAGTTTCAAATTTGAGCCCTTATGTTGGTGAAGGAATTTATGTAGTTTATAAGTTATTTGTAAGTGAAAACATAAGTGTGAATGACTGGCGAGTTAGTGATTCACCTCAATATAATGGTTTTTGGAATCAAGATATTGAGGTGAAAAATGGCAATGTAAAAAAAGGGAGTTACAATGGAGAGCCTTACAGATATATTATTTTAAAGAAAGCAGTATTAATTCCACAGAGATCTGGCAAGTTATTAATTGAACCCATTAAAATGGATTTTTCAGTTGGCATACCAACAGGAAGAGGAGATTTTTTTGGAAACATGATTACTAGAAATATTAATTATACAACAAAATCAATTGTAAAAACAGTCAATGTTAAAGCATTGCCAGAAAAAGGGAAACCAATTGATTTTTCAGGAGCAGTAGGAGAGTTTGATTTTAAGGTTGAGGCAACTAAAAATGTATTAAAAGCAAATGAGGCAGCTCAAATTAAAGTTGAAGTATCGGGAAGAGGTAATTTAAAACTTTTTGACATTCCAAAAATTACGACACCATCAGAGTTGGAAGTATATACTCCTGAGCATAAAGAACAGGTTGTAACATCTTTAAATGGATTGAGAGGTAGTATTCAGGATTCTTACACTGTAGTTCCTCAATTTAAAGGGAAATACAAAATACCAGCAGTTACATTTTCGTACTTTAGCCCGAAAAATAAAAAATACCACACCATAAAATCTGAAGCCATTATTGTTAATGTTACAGAAGGGAAAGAATTACTTTCAAACAATAGTAATTTAAAGAATATTAACAAACAACAAGTAGTTGCTAATGACAATAATTTTAGATTTATAGCCTTAAAAACAAAATTTAAACCAAAAAATAAAGAAAAGTTTTTAAACTCAACTAAGTTTTATTTGTTGCTATTACTACCATTTTTAGCAATTCCTATTGGTGTAATAATAGGTAAGAAAAGAGCACAACGTGCAGGCGATGTATTCGGAAATAAAATTAGAAAAGCAGATAGATTGGCTCGTAAATATTTATCTGAAGCCAAAAAACAATTGGGGAATCACGAAGCGTTTTACATTGCTTTAGAGAAGGCTTTACACAATTTTTTGAAGGCAAAACTTTATTTGGAAACATCAGAAATTTCAAAAGAAAGAATTATAGAATTATTACAAAATAAAAAAGTTGATGAGTCATCAATAAATGAATTTATGGATGTTTTGAATAATTGTGATTTTGCCCGCTATACACCAACAACAAATGTGTTAATGAAGCAGGATTTTGAAAAAGCAAAAAAAGTAATAACCAACATAGATAAACAATTGTAAAATGAAAAAAATTATTTTTATTTTTTTGATATTTTTTAGTTTGGTTTTAGAAGCTCAAAATGCAAATAAATTGTTTTCGAAAGCCAATAATTTGTATAAAAATGGTGAATATTCAAAAGCCATTGAATTGTATTCAGATATAGAGAAACAAGGGTTAGAATCAGATGAGTTATTTTTTAACTTGGGGAACGCTTACTACAAATTAAATAAAGTAGCGCCATCTATTTATTATTACGAAAAAGCATTAAAAATAAACCCATCAAATGAAGATGCCTTATTTAATTTGGCTTTTGCAAAACGTATGACTATTGATGTTATTGAAGATTTGCCAAAAACATTTTTACAACGATTTTCAACAAATATTATCCAAAAATTATCATTTGATACTTGGGCTACCATTGCAGTTGTATCTTCTTTTTTAGTTGCTTTATTATTTTTATTATACTATTTTTCTTTTTCCTCTAAAAAGAAATTAGTATACTTTAATACAACAATATTTACGGCTTTTGTATTAATTATAAGTGTATTTTTTGCATATAACAATTATAAAACGGTAAAAAATAATAGGGCAGCCATCATTTTTGTACCTAAAGTTGAAATTAAAAACGCACCATCAACTAATAGTGATGAGGTATTTGTACTCCATGAAGGTACCAAAGTAATTATTTTAGATGAACTTGATAATTGGAAAAAAATTAAAATTGCCGATGGTAAAATTGGTTGGATTTATGCAGATGATTTAAAAGAAATTTAATAAATTTTCTAGTTTATAATTATTTATCAAATAAAGATTCAACTTTTTCTTTTAAATGTTTTCCATGAATATTTACAGCAATAATTTTACCTGTTGCGTCAATTAAAAAGTTTGTTGGCAACGCCGTAATTCCATATTCAGTAGATACAGGTGTGTCAAAACCTTCAACTGTAGAAACCTCTGTCCATACTCGTTTATCTTTTTCAATAGCATTTAGCCAACTTTTACGTTTAGAATCTAAAGAAATACCATAAATTTCAAATCCTTTTGACTTGTATAACTGGTACAAATCATTTAGCAAAACACTTTCAGTTCTACAAGGCGGACACCAACTTGCCCAAAAATCAACCAAGGTATATTTTCCTTTAATAGTATTTAATGAAATTATTTCACCATCTTTATTTGGCATTTCAATAGTACCAATAGCACCTCCAACACTTGTTTTTTGAAGTAAGTTAAGTTTGTTTTTTAGTTTTTTAGTAATTTCTAAATTAGGATGTGATTTTTCAAAATTTGAAAACAATGATTGTAAAAAGGGTAAATTTTCACCATTCCATCGAGATGAAGTGGCGTAAACAGCAATAGATGTTCCCATTTTATCTTTTACAAAAGTTACTAACTCATTTAAATGCTTTTTGTAATTTTCTACCTCAAGCTCTCTTAACTCAGCTATTTTATTTTCGTTTTTACCAGCTTTTTGTAACTCTTTTATTTGATTTCTAACAGATATCACTAAACGGTTTAATGATGCTATTCGAAAAGCTTCATAATCGTTTAATAATTGAGTGTCAATAGATCCTTTTACTCTAATGTTATCAAGAGTATTTCCGCTAATTTCAATATTTTGACCTCTGTCAATAGCAAGTTGAATCGTTTTTTTATCGAAAGTTAAATTATAAATACCGGGTTCTAATAAATAAACAGAATTAAACCGTCCTCGTTTATTAATTTTTAAGGTATCAATAAACAATGTAGTTCTCTTCTGAATGTTTTCAATTTTTGATAATAATGCATAATTAGTATTTAAATTAGGTATTTTTCCTGATATACTAAAAGAGTTAGGGTCTTTTGTTGAACAACTTGTATAAAATAAAGTGAAAACAATGCTGAGAGGAATAAAATAATTTTTAAAAGACATGAGCTGTATTTTCTATAAGATTTTTAATTCCCGAATATAAAACAATTGTTTCATAAATCAATCATTCGTAATTTTTTCTGATCCTTTTTCAACAATTTCTAAAAAATTTGGAAAAAGAGTTGGAGCTAAATTTTTAACAGGCTCATATAAAACTGAATTTTCGGTTTGTTCTTCAGAAATAAAAGGAATAGTATTATTTAGTTTATTGAAAATAAGTAGAATAATACTTAATACAAATCCAATTTTAAGTATGCCAAAAACACCTCCAAATAGCTTGTTTAATAAACCGAGAGAAGCAAAATCAGCTATTTTTGTAAATAATTTACCTAATAAACCAATAGCCAAAACAATAATGGCAAAGGTAGTAGCAAATGAAATAATAGTAATATATCTTTCATCCCAAGAAACATAGTTAACCATAAAATCACCAACAAAGTACGAAAAATGAATAGCTCCATAAACGCCTAAAATTAAAGCAATTAAAGAGGCTACTTCAACAAATAAACCTTTTAAAATACCTCTAATAAAGCCAAAAACCAGAAGAGAAGCAATTATAATATCAAAAGTATTCATTTAATGAGTTTTTGTAAATATACATGAATGGATTTGTATATTTGCATACGAACTAAAAATTTCAAATGTCAAGAGATCAAAAATTAAAAGAAGATTGGGAGAAGTTACTCAATATTTTAACAGTAAAGTTTGGAGAAGGAGAGCAACTAAATATTGATGCTATTATTTATTTAATAGGTGTGCAAGAATTAGGGAAAGGAGTAACTGAATATAAAAAAGATGATAAAGTAAATTTAATGCATATAGCAATTTGCAGATTGTTAGAGCCTTTTGGGTATTATGAATTTGATTTTTTTGATAATGATGGTTGGCCTCATTACAAAGTTATAGAAGAATTACCAGCACTAAAACCTGGAGAGCAAACAGTACTTATAAAAGAGGCAATTGTGATGTATTTTAAGGAAAAGGAATTGATATAAGTACGAAACTGAATTTTTAAGATTAAATTTACCTTTACGGGTTAAATATTTGTTTATTTATAATTATAAGCTCTCCACGAGCTTGGATTAGTTTTAGCAGTTGGTAATTTAGAGTCTGAATTATTAAGTAGACCCGAAGATAACGATGAAAACACAAAAAGAAAAACGAATAGTAGGGGTGTTATAAATTTCTTGTTTTTTATGGATTTAAATTTAAATAACGGCTGAAATCAATACTAAAAATACGTTCCTTATAAGGCTAAGTCTAAAAAAGGTTTAATACCATAAGGTTCGAAGGAGTATTAAAACTAGGTTGTTTATACTTCGACAGAAACAAAAACAGAAAAATTGCATTACAACACTAAAAAATTAACACTAACAAATAGTAAGCATTTACCCTACTTATTTAATGGTTTTACCCTACCACAAAGTGAGATATTTTAAGTATTCTTGAAAATTAAAAATAAACACTTAAATTTAAACTTTTATGAAAAGAAAAGAAAAGAAACAACAACCTTTTAAAAAGGTAATCTTCCTGTTAGGAATATCCCTACTGCTATGGAATTGTAACAAAGAAGAAATAGGATATTTAGAGAATAGCGAAGCTAAAATAAGGCATATCTCTTATAGCGATTTTAAGGCTAAAGATAATTTTTCGCTATTAATTAACAAAGTAGAACATAAATACTTTGATAGGTTAAAAGAAGTAGAAAAAAATGAATTTCTTGGAAAAACTATATATTCTTCCGACAATACTTTTTATATCCAAACCGACTTGATTTATGAAACCATTAAAGACGCTATTACGAATTATACATTTAAAATTGAAAGACCTCAAATAGATAGTCTTAAAATAGAAAACTTGATTGTTTCCTTAAATAATAACACGAATCAAATTAAGTTATATCTTCTTGAAATGAATGAAAGTAATATTCAAAATGATATAAAGTTTTATCCTTTAGATATAAATACAATAGACAGTGATGCCCTTTTTTCAAATAAAACTGCAACAATCTTAGGTGTCTCAGTATATGTTCCTGATTGTACTCAAGTTAGCTATTCAACATGTGGAAACAATGGTAATGCAGACGGGCATGCTGCAACTGGAGGAAAATGTGTAGGTAGTCCAACAATACTAGATTTCTCTGGTTGCGGTACAAGATATGATGATAATACTTCGTCATATAGTGGAGGTGGAATAGGAACTCCTATCCCTACAGATAACTCTTCAACAAGTGGCGGTGGAACAGGAAGTTCTTCTAACACATCTAATAACAATGAACTTATTGAAGGTGCTGTTGGTATTATCAGATATGATGCTACTGCTGCAAGTGCGTTAAAAAACAACCTTCTCTTAACTCCTGACCAAATAGCTTGGATAGGAGATTCTGAAAATAATACCGAAGTTACCCTTATTTATAACTTCTTAGAAGCAAATGAAGATAGTAATGGTGAATATACTATAGAAAGTGAAAATTTTGCAACAGAAGCTACTGAAGCATATAGAACTAATGATTTTTCTCAATTACTTGCATTAAATATTTTTAATCAAGACCTATATGATATTTGGAATAACCTTAGCCAACGAGAAAAAGATTTAATAAAATCATTTCCAATGAAAGCTTGGAATATATTCAAGAATAGAGAAATTGCTGAAAATGCCACAAGAAATAAATTTGGTAAAAATGGGTTGAATGATAAATCTGACGCTTTTAGACATGCTTATTATAATGCAATAAACACAAAAAAAGTAGGGGCTTATATGGCTCAATTATTCTCAGACGCTCATGAAAGTGAAGTCCCTAGTAGATTTCAACTTGAAAAAACAATGGATTTGTTTAACAATAGTATTGGTCACGATTCTGAAATTAATTATCCGATTAGTTCAATAACAGAATTAGTTGAAAAAATTTACAAAGAATTGACAGATGGTAATTTAAGGTATTTGAACCCAATTGATTATAATGATCCAAATTTTAATTATACTCATGGTATAACTCAAAATACAATATTAACCCCTACAAATAACTAAATATGAAAACTATACAATTTATTATTTTAATAATTTTATTATCTATATCTATTAACTCCTGCAAAAATGGTGTAGCCATTATTGTAGATAATAATAGTAATGAATTAATTGATTCGTTAATAATTAGCAATGATTTTTTTAAAGTTAAACACTTATCTTTAAAAAAAAATCAACGTTTTAAAACCTTTGCTGATTTTAACTTAAATAATAATAAAAATGATGGCATATTTAATCTAACTTTTTACTCTAATAAAAAAACACAGAGGTTTAATTTTGGTTATTATTCTAATGGAACGCCTCCAAGCAAAGATTTAATAATTAAAGTACTAAATGACAGCATATATGTTGTTCAAAAAAAATAAACTTAATACAAACCACAACAAAAACAGAAAAATTGCATTACAACACAAAGAAATTAATACTGACTAATATAAGTATTTACCCTACTTATTTTACGGTTTTACCATAATCTTATATGAATAAGGTTTTGTATTCTTGAAAATTAATAATTAAATTTAAACTTTATGAAAAAGAAAAAATTAACAAACTTTTTAAAAATGGGAATATTCTTACTTGGAATATCCCTACTGCTATGGAACTGTGACAAAGAAGAAATAGAATACCCTGACAATAATGAAGCTAGTATAAAACATATTTCTTACACAGATTTTAAGTCTAAAGATAATTTTTCTCTATTAATTAACAAAGTAGAACACAAATACTTTGATAGGTTAAAAGAAGCAGAAAAAAATAAATTTCAAGGAAAAACTATTTATTCTACCGACAGTACTTTTTATATCCAAACCGATTTAATATATTAAACCATTAAAGACGCTATTACGAATTATACATTTAAAATTGAAAGACCTCAAATAGAGAATCTTAAAATAGAAAACCTAATTGTTTCTTTAAATAACAATACAAATGAAATTAAGTTATATCTTCTTGAAATGAATGAAAGTGATATTCAAAATGATATAAAGTTTTATCCATTAGATATAAACACAATAGACAGTGATGCTCTTTTTTCAAATAAAACAGCAACAATTCTAGGTGTCTCAGTATATGTTCCTGATTGTACACTGGTTAGCTATTCAACATGTGGAAACAATGGTAATGCAGACGGTCATGCAGCAACTGGCGGAAAGTGTGTAGGTAGTCCAACAATATTAGATTTCTCTAATTGCGGTACAGGATATGATGATGATGCTTCGTCTTATGGTGGAGGAGGAATAGGAGCTCCTAACCCTACAGATAGCTCTTCAACAAGTGGTGGTGGAACAGGAAGTTCTTCTAACACATCTAATGATAATGAATTTATTGAAGGTGCTATTGGTATTATAAGATATGATGCTACTGCTGCAAGTGCGTTAAAAAATAACCTCCTTTTAAGTTCTGCTCAAATAGCTTGGATAGGAGATTCTAAAAACAATACCAAAGTCACCCTTATTTATAACTTTTTAGAAAATAATAAAATTGGTAAGGATTATACCTCTGAAGCTAAAAATTTTGCAGAACTTGCTATAAATGCTTATATTAATAAAGGTGCTGTGGATTATGTAGATAGAATTATTCTCGATCAAACTTTTGAAAACTCAGTAGCAAATTGTGCTTATAAATTATTAAAAGACAATAAACAGTTTAACCAAATTTTAGATAAACTTATTCCTAAAAACTCTAAATATAGTGTGAAATTTATAGTTGGTTCAGCATCTGGAAATGGCGGTTCTACATTAGCTTCATATGGAGTATTAGGTGATATAGAAGTAACAATTAATAAAGATTTGGTTGATACAGGTAATATTGTTTCAATATCAGAAACCATTTTACATGAATCAGTTCACGCTAGATTGTATGAAATGGTTAAATCAATTGGTGGTTTAGATAGATTAAAAGAATTTATAGACGAAGATTCTGAAATAGGAAAATTAGCAGCTTGTTATAATCAATATAGAGATAAAGAACGTCAACACGAGTTTATTTGGCAAAATTATGTTGATGAAATAGCAAAAGGAACTGAAGCCATTCACAAATTGTTTCCAGAGAATTACACTAACTTTCATAATAACATGCAAGAGGTTAATGGTTATATAAAAGCAACTTTTTATCAGTCAGTAGCTAAAGCGGGTTTAAATAAAACCTCATATTTTAAAAGTTTAGATTCCACAACGCAAACTAATGTTTTAAATATGCATTCCTATTTGAAAGCTAATGGAAAGAAAATAACAAACGCTAAAACTTGTCAATAATGAAAAATTGTATCCTAACACTACTTATTTTTCAATATCTTCTTGTTTCTTGTCAAAATAAAAAAGACTTATATCTTTTATTTAAAGAAGTACCTGAAAAAGTATATATAAATCCATCTCAAAAATCATTACAAGGTTTTGATATTTTTACTTATAGAGTTAAAATAGACAAAGATTATGAAGAGGAAATTTTCTTTAATACTGTTACTATAGAGGAAGAAAGAAAATACATTGACAGTAATGGTAAGTATAAAATTAAATTACATCAAAGAGTAATAGGTTTAGATAAATTGAAAAATTATAATGTAAAAGATTATAAATGGTTAGAAAAAACAATAAAGGATTTTACTCCTTTCCAAGCGTTATATCAATTTTATGATAAAATTTATATTGTACAGAGAGATTCTATTTATAAAAAAGCGAGACTTACAGAAGTAGTTAATGTTGAAATTGTAGAATAAGTTGAGTAGGTAAAGGTGGAAATTTAACATAAATATATGACGGATTGCTATAGAATTTCGATTGAAGAAGGTTTAAGGGAATACGCTACTTTAATAGGTAACTCATATCAATTATATAAAGCTTTAGCTTGGCAAGGCTTAAAACAACATGACGTAAAGGCTTATACAGACTTATCTGACAGCAAAAAAGAAGAGTTAAAAAACAGTTTAGAGTTTCATTTACCTACTACTACACCAAATTGTCCAAATAATTAATCATGAAAAATATATTTTATCTAACTGTTGTTATAATTCTAATATCATTTAGTTCCAAACCTCAATCAATAGATAAAGACACACTCTTTTTTAAATTTGACAAGAATTATATATTGGACGCAAAAGATGGTTCAGACGATTTCTTACTTGTTGATAGTAATTCTGACGGAACGTTTTATTTTGAGAGAAAAGAAACAACTTATAATTTAAAACCCAAAAAGGTAAAATGTTTGAAAAAATTTGTCCGTTCTTCAAAATTTTACAGAAAAGATTTTTATAGAAAATTAGAAGATTATTCAGCATATGAGTATTTTAGAGAATATGTTATTTTTTTGGTTCATAAGAATGAGTTTATTCGAGTAGAATCAAGATTTGAAATAGAATAACACAAACCACAACCACATATATAAAAAATAGCAGAAAAGTGTCATACCAAAACCTGATACTTTTCTGTTGCCTTTATAAACTAGACGAAAATAGTAATATTTAACCTGCTACTTTTTATGTTCACACCAATAGTTAAAAGAAACAGCTGTTTTATAAGACATAAAAAAGGGTTAAGTTACTTTCATTTTTCGAATCATTATTGAAAGTAATGTAGGATAAAAACGTTTTATATAAACCCCTAATTTTTCTTTAAAACCTCCAATAATTACTTCTTGTTTTTCTTTTTGAACAGCTTTTAATAATAATTTAGCAAAGTATTCACTTGTCAATCCATTTTTTGTTAAACTGTTCATTTTATTTTGTGATGCACCGTTACCTGTTAAAGCATTGATAGAAACATTTGTTTGTATAAAACCAGGGCAAACCAACATTATTTTAATATTATTTTCATAAACTTCAGCGCGCAAACTATCAAAAAAGCCATGCAATGCATGTTTTGAAGCCGCATAAGAAGAACGCATAGGTGTTCCTATTTTACCAACAACACTTGTTATTGTTACAAAATGACCATTATTTTTTTTAATAAAATGAGGTAACAAAGCTTTTGTTAGGGCAATGGTTCCAAAGTAATTAATATCCATAATACGTTTATCAACTTCAATTAAAGTGTCTTTTACCAAAGAGCGTTGACCAATTCCTCCATTGTTAAATAAAACATCAATATCCCCAAATAATAATAAAGCATCATTAACCTTTGACTCTAAATTTTTATAATTTTCTAAATCGAGAGGTAGAATTTTAACTTTTGACGGATTTTTACATGCGTTTTTTACATTGTTAAGCTCAATTTCGTTTCTTGAAGATAAAATAAGTTGTACATTTTGCTTAGAGAGTTCTAGCGCTAAAGATTTTCCAATTCCAGAAGAAGCACCTGTAATCCATATAATTTTATTGGTAAAATTCATAAGATGTAGTTTAAAAACTAAAAATAGTTACTTTTGGTGTGATTATTGAAAAAAATTATAAAAACATGATGTTAAAAAAATTATTATTTGCAGTTGTATTATTTTCTTATACTATTCAGAGTCAAACCTATGTTAAAGGAACTTTAGATCCAGCACAAAGTTATAGCTGGGTAGTATTGTACCAATTAAAAGGAGCAAAACAATTATACATTAAAAATGCGACCATTTCTAACGGTAAATTTTCAATTGAATTTCCTCAAAATGCATCTAGAGGAATGTATCGTTTACTATACAGTCAGCAAAATAATGGTTTTATCGATTTTATTTATAATAATAAAAGTGTTGAATTAAAATTCAATCCCAAAAACCCATTAAATACACTAACCTTTATAACCTCAGAAGAAAATAAAATATATCAGAACTATCAAATAGAATCAACTAAAAATAAGCAAAAGTTAGATTCAATTCAATTATCATTTTTTAATACTAAAGATGAAGTTCAAAGGAAGAATCTAAAAAATTTATATACTAATACGTATAAAATTTATAATGAAAAACAAAAATATTATGAAACATTAACAAAAGGAAAGCTCTCTAATCATTTTATAAAATCAAGTTTTAAATATTATGTTCCGCATATAATTTTAACACCGCAAGAATATTTAAATAGTGAAAAACAACATTATTTTGATTATGTAGATTTTAAAGATAAGGAACTTTTAAACTCAATTTTTTTAAGTGAGAAGGTAACAGACTATGTTTTTTATTTAAATGGATCAGATGATATAGAAGTGCAAAATAAATTATATAAGAATGCCATAAATGATGTATTTAAAAAGGTAGGAGACAATTTATTGTTAAAAAAAGAACTTTTAATTACATTAATGTATAATTTTTCACAACTTGAAAACACAGTTTTAATAGATTACTTAATAAACAATTTCTACAATAAATTGCCTGTAGAACTTAAAGATGAAACTGCAATAAATCAAATTCAGGAAAAAGTAAAACTAGCTGTTGGAAAAATTGCTCCAGATTTTTCTTTTGAAAAAAACGGAAAAAAAATAGTGCTCTCTGAATTGAATGAAGCTGAAAATTATATACTTGTATTTTGGAGTACGGGGTGTTCACATTGTTTAAATGAAATACCTAAACTATATGATTACACAAAGAATAAAACAAATGTACATGTAGTTGCTTTTGCAATGGAAGATGATGATACAGATTTTAATAAGTACAATTCTATGTTTACAGCTTGGACTAATATTTTGGGCTTAAAAAAATGGCAAAACCCAATTGCACGAGAATACCAAATTACATCAACACCAACGTATTTTGTTTTGGATAAGGATAAAAAGATTATTGCAAAACCAGAACATTTTGAAGATGTCAAAGTTTTTTTTGAAAAATAAAAAAATGTTTTTACCGTTGTAAATAATTATAAATTTTTAAAGTAAATTAGTAATATTTTATCAGTAAAAATGTAAACTATATCGTTTATTCTTAAAAAAGTTACTTATTTTTTATATATTTGAGAATGATAAATCTTATTTAATAAGGTTAAAAAAGATATTAGTCCCCAATATACCCATAAAATAACGTATTAATTATGTCTTGTAATTCAGGTAGTATAAATGAATTTGTACCAACCCCTTCAAATCCGTGGAATAAAAGACGCGTACAGCATTTTTATAAACGAGCAGGTTTTGGAGCAAACACAAATGAAATTGAACAAGCATTAGTATTAAGCCCTTCAAATTTTGTTGAAAACACTATAAACGAAGCTGTAAATTTACCTTTAGTGGCACCTCCCTCTTGGTTTGAAATGGTTGAAAGTGATTACACAAACATTGATGAGCAAATGCAAGAACAGCATAAAGAATTGTATTTGATTTGGGAAAAAGAAATGTTAGAAAACCCTATTAGAGGAAGGTTTACACTATTTTGGAGTAACCATTTTGTTACCCGATTGGAAGATTATTGGTGCTCCTCTTGGATGTATAATTATTACAGTATTCTTCAACAATATGCTTTTGGAAACTTTAAAGAGTTTGTTAAAGCAATTGGCTTATCACCCGCAATGCTAATATTTTTAAATGGCTATCAAAATTCAGCAACGGAACCAAATGAAAATTATGCACGGGAATTATATGAGTTGTTTACCTTAGGTGTTAACAACGGATATACTCAAAGTGATATTGTAGAAACTGCGAAAGCCTTAACAGGGTATACAGCTATAAATGAATATTGTGCCCCTATTGGCTTTGATATAAATGATTTTGATAATTCTTCAAAAACTATTTTTGGAAAAACTGGAGATTGGGGATACAATGATGTTATAAATATTCTTTTTGAAGAGAGAGGTAATGAAGTAGCAACATTTATTTGTGAAAAATTATATAAATATTTTGTGTCTCCTGAGGTAAATTCAACAATTGTATCTAAGATGGCAGCTACTTTTATAGCAAATGATTTTGAGTTACTGCCTGTTTATAAACAATTATTTAAAAGTGAGCATTTTTTTGATAACAATGCTATTGGTATTGTAATTAAAAGCCCTTTCGACGTATTTAATATTTATTTTAGAGAAACTGGTTTTACCACCAACCCAGAACTGCTTTTAAACGTTATTTGGTTAACAAGTGAAATTGGACAAACTTTATTTGAACCTATTGATGTAGCAGGTTGGCAAGGAAATCATGATTGGATAAATTCTAGTACTTTGGTTGGAAGATGGAATGCCTTTGATTATTATTTATGGTGGATATGGGAAAATCACAATGAAAGCTTAAGCAATTTTGCAGTTAATTTAGCTGGAGAGTCTAACAATCCTTTTGCTATTACTAAAATAATAGTAGATCACTTACTTCCAAATGGCTTACAAACAGAAATAGATTACGGTATTGCAACGGCTGTTTTTAAAGACCAGGTTCCTCAAAATTATTTTGACAATGGTACTTGGAATTTACAATGGGATACCGTGCCCTATCAGGTAATTGTTTTGCTACTTTATATTGTTAGATTACCTGAATTTCAACTAAAATAGGAAGCTATGAAAAGGAATAATTTACATACTAAATTTGATGAAAATCACGATAAAGAACATGCGATTTGGAATCGTCGTTCATTTTTACAAGCCCTTGGTTTAGTTGGTACAGGATCTATAATGTTAGGGAAAATACCCGTATCAGCATCAACAATTACACCTTTGAGTAAGGCTTTATCTACTTCTGAAAACGACAAAATATTAATTATAGCAAGGTTGAAAGGGGGAAATGATGGTTTAAATACAGTAATACCATATTATGATTATGATACTTATGCAAATTTACGACCAACTTTAAGAATTAAACAAAATGATTCTTTTGCTCTTTCTAACGATTTTAAAATGCCTAATTATATGGACTCATTGCAAAATTTTTGGGAGGATGGGAAAATGAAAGTTGTACATGGTGTTGGGTATTCTAATCAAAGTTTATCTCATTTTAGTTCTGCTGATATTTGGTCTTCAGCAGGAAATAAAGGAGATAATTTACAAACTGGAGTTTTTGGGCGTTATCATGAAGAATTATATCCAGATTACTTAGTAAATCCGCCAGCTAGCCCTCCCGCGATACAAATAGGAAGTTTAAGTAACTTAATGTTTGTTGGAGAAGAGACAGGCTATGCTTTTTCAGTTGCAAACATTGACCAGTTAGCTCAAATTGCCGAAAAAGGAACAGCATTTGATGTGCAAAATTTACCTTCTTGTGATTATGGAAGCCAATTAGGTTTTATGAGAAATGTTAACAATTCAACATTTAATTATGCAAGTGTAATTAATGAAGCGTATGTGGTTGCAACGAACGATGTTTCTTATGAGAAAAATAATATAGCTAAACAATTTGCTTTAATAGCACGATTGATAAAAGGTAATTTGGGGACCAAAATTTTTATGGTTACACTAGATGGTTTTGATACCCATGCTGATCAACCCAATAGGCATAAAAAATTGATGGGTAATTTTACAAGAGCAATTGCTAATTTTTATGCAGATTTAGCAACTCAAAGTAGAGATAGCGATGTTTTAACAATGACTATTTCTGAATTTGGGCGTAGATCAAAAGAAAATGCATCGAATGGAACAGACCACGGTGCTGCATCTACAATGTTATTGTTTGGTGAAGGGCTTAACGGAAATGGTTTTGTAGGAAATCATCCAGATTTAAGTAATTTAGATAACAATGGAAATATGGATTTCACTACCGATTTTAGAGATGTATACGCAAGTATTTTAGAAAAATGGCTATGTATAGATAGCTCAATTGTAGATAATGTTTTATTGAACAATTATAGTAGAGCTGATTTAGGATTGAGATGTTCTTCTGTAATAGATGACGATGCTGATATTTCTGATGGAAGTTTTAAACATTACCCTGTTTATGGTAACGAAACTGTTTATGTAGAGTTTGTTTTACCAAGAGCCTCGGAGGTTGAAGTTCAGCTTGTGAATATTTTAGGTCAAAACATTGGGGTAGTTCACAAAGAGAGATACTTACAGGGTACACATCGTGTTAATTTAAACCCACAAGCTAGAAGATACACACCAGGGCATTATATTTACAGGATATTTGCAGAAGGGAAATCGTATAGCAAGTCAATTATTTTAGTTAAATAAGATTGTGAGTTTAACGTGTTAAAAATGCAAAAAAGCATCTTCTAAATGTTTAATGTCAAAACTATTTTTATTTTTTAAAATAGATATAATATCAAATCGAACTTCAATATCTAAATCCTTTGAAATAACATATTCATTAACAGCTTCAACTAGTAGCTTAATTTTTTTTTGATTTACAAAATCTTGTGGATTGCCAAAATAATCTGAAGATCGGGTTTTTACTTCTACAATAGCTAAAATAGTATCTTTTTGAGCGATAATATCAACTTCAGCTTTTTTAAATCGCCAATTACGCTCTAAAATTTTATAATTATTTTTTTGTAGAAATTGTACAGCTAATTCTTCTCCTTTTTTACCTAATTCATTGTGTTTAGCCATTTTTATTTTAAATTAATGAAAAGAGTTATTTAATAAATTTTACAACAGCATGTTTTTTCCCTACCTTCATTTCTATCTCTCTTCCTAAGAAAATAGCACGATTATCTTTATCATGTCCAGCAGGAAAATTAAATACTATTGGAAAATTAAATTCTTTGGTAGCCTCTAAAACAATTTCTTCAACAGTTTGCCCAAAAGGAGTAGAATTATCTTTAATATTGGTCATGCCTCCTACAATTATACCATTACAGTTTTTAAAATAACCACTACGTTTTAAAGCA
>Ga0256840_1001591_pt1 | contig 21024 bp, 18 predicted proteins | sample 355202metaG_FD_185969 | JGI IMG/M metagenome (GOLD analysis project Ga0256840, IMG submission 185969) | Hydrothermal vent microbial communities from Mid Atlantic Ridge, Atlantic Ocean - 355-202 | ecosystem: Environmental > Aquatic > Marine > Hydrothermal vents | place: Atlantic Ocean: Mid...
GGCTATATGACGAGATTTTTGTAAATGGGAAGCAGACGTTTTTTGACAGAAATCGATTGTACGGTGCTATAGGCTATCAGTTTCACAAGAATTCCAGTTTTCAGTTAGGGATGATGCACCAACGTGTAAAAAGTTTTGGGAAGTGGCATTTGCAATTTGCACTAATATTTAATCCTGATTTTAGAAAAGCTGAAAAATAGTACAAAGGTCAAACAAAAATATTCTAATTTGATACTCCACATTATCTGTAGAGATAGTGCGATTTCTAAAAACCCCGTCTAAAAATCGACTTGAAATCTCATTTGAAAAGCATTGGCGTTGCCTTTGTCCTCAATATTTGCCCATACCTTATTAAATGATACTTTAGTCGCAGGGTTCAAATACCAGTTTAACCCTAAAGTTATGTCTGTTTGATTACCTCCCAAAACATCTCCACTATTTAAATTTGAATTTGAATAACGTATTGCTATTTCCCATGCTCCTAATCCTTTGTTTTCTGTTCCCCCAAAGTTGGATGTAGGACGAACCCTATCAAATCCTGAATAGGAGCTTTTATACTTTTTATGTTCTCCAGTTAAAAAATAGCTCACCTGTCCAAAATAACCATAAAAACTATAACGGTCTATTGTATTAGTATTTCCCCTATTCACATTTGAGGTTATATACTCTGCCTGTAAGAATAAAGGGCCACGTACAAAAGCCATTTCAAAATTCACCAGTTTGACATGCGTTACATCTTCAATAGTTCCAGTATTGATATATTTTTGAGTGCTTAAGTGTACTTCTGGTTTTGACGAAACTTTATACTCATTTGTACTTGGCTTCCTAAAGCTGTAGCCCAAACCTATATGTAGCAATTGTTTTTTGCTTTCATCATTGATTGCCAGACCTGTAACTCTCCCTGTAAAAGTATATCCATCATTTGCAATTACGTCGTTTGCTGTTCTCACATTTACATTTCTAAATAATCCTGCTTGTGCGGAAACTCTTTTGTTTAAAAAATCATTAAACATAAGAATCCCACTGTTACGTATAGGTGAAAAATCACTATTAAATGAGCGCTCTGAAAAAGTAATGTATTTACTGCTTGTCAGCATTTCCAAACGAAAAGGTTCTTTTACATGACCTATTCTAAGGTTACCAATTACTGGAATATCTTTTATTCCAATATACATATCCTTCAAAGCAACCGCCCCTCCTTCAAAGCCGAGATCCAATTTGAACGCCACATTACTATAGACCGTTCCTGCAAAGAAAATACGTGCCCGTCTAATTTCAGTAGCACTTGTAGTTGCCAACACTCCAAACAGTTGGTCTAAATCAGCGTCTTGAGAAAAGAAAGCATGGTCAACCATCACACGTCCACCAAATTTTAATTTAAATTTTTTATCTACGCTTTCCAGTTTAAAACCATTATCCCATTTAAATGAAAACGGCATTTCTTGTGCGATAGTATTACTCAAAAATGCCATCAATAAAATGCCAATAAGTACAATTCTTTTCATCTATACTAGATTTTTTCTGTTATTAAAAGTTCGTTAACAAATTGTTAAGATATTGTTACAAACATATCACAAAAAATCCAGAAATTGTCACCCCAAATAACCCATTGTAATAAATGTTACATTGGTATAGAAGGAAAATTTTAAACACAAAAAAAGCATCCCAATAATTGGGGTGCTATATACTATTTTTTTTTTGCTTAATAAATTAGTTTATGATACCTTCTAGTACGTCTTTGATTGGTACTCTCACACCATCTTTGTAAGGTACAATCCAAGCATCTTTCACGCCCATTTTTCTAATGTATTTTTTGAAAGTATCAGCTTCCCAATAATCCCTGAAATGACCGATTGTGTATTTTTGAACATCTCCCGATTCTTCCAGACCAAACCCTCCATCATTATCAGCATACTTACTCATGTCTTTTTCTTTGTAGGCACCAATCTGTACTTTAAAGACAACGCCATGTGCTGTTCTTGTTTCATTCCCTGACTCAACAGTAACACTGCTTGCTGCTTCTGCTCTAGCAGCTTCAAGGTCTTCTTTCATTCTGCTTACTTCTGAATCTTTATCAGCGATTCTAGATTGCAAACTTGACACTTGTCCTTCTAAGCTTCCAACTTTACCTTTCATCGATTTGTTCTCCTCTATCATCGCCTTGAACTCCTCGACAGGGGTTTTTTTGAGCTTCTTCTTCCACTCTTTTTTCTCTTTTTTAGACATTTGTGCATTTGAATTATAAGCTATCGATAAGCCAAATATCAAGCACAGTGCAAATATTAAATTTTTCATTTTATTATATTAGTTTAGTAAGTCACTGTTTATCAGCGTCAAATGTAAAGAATTTAGTTAGAAAATACCAAATTCCATTGATTATAGGTTGTAATATTTTATGATTTTATTGTAAACTTCCAATCATTTTTATAGGGTCAACCCACTTATCAAACTCTTCATTAGTCACCAATCCTAAGGATAAAGCTGCCTCTCGTAACGTAGTTCCCTCTTTATGTGCTTTTTTAGCAATCTTTGCAGCACTTTCATATCCAATGTGAGTATTCAGTGCAGTTACTAACATTAATGACTTTTCTAGTTTCTCTTCAATCTCCTTAAAATTAGGTTTTATGCCCTCGACACAGTGAATATTGAACGATTGACAGGCATCTCCCAACAAGCGTGCAGAAGATAATAGATTATAAACCATCATGGGTTTGTAAACATTCAGTTCAAATTGCCCATTCATACCGCCCACACTAATGGCTACATCATTGCCGATTACTTGTGCGCAAACCATGGTGAGTGCCTCCACCTGTGTTGGATTAACTTTCCCTGGCATGATTGAAGATCCTGGCTCATTCTCAGGAATACTAATTTCTCCAATTCCGGAGCGTGGTCCCGAAGACAACATCCTGATGTCATTGGCAATTTTTAGCAGACTCACTGCCAACTGTTTCAAAGCACCTGATGTTTCAACAATAGCATCATGCGCCGCTAGCGATTCAAATTTATTCTCAGCCGTAATAAATGGTAGTCCTGATATTTCGGAAATTTTCTCTGCCACTAACACGGCATACCCTTTTGGTGTATTCAACCCTGTCCCCACTGCCGTACCGCCAAGTGCTAACTCCGATAAGTGGGCAAATGTATTCTTCAATGCTTTTAGCCCATGGGTTAATTGTGACGCATAACCAGAAAACTCATGCCCTAAAGTAAGTGGCGTCGCATCCATAAAATGTGTTCGCCCAATTTTCACCACATCCTTAAACTCAATCGCTTTCGCTTCTAATACTTCTTTGAGTGCCTTCACTTTTGGAATAGTCAATTCCACTATCATTTTATAGCCTGCGATATGCATGGCAGTTGGAAACGTGTCATTAGAGGACTGAGATTTATTGACTTCATCATTTGGGTGTACTTTCTTTTTGTCATCGCTCAAACTACCGCCTAGCAAAACATGTGCTCTGTTTGCCACCACTTCATTCACGTTCATGTTGGACTGCGTTCCAGAACCTGTTTGCCAAATGACCAAAGGGAATTGATCGTCTAGTTTTCCGTCAACAATTTCGTCACATACCTTCCCAATGATGTCAGACTTGTCTTTCCCTAAAACACCCAATTCGTGATTTGTCTGAGCTGCAGCTTTCTTGAGGATTGCAAATGCCTTGATAATTTCAATGGGCATTTTCATGTTTTCTCCACCAATCTTAAAGTTATCTCTTGACCGCTGGGTTTGTGCTCCCCAGTACTTTTCTGCCGGAACTTCCACGTTCCCCATGGTGTCCTTTTCTATTCTAAAATCCATCTTTTCTATGCTTTAAATATTACGTTTTGCTGATTGTAAATTTAGTAAAATTATCCCAACCAAATGACTATTTAATGAGCAAAGAAATCTAGTATGTTTAAAAAATTATGGGTGAAAATTACGGGTTTAATATTTCTCTTATCTTTTCTAACAATGAGTTTGCTATTCTATAAGAACCCAAATCTGTAGGATGACTTCCATCAACTGTACATTCATGATAATCTTCACCCAAAACTGTCGTGCCATCTAAAAAGTACACGTTGTTGTCACCGTTTTTCTGCCTTTTTGCAACTAGATTCTTTTGAAAATCCCTGTTGCTTACCAATTGCTCAAAAGCTTCACTTCCATCAATTGCGGACGTATAGCGTATTTTCGACATGATTAATATTGGAATTCTTGGATGTTTTTCTCTCAATATCTCTACAAATCGTCCGATTGTATTCTGAATTGTTTTGTTTGCATTGGCTTCATAGTCTATAATAATAAAGCTTTTTTCTGAGATTTGATTGATAATGTGTGCCAACTCAGGCTCTCCTTTTCCACTCCCAGAAAAGCCTAAATTCACAAATTCAGCATCTAATTTTCTACTAAGTATATTGGAATATGCCATGCCGGGTCTAGACACGCACCCTCCTTGTGTGATAGACGTTCCATAAATGACAATCTTCCCAGGAAATGTGAAGGATTGAGGGCTTTTTACTAATGCGTCTTCTTCCAAGCCAATTGATACAGATTTAACGCCATTATATAGTGGGAAGTTTAATGTGACCATTTGCATTTTATTTGTTTCCCCTAGCTTGAATTCTTGTTGATATCGTAAAGTATCGTGCGGAAATCTAGTTGTTTTTAAATACCGTTGAACACCTTCTCTTTTCACATATACATCAAACCCGCTTTGCCCGGTGGCTGGCATGTGGTACATCGCTGACCTTTCCAATAATTCAACTTTCAGGAAAAACCTATTGCCATTTGTTTGAAACCGTACCTGCCCGCCAGCGGTTTGATTTGCTAAATGGTCCACTGCTTCAGGTATTTCCCAATCTGGTTGCAACGGCAATCGTCTATAGACACTATCTTGCTTAATCCATTCAAAACCCGCCAAATCAAAAGGCGCTTCTCTCACATCAAACCAAGTGATACCATCTGCTTTGTTTTTTTTCAAAGCCATAAATTTATCAAGTTTTTGTGCCATTGGAGTCTGACCAAATGACACGAAACTTACTGCTAACCCGAGTAATAGTAATTGAATATATTTCACTTTATTTGTTTTCATGTTAAAGATAAATCACAATATAATCAGACCGTAGTACTTTGACTTGCCTAATATTGCTATAAAGATAATACAATTAGCTTTAATAAAGGTTTAATAAATAAAAAAAGGCGTTTACCTTTCGAAAGATTGTAAAAATATCTTACATTTGATTTCTATTTAATTTCAAATAAATTGTCTGGATTTAAGCGCACATTTAAAAATACGATTGAAAACATGAATACAAATTCAAGCAATACGGCTAAGGAGATAGCAGCGCAGCCGCGTTTGTGGCAGGAGACGTATTCCGTCATTGCCAAAGAGAAAGAAAAATTAATTGCGTTTTTAGATAAAGCCTTATCCTCTGAAAACTCTCGTGTCATATTGACTGGTGCAGGCACCTCTGCATATGTGGGAGATGTTTTACATAAAAACTTTCAGCGTAAGGTTGGGAGAGTGACTGAAGCAATAGCCTCTACTGATTTAATTTCTCACCCGGATGATTTTTTAACTAAGAGCCACCAGCCAATTTTAATGATTTCCTTTGCACGTTCGGGTGACAGCCCTGAAAGTTTTGCAGCAATTGACTTGGCAAATAACTGTTGCGACAATTTATTTCATCTAATCATAACCTGTAATCCTAACGGCAGATTAGCAAAAAATGCAGACGCCATGAATTCTTATGTGCTTCTAATGCCTGAGGAAGCAAATGATAAAGGTTTGGCAATGACGGGCTCATTTACTACCATGCTATTAGCAGGCATATTGATTTCTGACTTGAAAGAATTAGATAAAAATAAAACCTACGTAGATAAGCTGTCAAGGTACGGAGAGATAATACTTGAAAAATATGATCAACGAATTAGAGCAGTGGCTACACTAGATTTTAACCGTGTCGTATTTTTAGGTTCTGGCCCTTTGAAAGGGATTGCAAGAGAATCGCAACTAAAAGTTCAGGAATTATCAGACGGAGAAGTTGTATGCAAATATGACTCATTCTTAGGGCTAAGACATGGCCCGAAAGCTGTTATCAAAGGTGCCACCCTTGTGGTGTATCTTTTCTCTAATGATGATTTTGTTAATAAATATGAGTACGACTTAGTCCGGTCAATTAATAAACAAAAGGAGAAATTATACGAAATCGGAATTGGGGAAATTATTAAATTCAAAGATGAAATCGCGTTAGACCTTTCAATAGAAGTGGCGGATGCCAATCATATTCCAGAAGAATTTTTCGCGGTTTGTGCCATCCTTCCTGGGCAATTGCTTGCCTTATACAAGTCCATAAACCTTGGGTTGTCTCCTGACTCTCCTTCAGTAAACAAATCCATTAATAGAGTAGTGCAAGGTGTTAACATCTACAAACAATAATTACAAAATGATTTTATGTGTTTGCCCCAACCCCGCAATAGATAAATTAGTTTTTTTGGATAGCTTTAAAACCGAAAGAGTTAATAGAATAAACAAAGAATTTTCTTACCCTGGTGGAAAAGGTGTTCATGTAGCTTTGGGATTAAAAGAATTAGGAGAAGAGGTCATGTTACTGTCTATCTGGGGAGGCACTTCAGGAAATTGGATTAAGCAAGCATGTGAAGCTCACGGTATTGCATGTTATGGACCAGAAATAGAAGAAGAAACTAGAACTTGTCTGACAATAAAATCAGAAAACAGTTCTCTAGAAACCGAACTATTAGGAGCGGGGCCAATAATTGGTAAAAAAGAATACATTTCATTCTTTGACAGCTATGAAAAGCTACTAAAAAAAGCAACTGTGGCTTCAATGAGCGGTTCCTGGCCTAAAAATTCCATTGATGCCAGCTACGCTCCTTTTATAGAAAAAGCTTCTCTCCTAGATATAAAATCATTTGTTGATTGCTCAGGCAGTCTGCTAACCGCTGCCCTTGGCAAGAAACCGTATGCCGTGCACATCAATCATCATGAAGCATACGATATATATAAATCAAATAATCCCACGGAAATATTTCTTAGCTTAGCTGATTATTGTGATGTGGCGGCTATTACTTATGGCGAAAAAGGGCTATACCTTTCTGACGGAAAAAAAGCAGTGCATGCACTGAGCAAAGTGGAAAATTTAATTAGTACCGTCGGAAGTGGGGACAGCTTGATGGCGGGTTTAATTGTTGCCCATCAAAGGAATTACAACTTGCTAGAAACCGCCAAACTTGGTGCCGCATCAGGTGCTGCCAATTGTATAAGAAAGGAACTAGGCATGTTTTATAAAGCCGATGTAGAACGATTGTTTGACAATTGCAATGTTAATGTAAAAGAATTAAACTGAAGAGAATGAAAAAGAGCTTTGATGTCATAGTGGTTGGTGAACTCAATATTGATTTAATCTTAAACCAAATTGAAGGATTTCCAGAAGTTGGAAAAGAAATTCTTGCAGATAAAATGACACTTACATTAGGCAGTTCTTCTGCCATTTGCGCGAGCAACCTCAGCTCTCTCGGTATAAAAGTAGCCTTCATTGGGAAATTGGGAAATGATATTTTTGGGCAGTTTATAATCAGTGAGCTAGAAAAAAAGGGAGTGGATACTTCTTTAATTATAATTGATGATACGCTGAAAACTGGGGCGACCGTGGCACTAAGTTACGATGAAGATCGGGCTATGGTCACACACCAAGGGGCAATGTCGCATTTAGGGATTAATGATATTGATGAGCAACAATTAAAACAAGCTCAGCATTTGCATTTTTCCTCTTACTTTTTCCAGCCAGGATTTAAAGGTGCATTAGATTCCTTGTTTAAAAAAGCAAAAAATGCAGGGCTAACCACTTCCTTAGATGTTCAATGGGATCCTGCGGAAAAATGGGATTTGGATTTACAAAATGTGCTGCCACTAGTAGATGTTTTTATCCCTAATGAAGTTGAACTTCAGAAATTAACAGGGCAAGAAAACCTTGATTTAGCCGTAAAATCAATCCAAAACAAAAGTAAATACACTGTTATAAAATGTGGGAATAAGGGTTCTATTCTGTGTTACGGTAATGAAAAAATAAATAAAGAACCTTTTCTCAATATCAATGCGGTGGACACGATAGGAGCAGGAGACAGTTTTAATGCTGGTTATATTTCAAAATTTGTAAAAGGAAAATCTCCAGAAGAATGTCAAGTGTTTGGAAACTTAATGGGGGCTGTTTCTACTACGAAATCAGGCGGGACAGGTGCATTCGAAAACCTCAATAAAGTAATGAAAATTGCCAAAGAAAAATTTAACTACTCAGAATGAAATTACAAGAAAAGTTTATTGAACTGCGAAACAAAAAACAGGGCCTACTCGCCACCAATTTTTATAACTTTGAAACTTTAGAAGGGGTTTTGCGAGCTGCAAAGTCGACTAATCAACCGCTCATTTTGCAACTTACCAGAAGCTCTATCAATTATCTAGGATTACCTGTTGCGTTTAACCTTGCAAAATCTATGCTGGACTACCACGGTGTAGAAGGGTGGGTTCATCTGGATCATGGGGATTCTTATGAGCTTGTCGCTCAATGCTTGGATATCGGATTTGATTCAGTCATGATTGATGCCAGTGAGCAATCTTTTGCAGACAATATTGCGGTCACTAGCAGGGTAGTGAAGCTAGCAGAAAGCTATGGTGCCAATGTAGAAGCAGAGTTAGGATATATAGCCAAACTAGGTCAGGACAAAGATGGTAGTGGATTCACTCAACCTGCAGAAGCCAAGCAGTTCGTAGAAGCTACGGGTGTTGATGCACTTGCCGTTGCCATTGGAACCGCACATGGGTTTTACGACAAAGAACCAAAATTAGACCTGGCGTTATTATCTAAAATAAACCTCGCCACCGATGCGACGCTCGTGTTGCATGGCGGATCAGGAGTTCCTGGTGAAAGTTTAAGACAGGCGATTGATAGCGGTATTTGTAAAATAAACCTCGCTACCGAAATCAAGAATATATTTATGCAAACATTAAAGACACGACTTGCCACAAACGAAGAAATTGACCTGCGAAAAGTATTCCCTTTCGCAACCAATCAGATTATCGAATTGGTCAAAGGGAAACTAGAAATTGTAAGAACCGCTAAATAATGAGCTCGTTGGAATTCTCAGATATTGAAAAAATTGATGCACATATGCACTATAGCTCACAAGGTACTGCCTTGTTGGAGCAAGCAGCCAATGACAAGTTTTCTTTCATAAGTATCAATACAGATATTCGTTTTTTTGATTCAATTGGCAAGCAAGAGGAGTACATTCTAACCCACAATGCTAGTAGGTTACACCATATTGCAACCTTTGAAATGGCTGATTGGGGAAAGCCTGAATGGCTAGAGAGAGTCTTAAGTCAGATTAAACAAGGAATAGATAATGGGGCAATTGCTATAAAGTTTTGGAAGAATATCGGCATGGATATTAAAGACAAAAATGGCGGTTTTTTAATGCTAGATGATCCTAGTTTTCAGCCCATTTTTGAGTATTTAATTGTAAATAATATTCCTGCCATAGGACATTTAGGTGATCCTAAAAATTGCTGGCTACCGCTTGATCAAATGACCGTCAATTCTGATCGTGCTTATTTCAAAGAGCATCCTGAGTTTCATATGGCGTTACACGCAGAATGCCCTTCTTATGAGGAACAAATGGAGGCAAGGGATAATGTATTGCGCAAGAACCCTAAGCTGGTATTTATTGGAGCGCATTTAGCGAGTTTAGAATGGAGTGTCGATCTCCTTGGCGAATGGCTGGATAGGTTTCCAAATGCTGCGGTAGATTTAGCAGAAAGGGTATGTCATTTACAACTGCAAGCCCAGGAGAATTGGGAGAAGGTTAGAGACTTTATGATGAAGTACCAAGACCGTATTCTATACGGTTCAGACGTGATTTATGACCAGCAATCTGATTCAAAAGAAATAAAGGAAAGAACACATAGAATCTGGAAAGCGGAATGGGATTTTTTTGCGACAGATAAGGAGATGGAATCTCCACAATTCAATGGGAAATTTAAAGGGTTAGGACTGCCAGATGATGTCATTAGTAAAATTTATAGGGAAAATGCTATAAATTGGTATCCTAAACTTCATGGTTTGGAAAAATGAAACTAATAAAAGATAAACTGATGAAAAAGAAAGCATATCTGTCATTATTATTTATATTACTTGTCGCTTACGGCTATTCACAAAATAAAACGACGTCAATGGAAACTATTTTTGTAACTCCTACAATCGACTTTGAAATTACTGGTGATGGCAATTCGGATAATTGGAAAGCTGCTGAATGGGTTGACATTAAACAACGGGCACATTTAGATGTTGCCATGGAAACTAAAGTAAAAACACTTTATTCTAAGACGGGTATTTATTTTTTATTCTACAATAAAGACCCAAAATTAGATGCTTCACTTACCACAGATGGCGCACACCTTTGGACAGAAGATGTGGTAGAAGTTTTTCTATGGCCAGATACGACCAAAGAAATTTATTTTGAATATGAACTATCCCCTCTTAATTACGAACTCTCACTATTACTTATGAATATTGATGGAAAATCACACAGATGGGAAGCATGGTGTTTAGAAGATTATAGAAGGGTCCAACATAAAACTTCTACCCAAGGAGGCGCAAAAAAAAGTGGTGCTTCTATCGAAAGCTGGACTGCGGAATTTTTTATCCCTTATTCTTTGCTCGCACCTATGGGACAAGTCCCTCCTGCGAAAGGCACAGAATGGAGGATTAACTTTAACCGAATGGATTATCTGGATAAAAAAGAAATCTACTGGTCATGGCAAGATTTACCTGGCAGTTTTCATGAAATAAACAAATTTGGAACAATGTTTTTTAAGTAAAAACCAATGGATGTCATTTCTTTAACAAAAGAACTAATACGGTTCAATACAATCAACCCTCCCGGAAATGAGGAGGAAATAGCAAAGTATATTGGGGCAATACTACATAAAGAAGGGTTCGCCGTTGATTATCCCAAATATGCCGAAGGGCGGTTAAACGTAATTGCTACAAAAGGGCTTTCAGAAAAAATTGCGCCAATCGTATTGACGGGTCATATAGATGTCGTCCCGTTTGGCGCCGCCCCATGGAAAACCAATCCACTAAATGCTGAAATAAAAAATGGGAAGCTTTATGGTAGAGGCGCAACTGATATGAAAGCCGGGATTGCGGCTATGATGATTGCTGCAGTAAAAAGTTTTGAAAACAAAGCCCCGGAAGGAGGCATCAAATTAATTTTCACTGCCAATGAAGAGCTAGGCTGCCAAGGAGCACAACACCTTTGTGACAGTGGCTACAGCATTGGAAAGGCTTCTGCAATAATTGTTGGCGAGCCGACATCCAACATGCCATATATTGGTCATAAAGGAGGCTTATATTTAACCGCAACAACCACCGGTATTACGGCGCATTCTTCCATGCCTGAACTAGGGGACAATGCTATTTATAAAGCGGCACGCGCTATTACTAAGATTGAAACATTAAAATTTGAGGCGGAAAAAGATGACTTGCTTGGTTATCCTACGATTAATGTCGGAAAAATTGATGGTGGGTTAAACTTAAATTCTGTTCCTGATAAAACTGCGTTTACCATCGACGTGCGGTCTACTACAAAACTAGAAAACAAACGTGCTTTGCAAATACTAAAAGAGACCTTGGGAGAAGAAGTAATTATTGAAGAAATGGTAAATTTAAATGCCATCTCAACCACTGAGACACATCCATTTATGAAATTGGTGTCTGAAGTTTGCTCATTTGATTACACAAAGAAGGGTGTTAAAAAAGCAGCTTCTTTTCTAACCGACGCCTCTGTCTTGACACCTTGGTTAGACAATGCACCCACCGTGATTCTTGGTCCTGGCGAACCCGAAATGGCACACCAAACCGATGAGTATTGCTACGTTGATAAAATCATGAAAGCTGTTATAATATATAAAGAAATCATTCTAAAAAATAGTACTTTGAAATCATGAATAACTATCCAACAAATTTTACCAATGAGGCAGCATTAGAAGAGGCGCTTTCTAGACCCACGTCGGCATTAGTAAAAATGATGTGTGAAATAGAGGGAGATTTTATTTTCCTAGGTGTCGCAGGAAAAATGGGGGTTTCTATGGCTCGCATGGCAAAACGTGCCTGCATAGAAGCAGGAGTGCAAAAAAGAATCATTGGGGTTTCTCGCTTTAGTTCTCCCGAACAACAAGTTTTTTTGGAGGAAAGTGGTGTTGAAACTATCAAGGGAGATTTGTTAAATCAGGAATTCATCAATAGTCTCCCCGAAATGAAAAATGTAATCTATTTGGCAGGCATGAAATTTGGTACAGGGGGCAATGAGTCCTTTACTTGGGCGATGAATTCTTTTTTACCCGGATTGGTTGTTGAAAAATTCAAAAATTCAAAAATTATTGCTTTTTCCACTGGGTGTGTTTATCCGCTAGTGAAAGTTGCATCTGGCGGTTCTAAGGAATTAGACATGCCTGCACCAGTCGGCGAGTACGCGCAATCCTGCTTGGGAAGAGAGCGATTATTTGAATTTGGCAGTATCAAAAATAAAACATCTGTGGTGCTTATCCGATTAAACTATGCGGTAGAAATGCGCTACGGCGTGTTGGTGGATATAGCTACCAAAGTACACAATGATGAAACCATTGACTTGACCATGGGATATGCCAACGTTATTTGGCAAGGTGATGCCAACGAAATGATTTTAAGAAGTATTCAATACTGTGATTCCCCTGCAAGGCACCTGAACATTAGTGGTGCCGAAGTAATTTCTGTAGCTGAGGTTGCCAAGCAGTTTGGTAAAATAATGAATAAAGAAGCTAGGCTGACTGGCGTTGAAGCTGATTCCGCATTATTGGTTAACGTGTCACAAAGCCATCAGCTTTTAGGAAAGCCCGCTGTCGCTTTAGACCAGGTAATAAAATGGACTGCCGACTGGATTGAAAATGATTACCGTTTATTAGGCAAAGCAACTCATTTTGAAGTGAGAGACGGAAAATACTAAAATTGAAAAAATGAGCAATAAATTATCTCTTGAAATACAGCAACACTTACATAGCGGATTGGTTATTCCTGCTAATCCTACAGCGCTTACCAAAGCACTAAAACTAGATGAACGAAGGCAAAGGGCATTGTCAAGGTATTACCTTGAAGCAGGTTCTGGTGGTTTAGCCATCGGCGTACATACTAGTCAGTTTGAAATTCGTGATGCAGGGCTTTATCAACCAGTATTAGAATTAGGAAAAGAAGAAATAGATAATTTTTGTGATAAAAGCAAGAAAACAATATTGAGAATTGCTGGTGTTTTGGGTAAAACCTCACAAGTAGTAGCGGAAGCACAAACAGCTGCAGATTTAGGATATCATGCCGTATTATTAAGCTTGACAGCACTAAAAAATAACACTAACAAAGAATTAATTGAACACTGCAAAGCTGTGGCAGAAGTCATTCCAGTCATTGGGTTCTATTTGCAACCATCTGTCGGTGGGCGCGTGCTAGATGCTAATTTTTGGCGATTCTTCTCGCAAATACCGAATGTGGTCGCCATAAAAATGGCACCCTTTGATAGGTACCATACCATCGATGTAATTCGTGGTGTCGCTGAATCTGGCAGGGCTGATGAAATTGCCCTTTATACTGGTAACGATGATAATATTGTCGCTGATTTATTGACCACCTATGACATGCCTATTTTTGGTGGTTCAATCAAAAAACAAATCGTTGGTGGTTTGTTAGGACACTGGGCGGTATGGAATAAAAAAGCGGTGGAACTAATGGATGATGTTAAAAAAGCAACCCCAAATGACATTCCCGATTTACTAACATTAGGAATAAAGGTGACGGATTCTAACGCTGCTTTTTTCGATGCTAGAAATGGATTTAAGGGTTCGATAGCAGGAATTCACGAAATTTTGATAAGACAAGGTTTGTTAGAAGCAAACTACACCATCAATCCAAATGAAAAGCTAAGCCCAGGGCAGAAAGGAGAAATTGATCGAGTATATAAACTTTACCCTGAACTAAATGATGATGACTTCGTAGCAGAAAATTTGGATAGGTGGTTGTCTTAATTTTTGTACTTTTATAAAAAAATGCGATATGAAGCAAAATATAAATAGATTACCTCTTTTTTTGTTTTCATTTGTGATGTTATTAGTATTTGTCACCCAGATAAGTAACGCTCAAATTACAGCAACGCAAATGGGCATGTATGACTTTGAGGTGATGCAAAACCTGACAACAGCAGAGATGAATGGTACAACTGACGTTACTGTTAAATTACAAAATGCTGTCAATGCTTCTCGTGATGCTAACCAAACTTTATTTATCCCATCAGGCACGTATAAAATATCCGCTCAAATAAAATGCATTGTGACACATGAAGAGGGCACCCATTCCAATTTTCCTAATATGGCGGTCAATATTGTAGGTTCAGCAATAAGCCATCCAACCATTGTGCTTGCCGATAATACCCCTAATTTTAGTGGCGCTAATCCCAAAGCGATTTTTCATTATATAGCAGATCCAACATTGCCAAATGCGTTTAATGATAACAAGCCGTATGATTCAAGTTGGTTGCTGGAGGGTGGTATTCGAGGAATTGATATTGATCTGGGAAATGGTAATACAAATGCTGTTGGAATATTTTGGTCCTCTGCGCAACATTGCTACCTCGAGGACATCAATATCAATGGACGAGATGGGTTTGCCGGGTTGACAGGCATTGGTGGTGCAAATGCCTTATTGGCCAATGTCACTGTGACTGGTGGAAAGCACGGTTTGTACCTCCCAGAATTTAATGAAGGTATAGCTATCGGTATGGAAAATGCGCCCCAAAATACTATTACTGGATGTACATTTACTGGGCAAACGGGTGTGCCTGTTTCTATATGGGGTTGGGGAGGAGTAACCATGGTAGGGACAAAAATTGTAAGTGATTTAGAAGTCGCCATTGATTTAAGGTGTGATAATACAGTGTATGTGTTTCCCTTTTCTTTAATCGACTCGAAAATTGAATTTACTACCCCACAAACATCTAATATCGCAATCAAAAATATAGGTCGGGGAACAATCACGTTGAGGGGAATTTACACTTCAGGTGCAGGAAAAATCTGTGACAATAATAATGACGAAGATCTGCTGCCTGAAGGAGGGCTAGGCGACTGGACTCGGATAAAAAAATATAACTACATTACCAAAACAGAGCAGACAACTTATGGTGGTCCTTCATATCAAACAAAACACTATGACGCGATAACTGGAGTTCAAAGTAACACTGCAATTTCAAATCAAGAAATAGTAGCTACTCCTCCTGCTAATTTAATTTCAAAGCACATTTGGAGCAATACCCCTTCGTTTGAAGATTCAGGTGCCTTTCTAGTGACTACCGCTGACGAGATACAGCCTGCTATTGATGCGGGTAAAAAAGTTTGCCTTGCCAAAGGAGTCTACTCCCTTTCAGCACCAATTACGCTGAAAGCCAATACCGTAATGTTTGGCTGTCCTGGCATGGGCGATGCAGGGAGTATATTGAAATACGGTTGGGCTCCGTCTGCGCAAACCTGGCTAATAAATACAGAAAACAGTGCCTCGGCAACAACTTACCTGATGGATATTACGACCGATTCCGATAATGCTGACTACCTGGGAAGTCTTCATTGGCAAGCCGGCAAAAACTCCATTATACGGGATGTCTGGTTTGATAAAAGTTGGGATGAATTAGAAAAAGATTTAGTACGATTATATTTTTCAGGAAATGGCGGTGGGCGTGTCTTTAACTATCAAGACGAGAAAGGTGGTAATCCTAGTAGCACCGCACACCGAAAAGTGAAAATAGCGGGAACATCACAGCAGTTGACATTTTATGGACTGAACCTAGAGCGGGGAGGTAATCAATACGAAGAATCAACATTTCCAATGTTAGAAATTGAAGAGGCTTCAAACATTAGAATTTTTGGTGCAAAAACGGAGACCTCACAGCCATATGCTTTGATAAACAATAGCTCCGACATCTTCATGACCAACGTTATAGATTTTGCCCATTTCGGAGCAGTGGCAAAGAACTATATTGAAATTACAGGTACCGCCAGCAATAAAATTGAAATCACTAACTCCATGTTTCTTAAACAGCCGGATGCCTCCTATTTAATTGTAGCCGACCCGTGGAATACCAATGAAGTTCCACGAACAATGACCTTGGGCTGTTATCATCGCAACTGGTCATCAATCTCTGGTGAAAGTACCAGCCCCTTAGGCATCGCTCAGAAAGAAACATCAGTTTTTAGTGTGTTTCCAAATCCAACATCAGAAAGTCTAACAATAAAATTAATTGACGTCAAAAAAAATACTGTTGTACAAATCAGAAATATTAATGGCCAACTTATCAGAGAAGTTGTACTCTCCTCTTCAAATCAGAATATTAGCATTGAAAACTTACCAAGTGGACTCTATTTTATTAACTTAAACGAAGACCAAAGTGTTTCAACTAAATTTATAAAACAGTAGCGTTTTTATAACTTATATCCTAAATCCGCTTAGCCCTAGGCTCTAAATCTGTCAGCGCTGCAATTTTTATGGGATGTCCGCTTTCAATACTTTTTCGTGCGGCTACTCCTATGAGAATGGACATCGCGCCATCTCTAACACCCGCTGCCCTTTGGTACGGATCTTTACTTCCAGGATTTTTAAACACTTTATCGTGTAATTTTTTGTCTCCTCCACCATGACCTCCTCTCTTAAAAGGAACTTGAATCGTCTCATGCTTTTCCCACAATTTGTGGACTATTATCGGCTCAGAATGTTCTAATTCTTGCAGTTTTTGATTCATCTCTAATTCGTGTAATTCTTCCTGATCTAGTTTTTTATCTTTAAAATAAGGAATATCCAGTGACGCTTCAATGCGTCCGTTTTGGCCATTAAATGCTATTCTCCATCCTTCAAACGGTGAATAAGTAGTCAGAGAATAATTGACCACTACATTGTTTTTGTATTTTATTTGTGCTGACATTTTATCATAGATATTAATCTCCTTCCTGAATAGGCAATTGTCTCTGATATAACCATCGTGCTTTTCGTTATTCATGTAGAGGTCAACATTTCTTTTATTTTTGGTGATGTCCCAATAGTATTCGCAAGATTTTGTATGTTGGCAATCTCTGCAATTGTTTCCTCGGAAAGCATTGGCACTTCCGTAATGCTCAAGACTTCCATAGGCAAATACCTCGTGAGGGTCGGAATCTAACCACCAGTTCAGCAGATCAAAATGGTGCGTTGCTTTATGCACCCACAGTGAGCCGCCTGTTTGTCTTAGTCCATGCCATCTTCTAAAATAGGAAGCCCCATGATGCGTGTTTAAGTACCAATGAAAATCTACAGAGGTAATTTCACCTATTGCATTATTCATCAATAATTCTTTTACTTTAGTGGCATAAGGTGACCACCTATAATTAAATCCTACAATCAAATTCTTATTTGATTTTCTTTCGGCATCCAAAATTTCCTGACACTTGTCCTCATCAGTGGTCAACGGTTTTTCTGTTAATACATCACAGCCCATTTCCAGGCCTTTGACAATAAATTCATGATGCGTGGCATCGGTTGTGGTTACAATAACTAAATCAGGAGAATTTTCTGCCACCATTTTTTCAAAATCAGTATACGTTTTGCAGCTGACCTTCATATACTTTTTGGCATATGCCAGCCTGCCAGGATTGATGTCACAAATCCCTACAAACTCCAGTATATCTGAATACGTTTCTACGAGTCTTCTCCCCCAGAAAGACGTGCCTCGAATACCTGTACCGATAAGTGCAATCTTCAATTTCTTATCACCCATGCCAAACCCAAATGCGGAGGAACTTAATGAGGTTCCGATTGCTAACATCGATATTGAAGTGATAAAAGACCTTCTTGAATTATTTGTTTTCATAAGTTTATATTTAAGGATATTGATACTGTGTACTGTTTAGTGTTTTAACCATTTATCGAACCACTCAAAAGCATCTTTTTGCATCTGGACATCAAATTTATGGTCACCAGGGTAAAACCTCCCGTTATATTTATCCGCTGCTCCAGCCTTTTTGAATACCGCCTCCAATATTTCATTCGCCCTTTTCATTTCTGGTAAATTGTATAATCGATCCTCACTATTGCTTAAAACCATGGTTGGCAGTGGAACCCGTAGTCCTAGGATTTCAGAAAATTCTAGGTAGTTTGGTAGGACAGGTGTATAGGTCATCCACGTATGCGTATAAGATTTGTTAACAATAAAATCTCTCCAAGTTGTCATAAAGCCAACACTGATGGCACATTTGATTCGCGCATCTAATCCACCTAAGTAATTTGTACGCAAGCCCCCCCCTGATAAACCACAGCAGCCTACTTTCCCTGCGTTAACATCTGGTCTGTTACATAAAATATCCAATGCTTTTTGGTCTTCATACAAGGTTACGCCAGGCCAGGTAGTGCCTCCACTGAATAATGACTTTGACATGATATGTTCGTGCTCGGCTGCCCATGCATTATACACGTCAATATTTTTTTGGTTTTCAGGGTTTTTATCTGTTAAGCCATCCGTTTTGCAGTAACCCCAAGGAATACGGGTTACATCTTTATACAGCACCCTTCTGGAGCCAAAAGTAAATGCATCATGCACTAGAACAACATATCCTTTCTTGGCTAAATCATTTGCCCAAGTATGCCCTTGGTAAGAATTCTGGTGATGTGTCATCATCATTGGGTGCATTTGGTCTGATGTCTTTGTGATTTTTCTTTTCCCAAAATATTTATTTCCTCCGTGATCATGTAGCCCAAGTACTGCTGGCAACTTCCCTTTTGCATTGGCTGGTTTTAATAAAATAGCTTCTGTTTTTCCTCCATAGGGCAACTGCCACTCCAGCTCCTCTACTAACAACCCATCATATTCGTACTTTTTTTTAACTATTACTTCAGGAATCTCGTCACCTTTCTGCGGCGCTGCCACCAATTCTCTAGTTTTAGCCAACGCCTTTTCTTTCCATTTTTTTAGGTCTTTCCAGTGGTCATTTCTAAAAGACAATGATGGTGGGTCATTTACCAGGTCTGCTGCCCAAGGTCCGTAATCTCCAATAATACTCTTTCCTTCGTTCAATATTTCACTCATCTGATTTGGTTTTATAGATGAACTTGCAAAACTGTCAAATGCAGGAGCAATAAAAGGAATCGCTCCTAAAGTGGCGGCAGATGCCATAAACTCCCGCCTCGTTTTTTTGTTAGATTTAGATGTCATAATACTATTTTTTATCCATTTATATGCCCAAACGGAGAACCTACTATTCCATTAGCATAAATGTTATTCTTTTCAATTAATAGATTAGTTGAGGCATGCGCACTAAAAAGCCCATTTCCTGAATTGGTCAATACACAGTTTCTTACAGTGACATGATTGCCACTTTCTATAAAAATACTAGTTGCATTTTTTTGATAGGTCTCCACATTTCCTTCATCATTGGTAAAACTATAATCAGGATGCGCAGATTTGATTTCTAAATTTTCAATTATAATGTAAGATGCTACTTCGTTACTTGGAATTGAAGACCCACCAATTTTTATGACGCCTCTCACTTCGCTCCAATAATTCAATTCTGGTCGTGTTACCGCTCCATTACCGTCAATTACTGGTCGTTCTCCATTCGGACCTAACACACCGCTAATTGTAAAAGGCTTGGCTGCGGTGCCCGCTATATTAACCACCCACTTCTCTTTGTATGCCCCACCATCATCTTCAGATCGCCAATGAATAAAAACATTGTCTCCAACGGTTAGAGACTTCCAAGGGACAGTGTTAATGCTAACAAAGTCTTGATTTGGTCCAATGTGATAATCAGCTGCTGTAGCATTAAATATATTTACGATAAGGAATGAAACAATAATTGAATAAATTTTCATGACGGGTAGTTTTTATAATCTTCTAAAATAATAAAAACTCACACTAATCACAAGGTTAAACTTGTTTATATATTTCATTTCCTTAGTTTTTTATAAAATTTATATACCTTAGTGCAATTTTTGAATACAGTCCTACTTAACTATCATGGAAAGACGCGAAGCAGTACAAAAAGTATCTTGGATATTGAAATCAGCCTTTTTTGCCCCCACAATTTTATCAGCCTTGCAGGGCTGCGAAGACAAAGTTTCTAAAACTAGTTCATTGTTTGTTTTAACGGAGGAGCAAAATGACTTGATGAAAACTATTGCAGATACCATCATTCCTCGTACCACAACACCAAGTGCTTCAGATGTTAAGGTAAGTCAGTTTATGGATCTGCTGCTGAAAGATGTGTTTGATAAGGCTGTAAAAGAGAAATTTTTGAATGGCTTGGATAAATTTGACAGAGATTGTATCTCTAGTACAGGGGAAAGTTTTGCTAAACTAGATGAGTCAGAACAATATACCTACCTTGAAAGGGTAGACCAGGAAATAATGGGGAAAGAATATGGAGACGCGGTGCCTTTCTATTATACCTTTAAACACCTCACTATCACCATCTACTTTTCAACAGAGCAGGGTGTAAAACAAAATCTAAATTACAACCCCGTTCCTGGCCCATATATCGGTGAGGTGGAATTAAAAGAAGGGGATAAAATAATGGTTGGCAATAAAATGTAAACACTCATGGAAGAAAAAAAATCATATGATGTTATCGTAGTTGGCTCTGGCATGACCGGTGGGTGGGCAGCAAAAGAATTTACTGAAAAAGGCTATGAAACATTGGTACTAGAACGAGGAAGAGAGGTAAAGCATATTGAAGATTATCCGACGACAAATAAAGCCCCTTGGGAGTTTAAACATAGAAGTTATGATACGCACAGTATAAAAGAAGAATACCATATCCAACATGTTAAATACAATTTTGACGCTTCAAGCATGCACTTTTTTGTGAGTGATATAGATCACCCTATTGAAATAGCCGAAGGAAAAACAGCCAGATGGTTTAGGGGATTCCAAAC
>Ga0256840_1001592_pt1 | contig 21020 bp, 24 predicted proteins | sample 355202metaG_FD_185969 | JGI IMG/M metagenome (GOLD analysis project Ga0256840, IMG submission 185969) | Hydrothermal vent microbial communities from Mid Atlantic Ridge, Atlantic Ocean - 355-202 | ecosystem: Environmental > Aquatic > Marine > Hydrothermal vents | place: Atlantic Ocean: Mid...
AACCAATGACAGGCAATCTGACACAACATGGCTCAGTGAGTTCATCACAGGATTTATGTCTGGAATTTTAAACCCCAAAAACCTCTTGTTTTATCTCAGTTTATTCACGGTCGTCTTAACTAAAGATATCAACCTGTCATTTAAAATGACACTTGGTATTTGGATGACAACGGTAGTTTTCTTTTGGGATGTTGCCATTATCTACTTACTATCAACAAGCAGAGTACAGAGCAAATTTTCAAAGGTTGCATATTATATCGACAAACTGACAGGGGCGATTTTAGGCATGATCGGTTTCTCAATTGTAAGGTCAGCGTTTACAAAATAACCAGCAAATATAACAAAACGCTAACTATAGCTGGCTGGCTCAATAGATACTACGGCAGCAAAACATGATCAAGTGGAGATCACATTGATTATTTATTGGAATTCAATTAACTCAATCAAGGATTTTGCTGGTGATGACATCAGTCTGGCAAGATTGTACCCAGAAAATTACCGGTATGAATTGGACTCAGATGATTTTGTCCTCCATTACAAGGTGGTGGAAAACATATGGAAAAATGGTCTTCCCGATGGGGAGATATTTCCTCTGACTTTATAAAGAACTCATTACCACAAACATGTCAAAAGAAGTCATTTTAATAACCGGCACATCAAGAGGGCTGGGATTTGCGCTGGCTGAATTATACCTTGAACAAGGGGCAACAGTCATTGGTGTGGCAAGGAACAGGCCATCAATTGAATCAGATACATACTTTCACCTGAGCAAATCCATTACGGATGATGATTTTCCATTGGTTCTGGAAACATTTCTCCGAAAACTGCGGATACAAAAAATTGATATTCTGATTAATAATGCAGGAGTGGACGATACCGGTGTCCATCTTTCAGAGCTTGATCCCTCACAAGTACTTAACCTGATAGATCTTCATTGTGTTGGAGCCCTGAGAACGATCAAAGGAGCTCATGCGTTTCTGGATAAAACAAAAATAGTAAATGTCACCTCCAGACTCGGTTCCATTCTTCAGACCAAACGGGGAGACTTTTCAGGAAGAAACTTTTCTTATGGTTACAGGATCGCCAAATGCGCCCAGAATATGCTGTCGTTATGTCTTGACGGCGATACCGAGCTTGGCAACAATATTATACTATCGATTAATCCGGGATTATTGCTCACCAACCTGGGAGCTTCGGATGCAAAATTTACTGCCAGGGAAGAAGCAAAAGCATTTATGCAGGTGGTAAAGGATGCAGATTGCAGCGGGGTATATCATGCATTTGGAGATGAAGCTGTTTATTAAGTCTGGGAAAAAGGAGGAATAGAGATGGTTACCTGCTATCTTCGATATATAATTGATCCATATAAAGTTGATGAATTTGAAGAGTATGCAAAAATGTGGATTCCTCTTGTGAATAATCTCGGTGGAACCCATCACGGTTATTTTTTACCCCATGAAGGGGCAAGTAATATTGCCATTGCTCTTTTCAGTTTCCCAAGCCTTGCAGCCTATGAAAAATATCGGGAGAATATGCAGGACGATCCAGAATGCCAAAAAGCATTCGAATTTGCAGACAAAACACGGTGTATCATCAGTTATGAGCGGAGTTTTATGAAACCTGTTTTTCAATAACATTCAATCGAATACGTAGAATGAATGTAGGTATATATATTTATGACCAAGCGGAAGTATTGGATTTTTCTGGGCCATTTGAAGTTTTTTCAACAGCTTCAAGAATCTGCGAAGACGAAACTCCGTTTAATACGTTTCTTGTCAGTGAAACCGGACAGGAGATCAACGCCAGGGGTGGATATAAAATCATCCCGGCATACAGTTTTCAAAGTAGTCCTCACATTGACCTGCTCATTATAGCTGGAGGCGTTCACACCGGTGAAATGAAAAAGAAACCCGTTCTTCAATGGATACAAAAAACATCTGCCCGTGCAACCGCTGTGGCCTCGGTCTGTACAGGTGTTTTTCTTTTGGCTGAAGCTGGCGTCGTAACAAAACATTCAGTCACCACTCATTGGGAAGATATTGGTGATTTGAAGGCCAGCTTTCCAGATTTGGAGGTTCAAAAATCCAAACGCTGGGTTGCTGATGAAAATATCATTTCCTCCGCAGGTATTTCTGCAGGAATAGACATGTCACTGCATCTGGTCTCAATTCTATACACAAAAATGTTGGCTGAGAAAACAGCCATTCAAATGGAATATCATTGGGAGAACATATAATATGGAATTACATGTATATATTGCTTTTATCATTGCCACCGCAATCATGATTGCATTACCCGGCCCGAGCGTACTGTTGACCGTTGCCCACAGTATTTCATTTGGTTGGCAACGTGCTCTTGCCACCGTTGCCGGAGCAACAATGGGAATAGCCGTTCAACTTATGGTTGCCGCCATCGGCCTTGCTTCCCTGTTAAATGGAGCAACCACTGCTTTTGAATGGCTACGCTGGGGTGGAGCTGCATATCTTGTGTATCTCGGGGTCAAACAGTGGCGAAGCGCAAATGAACCACTTGAGGTTGATACCTCATCGGTCTCCAGAACGAATCTATTTGTCCAGGGCCTGGTTGTCACTGTCTTCAATCCCAAAAGTTTGGTTTTCATTGCAGCATTTCTACCCCAATTTATCGATGCGACTCGCTCCCTCGGATTGCAACTTACCTGTATTGTCCCAACATTTTTGCTGATCACCTTTATCGTAACATCGATTTGGGCATTGGCGGCAGGTAAAGCAAGTGGATTGCTCCGTAGTCAGCGTGCTCTTCAATCAGTTTCCCGGACAGCCGGGGGATTGATGATCCTGGCCGGGGCAGGTCTTGCACTGGCCAGACGCAGCAACTAAAGATCCTTGTTTCAGGAGAGACTAGAATGAAACAAACAACAAAATGTATACACAGTGGTGGATATCGTGATCCTCTGACCAGGGGAATCAATACTCCCATATTTACTTCTTCTGTCTATGAGTATCTGGACCGGGATAATCAGCCCTATCCCAGGTACTTCAACACTCCCAACCACGATGCCGCTGTAAATAAAATATGTGCCCTGGAAGGAGCTGAAAGCGGTCTGCTCTTTGGATCGGGAATGGCTGCCATTGCAACAACACTATTCACCTTCCTCAAGCAGGGAGAAAAGGGAATATTCCAGGATGAACTCTATGGAGGGACTTATCATCTGCTGCTGCAGGAACTGCCACGGCAGGGAATCGTACCGGTTCTAACGGCAAGTGACGCTGATTCGATCATCGCTTCCATAGAAAAGAATACCCGACTCGTCTATCTGGAATCTCCGACTAACCCACTGCTCACAGTTATCGATATAGAGAAGATCACTAAAGCAGCCAGAGAAAGAAATATTCTGACAATCATTGACAACACCTTTGCATCACCAGTTAACCAGAACCCCATTGCCCTCGGAGTCGATCTGGTTATTCATAGCGGAACTAAATATCTCGGTGGTCACAGTGATCTCTGCTGTGGAGTTGTTGTCGGCAGCAAAGCGTTGGTGGAAAGAATTGCTCAATCGGCCATATGCTATGGTGGCAGCTTGGGAGCTGAGGACTGTGCTCTTTTGGAACGAAGCCTGAAAACTCTTGCCCTGAGAGTTGATAAGCAAACCACAAATGCGATGATCCTCGCTGAATTCATTGAGGCTCATGATAGTGTAAACAAGGTGTACTATCCCGGATTGAAAGCACATCCAGGTCATGAAACAGCATCACACCAGATGCATGGTTTTGGTGCTATGCTATCCTTTGAGCTGTATGATTGCGACCCCGTGCTTTTTCAAAAAAAACTGCAACTGATTACTCCAGCAATGAGTCTTGGGGGAGTGGAAAGTACAATCACTCAGCCTGCTACAACTTCACACGCACATCTGAGCGAACAGGAGCGTAAGAATATGGGCATTACGGACGGCCTTCTACGGCTATCTGTGGGAATTGAGGATGCAAATGATTTGATAGCTGATCTAGGGCAAGCCTTATGATTGCACAAGTTCGGGACATAGTATAACGTTTCATATTTCCACTGCCTGCTATTATAGCATCAACCTCCCAGAATTAAAATATGCCTTCAAATGGTGAGACAAATCTGGACAACCTACTGTCATCAATGAAGCCTATGCTTCATGAGGGAGAGTACGTATTCTGCTCAATCGCCAAGGGGAAATATGGGGACTATGCTGAAGCTTCTCCAATTGCAGCATTTATTGAGCAGGAGGGGATGACTTTAGTTTTAGAGCGACAAAGCGCTGAGCTTTATAATCTACAATACGATTCTATATTTAAAGCCATCACCTTAACAGTCCACTCAAGTCTTGAAGCTGTTGGATTAACAGCAGCTGTCACAAGTAAGTTAACAGAACGCGGTATCAGTGCAAACGTAATCGCCGGCTATTACCATGATCATATTTTCGTACAATCTGAAAAAGCTGAACTGGCAATGGACGTACTAAATGAGTTCAGTAGCTGACCATATAGAAAATCCAAGCTTGGCAACGCAGTATATGCTTAAACAACTGCAGCAAAATTGCCCACGCACTCTGGTTCACCAAATTTTCTCAATTACCTTTTTAATTATCTGAACCCGTTCATCACTTTGCGAACTTCCCAGCGTGACAAAGGAGAGCGGGAAGGCAAATCTCTCCTGTTCCCAGACCACCAGGCTCCCCTCTTCCGCCAATGTTCTGGCCTGCTCCTCAAGCATAAAATTCAGTCCCACCCCGGCTTTTATCATACTGAGAATCGCCGGTTCATCACTGGCCGTCATTGCCCGTCTCGGGTAAAAGCCACGTTCAACAAAGATATCTTCCATTAACTGACAATAGGGGCATTCAGAAGGGTTTCCTATCCAGGGTAATTCAGCCAGATCTCCATAGTCTCCATTTTTCATTATGTCTGCCATCCGGGTCGGCCCCACAATCCTGAGATAATACGTTTTCAGGTGACGAACCACAAACCTGTCATCATCACATTCACCGAAAATAAAGCCCCCGTGCAGCTCGTTACTTGCAATAAGTTTAAGGATATTTCCGGAGATGGACTGATGGAAGCGAAGCGTTGAACCACTGTTCAGCAGACCAAAGTGACGGATAATATCTTCTATTTTAAGAATCTCTGGATCACTGTTCAGGCCCACCACAATTTCATCAACAGCCGATTCCATGCTCACTCTTTTCTCTTTTTTCACCAGTGACTTGACCAGCCCACCAAGTGTGGCCATCCCCTTCTCAAGACGATCATTCCAGGGATGTCCGTAACACAGACGGATACAGTGATCATATTGCCCGGTACTGGAACAGAGGGTGCCCGGCAATATGGAAATATTCTTTTTCTCGGCCAGGCGGAAGAGTTGCAGTCCGTCCACACTTTCCGGCAGCTCAACCCAGAGCGTTAATCCTCCTTTGGGAGAGGATATTCGAGTCTCTGCAGGGAAATGACGGCCAATGGATTGGCTCATGTCTGCTGCCTGTTTTCGCAGACTGTTGCGAAGCTTCCGAAGGTGTCTTTCGTATCCACCACTTTTCAGGAAAAGAGCCAGAGCATGCTGCATCAACTGGGAGTTTGCAAGGCTGTTATTAAATTTCAACCGTTTCACCTTTTCCCGGTACTTCCCCGCCAGAAGCCAGCCCAGTCGCAGATCGGGCATAAGATCCTTGGAGAAAGAATTGCAGTAAAGCACCATCCCCTGGTTGTCAAAGTGCTTTAATGGAAGGGATTTTCGCTCTCCAAAAAAGAGATTCCCATAAATATTATCTTCTATAATGGGAACTCCACGTTCAGCAAACAGGGAAACCAGCTCTTCTTTAGCTGCCGCATCCATATCAAACCCCAGAGGATTCTGAAAGGTGGGGATTAAAAGAGCCGCACGGATATCATGTTCATCAAGAGTTGTTCTCAGAGTGTCAATATGTAGTCCCGTGGAAGGATCTGCCGGAACTTCCATGGCCTGCATGTTGAGATCTTCAATAAGTTGAAGGTAACAGAGGAAAGTCGGAGATTCCAGGAGAATGGTATCTCCTGGACGGGCAACACTGCGCAGGCAGAGCTCAACTCCGTTCATGCACCCCTGGGTAATAATGATTTCATTGTCACCGCATCCATGGGGAAGATCAAGGGAACGTTTACAGATCTCTTTTTGCAGTTTTTCGTAACCCAAGGCTGCTCCATAACCACTATAACTTCCATCCTGATATCCCGAGGCTGCAGAACGTACTGCCGCTGCCATCTGTTTTCCCGGAAGAAGAGAGGGGGCAAGGATCGCTTCACCAAAGGGAATCAGATCAGGATTGGTGAGAGAGCGTTGCATCATAGCCGAGAGGACATTGATTGCGACTTTATGCGCTTTTACCGGTGAGACACCTTGCTTTGGCAGGGGCAGAATGTCACTTAAAAGCGGCCTTACAAAAAAACCTGATTTTTCCCTTACCTCTATCAGCCCGCGGTTCTCAAGTTCCTCGTAAGCCTGGTAAACGGTGGACATGGAGCGTCCCGTAGCAGCACGTAACTTTCGCAGCGAAGGGAGCTTTTCGCCTGCCAGATATTCTCCTTCCTGAATCTGTTGTTCCAGTTTGTTGGCCAGTTTTAAGTAGTGATATTCCATATCCTTATTCGTGCCGCCCTTCATCTGTTATGGTTATTTTTAGCCAAATCTGTATCTGTTCCTATCTAACGACTCATTTATACTCTGTAAAGAAAAAAGAGCGGAGCATTAAAGGTTCTGCAAACAGAAGGAGGAAGAGGAAAAGAAGATGAGGGTAGCAGAAAAAACAAAGTGGCTGCTCCGGCTCTTCAAGCCGGAAGACAGCAGCGGCCAGGAAACAGAAAGAGTTGGATTTCATTCAGGTTCACAAGACAAAAGCAGGGTTGTCCATTCGGTTGCAAAGGTTCTTGTCTGCTATGCCATGGCCCTTGCAGTTACCGTTCTTCTGTCTAGGCTTCACTGAGCAAATATTCTGTACTCCTTGCAGGAGACAGTACAAATTACAACAGGCACCAAATGATACAACAGATGGATTTACAGTATAACAGAGTAATGCACAGCAAAGACAATTCCGTTCAGAATATGAAATTAAAGGACGCCTTCAAACGGCTCTTCCGAAAATTTCATAAACAGCCAAAGGCACCTGAAATCCTCAGTGTTTACGGCGATAGAGTTTTCCACACAAATTTGTCGGCCTCCATCCAGGAATCAGCCATCACCAGGATTCAGCATGGATTGCGTGATTTCAGGGGTAAGCAACGTTTTGATCTGGTTTTTTACTCACATCCGCAACGTGGTGATACCAGTGTTGCCAACTTTCTGGAAGATCTCTGTTATTGTAGAATGTTGTTGAGGCCAGGAGCATTCCTGTTTTTAACTATAAGCGGAAAAAGACCGCAACATGTGACTGGTTGGTTCAGAAAAAAAAGAAACAGGGAGACCTCCTGGCTTCGTCAGGCGGGGTTTGTGAACATTACTACTCAAAAAATGGGAATTGGATTTATCCTTGTTGGCGGACAACGACCAGCACAAAAATTTTAAAATATCCCCCCGAATGGGGGAGGGTAAAGATGATTATTCTGATGTATTTTTGTAGTCTGCAACCTCCTGATGCTGCTAATTCCTGTTTTGGACAATCGTTGGTAAAGAACCAGATGTTACAGAGTCAACAATGAAAAACAAACTTGAGAAAAATAGAATGAATACTCGATCAGACGCCCTTCTCCTTACAGAGAAAAAAGACAACACTACCTGGTTAACACTGAACCGGCCAGCTGTGCTGAATGCCCTCAACCACTCATTGCTCCTGAAGATTAAAAATGAACTGGAAAAAATCAAAGATGATCCCGACATTCAGGCCGTCGTAATTACCGGGACTGGTGATAAAGCTTTTTCCGCCGGTGCTGATATACAGTATTTACATGAGGCATCTCCCCTAGAGGTACGAGAACTTGCCCAACTGGCAGTATCCGTTACCCGGCTCATCGAAAATCTGGGAAAAATATCAATTGCCCTAATCAACGGCTTTGCTTTAGGCGGCGGCCTTGAACTGGCCGAATCCTGTATGTTAAGGGTTGCCGTCAATTCCGCAAAGCTCGGGCATCCAGAAGTGAGAATCGGTGCTGTGGCCGGCTGGGGTGGAACAACACGGTTGCCGCGTCTTATTGGAAAAAGCCGGGCTGCGGAGCTACTCCTTACAGGAAGAATGATCAATGCAGATGAAGCCCTACAGCTCGGATTGCTCAATCGTGTTACAAATCCTGATGATCTGCGGAAAGAGGGTGAAAAATTACTGCATGAGATCCTGCAAAATGCTCCTGTCGCCGTCAATTTAACCTGGGAGGCTATCCACAGAGGTTTGGATGTGTCAATTGATGAATCAATGAAGTTGGGAGCAGATTATTTTGGTCTGGTTGCCTCAACTGAAGACTTCAGATCCGGAACAAAAGCCTTTTTACAAAAACAGAAAGCAGAATTTCATGGAAAGTAAAATTTGACAATATGTATATTTTCGTGATCCACGAAGAAAACATTATCAAAATTCAATCATGATTGATTAAAGACTTTACTTTTATAGCTACAGGTAAACATTGCTGATCGAAATAATATCACACACGCCACGCTGGGTATTTATCCTCTTCTTTGTTCTTCTGGTTCTTGGTTACCTGCAAAGTAAAACAAGAACAGTTAGTCGAAAAAAAGTAATCATACTTCCCTGCGCCATGATTGCCCTATCGTTCTATGGAGTGATATCAGCCTTTGGAATCAGTGCTGTTGGAATTATTTCATGGTTCATTGGAGCGGCAGCCACTACCTGGCTCGGCTTGATGCTCGGAAGCCCTAAAGGGATTGTTTGCAAAGACGACATCCATTCCGTTATCATTCCAGGAAGCTGGATTCCATTACTCTTGATGATGGCTATTTTTTTCACTAAATACATTGTCGGGGTAGTCCTGGCACGCGAACTTCCAATTGCCGGCAGTCTTCAATTCATCAGTATTGTCTGTTTTTTTTATGGCTGTTTCAGTGGGTTATTTCTTGCACGTATGCTGGTGACTTGGAGTGCTTTAAAACAAAAAACTTAATCATGCCGGGCTCTACATCTTTAGTAAGGCCCGATTTTCCAAATCTGTGTGTTCTTGTGTGGTGAATAAAAATAATGTTTTCAAATATCTTATTTGATTTGGATGGTACGCTTACAGACCCAAAAGATGGCATAACACGCTGTATTCAATACGCTCTCAATCAACTTAACACAATATCTCCTGCAGCTGATCGGCTTGAGTGGTGCATTGGCCCTCCCCTTCGAGGATCATTCACTCTACTCTTGAATACACAAGATGATATACTGCTTGATAGGGCAATATCTAATTATCGAAAACGATTCTCTGAAAAGGGCCTGTTCGAAAACGTTATCTACCCCGAAGTGATTCCATCCCTTCAAAGAATAAAGAAAGCAGAAATTCATATTTTTCTGGCAACCTCCAAACCCAGAGTGTTTGCAAAACAAATTCTTGACCATTTCAGCCTTACACCTTTTTTCGATGCAATTTATGGTAGCGATCTTAATGGACACTTATCGGATAAAGGAGAACTTGTAGCTCATATTCTCGATACAGAGAATCTTGACACCAAACAAACTCTCATTGTTGGGGACAGATCTCATGATATCATTGGCGGGAAAAAGAACGGTATAATGACCGCAGGGGTGAGCTATGGCTACGGCACCATGGAAGAACTGGCCGCATCAAAACCGGATTTTCTTTTTAATACAATTTCCGACCTGGCAGCATTTGTCGAATCGTAAAAAGCGCTAAACAAGGACGGCAGAAAGCCGATAGCAATGTTCAAAAAATGTATGCATCTTTACAAAGTGTCAGCAACCATCCGTCATCACGTAGCTTTTTCGTTTGGCCTGTTGTGTTAATAAAATGGAGAAAAAATGTTGAGTACAGAGTTTCTTTTAACATCACTTGTTGTTGTCCTCATTCCTGGAACAGGCGTTATTTATACTGTCTCAACAGGTCTTTTCCTTGGTTGGAGGGCTAGCATTGCTGCAGCATGCGGATGCACGGCCGGAATTATCCCCCACTTGACTGCCAGTATTTTAGGATTGTCCGCTATTCTTCACATGAGCGCTTGTGCTTTTCAGGTTCTTAAGTTCTCCGGAGCTATCTATCTGCTTTATCTTGCATGGTCCATGTGGCGCGAGACAGGTGCATTTGAACTAAACAATCCTGGTAAAAAATTCGGTATTCCGCAAATCTTATTTAAGGGGTTTCTCCTCAACATACTTAACCCGAAACTTTCGATATTCTTTTTGGCTTTTCTACCGCTGTTTATATCACCGGACGGAAATCACCCGGCACAGCAAATGCTGATACTAAGTGCTGTATTTATGGCTATGACATTAATCATATTTATCCTGTACGGATTTCTCGCCAGTGTGATAAGCACATATTTTATGGGCTCCTCATTGTTGCGTATCCGCCTGCAACGATCATTTGCAGCTATTTTTGCTGTTCTTGCTGCCAAGTTGGCAATGAGTGAACAATAAACTTGAAGATTTAGCAGAGTATCTGCTGTTCGATGATCAGGGATTCTACCGAATCATTCATAAGGGTCCATAGTCAGGATAATATTTTTCCCTTGCTTTTTTCATCATCAGGTAGAAATATATAGTTAATATTCCACTTGTTTCATACAAGTAATCCCTCTCACGGGGAAATAGCTGGGTTTTCTTTTTGAGAACTACCCTTGAATCTAAGGTTACACCGGTCACGTTCTTCGTCTGCCTGAAAACAGTTTAATCGCAGTAGCGAACTTCCCTTTCAGCAGTAAGATGTGACAACCCAACAGCAGAATTCTGTCTTGAATTCCTACTCCTTTTATTTTCTCCCTAAACTATGTCCGGCAGATAAACTCTACGTGGGTTTTTATGCGTATTGTTTTGGTCTTTTGCCCGGCATTTAAAATATTTTTTTAACCATCACCATAACCCATAACCGGGAGTGAAACGCATGCTCCCGACAGGGGAAGTGTTGTTTCTCTCCCATATTTCAGGAGGAAACAACAATGTCTGATGACGAAAACAGAAACGAGAACAAAAGATTTACAATTGCACAGCAAGTTGAGGCGATCAACGCACAGCTCCGAGCCTTTGGCCGGGAAGCCGTGCAGGAGATCAAAATGATGCGAGACGGCCAGGTTATCGGCCAGGTTCGATATGGGTATAAACCGCAATACGTTTTTGATGCTGTCAATAATGTGTTGCTGCCTGAGAACTGGCGGTACGAGGTCGTGAGTAAGGAAATTTATGACAACCAGGTGGTTGCCGAAGTGAAATTATTTCTCCGAGTAGGAGAAGATTGGTTTTGCAAAGGGTCGCAGACAGGGCAGATGCAGATCATCAAGAAGAACGTGGGTGATGCCATGAAAGGTGCCATCACGGATGCTCTGCAGAAATGTCTGTCCCTGCTTTCCATTGGCAGTGATGCCTATAAGGGTTTGCTCAGGGAAGTTTATCATTCCGGTAATCGTCCTGCGACAACACCTGCCCGGCAGCAGCCACAGCGACCGCCCCAAAGTTCCAGACAACCCGAAGCCGGTCAGCCAATGAATAACCAACTCCCCAAAATCGCCGGGATCAAATACCAGCGAAGGGATGGGATCGTCGTTGCGGTTGGTAACTCGTTTGACAAGAAGGAACTGCTGAAATCTGCAGGCTTCAAATGGGATAAATCGGGAAAGAACTGGTACAAGGAAGTGACGGTTCATTAACCACTTTTCATTTTATTCTATTTTATTTTTAACCCACCAACCCAGAAGGGAGGATTACACAAAATCTCCCTGAAGGGATCCGTGTGCCCTCCCTATTTTTAAGGAGGAAAACACATGGATATCCAAACCACCATGCTGACAAGCCTGCGTACATTGGCTGAGCAGCACACCATCGAAACACTTGGGGATCGTAGAGACTATCTTGGCGCATCCGAAATCGGATATTGCCCGAGAAAAGTTATTCTTGAAAAGATCCATCCAGGTGAACATGATCTTGCCACCCTTCTTCGCTTTCAGCGGGGACATATGGCCGAGGACATCATTGCCAGGGCATTTACTGCTGCCGGTTACTCGAATTTTGAGCAGCAGGTGGAAATCGTCCTGCTCGGTGATGTTCCCCTCAAGGCCCATATCGACTTTGTTTTCACATCTCAGGTTCATAAAATCAAATCCATTCTGGAGATCAAGAGCACCAGCAGGATTCCTGACGGGCCGTACAGCTCCTGGGAGTCTCAGCTCTATATTCAGATGGGTGCATTAGCTGAGCAGTACCCTGAGTATTCCATCAAGGGTGCGGTGCTGACGCTTGATCTTGCCCATGGCGAGGTGGCGTTTTTCAACGGCTATGAACCCCAGGAAACGATTTTCAATGGACTCATGGAACGGGCCGGAACCATCTGGTCCCATTATCAGGCCATGCTTCGCGGCAATGATCTTGTCCGGGAAGGCGTTGAGCTTGAGATGAAAACAGAAGTCAGTCCCCTCTGCGGTTTTTGTGATCATATCGCAACCTGCCCCCGGTTTGAGACGGAAGATGTCCCGGAACTGGCAGTGACAGTGGAAGCATTGCAGGAGCTACAGGCAAGGGAGAAAAATATGCAAGGTGAAATCAAGAAAATAAAGAAACATCTGCTGGCCGTTGTTGAGCAGAAAGGGCCGATTAAATCCGGTGGTTGTTTTTTACGAAAGGCAACCCGGAGCAGGAAATATCTGGATATGGATCGTTTGGAAGCCTTTCTGGCTGAAAGCGGTGCTGTGCTGGATGAATACCAGGAAAATCGGTCGTTTTCCTTTCTGGAAATACGAAAAGCTAAGGCCAAAGCTGCATAAACCAAAAAAGATACCCCATGGGTAGCCTATTCTCCATGAGGGGGATTTGTGCTGCTCTCCAACTACTTCAATTCAATGGAGGAACACAATGAACAAGGCAATGGTAATCGGAAATTTGGGCAGTGACCCCGAAGTACGCTACACTCAGAACGAAACCCCGGTGGCAACGTTTTCTGTTGCAAGTACCGAGCGGTGGAAAGATTCTGACGGCAACAAACAGGAACACACCGAGTGGCATCGTGTTGTTGCCTGGGGCAAACTTGCCGAGATCTGCAGCGAACACCTGAACAAAGGCGATAAGGTCTTTATTGAGGGCAAACTCCGCACCCGGAAATGGGAAGATCAGGATGGCATAACCCGCTACACCACCGAAATCAACGCCAGGGAACTGGAAATGCTTGGTGGTCGGCAGGATGGCGCTGGTTCTTCGCCCGATGGTAATACTGCTGGCGAAAATGTAGAACCGCCCATGCCCGATGATGTCCCGTTTTAACCGACAATTCTGTGATGGTATCCCGTGACGAGATGCCATCACCTGCCCATTGATGACAAGAAACAAAAATTCAGGAGACAATAATGGCACGACTTGGATCCCAGGCAAAGGCAGGCTTTTATCCGACCCCGGATACGGTCTGCGAGTTGCTGAAAGCAAAGATTATTTTTGATCTTGAAAAAGGTGCCCGGCTGCTTGATCCATGCTGCGGAAAGGGAAGAACCCTTTCCCGGCTGGCAGACGGAGTACCAAATTTGACTACCTATGGAATAGAACTGGATCATCAGAGAGCCCATGCGGCCAGGTCGCGGTTGACCAAGGTATTATGGGGAGATGCATTGATGGAAATGCATGTTTCACCCAACACCTTTGGCCTGCTATACCTGAACCCGCCTTATGATGATGGCGTTTCCGATGGCGCAAAGTCGCAACGGCTGGAAGTTCAGTTTTTGCGGCGTTATCTCGGCATCCTGCAGCAGGGAGGCTATCTGGTTCTGGTTATTCCTTACTACATACTCAAACACTGCGCTAAGCCCCTGGCCCGGTATTTCAAGGTTCAGGTGCTTGGCTTCCCGGAAGATGAATTCCAGGTTTTCAGGCAGTGCATCGTGTTCGGTAGAAAGAAACTGCTTGTTCCCAAAGAAGAAGCAGAACAGACCCAGTCCTACTTGGAAGCGTTGGCTGGTATGGAGCCTGATGAATTTATGGATGAGGTTGAAGCACTTGAGCATCTTGCTCCGGTATCCATAACCGTTCCAGCCCCGGCCAAGCCTCTGACAACTTTCAGAGCCAGGAATATCGATCCGCTGGAGGCGATTCCCCTTGTTCGGAAGGCAGGGATTGTAAAAAATGTGCTGGCGGAATTGACGCCCAGGAAGAACAACGAGATCCTTCCATTGACCCCGCTGGAAAACGGCCACCTGGCCCTGATGCTGGCAGGCGGTTACATGAACGGAGCCATTGAAAAAGATGGCCGGCAACTGGTTATCAAGGGTGTGGTGCATAAGTCCGAGAAGGTTATCAATGTTCGCGAGAACGACTCGGGCGAAGGCTCCATTACCACCAGGGACCAGTACATCCCGACCGTCAAGGTCATTGATATGCAGACCGCTGAGCTGATCACGGTTCAGTAGGAGGTGATGACCATGCGATGGCAACAAAAAGTGACCAGGAAAGAATTGCAGCATCTGCGTGAAACCGGGGCGACCACCCTGGAACAGGTCCGGGCAAATGTCCGGTACCAGTCCACCAATCGTTTCCCCTGTTGGGAATGCGTTGAAATCGGTCGCAAGCTCGGTATCAGCGTGGAATTGACTGCATTTCACTCCCAACCCAAACCGTAAGAAAAGAATTAAAAAACTGGGGTATGCACTTGACTCCAGCAGCCACTACATGTAGTGTAGCGGATTATGGAAGAAAAATTTCCCCGTACACTTCAAGAATTTGAGAATTTTTTCAGTACCGAAGCAGCTTGTATTCAATATCTGGTGCAATTGCGATGGCCCGACGGTTTTATCTGCCCCCACTGCAAGTCTACTGATTACTGGCAGACAAAACGTAACTTGTACCATTGTTCTCAATGTGACAAACAAGCTTCTGTGACTTCTGGTACTATTTTTCACCGCACTCGAAAGCCTTTGTCTTTGTGGTTTCGTGCTATGTGGCATATTACCGGCCAGAAGTATGGTGCTAATGCCCTTGGTATGCAGCGTGTTCTTAATTTTGGCAGTTACCATACAGCTTGGCAGTGGCTTCACAAAATACGCCGTGCGATGGTCAGACCTGGACGGGATCGGCTGAGTGGCACTGTCGAGGTCGATGAAACCTATGTTGGAGGCAAAAAAACGGGTAAGCGAGGAAGAGGTGCAGAGGGAAAGGAACTGGTTGGTATTGCTGTGGAAGATAAAGGCAGCAAAGGTATCGGTCGAATACGCCTCTGGCACCTTGAGGATGCCTCCAGCGCCAGCCTGTTGCCATTTATTCAAGGAGTTGTGAAACCTGGTAGTGTTATTCATACTGATGATTGGTCAGGTTATACAGATTTGAATGACAATAATTACACACATAATGTGATGCAACCAAAAGATTTAACAATTGTTCACTTAGTTGCCTCACTGTTGAAACGATGGCTTCTTGGTACATACCAAGGAGCGGTGAGACCCTCTCACCTTACATATTACCTTGATGAGTTTACATTTCGTTTTAATCGTCGGACATCTGCCTCACGAGGAAAACTTTTTTACAGACTCATGCAACATGCTGTCTTGGTTGATCCTGCACCGGCGTCGTCTTTAAAAGGAGCAGCATTCCCTTTTCTCGAAGGTGCTGAGAATCTGAACCTTGACCCAATTGATAACGAGTGACCACTACATATGGTATGCACTGGAGTTAAATGCATACCCCAGTTAAAAAAATCCCAAACGGGGAGTCCTCCCCGCATGGGGTATCTCCCCATTTATTTTTTGCTTTCAGGAGAGATACCACCATGAACAAAAACAATAAATATGTAAAAATTCAGGCGGCCGGTTTTGTCATCTATTGCGATGCCTTGATTGCCAAGACTGCGGGGACGGAACTTCTTGCCTGTTTTTTAAGCCTTATCGGTACCCCGTCTAATGTGAAGGCATTGGCGGCCATTTTGTATGGCGGCGATACCTGCCGAGTCTCAAGCCCGGATGATCCTGTCCAGGAGTTTGAATTTCCGGGAGCGGTACGAACAAGCCGTGAACTGGGTTTCCCAGGCGGCTTGCGGAGTTGTCGCACCAGGAAGATCGGTGAGACCGTCAATAAGGTACTTGTGAGCACGGATTATTTTGCAGCAGGTTCATCTCCATCAGACAAATCAGGACAAGCAGCCTTTGTCTATGGCCCGGATATGCCCACCATTCTGGATCGGGCGTTTCTGTTGCTTGATGCAGCCACCACCATTCCTCTCAAGCCGGAATGGCAGGGTTGGTTGTGGGACGAGGTTTTGCAGCCTGAAAAGCTCTACTCCTTTGGTGGAGAAGAGTTGCGGGAGGCATATCTTGTCAGCTGGCCCAGGGATGACACCCTTCAGGAACGAATCCTTGAGGGAATCTCCATGCACTATCTGCATTGACAGAAGGCACCCTTACGCGAAACCAAAAAAACACCTACCAGGGGAGAGCAGTTCAATTCCCCTGCAGGGGTATCGTTCTCTTTCTCCTGGTTACAACGGGAGGAAAGAAAACAATGGAAACCGCCACGCTCACACCTGAGCCGGTTACAGTTACAGAACATGTTGAAGATCCGGAACAGGCACAACCCAAAACGATAAAGCTGGCTGATTTTCTTGGTGAATGGCGAGATATTTTAAAATCCCAGGTCATCCGGAATATGGATCCGGTCTATTCGCCGAAAGACGAAGATGATTGGGACAGAGTGGCCAGAGAAAAGCTGAAACAACTGATCCGTCCACCATTTGAGTCACAGACCCGGCGAGGGATTCTGCCGGTGGCTCGATCTTTTTACAAGGAAGACCATAAAGCCGCCTTTCTGGTCGGCGAAATGGGTAGCGGAAAGACCTTCATGGGGCTTGCAGTAGCTCATCTTATTCCCAAACCAAACAAAAGAATCCTGATTCAATGCCCGGGACACCTGGTACAGAAATGGATACGGGAAGCGGAGGAAACCATACCCGGTTGTACCTGCTTTAATCTGAACGATAAAAGCATGGAACAGCTCCTTGGTCATAAACTCCATCTGATCCGGCCAATCGGTACGGAGATATGGGTTATCGGCAAGGAACGGGCAAAACTCCATTTCCAGCGCAAACGGCAGCTTGTTCTTCGCCGTGGCGCTGAATGCTGTCCTGAATGTGGCAGAGCGGTTGAATGCTCCGAAACTGACAAAGCTCCCGGCTGTGAACATTGCGGAGCCAGGATGTGGGCTGCAGACAGGGATAAAGTCCGGCGCTATGCCAAGGCCGAGTTCATAAAGCGGTTTTTTCCGAAAAACTTCTTTGATCTCCTTATTCTTGACGAGGTGCATGAGCTCAAAGGCGGTGGTACTGCCCAGGGTCAGGCAATGAGCTGTTTGATTGCCCGGTCTGAAAAGGTGCTGGCATTGACTGGCACTTTGATGGGCGGGTATGCGCATGATTTATTTTATCTGCTCTGGCGAATGTTTCCCCGTTTAATGAAGGATGCAGGCTTTGAATATGGCCGCACCCTGCAGTTTGCCGAACGCTACGGTGTTGTCCAGCGCACCTATGACAGTAAGGATGTTGCTGTCAGTCTGAACATTGCAAGTATCGGCCGCAAGATGGGAAAATCCAGAGTGAAGGAGGCACCGGGTATTTCTCCGTTGCTTCTGCCGGATCTGCTCCTTGAACGGTCGGTGTTTGTGCGGCTCTCTGATATCAGCGAGGCCCTGCCGGATTACGATGAAATCATCGTGCCGGTGGCCATGAATGAAGAACAGGAAGAAGAGTATGACCAGTTATCGGAAAATTTGATGACGGCAACTCAGCAGGCCCTGTCCCGTGGCGACATGCGGCTCTTGGGAAAGATGCTCCAGTCTCTGCTGGCGTATCCTGATGGTTGCCGGAGTGAGGAACAGGTCACGCTCGAACAAAACGGTATAGAGGAAATTGTCGGCAGTGCCCGGGCGCTGGATATAGACCTGCTCCCCAAGGAAGAACGTCTGCTGGAGATTCTTGCAGCAGAGAAAAAACAGGGGCGCAAGGTTGCTGTCTTTTTAGAGCATACCGGCACCAGGGATCTGTTGCCGACATTGGAAGAAAAACTCTCGGAAAACGGATTTGTTCCGCTCATCATGCGAAGTCAGGCTGTAAAGCCTGAAAACCGTGAAGAGTGGTTGAAGGATAATCTGGCAACCGGCAGATATGATCTTTTAATCTGTAATCCCAACCTGGTGAAAACCGGGCTTGATCTGCTAGATTTCCCCACCATTATTTTCTTTCAATGCGGCTATTCCGTGTTCACCCTGCGGCAGGCCAGTCGCCGTTCATGGCGCATTGGTCAGGACAAGCCGGTTCGGGTGTTTTACATGGCGTACGAAAAATCCATGCAGGAAAAGGCGCTCTCGCTCATGGCCCAGAAGATGGAAACATCCCTGGCCGTCGAGGGTGAGTTGTCTGACCAGGGACTGGCAGCATTATCGGAGTCCGATAACTCCATGATGTATGAGCTTGCCAAGGCATTAACCGGTAAGAAATCTGTTACCAACCTGAACGATGCCTGGAACCGGTATAAGCAGTGTGAACTGGTTTCCGGCCTGGCATTGGATGAAGCCCCCGACCTGCAGACAACAACCACGATCAAAACCACCACAACCATGACAACGGCCGGCGGGGATACCACCAGAGTAACGCATGAATTTATTGTGCGGGGCAAGGTGTCTATCCGCAATGACGGCGCAGTTGTCTATGTCGGTCGCAACCGCTTTGAATTAAAAGCAGGTGCTGTGTACTGGGCCGGGCGCAAGGTCGGCTGGTATGACCGAAAAGGCTGTGGAGAGATCAACGACAAACCGATTCGTATTTACAAACCTGAACAGTCCAAGGTCTTTGTGTTAGCCGAAATCCGGCAAAAGACAGCGGCATAGCCCAAAAAAAATCGTAATTAAAAACTCACCCAACCAGGGGAATCTCTCCCCTGCCGGGGCATTGGTTCCTCTGCAAACTAAGGAGGTAAATCAATGCTTTTCGTACAAGATCAGGATGGGCGATACCAGCCTGCTCCTGAAAAAATGGTACTGACTGAGGCCAATCGGCTCAGCGGCTACCGGCTGCGACGCGGCTCGCTGATCCTCTCTTCTGATTGCGCGAAAAAGGTCATCGGGTACAAACTCGGCGGCAGACAGAATGAAGTTTTTGCCTGTCTGTTTCTGGATTCCCGGCACCGCATTCTCGCATTCAAGGAGATGTTTTTCGGCTCCATCAACCACACAACGGTTCATCCCAGGGAGATATTGAAAGAGGCTTTGCTGCTTAATGCTGCAGCTGTCATTCTCGCTCATAATCATCCTTCGGGGAACACCCAGCCCAGTGAACAGGACATCAATCTCACCCACGATCTGAAAAACATCCTCAAGGTTGTGGATGTACGGATCCTTGATCACCTGATTATCGGTGATGATGTGACCTCGCTTGCTGATCTGGGCCTTTTGCAGGAAAAGAAAAAGTAGAAAAAAATCCCAAAATAAGGGGCAAAATTGTCCCTGTTCGGGAGAGTCTTGCCCCATTTTACAGACAAGGAGGCAAGATGATGCAAGTAGAACAATCCCCTTCCAGTTTTCCCCATCCTGTTACCGCAAGATACTTTCAACACACCAAGGAAAATAAGCCGCTACTCCAAGATTTTCAGGGAGAGATCCTGATGGTGATTGAGCCTGACGGAATCAGCGATGTGTTTTGCCGCAATCAGTACAGCGGCCAGGCAATGCTGCGCCATGCGGCCATGTGGTGTGTGAACGTCCGTAAACTCAAAGATGCCAAATTCTATGTTGGTGTGATGACCTCAAAAGGAGGTCGGTTTCACAGTATCAGCAGGGAAAAGGCCACCCGGCATGTCGGACAATGGATATTCGGAACTATCTGAGAAGGAGAAAAAAATGGATTTTACCCAGTGCGATAAACAACAGATTCAGGGGCTGGTTCGAGAACGAAATCAGTACAGACAACTGCTCAAACAATGCCTGTATGCCCTGAATACCATACCAAACAGAGGAATTGCCGGATTAGATACCGGAACAACCTATGAGCTGGCAGCAGCCATTGGTTCTGCCTTGAAGCAATCCGCAAATAGTTAAAAAATAATCCCCAAACAGGGGGCAAGCCTGCCCCTGACGGGAGTGGTGTCTTGTCCCCGCTTATAAAAAGAATACAGGAGACAAGACCATGACAGCACCAACACCTTTAACCAACGATCAAATTGTAACTTTCGCCCCTGCAGCAGGTTCCTTTGAACCCATTGACGGAGTTTCTGCACGCTATTCATTTGTGCCGACCCTTACAGCCGTGGATTTACTGCGTGATGCAGGATGGTTTCCCATCCATGCAGAGCAGAGCGCAGTCCGGGTTGCCAGACGGGAAGGATACCAGCGTCACCTGATCCGTTTTGCCAAGAACGGTCTTTCGTTTGATGGCGAACGGGTTGACCTGGTTCTGTTTAATTCCCATGACCGTGGCTGTGCATTTAAGCTGATTACCTCGGTCTATCGCCAGATCTGCGAAAATGGTCTTATGGTGGCCTCTGAGTTTGCCAACTTCAGCCATAAGCATATCGGTTTCAAGCCGGATGATTTTGTTCATTCGGCAGGAGAGATTGCTTCCGCTGCCGGTATTATTGCCGACCGGGTTGATGAGATGAAGGTTATCGAAATGACTCCGGACGAACGAGGCGTGTTTGCCCAGGCTGCTCACAGTCTGGTATATGACGAACCCGAACAGGCCCCGATCCAGCCACACCAGCTACTTGAGGAACGGCGATATGATGACAAGGGCAAAGATCTTTGGAGCGTTTTTAACGTGATCCAGGAAAATATATGCCGTGGCGGCCTCAAGGGTTCCACCCGAGGCAGCAACGGACGAATGAGAAGAGCAACCACCAGACCGGTCAAGGCGCTTGATCGAAACATCAAGCTGAACCAGGCT
>Ga0256840_1001593_pt1 | contig 21017 bp, 23 predicted proteins | sample 355202metaG_FD_185969 | JGI IMG/M metagenome (GOLD analysis project Ga0256840, IMG submission 185969) | Hydrothermal vent microbial communities from Mid Atlantic Ridge, Atlantic Ocean - 355-202 | ecosystem: Environmental > Aquatic > Marine > Hydrothermal vents | place: Atlantic Ocean: Mid...
ATTGCATACTCTTGTCGGTGCCGGTGCAGCGGAAGGTTCTATGGACGCTTCCAACATATTGAAGCCATCCCTTTCCCGGGGAGAGATCCAGATTATAGGAGCAACTACCCTTGATGAATATAGAAAGCATATAGAGAAAGATGGAGCTCTTGAGAGGAGATTCCAGCCGGTTCTTGTGGAAGAGCCTTCAGGAGTGGAAACAGTTGAAATTCTCAAAGGTTTAAAATTAAAATTTGAGGAATTTCACAATATTTACATAACGGATGATGCTATAGAAAGGGCGGTGAAACTTTCTGAAAGATATATAAATGATAGAAAATTACCGGATAAAGCGATAGATATTATAGATGAAGCGGGGGCGAAAGCCCAGCTTAAAGTGGGAACCAAGCCTCCGGAAATTAAAGAGATAGAGGACGAAATTCAAACTATGAGAGCTTTGAAAGAAGAAGCTCTTGCCATGGCAGAGTATGAGAAAGCTCATGATTATAAACAGAAAGAGATAACTTTGACTGCGAGATTGGAAGAACTTAATAGGCAGTGGATTGCTAATAAAAGAGATGAAAAACCTGTCATAGACGTGAGGGAAGTTGAAGAAATTGTTTCTATTTGGACGGGAATTCCCCTTAACCAGATTCATGAAGCGGAAAGAGAGAAACTATTGAGACTTGAGGCTGAACTTCACAATAGAGTTGTTGGTCAGGAAAAAGCGGTAAATGCTGTTGCAAGAGCTATAAAACGTTCCAGGCTTGGTATAAGAACCAATCTTAATAGACCTATCGGTTCGTTTCTATTTCTTGGTCCAACGGGTGTTGGTAAAACCGAACTTGCCAAAACTCTTGCCGAAATTCTTTTCGGAGATGAGAAGGCGATGGTAAGGGTAGATATGTCCGAGTATATGGAAAAGCACACAGTTTCAAGGTTGATAGGTGCTCCTCCGGGATATGTCGGATATGAAGAGGGGGGACAGATTACCGAGATAGTAAGAAGGAAGCCGTATAGTGTTATCTTGCTTGATGAGATTGAGAAAGCGCATCCTGATGTTTTGAATATTCTTCTTCAAATAATGGAAGACGGCAGATTGACAGACGGGCTTGGTAGAACCGTTTCCTTTACCAATACGATTCTTATAATGACCTCTAACCTTGGAGCGAAGCATCTTGTTTCTGCACAAAAAGGGATGGGTTTTGATACGGGAAGGGAAGCTAATCTTGAGCAGAAGGCATTTGATAGGATGAAGACTTTTGTTCTTGATGAAGTAAAGAGATATTTCAGGCCAGAATTTATCAACAGACTTGACGAAATAGTTGTTTTCCATCCTCTTACAAAGAGTGATGTTAAAGAGATTGTTAGAAAACAGATAGATAGATTGAATAAAGAGCTGGAAGAAAGAAGTTTGAAAATTCATGTTACAAGCAAGTTTATTGATTATCTTGTTGATAAGGAGTTTCGTAAAGAATATGGTGCAAGGACTATAAGGCGAGCGATTCAGTCCCTCGTGGAAGATAGATTAACCGATGAAGTTCTTTCCGGTCGGTTTATTGAAGGAGGCGAAGTTGTTTTTGGTGTCACTTCCAAAGGAAAAGTTACAGTGAAAGAAAAGAGAAAGCGTAAACGAACGACTGCTAATATTAATTAAGATTTTTAAGGGGGCTTTAAAGCCCCCTTTTCTTTTTAAATGTTAAAATTTGATGAAATTCCTAATCCGGAGATGTTATGAGAAGGTTTAAGCTTAACAGCATTAAAGATGATGTGGCTTATTTAAGAGGTCAAGAAGCGAGACATGTTTTGAAGGTTTTACGGCTTCGGCCGGGAGATGAGATTGTTGTTTTTGACGGCATTGGCAATGAATATCTTGCTGTTATGGAGGCCTCTTCAACCCAATCGGTTAGGTTAAAAATACTTGAAAAGCTTATGATAGATAGAGAAAGTCCCTTGGCTACTATCCTTTATATGGGACTAACAAACAGACTTCAAAAATTTGAATTTGCTCTTCAGAAAGCTACGGAGCTTGGAGTTTCAAAAATTGTTCCGGTTGTTTGTAAACGTTCAGCTTTTGGTGAAAAGATAAAGGATTGGAGTGGGAAATTAAGAAGGTGGAATGAAATTGTTGTAAATGCTTCGAAACAATGTGGAAGGACAGTTATTCCTCCTGTAACGGAACCGATGAATCTTTCCGAGATAGATGATGATTCAGAATTAAGATTTGTTCTTTGGGAGAGAGGAGGAAAAAGTTTCGATAATTTTAAAGAAAATACCGTTACTTCCGTTTCAATTCTTGTGGGACCTGAAGGAGGGCTTGACGAGAATGAGATAGAAATTTTAAAAGGCAAGGGGTTTTATGTTATTCATCTCGGAAAGAGGATTCTAAGGGCTGAAACCGCTTCGATTGTGGGTCTTGCCATGGTTCAGTATATCTGGGGGGACCTTAAATAGAGATGGGTTTTAATAAAGATGTTATAACCGTAGAGAAGAGTGGTATTATATTTCAAGTCGTGTATGGAGATATTACCGATGAGCAGGTTGATGGAGTAGTAAATCCTGCAAACTCGTCTCTCAAACACGGTGGCGGTATTGCAGGCGCTATTGTGAGGAAAGGCGGGGAAGCTATCAGGAGTGAGAGTGATAGTATCGGGTATGTTCCTGTTGGGAAAGCTATTTATACTGTTGCAGGAGAACTTCCTGCAAAGTATGTTATTCACGCGGTCGGGCCTGTTTGGGGCGAGGATGATGAGGAAAGAAAACTTAGAAGTGCTGTTTCCTCGGCGATAGATCTTGCCGTAGAGCTGGGTCTTGAAGCAGTTTCGATTCCTGCTATAAGTACAGGGGTTTTCTGTTATCCAAAAAAAGAAGGTGTTAAAGTTATCGTTGACGAAGTTTTAAAAAAAGTTAGAGAGAGGGAATCTTCTATTAAAAAAATAAGATTTATAGCTTGTGATGATGAAACAGTTTCTCTTTTTAAAGATATTGTTTCTAAGAAATTTAGTTTAAAATAAATCCCATAAAAATTTCCCACTTTGGAGAGTTGATTATGTCACAATTTCAGTTTGCAAGAATTGATAGATTACCGCCGTATGTTTTTGCTGTTGTTAACGACCTGAAAACGAAATTAAGACGTGCGGGTGAAGATGTAGTTGATCTTGGGATGGGTAATCCTGATATTCCTACTCCGAAGCATATTGTTGATAAATTGTGTGAAGCGGCTCAGAATCCGAGGAATCATAGATATTCCCAAACCAAAGGACTTTTTAAGCTGAGGGAAGCTTTAGCTTTATGGTACAAAGAAAAATATGATGTTGACCTTGACCCTGAAACGGAGGTTATAACAACAATAGGTTCAAAAGAGGGACTTGCTCATCTTGCGCTTACTCTTGTTAATCCCGGTGATGTTGTTATGGTTCCCACTCCCGCATATCCGATACATCCCTACTCTTTTATAATTGCAGGAGGAGATGTTAGAAGTATTCCTCTTTTAACTGATGATGGGTTTAACGAGGAGGCTTTTTTTGAATCCGTAATAAAAGCGTATAAAGAAAGCTGGCCAAGGCCTAAACTGTTACTCTTAAACTTCCCTCATAATCCTACGACAGCCTGTGTCGATATAAAGTTTTTTGAAAAGATTGTTGATTTTGCGAAGGAGAATAATCTTCTTGTTATTCAGGATTTAGCCTATTCGGAAATATCTTTTGACGGTTATGTTCCTCCAAGCATTTTTCAGGTGAAGGGGGCAAAAGAGGTTGCAGTTGAGTTTTATTCTCTTTCTAAAACATATTCGATGGCCGGGTGGCGAGTTGGCTTTGCAGCTGGGAATAAAGAAGTTATTCATGCACTTTACAGGATGAAAAGTTATCTTGATTACGGAATGTTTCAACCTATCCAGATAGCTGCAATTATAGCTTTAAAAGGTGATCAATCCTGTGTTGAGGAGTATAGAGAGGTTTATGAAAAAAGAAGGGATACACTTGTTAACGGTTTAAATAGAATAGGATGGTATGTTGAAAAGCCTAAATCGACGATGTTTGTATGGGCAAAAATACCTGAGAAGTTTCGTTCTATGGGTTCTCTTGAATTCTCAAAAATGCTTCTGCTTGATGGAAAAGTGGCGGTTTCTCCCGGAGTTGGTTTCGGTGAGTACGGAGATGAGTATGTGAGATTTGCTCTTGTTGAAAATGATTTGAGAATAAAACAAGCTGTTAGAGGGATTAAAAGAGCTTTTGAAAAATACGGATTAAGAAACATTAAAGCATAGGAGCTGAAAGGATGGAGACTGTAAAGGTTGCTGTTGTTGGTTGCGGTACTGTTGGTTCCGGAGTTGTAGATATATTGCTAAAAAATAAAACTATTATAGAAAAGAGAACAGGAAGAAGAATAGAGCTTTCCTTTGTTGCCGATAGAGATTTTGAAAAAGTTAAAAAGTTGGGTATTGATGAAAGCGTGATAAAAAGAGATGGATTTGATGTGATTGATTCTGATGTTGATATAGTTGTTGAACTGGTGGGTGGAACAACTGTTGCCCGAGAGATTGTTTCTGCGGCTTTAAGGAACGGAAAGAGTGTAGTCTCTGCCAATAAGGCTCTTTTTGCTTCTTATGGTAAAGAGCTTTTTAAGGAAGCAGAAAATAATGGAGTAGCAATAAGGTTTGAGGCTAGTGTAGGCGGAGGTATTCCGGTAATTAAAGCTTTGAATGAGGGGCTTGTTGCGAACAGAATAGAAAAGATACTTGGTATCATAAATGGGACGGCCAATTTTATACTTACGGAGATGACTGAAAATTTACTTCCTTTTAAGGAGGCTCTTCGGATAGCTAAAGAGAAAGGATATGCTGAAACCGACCCTTCATATGATATAGATGGGATTGATGCAGCCCATAAAATAGCTATTCTCTCTTCAATAGCCTCCGGAAAGTGGATAACTGTTGATGATGTTTATACAAGAGGAATAAGGGATATAACGCCGTTTGATATTGAGTTTGCTAATGAGTTTGAATATAGAATAAAACTACTTGCCGTTGCTAAATTTAATGATAGTGGAGTTGAGGTTAGAGTTCATCCGGCTTTTCTTCCGGAATCTCATATCCTTTCATCTGTAGAGGGGGTTTTTAACGCCTGTCTCATAGAGGGAGATTTTGTTGGCCCGACCTTGTATTATGGGATGGGTGCCGGAAGAGAGCCGACTGCAAGTGCTGTTGTTGCCGATATAGCAGATATAGCTTTGGGTAAAGGAAGTAGTGTTCCCGTACAATTGTTTTCAGAAGAAGAAAATGTTTGCGTAAGGGATCCGGAGGATTTTACTACCTGTTTCTATTTGCGATTTACAGCTTTGGATAAATCGGGAGTTCTTTCAAGAATTTCCGGAATACTGGCCAAGTATGGAATAAGTATTAAAATGGCTTTTCAGAAAAATATAGGTTTTAACGGGGGTGTTCCTGTTGTTATGACGACTCACGTTGCTCCTCTTAGAACGGTTAAAGAAGCGGTGAAAGAGATAGATAAACTTGATGTTATAGTAAATCCGACATTTCTGTGTATGATAGAGGAGTAGAGTGTTAAAAGTTTCCGAGATTTTTGTTTCAATTCAAGGAGAAGGAATTGACGTCGGAAGAGTAGCTTCCTTCATAAGGTTTACAGGTTGTCCGTTAAAGTGTAGATTTTGTGATACTCAATATGCCAAAACCGGTGGGAGTTTATTTTCGATTGAAGAGTTGATTTTTCGTCTTGAAAAATTAGGCTTCTCCGATATTGTTGTAACCGGGGGAGAACCTTTGGTTCAAGATGAGATAGAGTCTTTTATTGTTGAGCTTTCAAAAAAAGATTGGGTTAGAAAGATTTTTATTGAAACCTGTGGTATCTTTTTCAAAAAGGATGTATTTACCGATAAAGTTTTTCTTAATATTTCTCCAAAACCTCCTTCCATGATGGATATTGATGCGAAAAGACTTTTGGATGGATATATTTCTCTTTTTCCTGATAGAGTAAATGTGAAGTTTCTTTTCGCTAATGAAAAAGATTTTTTATTTGCTATGGATATTGTAAATGAGAACATCGATTTTTTTCAAAAAAACGGGATTGTATTTCAACCTGTTGAACTTCCAGGCGAGGATTATGTGGAGAGCGTTAGAAAAGTTATAGATTTTATAAAACGGAACAAAGCTGTTGTATCAAAATTTGAGGTAAAAATTATCCCCCAGATTCACAAACTGTTAGGAATAAAATGAGGACTTTTTGGTTTGTACTTTATAACGTGATATTTTTTTTATTGCTACCTGTTTATGTTCCGGTTGCTAAACAGCTATCTAAAAAAAGGGGAGGATTTTCCCTGTTTTCAAGATTTTTCCCGGAATTTAAAAATTCAGAAAATAGAGATTTATGGATTCACTGTGCAAGTATAGGTGAGGTAAATTCCGCTAAACCTTTGATTGCAAAAATTAAAGATAGGGTTGTGATTACTACTTTTACCGATTATGGAGCCGATAGGGCAAGAAAGCTTTTTCCCAATGTTCCCGTGTCTGTTATCCCTTTTGATTTTAAGCCTTTGACAGATAGATTTGTTAATAAACTTTCCGTTAAAAAACTTCTTGTTTATGAAACGGAAATATGGCCTTCTCTTTTGATTTCCGCTATTGAAAAAGGTATCGAGCCTTATATAGTTAGCGGAAAAATTACAGAAAAATCTTATGGTAATTATCGAAGGTTCGCTTTTTTTTTGAGACCGATTGTTGAAAATATAGCATTTTTAGGAAGAAGCAGTTCGGATGTTGAAAAGGCTAAATCTCTTGGGTTTAAGAGAGCGGTTTTAGTAGGAGATTTAAAGTTTGATAGTGTTACTTTTACTCCTCCTTCCGTTGATATTATTATTGAAGGAACTCGTAAAATAGTTGTTTGGGGAAGTACCCATGAGGGAGAAGAAAAGATAGCAGAAAAACTCCATTTTTCTTTAAAAAATGTTTTTCCTGAAATTCTTACGATAATAGCTCCCAGACATATAGGAAGGGTAAATACTATAAAATCTCTTTTGAAAGGAAAAATTGCTGTTAGAACGGAAACAGATAAAATAGAGCCTGATATCGATTTCTATATTGTAGATACTATCGGAGAGCTTGTTGGGTTTTACGGACTTGGAGATGTTGCCGTTATAGGTGGTACTTTCAGTAAGGACGTTGGTGGGCATAATCCTCTTGAGCCGATGGCACTTGGAAAGCCGGTTGTTTTAGGTTTCTACTATTATCAGTTTGAGGATGTAGTTAAAAAGATAAAAGAAGCAGTTGTTTTTACAGATGAAAATTCAATTTTTGATAAAATTTTCCCGATTCTTAGAGATTTTTCTTTTTATAGAAGAATTTCCGATGCAGGTTTAAAGGCTATTTTGAAAGAGAGAGGAGTAACCGATAAGATTTTAAAAGAGGTAGATATTGAATCTTTGTGAAGTTAGAAAAAAAGTTTCTAAAAAACAGGGATTTTGGATTATTCTTTATCCTTTGTTTTTGCTACTTTCAAAACTTTATTGTGGGGTTGCTACTTTTCGGTATGAGCTTTATAGAGGAGGTTTTTTAAGGCAGTATTTTTTTCCGATTCCTGTGATTTCAGTAGGTAATATCGTTGCTGGTGGTACGGGAAAAACTCCACTTGTCGAATATATCTATACGGTTTTAAGGGATTTGGGTTTTTCTCCTGCAATAGTTATGAGAGGGTATGGCGGGACTGAAAAAGGACCTGTTGTGGCTGAAGAGAATCCTGATAGATATGGGGATGAAGCTGTTCTTTATGTTAAAAAAGATTTTTTTACTATTATAAGCAGGAATAGGGTTGCCGGTATAGATTTTGCAATGGAAAAAGGAGCTAATGTTGTTATTCTTGATGATGGATTTCAGCAGTTTAAGGTAAAGCCTACTATAAATATAGTTGTTATAGATCCTTTTAACCCCTTTGGTGGGGATTTTTGTCTTCCTCTCGGGACATTGAGAGAGCCTGTGAACTTTCTTGAAAGGGCAGATTGCTTTGTTATTTCAAGAGCGAATATAGCTTCTGTTGAGAAAATAAATTCTCTTGAAATATATCTGAAGAATTTTGGAAAACCGGTTTTCAGAGGGGAACAAAATTTTAAATATTGGATAAACGAGAGATTTGAGAAAATATCTCAGCCGGATGAAGATATTAATCTGTTTTGTGGAATAGGTGCTCCGGTTCAGTTTGTTAAAATGATTGAGGAGTTGGGATATAGGATAGAAAAGAGCTTTTTCTTTCCCGATCATTATGGTTATATTCGGGAGGATATTGAGAGGCTTTCAAAATATCGTAACCTTGTTACAACGGAAAAAGATCTTGTTAAAGTAAGCAGATATCAATTGCCTGTAAAAGTGCCGGTTCTCGGTGTTGAGGTTTTTGGGCTTAAGGAGTTTATATTGAACAGAATAAAGAATGTTGAAAAACATGAGGAAAAAGATGAACAAAAAGTTTTCATACCTGATGGAATATCTGTTTCTCATTCTGTTGAAAGAGGGTCTTTTAGAGAGAGTCAGTAGGGAGAGGGCTCTCGGTTTCGGTTCTAAAATAGCTTCATTCCTTTATCCAAGGACAAGAGCAAAGAGGGTTTCCGAAGAAAATTTGTCTTTTGTAGGTATCGATGAAAATATAGGGAAAACGGCTTTTGAGAATTTTATTAAATGTAGTGTTGATTTTCTTCGATCGGAAAGGTATTCCTTTGAATTTATCGATTCTATTTTCACTTTAAGAAGTGAAAGTACTATTTCTATGAAAGAGTTAAATTCTCTCAGTGGGGGAATACTTCTGACTGCTCATATAGGGAATTGGGAACTATTGGGAGGATGGTTTTCTCATATAAGCGGAAATAGGCTTTCGGTTGTTGCCAAACCGATGAGAAATAAAAAGGTTAATAATCTGATAAATGGAATAAGGGAACGTTTGGGAGTAAAGGTTATCCCTACGGGAAGACCTATTGAGATTATAAAAGATTTAAAAAGAGGTAGATTTGTCGGAATACTTCTTGACCAACGTCCTACTGAAAAAGAGGGTGTTATTACACAATTTTTGGATAAACAAACTTATACTAATAAGGGAGCGGCTGTTTTAAGTTTGAAAACCGGAAAACCGGTTATTCCCGCTTTCTGTTATATTGAAGAAGACAATAGTTATTCCTTTGAGATACATAAACCAATATATCCGAGAAGTAGAAGTGTTGAAGATTTAACGGAAATTTATAGCGAGTGGATAGAAAAAGCTGTGAAAAGTAGGCCGGAACAGTGGTTTTGGATACACAGAAGATGGAAAAATTCACCGGAGTTTAAAATATGGAAAGAGAAAAACCACTCATTGTTATAACAGGTCCTACGGCTGCCGGAAAAACGGATTTTTCCATAAAACTTGCAAAAGAGATAAACGGGGAGATAATAAGTGCTGACTCTATGCAGGTTTACAAAGGTCTTGATATCGGAACCGATAAGATATTTTCTGATAGGACAGACGGAATTTCCCACTATTTAATAGATATAGTTTCTCCCGATATCTGCTTTTCGGTAGCGGATTTTGTGAGAGAGGCTGATGAAGCCGTTAAAACCATAAGAGCCAAAAGAAAAGTTCCAATATTAGTTGGAGGAACGGGTTTTTATATCAGAGCTTTTCTTTACGGATTGCCGAAACTACCATCGTCTGATAAAAAGATAAGAGAGGAGCTTGAGAGGCTTTCCGACCAAGAGCTTTACTCTTATCTTAGAAAAATAGATATTGATTATGCTTCAAAAATTTCGGTATCCGATAGAAAAAGAATGATAAGAGCAATAGAGGTTTACAGGTTAACGGGAGAACCTTTGTCGTACTTTAAAGAGCCTGAAAATCCAAAGTATCCGTTTCTTGGATATTTTCTTTACCGAAATAGAGATGAACTTTACAGAAGAATAGAAAAGAGGGTTGATTCTCAGATAGATAGAGGGCTTGTTGAAGAAGCGAAAAAGCTTTTGACTTACGGAAAAGGTATAACTGCCTTTCAGGCTCTCGGTTATAAAGAGATAGTCCCTTTTTTAGAAGGTGAAATTTCCCTGGATAGGGCGATTCTCAAGTTAAAGAGAAAAACAAAGCAGTTTGCCAAAAGGCAGTTTACATGGTTTAAAAAAGAGAAAGGTTTTAAATGGATAAATATGTCGGAGGTTCCTGAGAGTGTTATTATCAGGAATATATTAGGGGATATAAAGAGGGAGGAAATAGATGCAATCGATGAAGATTCAAGAAGCTTTTCTTAATAAACTTCGCAAGGAAAAGATTCCTGTAAGTATATTTCTTGCACGAGGGATAAAACTTCAGGGAGTTATTGTGTTTTTTGATCAGTTTACAATAGTCCTTGAAGATGGAGGAAACCAGCAGCTTGTTTATAAACATTCAATTGCGACTATAGTGCCGACAAAACCGGTAAGGATATTTGTTTATGAGGAGGATGGCACTGAGTAATAGGGTTGCGCTTTTGGTGGTTTTAAAAGATAAAGAAGAAGTTAACATAAATGAGATGAAAGGGCTTATCGAAGCTCTCGGCGGGAAAGTTGTTTCTGTTGTTTCTCAACGTAGAAAGGCATTTTATCCCGCAACTTACGTTGGCAGAGGGAAAATTGAGGAGCTAAGAAGGACAGCGGAGATTAAAGGTGCCGATACGGTTGTTGTATATCATAATGTAACACCTTCTCAGATAGGAAATATAGAGTCGTATACAGGTTTAAAAGTAAGAGATCGTTCTGAAATAATTATGGATATATTTGCGGAAAGAGCAAGAACTAAAGAAGCTAAACTTCAGGTTGAGCTTGCAATGTGTGTTCACTCTCTTTCGAAGCTAAGGGGAAAAGGGAAAGAGCTTTCAAGGCTTGGAGGAGGAATCGGAACGAGAGGTCCGGGAGAAACTCAGCTTGAAGTTGATTTAAGGAAAATAAGAAAAAGAATTTATAAACTTAAAAAAGAAATTGAAAAAGTTTCAAAAAGGAAGAAACTTTTTATAGAAAGGAGAAAAAAAGAAAGATTTGTAACTGTGGCCGTCACCGGTTATACCAATGTTGGGAAGTCAACCCTTGTCAAAAGATTAACGGGAGAGAATCTTTTTATAAAAAATATTCCTTTTGCCACTCTTGATACGCAAACCGGGCATCTATTTTTGAAAAGGAACAAGAGGAGAGTCCTTATAACCGATACTGTCGGTTTCATAAAAGATATACCTCATGAACTTATAGCTTCCTTTAAGGCAACTCTGGGGGAAGTTGAAGAAGCGGATATTATCGTTACCGTTTATGATATCACTTCTCCGTCCTTAAAAGAGGAATCGGAAACGGTTGAAAAGATTTTATCGGAACTTAATGCGGCAAATAAACCCAGAATTACTGTTATAAACAAGATAGATAAAACAGCGATTCCGGTAGATGAACTTAAATTTGAGATAGCTGGAAAAGTTAAAAATTCTGTTTGTCCGGTTTTTTTGTCTGCAACTTCGGGAGAAGGGATTTCATCATTTATTGACAGATTGGAAGCGGTTGTTTCGACGATTAACTAAACCGAACCGGTTTTTTAACTTTTGTATTTTGAGAATCTGTTTTTTCATTATTTGGTTTTATGTTCAATAGAACCCCCTTGTTTATTTTTTACATATTTTTTACAATTAGAGTATCTTAATTTATATTGATGTCCGGAGGTTTTTAATGTTTAAAGGCGGAATGGGTAATATGGGGAATCTGATGAAAATGGCCAAACAGCTTCAGAAACAAGCTGAGGAGACAAAAAAAGAGATAGAAGAGATGGACTTCAAAGGTTCGGCCGGCGGAGCCGTAGAGGTTGTTGTGAAGGGAGACGGGAAACTTGTTAGTGTAAAAATAGATCCCGAAGCTGTCAAGGAAGACGTTGAAATACTTGAAGACATGATAGTCGTTGCGGCAAATCAGGCAATAGAGGAAGCAAATAGGAAAATGGAAGGAGAGATGAAGAAGATTACGGGCGGTCTTGGTGGTCTTGGAGGACTTCTTTGATTTATCCTGAAACTTTTGAGATGATTGTGGAGTTTTTATCTTCCGTTCCGGGAGTTAGCGAGAGAGCAGCCGAAAGAGTAGTTCTTTCCATTTCTAAACTTCCGGAAAATGAGAAAATCAGGATAATAAACGCTTTTAATGAGATAGATACAGTAAAGCCGTGTAAAGAGTGTGGTCTTCCGTCTGTTGATAATTTGTGTCCCGTATGTTTTTCAGATAAACGGGATAAAAATATTGTGTGCGTTGTAGAACAACCCAGAGACGCGGTTTCCATAGAGAAGTTAGGTGAATATAATGGTGTTTATCATGTTCTTGGAGGAGTGATTTCTCCTCTTGAAAATATCGGTCCTGATAATCTGAGGATTAGAGAACTATTTGGAAGAATCAGGAGAAATGGTGTGAAAGAAATTGTTATAGCCCTCAATCCTACTGTAGAGGGTGAAGTTACCGCTAACTTTATTATTGATAGGCTAAAAGATAAAAACATAGAGGTTTATAGGATAGCTTACGGGATACCTTACGGCGGGACAATAGATATGGCAGATGAATTGACTTTAAAGCGTTCCTTTGAGGATATGAAACTTATAACTGGAGGAGACTCATGATAGAGATTAGATGGCATGCCAGAGGTGGTCAGGGTGCTGTAACAGCCTCTAAAATTCTTGCAAGCTCTGCAATTAGAGAGAGAAAATATGCTCAAAGCGCTCCAGATTATGGAGCTGAAAGAGCAGGTGCTCCTCTTAGAAGTTTTAATAGGGTTTCCGAAGAGCCTATTACTCTTCACTGTATGGTTCTTCGTCCCAATATAGTTGTTGTTGTGGATCCCACTCTTTTGAAAACCGTTCCTATTTTCGAAGGTACTGATGAAAATGCGGTTATTGTGGTTAATACCGATAAGACTCCTTCCGAGCTTAGAGAGTATCTTGGAGTAAAAGGAAGAAAAATATATACGGTCAACGCTTCGGCTATTGCGATGGAAGAGCTTAAAAAACCTCTCATGAATATTCCAATGTTAGGGGCTATTTCTAAGGTTATAGATGCTTTGGTTTCTATTGAAAGTGTTGAAGAAGATATAAAAGTAACTTTTGGAAAGAAAATTTCCCAAGAGCTTCTCGATGCTAACCTAAGAGCTCTTGAAAGAGCCTATAAGGAGGTAAAAGGAGAATGAAAGGCTGGAAAAATTTAGAGATAGGTGCAGTTATAACGGAACCCGGTTCAAGTACTGTTTATAAAACAGGTGAGTGGCGAGCTTGGAGGCCTGTTTTTCAGAGAGAAAACTGTATAGATTGCATGATATGTTGGGTTTTCTGTCCGGATAGTTCAATAATTGTTGAAGATAACAAAGTTGTTGCAATTGACTACGAACATTGTAAAGGTTGTGGAATTTGCGCTTTTGAATGTCCGAAAAGTAAAGGTGACAATGAGAGCAAAAAAGCTCTCATAATGAAGCCGGAATATCTGTTTCGTGAGGAGGACTGATTATGGCGGTTAGACTTATGACTGAAAGAAAAGTTGTTCCATATACCGGTAATATGGCTACTGCCGAGGCGTTAAGGCAGATAAATCCTGATGTTGTTGCTGCTTATCCGATTACTCCCCAAACTGAAATAATGCATTTTTTTGCTAACTATGTCGCAAATGGTCTTGTTGATACGGAATTTATGACTGTAGAAAGTGAGCATAGTGCCCTTTCCGCTGCTGTTGGAGCGGCTGCTGCAGGGGCAAGAGCGATGACGGCAACAGCAGGTCCGGGCCTTGCCCTTATGTGGGAGATTTTAGGTGTTGCTTCCGGGATGAGACTCCCGATAGTTATTCCTGTTGTTAACAGAGCTTTATCTGCTCCTATCAATATTCACTGTGACCATTCCGATATGATGGGTGCAAGAGATCAGGGATGTATTATGCTTTTTTCGGAGAATGCCGAAGAGCAGTATGATAATGTGATTCAAGCCGTAAGGATAGCTGAGGATGAAAGAGTTCGTCTTCCTGTTATTATCGGGATGGATGGGTTTATTATTTCTCACTCCATAGAAAATGTGTCTCTTTTGACTGATGATGAAGTGAAGAAATTTGTTGGGAAGCAGACTCTTACTCATTCACTTCTTGATATTGACAATCCTGTTACTCACGGTCCTATTGCGATGGCCGATTCTTATATGGAGTTTAAAAGACAGCAGAGAGAAGCTATGATGAATGCTTATAAGGTAATTAGAGAAGCTGGAGAGGAGTTTGCTGAACTAAAGGGTAAAAAATATGAGCATATAGAGACTTATAAAACCGAAGATGCCGAGTATATTCTTATTGTTATGGGTTCTGCTGCCGGGACTGCAAAATATACTGTTGACGGGTTGAGAGAGAAAGGAGAGAAAGTTGGCTTAATTAAGGTGAGAACTTTCAGGCCGTTCCCATATTATGACGTTGTTGATGTTATAGATGCTTCAAATGTGAAAGCTATCGGTGTTATGGATAGAGCTGAAACTTTCGGTGGATATTCGGGACCTCTTTTTGAAGAAGTTTGTACATCTCTTTATACGAGAGGAAAGATTTATCCGATAACCGGAATCGTTTATGGTCTTGGCGGAAGAGATTGCAATCTTAATCATATAGAAGAAGCTTTTGATGTGGTTAAGAGAAAAGCTGCGGGTATGGATGTCCCACCGGTTACTTATCTTAATCTCAGAGTTTAATGGAGGAAATTATGGCTCAAGTATCCGATAAACCTAAATTTGTTACAAGGGAGGAAGTGAAGATGCCTCCTTTAAAAGAGTTAACCTCAATGAGGGACAAAATAGCTCCCGGACATAGGCTTTGTACAGGATGTGTTGCGGGTACTATTTTAAGGCAGATGTTTATGGCGGCGGAGGCGGCCGATTATACGTTAATTATTGCCAATGCTACCGGTTGTGTGGAAGTGTGTACTTCTATTTATCCTTATACTTCCTGGAAAGTGCCTTGGATTCACAATGCCTTTGAAAATGCGGCGGCGACTATTACAGGTGTGGAAGCGGCTTATAAAGCTTTAAAAAAGAAGGGGATGCTTCCTTCGGATAAAAAAGTTAAATTTGTTGCTCTTGCAGGTGACGGCGGAACTTATGATATAGGTTTTCAATCTCTTTCCGGGGCTTTTGAGAGAAATCACGATTTCATATATGTTTGTTATGACAATGAGGCGTATATGAATACCGGAATTCAGCGTTCAAGTGCTACTCCGAGGCATGCTTCTACAACTACGCAGCCTGCAGGTAAAGTTATCCCCGGGAAACCTCAGCCTAAAAAGTGGATGCCTGAGATAGCTGTAGCTCATGGTATTCCTTATGTTGCTCAGCTTGCACCGTCCAACTTTAATGATTTCTTTAAAAAGTTTACGAAAGCATTAAATACAGAAGGACCTTCTTATTTAAATATCTTCTGCACATGTCCGAGAGGTTGGAGGGCAAAAGAAGAGGAAGGGATTTTGATTTCAAAACTTGCTGTTGAAACCAATTATTGGCCTCTTTTTGAAGTTGAAAATGGTAGTTGGAAGATCAACTACAAGCCCAAAGAGAGAAAATCTGTGGTAGAATTCTTAAAGAAGCAAGGAAGATTTAAACACATGTTTAAATCGGGAAATGAGCATTTGATAGAAGAGTTACAGCAGGATGTGGATAAGAGATGGGAAAGGCTTCTCAAACTTGAGCAGCTTTAATATAAGGGGTTAAAAGTGCTTAGTATAAGGCCTGAAGAGGATGGAAAACTTAGAGAGGTTTTGACCGAATTGTGTACAGAGAGTAGGGCGAAAGTAGTGTTCCTAATAGATAAAGCTGGTCAACTTATAAGCCGGAGTGATGCTCCGGCTTATACTTCTAATGATATTACTTTTGCTTCGTTGACAGCTGGCAATGTAGCTGCTTCGGAAGCTCTCTCAAAGCTTCTCGGTGATAAAATGTTAAATCATGCTTTTACGGAAACGGATGATGAAGGTATCTACATGTCTCTTGTTGAACAAAAATTGATTCTTGTAGTGATATTTGAAAAATATATGTCAAATCTTGGGATTATAAGAGTGAAGTTGAAAAAGTTTAAACCTTTTATAAGCAAGATTATAGAAAGTATAGAAGTTAAGTCCGAAAGGGAAAGAAACATAGGGAAGGAAATTAATATAGAAGAGATAGATATAGATAATCTATTTGAATAGTGAGGAAATGAATGCCTCTGATAAATTTTGCCACGAAAGAGATAAATTGCAAAATAGTTTATTATGGTCCTGGATTAAGTGGAAAAACGGCGAATATAAAGTGGATTTTTGACCGCATCAAGCCTGAAAGCAGGGGAGAGCTTATTACTCTTGCTACAGAGACGGAGCGAACACTGTTTTTCGATTTTGTTCCTATAGAGGTGGCGAATGTTAAAGGTTTCAAGGTTAGGTTTCATCTTTACACAACTCCGGGACAAATAATTTATAAAGTTAGCCGTAAGCTAATATTAAAGGGGGTTGACGGGATAGTTTTCGTTGCCGATTCCCAGGAAGATAGGCATGATGCCAATCTTGATACTTTGGATGATATGATGGTTAATATGGAGGAGCTGGGTATAAAATTTGAAGAAATCCCTCTTGTTGTTCAATATAATAAGAGAGATTTGCCGAACATATTACCGGTAGATGTTTTGAAAAAGGATTTGAATGAGTGGAACCATCCTGATTTTGAAGCTGTAGCTGTAAAAGGTGTTGGGGTTATAGAAACATTTAAAGAGATAACAAAGTTGGTAGTTCAAAAGTTGAAGAAATGATTTGTGAAATTTTATCTGCTTCTCTCCCGGATGTTATGGAGTATTTTTCTTCTGTTTTAAAAATAAAAAAAAGTTTTTCCGGCAATTCTATTGAAACTTGTGCCATTGTAAATGCTAAAAGCGGAAAGTGCTTTTCGGATTGTAAATTTTGTGCTCAGTCGAAGTATTCAAAAGCAAAAATAGATATTTATCCCTTATTGGATATAGGAAAACTTCTTTCCATCGCAAAGGAGAGTTTTAATAAAGGTATAGATAGATTTAGTTTTGTATGCAGCGGTGTTGCTTTATCTAATTCTGAAATCAAATATCTCGGTAAAGTTGTGGAAACGCTCAAAGCTGGAAATAGTGAGCTGAGAGTGTGTGTTTCTTTGGGACAGATAAAAAAAGAGGAACTTTTGTTTTTAAAAGCTTGCGGAGTTGACAGATATCATCATAATCTTGAAACCTCAAGGGAGTTTTATCCTTTTATCTCTTCTGTTCAAGCATGGGAAGACAGATTTAGAACAGTTGCTATTGCAAAAGAGATAGGCTTATCAGTTTGTAGTGGTGGCATCTTTGGCCTCGGAGAAAGCGATGAAGATATTGTTTCTTTGTTCTCTTCATTAAAAGAGCTTGAAGTGGATTCCGTTCCATTAAACTTTTTTCATCCTGTTAAAGGGATTCCCTTAGAAAAGCAGAATTTTTTGACTCCTCTGAGGAGTTTGCAAATAGTTTTTGCGGCAAGAGCATTTTTTAATAAAACTGTAATTAGAATATGTGGCGGAAGAGAATATAATTTACGTGAACTTCAACCGTTTGCAGTTTCCGTAGTTGACGGTTTGATGGTAGGAAACTATTTAACCACGAAGGGAAGAACCCTTATGACGGATTTGGAACTTTTAAAGGATTTAGCTTTTGATAATTCTCTTAATCTATTGGATTGTTCGGAAAATGCTCTATAATTGTGTTATAATTTACCTGTTTAGGTGACAATTTTATTAGAACTGTATAATTATTTGAAACTACAACGAGAGGGAGTAGAAGAATGAGGATAGGGAGATTGTTAGCAGCCATCATAATGGGAATGGTGGTAGGGGGAACTGCCTATGCTGTCGAATGTGGGGGGACAGGTTACACGGGAAAAGAGTGTTATGCGAAGTTTAACCCTCATGAAGGCATGTGGCTCTATTCCGGTAAAAAGTTAAGACAGACCTGTGTTTACTGTCACGGTGAAAACAATAGTGCGGATGCTAAAAAAGTGTGTATAGGTTGTCATACAAAAAATCCTCATCCGGGGGCTCTTGAACATGTCGGAGAGTCAGTAAATATTAAGAATTTGCCTACAGTTAACGGAAAAATTCACTGTATAACATGTCATAATCCTCACCCGTCAACTTTTGACATGCATGATGGTAAACTTTTAACAGGACTTGGTGAGAAAGTTGCGAGGGCAGATTTTGAGACTGTTCTAAAAACTATTTCTTTCAGAAATCTTGAGCATGTTGAGTTTAAAAATGGTCCTCGCCAATTGATGAGGATGCCTACGGAAAATGGGAAGCTTTGTCTTGAGTGTCATACTAATATTGTTAATAAATGATGTTTGATGTTATGATTAAATAGAGCCCACTGCTTGAGCAGTGGGCTTTTTCATTTTAGACTTTTTAAAAAGTGTGTATAATTACAACCTGATTTTAGCCATTTGTCAGGAGATGAAAATGAAAGACTTGAAATGGAGAATTTTTGTAATAGTTCTGGTTCTTTTTTCAGCGCTGTATGCAACCTTTACGAATAAAGTTAATCTTGGGCTTGATCTTCAAGGAGGGACTCACCTTGTCCTTCAGGTTGATATTGAAAAAGCCCTTGAGAATGAAGTTTCAACCTATATGAGAGAAATTCATTCTTTACTTAAAGAAAAAGGAATTCCTGTTCTTGACGTGAAAAGAGAGAAAACAATAATCAACCTTGAGCTTCTTGATTCTGGAAAAGTGACGGATGCTGAAAGATTATTGCAAAATAGATACGGGACGATTTTCAATCTAAAAAAGGTTGGTACAACGTTAACCTTAACTCTCCGAAGCAGTTATGTTGTCAAAGAGGAGGAAAGGCTTTGCAATCAGGCTCTTGAAACGATAAGAAACAGAATAGACCAGTTAGGTGTTGCGGAACCGATTATTGTAAGAAGCGGAAAAGATAGAATAATTGTTGAACTTCCAGGTATAAAGGATCCTGAAAGGGCTAAGAAGATTCTTGGTAAAGTTGCAAAACTTGAATTTAAGCAGGTTGTGGATGCGGCTCCTACTAAAGAAGAGTTAATTGAAAAAGCTGGAGGAAAGATTTCTGATGATGAAGAAATTCTTGTCCAAGAAATAAAAAAGAAAGGTAAAATTGTCGGAAAAATGTTTTATCTTGTTAAAAGAGAACCTATCCTTACGGGTGCTTATTTGAAGGATGCTTATCCTGGTGTTGACCAGTACAATATGCCTGCGGTTAATTTTGAATTTAAAGACCAGGGAGCGAAAATATTTAAAGAATATACAGCATCTCATATCGGAACGAGACTTGGTATAGTTCTTGATAATAAAATTCAATCGGCTCCTGTGATTCAATCTCAGATTGGGGCAAAAGGTCAGATAACCGGGCAATTTACTTATCAAGAAGCCAAAGACCTTGCTATAGTTTTAAGGGCGGGTGCTCTTCCGGCTCCTGTAAAAATTGTGGAAGAGACAACGATAGGGCCATCTCTTGGTAAAAAATCGATTGAGAAAGGTGTTAAGTCGGCGGTTGTCGGACTTATCATAGTTATGGTTTTTATGGCTTTTTACTATAAAGTCTCGGGAGTTATTGCAGATGTTGCTCTTATTATGAATGTTGTTCTTCTTTGGGCTTTGTTGGCTATTCTTGGTGCAACTTTAACCCTTCCCGGTATAGCAGGTTATATTTTGACGATAGGTATGTCCGTTGATGCTAATGTAATTATTTTTGAAAGGATAAAAGAGGAGTTAGATAAGGGTCGATCTCTTATCTCTGCTGTAGAGATAGGGTTTTCTTCAGCTTGGGGGACGATATTGGATGCGAATATTACGACTCTTGTTTCTGCAGCCGTTCTTTTTCAGTTTGGGACGGGGCCTATTAAAGGTTTTGCTGTTACGCTGTCTCTTGGTATTTTGTGTAGTATGTTTACGGCGGTATTTGTCACTAAGGTTCTTCTTGATGTGATTATCAAATACAGGGCTAAATTATTTAGTATCTAAGGAGTTGTCATAATGAAAGAACAGTTTGATTTCATAGGAAAAAGGTATATTGCTTATATTATATCTCTTTTGCTTATTTTAGGTTCTTGGGGATATGGACTTTATAAAGGGCCGAAGTTCGGTATAGATTTTACCGGTGGGGTTCTTGTTCAGATTAAAATAGATGGTAATGTTATGCCGGAAAAGATAAGGAAAGTTTTTAACGATTCCGTTGTGGGGAAGGGTTTGACAGTCCAGAAGATAAGGAACACGGATGAATTTATTCTCAAAGTTCCTGTAAATAGCGAACCGAATAAAATAGTGGATGAGATAAAACAAAAACTTCAAAGAACTTTTGCGGACAAAGTGGATATTTTAAGAGTTGAGATGATTGGTCCGGCAATAGGTAAGGAGTTGAGAGAAAAAGGTTTAATGGCTGTTTTGTATTCAATGATAGCGATTCTTGTATATGTTGCTTGGCGATTTGAGTCTGTTTTTGCAGTGACTTCGGTTGTTGCGCTTCTTCATGACTCTCTTATAACTGTAGGTATGTTAATGGCTACCGGAAGAGAGTTTAATTTACCAGTGGTAGCTGCTATTCTTACTATTATAGGTTATTCGATTAATGATACTATTGTCGTTTTTGACAGAATTAGAGAGAATATGAAGAAGTATAAAAATTCAAAACAGTTTGAGGAACTTGTAAACGAAAGTATAAATCAGACACTTTCTCGAACGGTTATTACTGCGTTGACGACATTTTTTGTTGTTCTTTGTTTGTTTCTCTTCGGTGGAAGTACTATAAATAATTTCTCTTTTGCACTTCTTGTCGGTATTATAGTGGGAACTTATTCATCTGTTTTTATTGCCAGTTCACTTGTTGTTGATTGGTACAGGATAAGATATAGAAAATGAAGATTCTTTATAGATATATTCTGAGGGAAGTTTTAAAGTTTTTCCTTCTTTTTTCAACTGTTTTTATTTTGATTATGTTGATGAATAAGGCGTCTTTTATAGCTAAAAGTATTTTGGGTTATGGT
>Ga0256840_1001594_pt1 | contig 21012 bp, 20 predicted proteins | sample 355202metaG_FD_185969 | JGI IMG/M metagenome (GOLD analysis project Ga0256840, IMG submission 185969) | Hydrothermal vent microbial communities from Mid Atlantic Ridge, Atlantic Ocean - 355-202 | ecosystem: Environmental > Aquatic > Marine > Hydrothermal vents | place: Atlantic Ocean: Mid...
TTAATCAGAGGGTCCTAGGTTCGAGTCCTAGAGGAGGAGCAAAAAAAGTCTAACAGCAATGTTAGACTTTTTTGTTTTATAAATTATACAACTTATTTTTATATCCTGTTTTCTAAAAAATTATACCATTTCGACATTATTTATAGTATTGATATTAATAGACAGTTGGAATTTCGTAAAAGTTTTGCGGATTTAAGATGTTATAATTGTGTTAAACATCTTTCTAAATACCTTTCGGTGTATTCTATAACAACAATATCAGGTTTTTCTTTTTTGATTAATTTTTCATCAAATTTATGCGACCAAATATAGGTTGTATGGTTAAATGATTCGTTTAAAAATGGTATTAAAGCACTTGAAAAAGAATCGCGAAATAACAAAATTTTAAATTTTTGGGTATTGTTTTTATATCTAGATTCAGAAATAGTTTCGTTTTTATAATATTTTGGTATGGAATCTATTTGATAGTTTGTAAAAAAAGTAGGTTTTAAAATATACTGAAAGTCTTTTTTGTAATTAATCATTTTTGAATTACCTCCCATCTTTTCTATAGAATCTATTTTATAATCTGAAAAAGAAATGCTTTTTATGTCAAAATCTAATTTTATTCTGTTTAACAAGGTTTGCGAAGCATAAAAAGCTCCAATATCATTCCAATGTGAATCGTTTCTACGATACAATCGATTATTTATTTTTTGTTTTTCGAATTGCTTTCCTAAATCTATAATTTCAAAATCTGTTGTATTTTTTAAATAGGCTAAAAGTTGTTCTTTCCGGTTTTTAATTTTAGGGAAACGAAATGGTAATTTTTCACGATAAATACTATGTTTACTTGGTGCAACGGCAATATAAAATTTAATATTTTGCGATTCTAACCATTTTTTTCTCGCTAAAATATTCTTTGCAATTTTTTGTAATTCTTCTAAACTAAATAAGTCAAAACCTAAACTTTCGTTTACGGTATTACTAAAACTATTTCCTAAAAACAAAAAATCATCTTTACCAATGATAACTTTTGATGGCAATGGACTTTCTTCCAAAACATTGTTTTTTAAATTTAAATAGGAATTCAATAAGGTATTACGCATACCAAAATTATCACGATAATACGATTTGAATTTTCTAACAAAACCTTGTGGTTTTGTTATGTTTAAAGTAGGAAAATTTATTTTTTTACGATTCTCATTATCTAAATATTTTGATTCTAAGTTAAATAACTGCACTATTGTTGGTAACGTAAGCAGAAATAGAAATCCGATTATTAAAACGATATGTCTGGTATTTTTTTGCATTAAAATCTAAAATAAATAAACGGATTATACGAATCAATAGCAACATACATTACCGAAATTACAAAAAGAAGCAGCAACAAAACAGGTTTTAAAGACTTAAAATACAAATTATCACTAAATTTATCGTTTATTTTTATGTAAACAGGAAAACTAAAAATAATTGCCAATAAAAACGCAAATAAAACTTCTTTTGTTAAATAATAATTGATAAATTCTGTATTTGGTATGGTCTTAAAAGCAAACATTTGTTTGATGTAAAGTAATGCTTTGGAAACCGTATCTGCTCTAAAAAACACCCAAGCGATCAGCACAACCAAAATGGTGTAAATATGTGATATCGGTTTTCCTAATTTTAGGAGGAATTTATCTAAACCTAAACGTTCTAAAATTAAGAAGAATCCATGTAATAATCCCCAAATTATAAAACTCCAACTTGCACCATGCCACAATCCTGTTATTAAAAAAACGATGATTAGATTTATGTAAGTTCTTATTTTCCCTTTTCGGTTTCCTCCAAGTGAAATGTAGAGATAATCTCTAAACCAAGTGGATAATGAAATATGCCAACGTCGCCAAAATTCTTTTATAGATTTTGCTAAATATGGATAATTAAAGTTTTCTAAAAATTCAAACCCAAACATTTTCCCTAAGCCAATTGCCATATCCGAATATCCTGAAAAATCGTAATAAATTTGAAATGCATAAGCAAGAATACCAATCCAAGTGACATAAGTAGAAACAAATTCGGTTGGCGTGTTGAAAATAGTATCTGCAAGAAATGCTAAATTATTAGCAATAATCATTTTTTTTGCAAGTCCAATAATAAATCGTTCTACTCCTTCTGAAAATTGATTTATATTTGGATTTCTATTTGTTAGTTGTTTTTCAATATCTTTATACCTAACAATTGGTCCGGCAATTAATTGCGGAAATAAGGTTACATAGGTTGCAAAATCTATAAAATTTTTGTTTGCTTTTACATTGCCACGATATACATCAATCGTATATGACATCGTCTGAAAAGTGTAAAAACTAATTCCTAACGGTAAAACAATTTTTGGTAGGTTTCTTATTTTAGCTGAAGTAATCCCTAATATTTCTAAAAATTGGTTGTAATTTTCAAATAGAAATGTAGCGTATTTAAAATAAATTAAAAACGATAAATTAACCAAAACAGATAAAAATAAACCTGTTTTTTTGTACCCTTTTTCTATGATTATTCCGGCAAAAAAATCTACAATTGTAGATGCCAAAATAATTAAGACTAATTCTTTTTCACCAAAAGTGTAAAAAGCCAAGCTTGCTAATAACAAACAAATGTTTTTTAATTTTTTTGGCAATACATAATACACTAGCAATACCAAAGGTAAAAAAACAAACAAAAAAATAGCACTACTAAAAAGCATATTATCTAAGAATGGAATACTTTTACAAACATATTACAACTTATTTGAATATTCATAAAAAACCTAACATTTATGTATGGTATACTTGGTATTTATAGGTTAAAGCAACAATTATTAAAATTCTACCAATTAAATTCAACAAAAGTATTTTACATTTTCTTTAACAAGTTATCTATTATATTTATAGTATTTTTGTAAATATGAAAAGAACAATATTACTTTTAACTTTCTTCACTTCTGTTTTTTTATTCTCACAAGAAAAAAAGGATACAATCACTCATGTTTTAAAAGGACAAATTTTAGACGTTAAAACACGTTTTCCCTTAAAAAGTGCACATGTACTAAATTTAACATCCGTTAGAGGAACAACAACAAATGAATACGGAAGATTTGAAATAACAGCAAAAAAAGGAGATGAAATATACATTTCATATATTGGTTATCAATCCATTAAATTAATTGTAACCAATGATTTATTAAATAAAAAGGATTTAAAAATTGCTATTCACGATCGTATTGTTCCTTTAGATGCAGTAGAAGTTAAATCCAATCATTTAATTGGTGTTTTAGTTGTTGATGCTAAAAATGTTCCTGAATCTACTCCAAATAGAGTACATATAAACGGATTACCACAAACGTATGAAACCGGATTACCAAAACCAAGAAATTATAATTCTGCTTTGGCAGCAGTTTTTAGTCCGATAGATTTTTGGTATCAGAAATTAGGAAAACGAGCAAAAGAGCTAAAAAAATTAGACAAACTCCGCAAAGATGATAAGCTTCGTGAAATAATGGAACAAAAATTTAATCGTGAAGTAATGATGCAATATTTGGATATGAGTAGAAATGAAATCAACCAAATGCTTAAAGATTGTAACTACTCCAGACGATTTATAAAAAAAGCAAGTGATCTACAAATAGTAGATGCTATTTTAAACTGTTACGAAAATCAAAAAATTCAGAATAAAGGAAAAGTAAAAAAAGAGATTCAACATTATAACGAAGAACGATTATAAGTTTTTAAAAATTGGATGAGTTTTTGTATGGCTATGCCTCGATGACTAATTTTATTTTTTTCTAGTTTTGTCATTTCTGCAAAAGTTTTATCAAAACCTTTTGGCTTGAATATTGGATCGTATCCAAAACCCTCAATTCCTTTTTTATTTGGTACTATTTCGCCTTTACAAACACCTTCAAATTGATATTCTTTTCCATTTAAAATTAAGCTAATAACAGTTCTAAATTGAGCCGAACGATTAGAAAAACCTTCTAATTTTTGGAGCAGTTTTTCCATATTTTTATTTGAATCTGTGGGTTCTCCGGCATATCTTGCAGAAAAAACTCCTGGTTCGTTATTTAACGCTTCTACCTCTAAACCTGTATCATCTGAAAAACAATTAAATCCGTATTTTTTATAAATGAAATCCGATTTTATCGATGCATTTTCAGATAATGTTTTTCCTGTTTCATCAATATCATCAAAACAACCAATATCTCTTAACGATAAAAGTGTTATATCTTTTGGAAGTAATTTTTTAACTTCTTCCAATTTATTAGAGTTATTTGTAGCAAATACTAATTTCATCAAATTATTTTTAACAAAATTACAATTAAAATAACACAATTCATTACTTTTATCTTTTCAAAAAATAACATTTGCAGACACCTATCACATATCTAAAAGGAGTTGGTCCTATGCGAGCAGAAGCTATTCAGAAAGAACTTGGTATTAAAACCTACGAAGATTTAGCTAATTTTTTTCCGAATAGATATATCGACAGAACGCAATTTTTTAAAACAAACCAATTACACACTACAAATAGTGAGGTGCAAATTGTTGGAAAAATAACTCACATAAAGGAAATCAAACAAAAAAGAGGTAGCAGATTAGTTGCTACTTTTAGTGATGAATATGGCTCAATTGAACTGGTTTGGTTTAAAGGAGTTAAATGGATTAAAGATAATTTAAAGGTAAACACACCATATGTTGCTTTTGGTAAAGTTGCAGTCTTTAACCGACAATTTACTATTTCGCATCCGGAACTGGAATTAGTAACCGAATACAAAAAAAGTTTACGCTCCGGAATGCAGGCTATTTACCCTTCAACAGAATTATTAGCAAAAAAAGGCGTTACAAATCGTGTTATGTTTAAAATAATGCAAAATTTATTTTTGGAAATTAAGAATAAAATCGGTGAAACTTTATCTGATGAAATTATTGAAAAATTACATCTAATTTCTAAAAAGGAAGCTCTTTTTAATATTCATTTCCCAAAAAATCAAGAAGCTTTGGAAAAAGCACAATTTCGTCTAAAATTTGAAGAATTATTTTTTATTCAGTTGCAGTTAATACGAAAAAACCTCCTCCATAAAGCTAAAATTAAAGGATATAAATTTGAAAAAGTAGGCAATTATTTTAACCGGTTTTATACAGATATTTTGCCTTTTGAACTTACTAATGCTCAAAAAAGAGTGTTAAAAGAAATTCGTGCGGATTTAAATAAAAACGTCCAAATGAACCGATTACTTCAAGGAGATGTTGGCTCCGGGAAAACGATTGTCGCTCTTTTAACTATGCTTATTGCTTTAGATAATGGATTTCAAGCAACTTTAATGGCTCCAACATCCATTTTAGCAACACAACACTACGAATCAATTAAAGAATTATTAAAAAATACCGATATCAATGTTGCTTTGTTACAAGGAAGTACTAAAACTAAAGAACGAAAAATCATACACGAAAATTTAAAAAATGGCAGTTTACATATACTTGTAGGAACACATGCTATTATTGAAGACACGGTACAATTTAAAAATTTAGGATTAGCAATTATCGACGAACAACATCGTTTTGGTGTAAAACAACGTGCTAAAATGTGGCAGAAAAATAAAATTCCTCCTCATATTTTAGTTATGACCGCAACACCAATACCAAGAACTTTACAAATGAGTATTTATGGTGATTTAGATATTTCGGTAATCGATGAATTACCTCCGGGAAGAAAATCCATCAAAACAATTCATAAATACGATAGTAATCGCTTGGCTGTTTTTAAATTTTTAAAAGATGAAATTGCCAAAGGAAGACAGGTATATATCGTATATCCGTTAATACAAGAATCGGAAGCAATGGATTATAAAGATTTAATGGATGGTTACGAAAGTATTTCAAGAGAATTTCCGATACCTAAATACCAAATAAGCATTGTGCACGGTAAAATGAAACCGGAAGCTAAAGACTTTGAAATGCAACGTTTTATAAAAGGAGAGACACAGATAATGGTTGCTACTACGGTAATTGAAGTTGGCGTTAATGTGCCAAATGCAAGCGTTATGGTTATCGAAAGTGCCGAGCGTTTCGGTTTATCGCAATTACATCAATTAAGAGGTCGTGTTGGTCGTGGATCAGACCAAAGTTATTGTATTTTAATGTCGAGTTTTAAATTATCTGACGAAGCAAAATTACGTTTAAAAACCATGACAGAAACCAATGACGGATTTAAAATAGCTGAAGTGGATTTAAAGCTTAGAGGTCCCGGAAACTTAATGGGAACACAACAAAGCGGTATTTTAAATTTACGGATTGCAGATATTGTAAAAGACAGTGCCATTTTAAAATTAGCCAGAGATGCTTCAAAATACATACTTAAAAAAGATCCTAATTTAAGTCTTCCTGAAAACCGACGTATTAATTATGTCTATTCTAAAATCATTAAAAAACAAGGTATTTGGATGTATATAAGTTAAAAATACTTTTAAAAATAAAAGACCACCATTATTTATGGTAGTCTTTTATAATAAGTATCAATCTTAATAATCTTATTTTGCTATTCTAATTTTTTTACCTACGATTAAGGTATTGTCTTTCATACCGTTTAAATTTCTAATAAATTCCGGACTTACTTTATACTTCAAAGAAATACGATAAAGTGTTTCTCCTTTTTGCACAACGTGGTATTTACCATCTTTAGAAACTGCATTTTCTTGTTTAACAGGAACTTCTTCCGTTTTAACATTTTCCTTAGGAGTTTCTTTCACTTCCTCTGTTGTCGTTTCTGTTTTAACAGCATCATCTTCAATAGCCTTTTGAACTTCTGCAACATCAGATGTGTCTTCTGCAACGATTGAGTTGTCTGCCAAATTTGGCTTTTCTGTAATTGCATTTGGTCTTTCGCCATTAATTTGTTTTAGCTTCACTTTAAGTAAAGAAGAATAAAACTCTGTTTCAATACGTTTAATATCAGCCTGCATTTTTGATAATTTTACTACAGTTGCAACCGGAGGAAACCCTTTGTAATTAAGTGTTAACCAGTTAGTTTGCTTTCCTTTACGATCTTCAATAGAACCAATATCAAAAGTGCTTTTTACCATTCCTACAACATCCGGATTGGTTAATGCAATGGTGGATATTAAACTACTTTTATAATTTTCGATATAATTTAAAAATTCATCACCTTCATTAGAGATTTCATCTCCATTAAAGAATAATTCATCTACAAACTCAGTAGATTCTTTTTCTTTAACGACTTTTTTTAAATCTGCCAAATAGTTATTAAAAGTATTGCTTATTTCGTGAACTTTATCCGCAGTTTCTTTAAAACGTGCAAATTCTTCATCATTCTTAGCTTTATTGTAAATCACATCCAATAACGTTCCATTTTTAATGGAATTAATTTCGTTAGATTCTTCAATTTTGTTATTCATTTTTTCAAATGAAGATAACTCTTTTTTATCCTTACACGAATAAAAAAACACGAATGATAACAGTGTAAATGTTAAAAATGCTCTTTTCATAAGCAAATAGTTATTAGTTAATTAATATCCCTCTTAATGTGCAAACATATGAAATTATTTTTAATTAACCGTTATAATTACTTAATAATTTTGATTTTAAGTATTTGTCCTATTGCAATTGCATTAGAATCTAAGTTGTTAATTTTTAAAATTTCAGCAACTTTCATATTGTTTTTACGTGCAATAGAATATATGGTATCTCCTTGTTTTACAACATATTTACTGTATAATTCGGTTTTATTATTACTAACAATCTTATTATCAACATCATACATATACAATTCTTGCCCTACAGAAATATCATTTGTAGTAAGATGATTAAATTTTTTGAGATCTTCCACCGAAATATTATTTGCTCTTGAAATTGCATATAAGGTTTCTCCTGCTCCAACAATATGAATTTGTTTGTTATTAATAAATATTTTATCCGATTTTGGTTTTACTTCTTTTGTTATCACTTTTTTCGGAATCCTTGTTTTTGATTCGGATTTATCTTTAACAATGTCTTCGCTATTAGGCATATCTGCTATTTCATTTTCATTATAACTATCACCTAAAACCAAATTATCAAAATAGTATAATTCATAATCTTCGATAAGTGAAATCAATTTTTGTGGATATTTTTTATCTGTTGCGTAACCTGATTTTCGTAGACCTCTCGCCCATCCACGATAATCATTTGGTGGTAATTTAAAAAGATTTTCATACCTTTTTTTATGTACCAAAAACAAGGAATGATCTCTAAAGGAAGATTCGGCATGTTCATATTTTCTGAAACATTCGCCTTTTGCATCATCATCGTGATAAACACGACCTCCATTCCATGCTTTATGACATTTAATACCAAAATGATTATTTGCATTTGTGGTTAATATACTCTGACCGTAACGAGATTCTAATAAACCTTGAGCTAAAGTAATACTTGCCGGAATTTTATAATTTTCCATTTCATGAATGGCAATTGCTCCGTATTTTTTAATATAAGCTATTTTTTTATCCGAAAGATCTGTTCTATCTTTATACAAATCATCCAATAATTGTGATGAGAATTCAGTTTTATTATTGGAAACATCAATTCTTACAACAGGTCGCTTACTTGTAGGTTTTATCGTTTTGACCTTCGTTTTGTTATTAGCATCAATTCTAGTTCTTCTTACCACCGAAGAATGTTTTCTTTTATGTTTTTTATAAGTTGTATTTTTATGTGAACCACAGCTCATTAAAAAAACACTAGTTAGAATAAGGGAAAATATCTTTTTCATTTTAAATATATAATAAGGGTTTATTTTTTATTTGTAATTTTTGGTTCATTGCTTTAATTCCTTGCAAACCTCCTGTATGAATGGCTAAAATTTCTGTTCCTTTTTTAAAAAAATCAGCTTCTATTAATTTTTCTATTCCATAAAACATTTTAGCGGTATAAATTGGATCTAAAGGGATTTTATATTTATTGTAAAAATCATTGATAAAACGAATCAATTCGTTATTTATTTTAGCAAAACCTCCAAAATGGAAATCATGTATCCATTGATGATTTTTAGTATTATGAATATATGGCTGAATTTCTCTCTCTAAAAAATCGCCTTTTAGAGCAGGAAATCCGAGTACTTTTTGCTTCGGTTTAACCGAATTTATGATACCGGAAATCGTACCTCCTGTTCCGCTTGCAACACAAATATAATCATATTTTTTATCACTTTCATCTAAAATTTCTTCACAACCTTTTACAGCCAAAGTATTTGTTCCGCCTTCGGGAATAAGGTAAAAATCGCCAAATTCATTTTTTAATTGCTCGATAAATAATAACTCGTTTTTTTTACGATAGTCACTTCGTTTAACGAACTTTAATTCCATTGAGTTTTTATGTGCAAAATTTAACGTTGGATTGGTATTTACGGTATGCTTAAAATCTTTAGCGAGCTCATTTCCACGGATAATTCCGATGGTCTTAAATCCGAATTCTTTACCAGCAAAAGCCGTTGCCGATATGTGGTTGGAATATGCTCCTCCGAAAGTTAATAAAGTGTTTTTATTTTGATTTTTAGCTTCTAAGATATTGTATTTCAGTTTCCTGAATTTATTTCCTGAAATAATAGGATGTAACAAGTCTTCGCGTTTAACGCTTAATCTTACGCCTTTTTTTTCATACACAAACTGATTTATACTGCCTTTTTTATCGAAAATCATTGTTTATTCTTTTAGCAATTTTCCGTCTTTCATTTGTAGTTTTCTATCGGTCATATTTGCCAACTCTTGGTTGTGCGTAACGATTACAAAGGTCTGGTTAAATTTATCGCGTAGTGTAAAAAACAGTTGATGCAATTCTTTTGCCGAAGCCGAATCTAAATTACCGCTTGGCTCATCTGCAAATATCACTTTTGGGTCATTTATCAACGCTCTTGCTACTGCAACACGTTGTTGCTCGCCACCTGACATTTCATTTGGTTTGTGATGTATTCGTTTGGAAAGATTTAAAAAATCTAATAATTCTTTTGCCTTTTCTTCGGTTTCTTCTTTTGGCTTTCCGGCAATAAAAGCAGGAATACAAACATTTTCAAGAGCTGTAAATTCCGGTAATAATTGATGAAATTGAAAGATAAACCCTATATTTTGATTTCTAAAATTAGATAATTGTTTATCTGATAAGGCTAAAATATTAGTATCATTAATTTTTAAAGCGGCATTTTTTTTATTCTCCGGTTGATCTAAAGTTCCTAAAATTTGCAATAAAGTAGTTTTACCTGCTCCGGAAGGACCTACAATAGAAACCACTTCGCCTTTTTTTATGTGAAGATTTACATCTTTTAAAACTTGTAAATCACCATATTTTTTATGAATGTGGTTTGCTTTTATCATTCTTTCTTTTTAAAAAGACAAATTTAAACTATTTATTGGACTGTGCAAGGTGTAAAAAAACGTAAAAACACTTTACCAAAGTTGGTAAAGTGTTTTTTTTTATGAATATAACAAAACTATCTATAATACTTCAATTCATTTTCTAATTGAATAATTTCCTTTTTTAAAGTATCAATTTTTTGAAGTAAATTATTAATCACATCTAATCCTTCTACATTAATATCTAAATCATAATGTAAACGTATAAATTTTTCGATTACCGGCAATTCTTCATTTTCGATATAAAGTTCATCGTCAATTGCTGTTAAATGTATTAACTCAAATTGGTTTAACGAATCAACAAACGATGTTGGTACTTCGTATAATTCACAAAATTTTTCTAATTTTAAAATATCTTTATCGCTCATCGTTTCTTATTTTTTATTTCTTAATGCTGCCAATTTTTTAAACAATTCTTTTTCTTCCTCAGATAGATTTGTAGGTATTTTAATATGATAAGTTATAATTAAATCGCCAAACTGATCTTTTTTCTTATACACAGGGAAACCTTTTCCTTTCAATTTTACTTTAGTTCCGTTTTGTGTTTCGGGTTTTACTTTTAATTTCACTTTTTTACCGAAGATATCAATGATTACTTCTCCTCCTAAAATTGCAGTATATAAATCTAAATCTACATCTAAGTATAAATTACTACCTACACGTTTAAATTTAGTGTTATTTTTAATACGGAAAGTAATGTATAAATCGCCATTTGGTCCGCCGTTAATTCCTTTTCCACCATGTCCTTTAATTTTTATGGTTTGTCCGTCTTCAACTCCGGCAGGAATGGTTAAACGTATTTTTTTTCCATTAACGGTTAAAGTTTGCTTCTGACTTTTATAGACATCCGATAAATTTAAGTGTAGTTCAGCATTAAAATCTTGTCCTCTAAATTTTGCTGTTCTTCTTCCTCCACCAGCTCTGCCTCCTGCTGCTCCACCAAACATTTGCTCAAAGAAATCGGAATAATCACCTTGACCACCACCTCCTGAAAATCCGCCAAAAGGATTACCTCCTCCGGCACTTCCTGCGTAGCGAGCGTACTGTGCTTGTTGTGCTCGTTGTTTTTCTATCTCATCGGCATGTTTCCAATCTTTACCGTATTTATCGTATTTTTTACGATTTTCCGGATTGCTAAGTACCTCATTAGCTTCGTTAATTTCTTTAAATTTTTTCTCAGCCGTTTTATCGTTAGGATTTACATCCGGATGGTATTTACGAGCCAATTTACGATACGCTTTTTTAATGTCTTTTTCGGTTGCATTTTTATTTATGCCTAATACTTTATAGTAATCTACAAACTCCATTCTAATCTATTTTTTTCAAATTTAATACTATTTTCTTAACCTTTCAAACAATTTTAATAAAACCTATTCTATTTTTCTTTATAAAAGATAAGCGAGATTTCTCTCGCTTATCATATAAAATCATACTTTTAACCCCTCAATTATATCATATGATTTTAAGAAACTTTAATTTGTTTTACCGGTTTTGGTTTTGCTTCTTCTTTTTTAGGTATCTTAATTTCTAAGATTCCATTTTTATAAGTTGCTTTTATTTTGTCTCCTTCAACCAATTCAGGCAAATTGAAAGATCTTGTAAAAGATTCATAACTAAATTCTTTTTTAGTAAAGTTGTCTTCCTCTTCTACATTTTCAACTTTTTTCTCTGAAGAAACGGTTAAAACATCATTATTTAACTCAATTACAAAATCATCTTTTTTGTATCCAGGAGCTGCAAAATCTAATAAATATGCATCATCAGTCTCTTTAATGTTAACTGCCGGTAATGTTGTATTTGTATTTGAATAGTTTTTATTTAACCAAGAATCAAACTCAGTGTCAAAAAAACGATTAAATACTTGTGGTATTTGGTTTTGATATTTTACTAGTGTCATAATTCTAAATATTTTTAAGGTTAAACTTCTTTTTATAATTTCAATTGTTCAATTGGATATTAGCAAATAGTATTCCATACTAAAAATTACGACTTTTTGACATATTATAATACTTCTAATTGTCATTTTGTCTTATTTATAAATAATTTCACGATTCATCCTTGAAATTAGACAATTCGGTATTTCTCTTTTTAACAAAACTGTATAATTTGAGTTATTTGCAGTAGAAATTTTAAAACAAACATATTATGACACGTATTTTAATTACAACCGTATTATTTCTTTTTAGTTTATTTGCTAAAGCACAAGAAAAACCATCAAGCAACAACCAAATCAATGTAATTGTTAAACATATCACTTCCGATAACGGAAAAATCTATTTTGCTTTGTATGATAAAAACGGATTCTCACCAAGAAAACCTCTTGCAAAAGCCACTTGTGAAGTCAAAAACCAAACAGCTAATGTACATTTTGATGCTGTTCCTAATGGAAACTATGCAATATTGTGCTTTTTGGATGAAAATAACAATAAACGATTGGATTTTAACACTACAAACGGCAGACCTTTAGAATTATACGGCATTAGTAATAATCCGGTTTTATTTGGTCCGCCACAATTTGAACAAGCAAAATTTAACGTAAAAGATAGTAATATTTTTGTTTATATATTTTTACAATAAAATTTAAAAGCTTAGCTTTCTCATCTTAATATTTTTTTTAAAAATGAAATACAACATCACAAAATCCGCTTTTATCGTTGGTTCAGCAATCTTTTTTATTGAAAGATTGCTAACACCAAATGGATTTAATCATCCTGTTAAAGATTTAATTGTTGTTTTTTTGATTATGCAATTATACTCTTTTACCATAAGCATTATTAATTATTTGTATTTCAAATTTTTAGATAAATTTTATAAATGGAATGAAGAACCTTTAAAAAGATTAATATATGGAAGTATTGGCTCCATAATTCTCACTTTTATATGTATTGTCTTACTTCGTTTGGTAGTAGTTTATACTTTTGACCATGGCACATTTCAAGATTTTTTAAACACTGACAAAAGTTATTACATTTTTAGTATTATCATTTCTGTAAATGTGTTAATTATCATACACGCCATTTATTTTTTTAAGGCATTTACCAACAAAAAAATAAAAGAACATAAAACTGTAAGCGAAATACAATCGGCAAAATATGAAAGTTTAAAAAATCAATTAGATCCACACTTTTTATTTAATAGTCTTAATGTCTTGACTTCTTTGATCGAAGAAAATCCGGAGTTAGCCGAAAAATTTACTACCAAACTAGCTAAAATTTATCGTTATGTCTTAGAACAAAAAAATGAAGATTTAATTCCGCTTTCAAAAGAATTATCCTTTGCAAAAGATTATATGGATTTATTAAAAATTCGTTTTGAAAATAGTATTGCACATCAAATTCCGAATACAATAAGCAATGAAAATTTTAAAATCATTCCGTTATCCTTACAATTATTATTGGAAAATACAATTAAACACAACCAATTATCAGATAACCACAAACTCTTTATAAAAATATACGAAGAAAATGGTTATTTAGTTATTGAAAATAATAAAACTCCTAAAACCAATATAGAAAAAAGCACAAAAATAGGTTTGCAAAATATTATTAATCGCTATAAAAATTTAACCGAAAAACCGGTAATCATAGAAAATAAAACAACTTTATTTAAAGTAAAAATACCATTATTAACCAAAAAATCACATATTATGAACACAAATCACTACAAAGAAGAACGCTATTTTCAAGCAAAAGAAAAAGTTAGAAATATGAAAGAATTTTACTACAACTTATTGTCTTATTGCATTATCATTCCTTTTTTATTTTTTATTTGGTATAAATTTACACCAAATACAATTCAATGGTTTTGGTTTCCGGCTTTTGGTTGGGGAATCGGTTTGTTATTTAAAGCGATAAAAACATTTGATTTACTGCCTATTTTTAACGAGAATTGGGAAAAGAAAAAAATACAATCTATTTTAGAACAAGATGATAACGAGGTAAAATTTTAAACTATGAATGCTATCATTATAGAAGACGAAAAACCTGCTGCCAGAAGATTGCATCGAATGCTAAATAAAAACGGTATTGAAATTAACACGATGTTACATTCAGTACAAAGTAGTATTGAATGGCTTTTAAACAACCCAAAACCGGATTTAATCTTTTTAGATATTCAACTATCTGACGGTTTGTCTTTTGAAATTTTTGAAGAGGTTACCATAGATTCTTCCATTATTTTTACTACGGCTTATGACGAATATGCCTTAAAAGCATTTAAACTGAATAGTATCGATTATTTGTTAAAACCTATCGATGAAGACGAACTAAAAAATGCCTTAACACAATACGATAAACAACATAAAAATACCGGATTAAATTTGGCACAAATACAATCACTTTTTAAGATTAATAATCCGTACAAAAAATACAAAAAAAGGTTTAGTATTAAAGTTGGACAACATCTTAAAATCATCAATACATCAGATATTATTTGCTTTTATAGTGAGGATAAAACAACTTATATTAAAACCAAAGAAAACCGAGATTATATCGTAGAAAAAAGCTTAGATGACTTAGAACGAGAATTATCACCACAAACATTTTTTAAAATCAATCGGAAAATTATTATAAACATAAACTCCATTGACGATATTATAAGTTATTCTAATAGTAGATTGAAACTCAAAATTCCTTTTTTTAATAATTTTGAAGCAATTGTAAGTCGCGAAAAAGTAAAAGATTTTAAAAAATGGTTAGAAAGCTGATTACAAGCTATTTATAAACATTAAATTCTTAGCTTCACTCCTATTTATCGCTTCGTTCTGAATGACATTTTTTTTTTACTTTGACGGTTACATTAATAAAAAATACATTGTCATCTAATGTTTGTAGATACAAAAAAGTATAATAAATTTAGCTGATTACTTTACTAAAATAACATTTTTAATCTCCGGAACGTGTTGTTTAATAGTAGCTTCAACTCCGGTAACTAAGGTCATTTTATTAATAGAACAATCTGTACAAGCTCCTAAAAATTTTATGGAAACCGTATCTTGCTCTACCGAAACCAAATCTACATCACCACCATCTTTTATAAGATATGGGCGAATTTCTGCCAATGCCTTTTCAACTTGTTTGGTTAAATTATCTTCTATCATTTAGAATCATTCTTAATTAGAAAACAAATGTACACTATTTTTTTGTTTTTGAGGTTAAATAATTATAGGATTTGTCTGTTTACAAACCCTATAATTATAAAAATATTCAAAAAATAATTACCAAGCAAACAGTGGTAATTCTTTCATCATTCCTTTTACATTTTTGGCAACGGATTTTAATATTTTCTCGTCATCAGGATTTTCAATTACCTGATCTATATATTTTACAATCACATCCATATCCGATTCTATTAAACCTCTTGTAGTAATTGCTGCTGTTCCAACACGAATCCCGGAAGTGATAAAAGGCGATTTATCATCAAACGGAACCATATTTTTATTTACGGTAATATCGGCTTTTACCAAAGCATTTTCGGCTTCTTTACCGGTAATATTTTTATTGCGTAAATCAATTAACATCATATGGTTATCGGTTCCTCCGGAAATAATTTTATAGCCTCTTTTAACAAATGCTTTTGCCATTGCTTCTGCATTTTTTTTCACTTGAATTTGATAAAATAAAAAATTATCTTTTAAAGCCTCACCAAAAGCAACAGCTTTGGCTGCAATGATATGCTCTAGTGGTCCGCCTTGCATTCCCGGAAAAATAGCCGAATTTAATAACGTGGACATCTTTTTTAAACTGCCGTTTTTTAATTTTAATCCAAATGGATTTTCAAAATCTTTTCCCATCATAATCATTCCTCCTCTTGGACCTCTTAAAGTTTTATGAGTCGTGGTGGTTACAATATGGCAATGTGGCAATGGGTCGTTTAAAATTCCTTTGGCAATTAAACCGGCAGGATGCGAAATATCAGCCATTAATAAAGCACCAACTTTATCGGCAATTTCTCTAAACTTTTTAAAATCCATATCACGCGAATAAGCAGAAGCTCCGGCAATAATCAATTTAGGTTGATGTTCTAATGCTGTTTTTTCTAAAGCATCGTAATCTATCGTTCCGGTTTCTTGATTTACACCATACGAAACAAAATTATACAGTTTTCCTGAAAAATTTACAGGTGAACCATGCGTTAGATGTCCACCATGCGAAAGATCAAATCCTAAAACGGTATCTCCGGGTTTTAAAACGGCAAAATAAACTGCTGCATTTGCTTGCGAACCTGAATGTGGCTGAACGTTTACATACTCGGCATTAAACAATTCTTTTGCTCTATCTATTGCTAATTGCTCTACTTGATCAACTACTTCACAGCCTCCGTAATAACGTTTATTTGGATACCCTTCGGCATATTTATTGGTTAAAACCGAACCTGCAGCTTTTAAAACGTTTTTGCTTACAAAATTCTCGGAAGCAATTAACTCCAAACCGTTTTTTTGCCTTTTTTTCTCCTTTTTTATTAACTTACTAATCTGTTTGTCTCTTTTCATTTTATAATTAAATTAGTTGGAATGAATAAATTTCTTCAAAAATACAATTTTCCTTTTGTATATATCAATTTTACCTATATATTTGATGAAAATTTTATAAACTCATATCTTAAAAATATATGCAAATCACAGCAAATAATCCGGACAGAAAATCGTGGCTTCCTGTTGCAGAAAACTCCGATTTCCCAATACAAAACATTCCTTTTGGTGTTTTTTTAACCAAAGATGATATTACAACAATAGGTACACGAATTGGTGATTTTGCCATTGATTTATCGGCTTTACACCAACTTGGTTACTTTGAAGACATTCCGTTAACTGATGATATGTTTATGCAAGATTCTCTAAATGATTTTATATCAGATGGCAGAAAAACTTGGCGTTTGGTTAGAAACCGAATTGCCGATATTTTTGATATTGAAAATAAAACACTTCAAAATAACGACAAACACAAGGATGTTATTATCTTTAAAATGGAAGATGTAGAAATGTTATTACCGGTAGATATTGGTGATTATACCGATTTTTATTCCAGTAAAGAACATGCAACTAATGTTGGAATGATGTTTAGAGACCCTGAAAATGCACTACTTCCAAATTGGTTACATATGCCAATTGGCTATCATGGTAGAGCTTCATCTGTAGTCGTATCAGGAACTGATATTCACAGACCAAAAGGACAATTAATGCCTGCCGATGCAAAATCACCTATTTTTGGTCCGTCAAGATTATTAGATTTTGAATTGGAAATGGCTTTTGTAACAACCGATGTAAATCACCTTGGAGAAACTATTAGTATTGATGAAGCCGAAGATTATATATTCGGAATGGTACTTTTTAACGATTGGTCTGCTCGCGATATTCAGAAATGGGAATATGTGCCATTAGGTCCTTTTTTAGGAAAGAATTTTGCTTCGACAATATCACCTTGGATTGTTACAATGGATGCCTTAGAACCGTTTAGAACTAAAAGTCCGATTCAAAATCCAAAACCGCTACCATATTTAAGACAAAGTGGAAAACATGCATTTGATATTCACCTGCAAGCAGCTATTCAACCGGAAAATAGTGAAGAAACAATTGTTTCAAACACCAATTTTAAATATATGTATTGGACGATGAATCAACAATTAACACATCACACCATTAATGGATGTAATGTACGATCAGGTGATTTAATGGGTTCCGGAACGATTTCAGGACCAACAAAAGACAGTTACGGATCTATGTTAGAACTCTCTTGGCGAGGTACAAATCCGATTCGCTTAAAAGACGGCTCAAAACGTAAATTTATTGAAGATAACGACACCATAATTATGCGTGGCTTTTGTAAAAATGACAAAGTGCGGATAGGTTTTGGCGAATGTAAAGGGAAATTACTTCCTGCCAAATAGAAAACTTTTTCTTTTAAACTTTTTAAATCCTCAATAAATTGAGGATTTTTTTTATCTTTTATCAGGATTTCAGTATCTTTGAACAAACTGAAAAAGAAAACAAATCATGAAAAAAAATCTTATCTACTTACTACTTATTTCATTTATTTTAAGCTCTTGTAGCGGTACACAAAAAACAAAAAGTGCAATATCTTCGGGTAATTATGATATGGCTTTTGATAACGCTATTACAAAGTTAAACAAAGATAAAAAGAAATATGCAAAACAAATTCCACTTCTTAAAGAAGCATACGAAAAAGCAAATGCCAAAGATTTAGCTACTATTAACAAATTAAAAAAGCAAAATACCGTTGATGCCTTAAAAAACATCTATAAAAAATACATGAATTTAGATGTGAGACAAGATGAAATAACGCTTTTAGAACCTCTAAGTTATGATGGAAAAACTTATGAATTTAAGAAAAAAGATTATAGTAACGATATTTCAAAAGCGAAGAAAGATTATTCCGATAAGCTTTTTCAACAAGCCTCACCTCTATTAAACGGAACAAAACAAGACGCAAGAAAAGCATACGAAATATTGAGTAAAATTCAAGTTATAAATCCCAATTATCGTAGTGATTTAAACCAATTAATTCAAAAAGCACAAAATAAAGGCATGCAATATGTATTGGTTAAATTTAAAAACAACATTGCCAACCAACTTAACGACTCTACCTCTTTGGCTATTCTTAAAAATTTCGCTTCTTTAAACACAGGGAATTTCGCTAATAAATGGATTACCTTTCATGATAAAAAGAATTATAATATTACATACGATTATCAAACTGATATTTCATTAGATAAAATCACTCGAATTCCGGAAAAATTAAACACGCAAAAAGTGCCACAAGAAAAAGAAATTCAAACCGGTTGGAATTATAAATACGATGCCAACGGGAATGTAATGAAAGATAAAGATGGCAATGACATCAAAACACCAAAAATGGAAAAAGTACGAGCAGAAGTGACACTATATCAACAAATAAAATCGACTACATTAGACGGAAAACTGTCTTTAAAAGATTTAAAAACAGGTAAAGTTTTAGGTACAACTCCTGTACAAAGTGAAGCAAAATTAGAAAACATCTATGCAACTTATAAAGGAAACCCAAAAGCAATCGACCAAAAATATTACGATGCTTTAAAAAACAAAAAGAAACAATTTCCTGATGATACTGCCTTCACCAAATTTGCTCTACAGACTTTTAAAGAAAAAATTGAGGCTATTTTGAGTAAACAGCAATGGTAATTTTGGCACAATGCTTGAAATACCTGTAAAACCGTTTCTAAATTAAACGGTTTTTTTATTAATCCTTTAAAACTAAGATTATGAAAAAAATTACCATTTTATTCGCTTTTATTTTTTTGATGTTATCTTGTAACACTTCAAAAAAAATACAAAAACAAATCGCAACCGGTAGTTACGATTACGCCATTGAATATGCTGTAAAAAAATTACGTAAAAATCCAGATAAAAAAAAGAAACAACCAATTATCAAAATGCTCGAAAAAGCATATGATAAAGCTGTTGAACGAGATTACCGAAATCTGGAAAAATATAAAATAGACAGCAATCCTTCTGTAATAGAAAATATTTATAATACATATATAAATTTGGATAATAGACAAGAAAAAATCCGTCCGTTATTGCCATTGTATATTAAAGATGAAAATAGAAATGCACTATTTATCTTTAGAGATTATAAGCAAGACATAGAAGACAGTAAAAACTCATTATCCGATTATTTATACGCTAATGCGAAAAAATTATTGGCAAAAAACGACAAACAAAGTGCCAGAAAAGCATACGACGATTTAAAATACCTGGATAAAATTAATCCTAATTTTAAAGATGTAGAAGACTTGTTGAAAATAGCACATTTTAAAGGAACCAATTTTGTAAATGTCGTTTTAATTAATGATACACAACAAATTATACCAATGCGATTAGAACAAGACTTACTGGATTTTAATGCATACGGATTAGATAAATTTTGGACTAGATTTGATGCTCCAAAACAAGAAAATATTAATTACGACTATCAATTATCTTTACTTTTTAAGCAAATTGATATTAGTCCGGAACGTATCATAGAAACCAAAATACCAATTAGTAAAACCATAAAAGACGGCTTTGAATATCTTTTAGATAGTAACGGACACATAAAATTAGATAGTTTGGGTAATAAAATAAAAGTCGATAAATTTATTGATGTAAATGCAGACTTCTATAAAATTCACCAAGAAAAAGCGAGTCATATTGTTGGTGAAGTAAGCCTTACAGATTTAAAAAGCAACCAAGAAATAGATAACTTCCCTATTGAAAGCGAATTTATTTTTGTTAATGATTTTGGCGAATTAGACGGCGATAAAAGAGCTTTAAACGCTGAACAATTAGAATTGCTAAATCATAGAGAAATCCCTTTTCCGTCTAACGAACAAATGGTTTACGATACAGGCGAAGATTTAAAACAAAAATTAAAAGCCATTATTGATGATTTGGATATTTAATTTAAATTCTGTTTAATAGAAACCATCTAAACAAAAAAAACTTCGGCGTCGCTAAAGCGACGCCAAAGTTTTTAATTATAATCTTTAATTTTATTGACTTATTAATTTAATTTCTGTATATTTACCCTTTAAAATTAAGGATATGGAACAATTTAAAGGTAAAAACTTACTAAACTTTGTAAAAGAAC
>Ga0256840_1001595_pt1 | contig 21008 bp, 14 predicted proteins | sample 355202metaG_FD_185969 | JGI IMG/M metagenome (GOLD analysis project Ga0256840, IMG submission 185969) | Hydrothermal vent microbial communities from Mid Atlantic Ridge, Atlantic Ocean - 355-202 | ecosystem: Environmental > Aquatic > Marine > Hydrothermal vents | place: Atlantic Ocean: Mid...
TTAAATGAACGAATATCTACTACTGATGACAACTGAAAATGATATGCATTCAACTCAGATATTATATGGTTTAAGCTTTTCATCTTGTCCTCCTTTTTTATTCAAAATTACATCTAAATAATTCATAAAATCAGGGTAAAAAAGCTTATAGCAAAAGAATTAACAAAATAGGTATAAGCACTTATCTGTTTGAAAACAGTAATAACTATTATCAATAAACGGTACTGTATTTTCTACTTAAGCCCACTGCGCCCTTTTAGCTCTTTCCCACTTTACAGATTGCTGAGATGTAATAAGTCTATAAAAGCCCAGATACACTGAAAGGTTCATTATGAAAAAATAGTATGGAACAAATAGTACTTTAATTCGTGTTTTATAATTTTCGATAAACCAGCCAATTAAAACGGAAAGATAAAATAATATCTGTCCTGACAACAGTAAGGTATAAAAATCAGAATTAAAGAAATAAGCCGACTTAAACACCAAAAGAATATTTAATGGAATAATCATTAATAAAGCTAAGGGACTAAGTGTCCAGCGTAAAACCCTGTGTGATATGTATTGAAATGTTAAAACACCATATTTAAAAGGGTTGAGCAACGGTGTTAGTCTTAGAACAGATTGTAATCCTCCTGCCGAAATTCGAATTTTACGTTTTAATTCTTCCTTTACATTTGCCGAAGCTGTTTCAATAGCATATGCTTTAGGATTATATTGAATGGTATATCCTTGCATTGCAATCCTAAGCGAAATAATAAAATCATCAAGCAAAGTATCATTTTCAAGCTCTTGATATAATGCTGTTCGAATAGCAAATAATTCACCGGCAGCACCAACAGCCGAATATAGCTCTGCATCCCATTTTTTTAAAGTTGATTCATATTTCCAATATAAACTTTCGCCGGCACCGGATGCTGTATCCGCATTATTTGAATATATTCTTTTTTCGCCCGATACGCAACCGACCTTTGGGTTACTAAACATTTTCACTATTTCTTTCACCGAGTTTTTTCCCAAATTAGTATTTGCATCTGAAAAAATTACAATAGGAGTATCAACAAACTTTATCCCACGGTTCATTGCAGCAATTTTTCCACATCGTTCATTTTGATGATAGACTTTAATGTTTTTATACTGTTTTAAAATTTCCGGAGTACCATCATCTGAACCATCCGTAACCCATAGGTATTTTATCTTATCTTTTGGATAATCCAACTCGAATGAGTTTTTCACCTTAGCTTCAACAAAATCTTTTTCATTGTATGCAGTTACTAATAATGTTACTTCCGGTTCATATTGAGTATCGTAAGAGGACTTACTATTCTTTGTTACTAATCTTTTGATACTTACTAACAAATATAATAATATTCCATATCCAATATAGGAATAGAACATTATAAACAAACAAAACCAAAATAGGATTTCCAATATTTTCATGAGTTTATTTTTTAATTATTTTTAATGGTCTCATGGAACCGCATAATTAAAATAATCATTACCCTGAGTGTTTAATAATTATTTTAATCATGCTTGTTTCATGAGTATATTTTTTAAATTATTTTAAATGGTCTCATTGCCTGTTCCGCTTACGGGGGATGTTTCATGAGTATATTTTTTATAAATGCCCGTACAATACTTCGTATTTAATAGTATATCAGACAGCATTCTTTTTAGATAATTGTATCATACGGGCAGTATTTTTTATCTTAGAATTATTAGTGCTCATCCATTTCCCTGATTTAGGGTAATATTGCTTAATTACCTTTGCAGGATTACCGGCAACAACAGAATAAGCGGGAACATTTTTAGTTACCACACTGCCGGCTGCAACAATACTGTGTTTACCAATTGTTACCCCCGGAAGTATTACAGCATTTGCTCCAATCCAAGCTTCATTTTTCACCACAATTGGTTTGGTATTCACACCCTGTTGGTGAATAGGTTTTTTAATATTTTGATAATTATGATTTAAGCCGGACAAGACAACATTTTGAGCCAATCGAACATCATTGCCAATTTTAACAGGTCCAATTAATGTATTTCCAATACCAATCCTGCTACGGTCACCAATAACAACATCGCCGACCCCATTATTTATGGTGGTAAAATCTTCAATTGTAGAATCATTGCCTAAATAAAAATCATTAAATGGCATAAGATCCATCCTTGTTCTCCGGCAAATACGTGCCCTTTTCCCAATATGGTGCTTAAACGGATTTAAAAATAATTTCACCCACAAACGCGGACGTGCTTGATTTTTTGGTGATAATAAATACAAAATGATTTTTTTTAATTTAGGATAAGCTTTTAACTTTTCCTTTAATCCTGATTTTTTAATAGATTGGCTTTTATATTTATTTTTTTCTATTTCTTCAATGTGCCTGTATATCTCTTTAACATTGTTCTCCCATGTATGTTTTTTGGCAAAAGCAATTCTTTCTTTTTGCTTTTGTTCTGAATTTTCATTAAACGCTTTATCAATTAAATTAATGTAATCTTCTTTGTTCTCTGCCAGATAAACATAGTTTGAAAAGTAGTTCATTTCATCTGTTTTTGTTGCAATAACAGCTTTACCCATTGCCAAGTATTCATCAATCTTACGTGGATAATTACCTATTGTTACCGTATTTAAAGACTGAGGATTTATTGCGATATCAAAAGTTGAAAGATATGCCGGAAGCTCATTTTCATTTTTATTTCCTAAAAAATATACATTTTCCATGTTATGCAAATTACTTTTTTTAAAAGTCTCGTCTTCCGGACCTATTAAAACGATACTGTAATTTTTCTTTTCTTTGGCAATATGTTGTATTGTTTCTATATCGAGACGCAAACTGTTAAGAGCACCAATGTATCCAATAATCGGATGTTTTATCTTGCTAATATCATGAGGGACTTTATGCTTTATTTCAGCATTAAAAGCTGATACATTGCAACCTTGACCAACAAAATATGAATGTTTGTTATATTTAGCAGCATAATTGGTTAAAAAATGCGAGTTTGCTACTACCAAGTCAGCTTTTGAGATATGTTTTGCTTCGATACGTACGCCTTGTTTTTTCCAATAATCAACAGCAATAAGTTGATCGCGTATATAATAGATATAAATAGAAGGGTGCAATAATTCTTTTAAATAAAAACTTCTGAAAATATCATTATCATTAAAAATAATGTAATTTTTAAAGTTTAATTTATTTATTGCCTCATTTATTGCTCTTGCAATTCGTTTGTTATTCTCTTTATTAATTATATCAAAAAGAATATTTGCTCCTAATCGACTTATTGATTCTATAATCGTTTTAGGGTATAAATTCCACAAATTATCTTTTAATTTTATTAATTCCGGTTCTTTACCTTTAATTATCTTTTTCCTTTTAAGCACTTTTGGATTATTACTTTTTTTAAAAGAGGTAAGTCTATCAAGTGGTGGGTTCACATACAAAACCCTGTTGTGTTTTGAAAATTCAAGAGCAATGTTTTTGCAATTACTCCCAATTTCAATATCCCAAGGTTGTAAACCCACTATTACAATATCTCTGTTTGTAATCATAACAAAAGATTTTTATTAAAATATACTACAAAGATATTTTGATAGGCGTAATAACCTTAGAGCGTATTGACTTATAATTTATTAATTAGCAATAATAGGTATTTTTACTTACCGCACCCCAATTTCTTGATATATACCCAGAACTTTTTGAGCCATCGCTTCCCACGAAAATTTTTCAGCTTGTTTAAAACCTTTCTCAACAAGGTGCTTTTTTAATTCTAAATCATTTTCAATTTTAATCATGGCATCGGTAATTTCTTGTTCGTTAAAAGGGTTGACAAGTAAAGCTGCCTCACCGGAAACCTCGGGCATTGATGATGTATTTGAAGTAATCACCGGTACTCCGCAAGCCATTGCTTCCAAAATAGGTATCCCAAAACTTTCTCGTAAGGACGGGTATAAAAACAAAGCTGCCTGATTATAAATGGCAGGCAAATCCATATTGGAGATATAACCCGTTAAGTAAATATTATCAATAATGTTTTCTGCATTTATTTTAGATAGTATTTTAGTTAATACTTCTTTATTAAAATCGGGCATTACTAATGGTAGTTTTTTTGATGATATTTTTAAATAAAGTTTGTATGCTTTTAACACACCTATTGTATTTTTTTTTGGATCGGTATTGCCAAGAAAAAAAATAAACTCATCAGGTAATTTGTATTTATTTTTTATTAAGTGTTTTTGGTGGGAATCATTAATTTTGACAAAATGCTTTCCAACACCATTATAAACAACTGAAAGTTTATCACTATTGAGTTTAAAGAAATCCGCAATCCTGTTTTTTTCAAATTTAGAAACAGTAATAATTTTATCTGACTTAGCTACAACCTTTGGAACAATTAATCTTCGATACAAATTACCAAATTTTTGGTACAGAGTAGCTCCCTTTTTTAACAAATTCAAACGTTCCATGTATATGATATCGTGAAGTGTAAGTACTATTGGTTTTTTTGTACGAATAGGAGCCGTATTGCTTGTACAATGCAGAATATCACATTTTTCTTTTTCAACGGCTTTTGGAAGCGCAAATTGTTCCCACAGCGGATAAATACCACCTGATAGCTCTACAATTTTGAAGTTCTCTGTTTCTTTAATACAAGAACTATCAGGCCCCTGTTTCACAAAAATAACATAATTGTTTTTCAAATCAATTTTTTGCAAATTCCTGATAAGCTCGATAGCCACAATATCCATACCGTGCTTTTTTTTTCTAAAAATCCGTTGTGCTTCTATACCAATTTTCATGAGTTTATTTTTTATTAATTTTTAAGGTCTCATAGCCTGTTCCGCATCTGCAGAAGAACCACATGATTAAAATAATCATATCCTTGTGTCAAATAATAATTTTATTCAGGTAGAGTCATTACTTTGATTTACCATAAAAAAAAGAACTTTGCATAAATATAACCTATTGTTTCACTTATAACTGAGCGCATACCTCTACTGTACATCCACCACCTTTCTGTATCGTAACTTCTATCAGGCACTGAAATTACACCTACTTTATACTTATTATTAAGTGCCTTTTCATAAAATAAGCGACTACGCCTAGAATGACATCCAATAGTCAGCACATCAATAGATTTTATATCTTGATGACTTTCAAGCCATTCATTAAGAGTAAGTGCTGATGAATAAGTTCGGTTTCTAATGGCATTTTTTCCGGGAAGAGCAACAATTTTATTTTTATCAATACCTAATTTAATTAAACTTGCTTTAGTCAATTCAGCCATGGTTTTATATCTAGACACATAAACACCGGAAGGAATATTTCCCCCAGAAGTAATTATCAGTTTATAATTATTGTTATCAAATTCATCAACTGCTTGTTTTATGGCATAGTCTGCCAATAAACCGTCAAGAACAAGTACTTGTCCGTAAACAGGCTCGTTTAAACTCAAAAAATCATGAATATTCTTTATAAACAGATAAAAAACGATTAATAAAAACAGAACTACTATAATCTTTACTTTTCTGTTTAAGACCCTACACTCTTTTGTTTCAATCAATTTAAATTTCATACGGATATTAATAATTTATGGATTAAATATCAGGCATTTGAGTGTAATGTCATATCAAGCATGTTTTAGTCATATCAAATTTCGCTCTTTTTGTATAGAGCTTCGTTAAAATATTTAGACATTCGCCATATATGATAGAACACACTTGACACAACACTAGTTTTGAACCAAATAATCATAATTACGGTAACCATCAATTTCTTTATACCAATCAGTATAACTTGCACCACCTGATTCTGCCCACTGTGCAAAATAAGGATATGCTAAAATAATTTCCGATTTCTCAGTCGGGTAAACAAAATCGTGAATGATATCAATAGCCCAAGGCAAATTGTTTTTATCTTTATAAAAAGATGATGTTGTAATATCACTATTGTCGTCAAAAGTGCCAAAATATGACAAATTTGCTAAATCAGTTGGAGGCATATTGCTTAAATGTACTTCCCGCTCGCGATCGCCATCGATAAAAATAAAGGGATTATAGCTTCCTATAAGTGCTGCATCAATAGGCTCGGAATATTGAATTGTCAGTTCAATTTCTCTGTTCTTATCGTTTGCCCAAGCATTATCAAAAACAATAATAACCGGTTTTGATTGATTGGCTTCAAGCCCTTTTCCATCAACAGTTATCAAACCTTCGGTTAAGCGATATCCTGTAACTTGTTGAATCAATGACTCATCAATATTTAACTGAATACCGAACCCATTTCTAAACGAACCGCCAATGTTTTTAATAACAAAATTCAATTTTGTTTCAACAATAAGTCCATCTGCATTAGCAATATTTGTATAACGATAGTTAACTACAAGGTCGTTAAAATCAAAATCTCCTTGCGATGGCCACAAATCTTCAAAAGCATATGTTCCCCAGCCATAAATAGAAGGAGTGTAACTGCTGGAAGCTTTATTGGGATCAGAAGGGTATTCATCATAAAAATCAATTATACCATCTCCGTCTGTATCTGTTGTGGGAATAGTATTTTGATCATAAGGTAAAGTAGCTAAATCATGAATAACGGTACCATATATAGAACGCTCCTGCCAACCTCCGGTAACTTTATCCATAATAAATGTATAACCTTCACCATCAATTGCTGTTGCCCACCAAAGTTCATCATTTGAATCAAAAGTTAGCGAATTTGGATAGCTAGGCAGACTTTCAGAACTAATCCAAACAGTATTAATTGTATTTCCATCGGTAAATTCACATCTATATAGCCCACTAGTAGTAGAAATATACATAGTACCATCGCTATCAAAAGTCAAATCGCCACCGGAGGTAGTTTGAAGTCCTGATAAATAATATACTGACAGTATGGATGCATCAGTTGGGTCCAATACAATTACATAATAGTAAGTAGAAAAATATAGTAAGCCATCGTTTTGATTATATCCCAAACGGGGACCTCCGTACCCTACTGCCCCAACAGTTTCCCAACTAGCTGCATCAATATCGTAAGAATATAAGTAATAAGGATAAGTGTTTCCTATTGTATAGAGTTTTCTTGAAACAGGATCAATTGCACAAGTATAACTTCCATCATTATTAGGCAAAGAGCCAATTACCGTTAACTCTTTTGTACTTTCATCAATGGTAAATAAATCTCCATTTCCATTAGTTCCATAAAAAATATCATTAACTGCTACACTTGATTTATAAGTAGTTTGCTCAAATGATGCTTTATTTCCATTGACAGGAATAAGCGAAGAACTAAAAACCCCCATTTCGTTACGAACAACATATAAAGAAGTTATATATGCAGGAATTGTTACATGTAATGTAAAGTCAGGTTTATCGGTAAGCACAGTTGCAATTTTATTATTTAAAGCATCTGTTAATTGTAAACTTGCATTTACAGTATTTCCTTCTTCATCGATATAAGTAACATCACGGTTTAATTTATTATCATCAAATAAATACACATCATATTTTATTTGATTTGTAGCCTTGCGCTTAAAACTTTTAAAAGTTAGCACAATATCTTTAGAGGTTTTATAATCAAAACCTTGCGGAACCTCTAAATCGGTCATTTGTTGAACTAAGTGCTCCTCAACAGGGTTTACAAAATCCTTTTTACATTTTGTTAATAAAAATGCAATAAGCACTAAACTAAGTAATAAAGTTATCTTTTTCATTGTGTATGATTTTTTTAATTATTAATTCTAAAATATATGTATTGCTCCAAAACAGTTATGGATGGTTATGAATTGTATGAATAAATTTTTTATTGGCATTTTTAAGTTTAAACAGAACCAAAAACATGATAAAAAACACCTTTGGTAAGGTCAAAACAGCTTTTAAAGTTTTAAGATTATAATATTTACCGGGAGTTGCCAACAAAAAAGAAACAATCGTTAATATCAGTAAAATCATCCAATTAACTGTATTAAAATAGAGAGATGTAGTTTCTGCTTGCGAATAAATTGTTAAGAATAAATAATTTGCAATTGTAACAATTGTTAATATTCCTAAAAGTAAAATACGGGGAGGTAAAGCCATTTGATATACTTTATCAAAAAAGTCAATATTCCCTTTTGTGAAAAGATGATAAATACCTGAAAGGAAATATTTTTTAAAATATACAAATTGTGCTGACAGCCATCTTTTTCTTTGATTAGAAAATGTTTTAGGTTTAGAAACTTTTTCGTCAAAAACAACGGCATCCTCTAAATACTCAATTTTTATTTTATTGCTCAATAAATTTAACTCTAACTCTTTATCAAAGCCACCCACAGCTTTTACATTTTTCATCATGCTTTTAAATAGAGAATAATCAAAAGCCATTCCTGACCCGATAAGGGCAGCAGATAATCCTAAAACACGATGTCCTTTTCGGAAAATGTGATTATTTATTTCTTCACTAACTGCGTCTAAAACAGCAAAATTTGTATTAATATTTTTGGCCATTCTATGTCCCTGAACTACTTTACAAGTATTGTTAAACGCATTATTAATCTTACTCATAAAATCATATTCCATAATGTTATCAGCATCTAAAACCAGAGCAATATCATAATTATCACCAATTATATCCATTCCCTTATTTAAAGCTTTTGATTTAGTACTTTTTTCAAATGAAACTTCAATTAAACGAATAGGTAGTTTTTTAAGCTGATTAAGGGTATCCGGTTTTAATGAATCAGCAATAACAACTACATCGTACAGGTTTTGTGGATATGACTGTTTTAAAGCCTGCTGTGCAACATTTACAATTACATTATCTTCCTTATAAGCAGGAATAAGCAATGCAAATTTGCGGTATTCATTTAAATTGGATTTATTTTTTACGGTTTTAAATTTTCCTGCAATTGAAAAAATAAAAATGTAAAACACAGCAATTGCCAAGTATATATACATTATTAGTTCAATAATTTGTATTAGTATTATAAAATTTTCCATAATTTACAATTTAGGGTTATAGTGAATGCCTTTAAAATGTGTAATGTTCCAAAAAAGTCCTTTCAAAAGAGCAATAAACAAATCAAAACGAGCTTGTAATAAATAAAGCAAAGCATTTTTAGGACTTGCTATTAATACTAAATAGAGTATATTCAGTATAAAAATTAACCCTTTATAATTTCTTCTGGCATAGAGTATTCTATTGCGCGTTATATAATAAATTTTCAGTGGACTGTTTTTTCCTGTAGAAACGGATTCTTTGTGAAAAACCAGAGATTTGGGTTGATAATATACTTTAAAGCCGGCTTTTTTAATCCGGAAACTCCAGTCATGCTCTTCATAATACAAAAAATAAACTTCAGCCATCAAGCCTACTTTTTTTATAATTTGTGCGGGCACCATCATTGCTGCTCCGTGAACTGAATAGGTTGCTTGTGTGGTATCAAATTGACCTGTATCTTTTTGTTTATAACCAATCAAATTTTGTCGAAGGCTTATTTTATTCATTGGGGTATATCCGGCATATTGAATTGTATCTGGCGCATAATAAAATCTAATTTTAGGACTTACCATTCCAATTTTGCTGTCCGATTCTAATAAATGAACCATTGGTTCAATAAAACCTTCGGTTACAACTACATCATTATTTAAGAATAAAATATATTTACCTTTGGCAAAGTGAAGCCCAAGATTGTTCCCTCCTGCAAATCCACGATTTATATTGCTTTTAACCAGCAAAACATTGGGAAATTCTTTTTTTAACAAATCAAAATTATCGTTTTGAGAGTTGTTATCAACTACAGTAATTTCTATATTTTGATAGCTGATTTTTTGCAAACTGCGCAATAAATCCATAGTAACCGCTATTTGATTATAATTTACAGTTATAATCGAAACCAAAGGCTCTATATTTTTTTTCATATTTTCCATAATAATACCCCCTTGCTACTTTGAGTTTTTTTTTTACGATTACTAATAAAGCTCAGCTACCCGAAATACCAATTAGCTTTTGCTATTTTAAGTATCATATTCTGTTTTGTTCATTGATCTCATAAACCCCTTTTTGAACTGTAAAATATTCTTGTATTCGCTTTAGCTCCCTTACTACCCTTTTTAATATCATAAATAAATAATTACCATCAGCTTCAAGTGTTCGAGCACTTGTCCACACTCTGGCTTGTGGTGAATTTACACGGATAATTTTTCCGTATTCTTTTAATGCTAGTGCCATACTTCCATCCTCTCCTCTTTTAATATCTGTTCTCCATCCTATTTTTTTCCCTAATCCGGTAACAAAGCCAAAACTTGCTCCTCCTAAACTAAGCTCAGGGCGATTTATAGCTCTAAGCATGACCACAAAATCTTTAAAAAACTCATAGATTCCCAGTAGAAACCTTGATTTTTTACCATCAGGGATAAATGACACATGCCCAAAAACAGCCACCGTACCCGGTTTTTTTAAGTTATTGACCATTATATTAATATAGTTTGGCGGGTAGATGGTATCGGCATCACCACATAGATGATATATACCTTTTGCTTCATCGAGTCCTGCTTGACGTGCAAACCCCACACCTTGCCGTTCCTGAAAAACTGATTTTACACCACATTTGTCAAGTAATTCTTGTGTTCTATCTGTTGAATTATTATTTACAACAATCACTTCAAAAGGATAATCACTTTTTAATTCAGACAATGAGGATAATGTACGCAAAATTGTTTTTTCTTCATTGTAAGCGATTATTACTATTGATACAAGCGGTTTTTTGAAAGTTTTCGCATCAAATTCAACAGCAATTTTATCAAAAACCTCATCAGGGATATCATCTACACTTTCATAAGTGTACAAATGTTTTTTTACGTATTCGGGAATAAGCAAACTAGCCATATTTATTTAATTTTTTATTAAACAATTAGTAATAATTATGTTTGTTAGAATTAGTTTAAGCTGATTCATTTTGAAGTTGTTTATCGTATTTTAATGACATAAACAAAAATGCCATACTCATATAAATAATAATTCCGGTAGGCATCTGCCCAAGAATACCATTTCCGTAAGAGGCAACCATAATACCGAAATATCCTGAAACAAGTGCGTTCATTTTTGCTCTCAGGAGTTCATTTTTTATTTTAGAAAAAACATAATAAGAGCTTTTTAAAAGAATATAAAGCAATATTGTAAGGTGCAATACTAAACCCACAATACCCATTTCAGCCCATATAGCAACATACCAACTGTCGGTGGCAGTATTTGCTAAAAATGTATTTGGAGAAAAACGTTTTCCCCAATTTCCTGCCGAGCCTAATCCACCACCTAAAGGCCGGGTAGCAAGATAAACTTTTAGTTTAGCCTGATTGTTAAGTCTTGTTTGTAAAGAGGGGTTGTTCGGGTCAAGCGCAGTTCGGATACGCCTGATTTGATAATTGCTTTGTAAAATAGTTGTATATTTTAAAAATACAAATACCGAAACACCTGCTAAAACCCCTAAAAGAATAAGTTTAATGTTCTTACTTAAAATAAAATACAAGAAAAACCCTGCTGCCGGAACCGCTATTGCCCCTCTTGTACCGGAAATTAACAAACCATATAAACCAAGAAATCCGGCGAGATAATAAAAGTTTCTCAGTTTTTTATTTGATTTCATATTCAGGGCAATAATTAGGAAAACAACTCCTGCATGTCCTTGAGCTGCACCGAACTGCCCTGCATCGCTATAAAAAGAAAATATTCTAAGTTTGCCAAACAAAATATGAGTTACAGCACCTCCCGAGTCAAGCCATGCTTGTTCCCAGGGATCAACTCCCCAAAAAAGTTGCATGATTCCTTTTAAAGAGCCAATGATTGAAAAAAGCGCCCATAATTTTAAAAATTTATCAAATTTTTTAACATCCTGAAATAAGATAAAAGTAAGGGGGATTGTTAACAACATGTATAAACCAACGCCACGCATTGCATAGAACCATGCTGCCCTACTAGCTGCTTCCGGATTTACTAGTTGAAAAAGGACATATCCATACCAAATAATGGCAAGAAGCGTTAAATCACTTTTTGCCGGTGACCAATCTACCTTCTTATAAAAATTTTTAAATATTAAGCCCAAATATGTTAAAACAAGTAAACCATCAATAGTTAAACCTAAAGGGGCCGGTAAGTATCTTGTAATTCCCAGCGCAAAAAAATTCATAATAAAAACAAAGATGAAGCCTATAAACGGTATATTAAAAACACGATTCAGGACAACAGCAGCCACGGGTAATGCAATTGCCAATAAACCAAACAGAATACCCTTTGTTGCAATTAAGTATGCCAAAATCAATGCAACAATCAATAAGCCAATAAAATTTATTGGTTGTTTAAGTTTATCTGCACCATATTTTACATCAAAAGGGTTCATTAATATCTTTGTTCTTTAATTATTTTTACTGATAAAAACCGATTTACAAAAAATTTATAAAAATTTATTCCGCTTATACCAATCTGAAAAAAGTTAAGTTGCAGCTTCTTTTTTAAATAAAACCATCCTAAAAATACGCCGGTCAAGGTAAATAAAACCGTTACTACAGCTACTGCCGTTAATGACTTAAAAGCAAATACCGCAATCAAATCACCAATAATGTTTGCTATCATCATTATCATAACTTTTAAGAAATTTAATTTAGGAAGGTTTATACTGTCAAGCGCAACACCGGTTAGCCGGTCAATTGGCAACAATAGTGCGTAAATACAAAATATTCTAAAAATATTGCCCAATAAAACTGCGGAGTCTTTATACTCGCTACCTCCTAAAATCCAAACAAATTTATTTGCAAAAACAAATCCGGCTATCAAAAGTGGAATAAACAAAAAGCTTATAGCTCCTGAATAGGTATAAAATACATTTTTAAATTCAGCAATATTATTTTTTAAGCTTGCACGTGACATTTTGGGGAAAGCTGTAGCCGTAAAACTTCGTAAAGGGATTTCGAGTATTTCAACAAATTTTAGAGGTATAGCATACAATGCCACAGCCGACGGACCTAAAAAGGGACTTAAACCAATGATAAAAGCATCGGCACTACGTAATAAACTACTCCCGATAGCCGTTCCGATAGAAAATTTACCAAAATTTAGTATTTTCTTAGCTACTAATATACTTGCTTTTTGAATATATAATAAACCGTCCCAGCCTTTAATAAAACTATAAATGGATGCAATTAAATTACTAAAAATATTAGCAATAATTATTTCCTTAATACCAAAATTAAAGAACAGCTTATTGATAACTAAAAAGATAACAAAACTTGCCACATTAATAGCTCTTAAAAAGAGAATTTTATCAAATTTTTGTTCGGCTTGTAATAAGGATAACGCATTATTCCATGATAAATTAGAAATTGCCAAAAAAGGATAAAAAAGTAAAAAATATTGATATCCTGAATTTTGTAAGCTGTCTGAAAAGAAAAAGTAAAAAGACCAAAGAAGCAGAACAATTACAAAAACCTGAACAATCCCTATGAGCATGCTGGTAGCTATAAAACTTTGTTTTTCGTATTTATTAATACCGGAAATAAAGCGTACAACAGCTGTTCTTGTCAATCCAAAACGAAGTAAATCAATAAGCGTTGCAATGGTGATATAAATTATCCACTGACCAAAATCAAAAAGGCTAAGACTCCGGGTAAGTATAAGAAATGCTATAAAACCTAATGCTGCAAAAACAACATTTCCAAATAACGATATGAAATTGTCTTCTTTTACTATTTTTATTATTAGGTTTTTCATCGTAAATAAATATTTTTATTGCTTTAATTATTTAATTTTGATCAGATTCAATTTTTTTAACATAGTAAAATTGCCGTTTCAAAATTCTTTTTATCATAACTCTAAATTTACTACGTTTCTTAGGTAACTCACCGATAATTTGTTCGATAACCGGTAGTTCAACACCATTAAGTATTATTTCGGGGGTTATATGGTTTATTGCTTTTTGAATTCTTTTTAAGGATGCAGTGTCTGCTTCTGTCCAAGGACGATTTGCACGGCACACCATATATGCATCATCCATTGTTGCCAATAGTTCAATAGGATACGGACTTTTGTTTATACCAGGAATAACTACAAAAACATAATCATAATCATTGGGGTTACAAAAATCACTAAATAAAACCATATCCTCAACAGATTTTATGTTCATAATGCTTTTATCATTTGCGAATGCATCAGAATCAACTTCTTGATAAAATTTTTCGTTTGATTTAGTAACACTTGTTAACAAAAGAACTTTATAATTAAGCTCTCTAAGCATATGAACAATTCGGGAAGCAAGCATTGTTTTACCATCGAAATTACGTGTACTAAAAAACAGTACTTTATATGGTTTTTTTTCTTTATTAAATTGCTTTTGTCTGATATTTTGAACAAGTAATTCAGTAGTCCGGTTTACAATAAAATTATAATCAATATGTTCCGTTTTTTTACTTTTAACAATTAAAGGATAAACACCAACTACTTTTAAATTTGTAAGCTTTTCTATATTATAGGGTGTTTTAATATTAACATCTAAATACTCCAAAGCGATTATCAAAAATAAAACAATTACAAAGCCGGCAATACCACCAATAGCCACAAGAAATTTTCGTTTTGAAGGCAAGGGTTCAATAGGAAAAAAAGGTTTGTCAACAATCTTAATATTTGATGATAATTCAAGGTTTTGTTGTTTTAATTTTGCTAATGATAAACTGTGCAGTAAAGACAGGTATTCTCTTTCGGCAATACTAATTTCACGTTCAAGACGCTTAATGGTAGCGCCTAAGGGAGCAAATATTTCGTATATTTTTTTAAATTCGTCACGTCTTTTGTTTAGTATTACAATTCTGGCTTTGCTTTCTTCATAGCTTATTACATTTTTAAGCCAATCTTCAAGAATTTTTTCAGAAGGTAGCCCTTCAATACTACTTTCACTTAGATATAATGAATTTACCGCTTCGGTAAGCTCAGCTTTTAATTTTTCTGCCCTTACCCTTAAAGCAAGGAGTTGCTTATCTACATCATCACTAATAGTATCATTAACAGAAGCAGTTTCGAGCAGTGTAATTTTAGAGGTAACTCTAGAAAGTTCATCTCTTTTTTTCATAATATTATCACTGTACAATTTAAGATGCTGGTTTGAATTTAATTTTGATTCTAAATTTTTAATTACTGCTTCTGCTGCATATAATTTCATTTGTTCTCTTTGATATTCCAAATCCAAGTTTTCTTTTTGAGAGGCTATATATTTAGTTTGTTCATAATAGTTTATAATATTATTCTTTTGGTTGAATTTTAATAGCTCATCTTCGGCATCTTTTAATCTTTTTTCAGAAACAGCCAATTGTTTTTCAAAATACCTCACTACATCAGCAGTTTGGTTTTGTTTAATTTTTGTATAATTGTTTACAATAGCCTCTTCTAAAATCACTAAAGTTTGCTGGCATATCCCCGGATCATCCGATTCATAAGAAATTTCCAGAAGGTCACTATTTTGATATCTTTTTATTTCAATTTTGCTAATGGCTTCGATACTGTAATGTTCATCGTCTTTGTTTAAAAGCCTGTATAAATAATTTGTATCGTTGCGATTTAAATACTCATACAATCGCAACAAGCTAATTTCAATTGAATTTGTATCAATTAATTTTTTAACCTCTTCCGGGACGGAGTTTTGTAAATCATAATAATTTTTTGTAGAAATATATTCAGGCTTCGGACTTTTCAACATCATATTTTGAGCAAATAATTTAAGAGCAACCTCTGTTAAATTACTTCGTGACTTAATAATGTTAATAAAATTATCAAAAGCATTATTTACGGCAAAAAAGTCAATACGTGAACTACTTTGCGATTCAATAGAATAGCCCGAAGCAATACCTGTATAAATAACCGTATTTGAATAATACCGTTCTTCTTCGTTTCGCGTAAGGATAAATACGGCAACAGCCATTATAATCGGTACTACAATCAGTACAAATGAATTTTTTACCAACAATCTTATGAAATCAACAATACTCACGGTTCAGTTATTTTAAATTTAATTTAATACCACACGTTTTTTCCAGTAAACTGAGTGACTTATAATAGTTGTTTTTTTCTTTTTCTAAATCTATTTTAGCTTTTGTTTGTATTCCTTGTATCAATACCAACTCTGAGAGTTTCATCTGACCTGATTTAAACTTTTGTTCACTCATTGCCAATTGAAGGTTTATTGAGTTTAAATTATCATTTCTTAATATCAATATTTTTCGGGCAAGAAGTACGTTTGAATACTGTTCGACAACAAGATTAACCAATTGATCTACGATTTGCTTTTTTTCAAAACGCACTTGTTCAAGTTCTTTTTGCCCAATATTTATTTCATTGTTTCGGTTATAAATTGAATTAACAGGCAGATTAACAAATACCCCTACTGAATATCTTGATTGTTGTCCTGTGGTAATTGCCCCCAGTGTATTTAAACCATCGGAATAAGTATTTAGAGCATAATTATCATAGGTACCGTATTGCATTGATGCACCTAAACTTACATATTTACTCCAGTTTCTTTTTAAAGACTTATTCTTCATTTCTCTGATAGCTATTTCTGCATCATATTGTTTTAATAATGGCGAATGTTCTTTTGCTGCTTCAATAAGAACATTAAGCGGAGGTAGAAAATTTTCATGTAGTTGTATATCAGAAATTAAACTATCGGAACTTTGCGAAAATGCAGATAGATTTAAAAGTATTGTAAAACAGGATACTAAAAATAATTTTAAGGACATTAGATTCATCTCTCCTATGAATTTATTATTGTATTTTTTAAAAAATACATGATGTTGAGTAGCTTTTATATTCATTTTTAAAGATTTAAACGTTTTACAATAACTTTACACATTTTATTGTTCATCCTTATATTATTAAATTTAACCTTACGGATACAAGTCCGCTAGTTAAGAGTTTTACAACTGTAGTAATTACCAAGCAAAGACTTTTTTATACGCTCTCAGATTGAAAAAGTGCAGGAATGGTCATAAAAATCAATTTCAAATCAAAGAGAAAAGATGATTTTCGAGCATAATAATTATCCAGTTGTTTACGTTCCTCTGCAGACATGCTGCCGGATTTTCCGCGTTTTTTAACTTGCCACAAACCGGTTAGTCCGGCAGGAGCTAAAAATCGCTCACTCCATTCATCGGTTGTTAATAGTTCCGCTTCATATAAAGGTAAAGGACGGTTACCCACAATTGACATATCGCCCTTTAATACATTGATTAATTGAGGTAATTCATCAATACTGGTATTACGAATAAACTTACCTATTTTTGTTATGCGCGGATCATTTTCAATTTTAATAAAAGTTGATTTGATTTTATTTTTTTTAGACTTTAAATAATGATTTTCGCATATTTCATGTCCATCGATATATAAAATTGGTGAGCAAGGATGTCCCAATTTTTCGCATTGAGGACAAGTATCTTCGGAGGTATCACTAATTATTTCTTGCGCATATTGGTTACTGCTTTTTACTTCTTTTAATTTACTATCAGCCCCCTCATACATTGACCTAAATTTATAAAAGTCAAAAATTTTATAACCTCTTCCCACTCTTTTTGATACATAGAAAATACTTCCTTTAGATTCAAGCTTAATTAATATCATAACAATTAACAATAAGGGACTCAATAATATAAGTGCAGTAGAAGCCACAACAATGTCAAACAGCCTTTTTGACCAATGAAGTTTATACTGTTTCTGTACTCTTGTCTTATTATGCTTTCTAACCCCTTTTATTTCAGAAAGAAATTTTATTCTTTTATAAACTGTATCAGGATTTAAAGGAACAACATATACATCATCAATACCTGTTTTTAAAGCATTTTTTATGATGTCTTTATCGTATTTTTCAAGAAGCAAAAAGAAAATTATTTTAGCCGATTTACTGTTTTTATGAAAATTTTCAAAATATTCAATCCCCGTAAAATTCGTTAATTTTAAATCACAGATAATTGCGTGTACTTTCTCCTTTTTCAAAAAAGAAGATGCAGCAAAAGCTTCTGTAAATTTATACATTTTAAAACGCTTATCTTTGTATAGAGCAGCAATTTTATCGCTGTCAGAACCGAGATATACTATTTTTAATAATTCATTTGTTTCCATAACACAGTAATTTTTATGTTTTGTTATTATTTATACAGTTTAAACTCCTTTTTAAATCACTTTTTCCTTTTTGCCGGTACCAATTTGCCGGAAAATATTTTGTAGCGGGCGAAATACCATCACTTTTACCGCATTAAACCCGTAATCCAGCCAAGAATCAATTTTGTACATATTGATTCATCCGTTCAAAAATATTATTCACTTTTAAAACAAGTTCTTCCGGATTAAAAGGTTTTACCAGATAATCGGTTACTCCAAGCTTTAAAAACTTAACCCGAACTTTACTTTCGTCTATACTGGAAAGCATGATAACAGGTATATCTTTTAAAAAACCGGTTGATTTAATTTGCTCCAAAAACTCAAAACCATCCATTTTGGGCATTTGAATATCCGAAATGATTAAATCCGGAATATATCCTTTCTGCATACTTAAAAATGCATCAAGCCCGTTTTCTTCAAGTCGTACATTGTAAAACTGTCCGAGAAATCTTTTAATTAGTTTTCTCATCATAAGCGTATCATCTACAACTAAAATATTCTTTTCCATAGCATTAATTTTTAAAATTAGTAATTAACTATATTTGAAAGACAATTATTTGCTTCTTTCTCATATACAAAGTTAAGCTATGATAAGCACCTGTTTTAGGGAGCAAAAACCTATAATTTTACTTATACAAATAATTGAGTATTTATACCTATATCATTTGTTGAATATGCTAAGCGGATAATCAAATGTAGGTGCAAGCACCTATATTTACTATACAGGAAAGGATAAAAATCAGATTTAATTAAAATACTTGTGCAAATTTATACTTATTAAAATGCGAAAAATATTAATACAACAATAGACTAACACAAAACGTATTAACCAATGAAAGTAACTCAACGATATTGTATTTCAACCGGAAAAATAATGCATGAAGTACAAAACTAATCTTTAACAGGCAATGGAAGACTAACGGTAAAACGCGAACCTTCTCCTTCTTTACTTTCTATATGAATGGTACCGTTAAGTTGCTCTACTGATTCTTTTACAATAGTAAGTCCCAAGCCTGTTCCCCGAATTGTGTCAACATTTTCCGCCCTATGAAAAGGGATAAATACCTTATCAATTTCGTTGTTTGAAATACCTATACCAAAATCAATAATATCAACAATCGTAAAATTATTTTCACACCGGTATTTTATAATAACTTTGTCAGAATCGGGAGAAAATTTAATGGCATTGGTAAGGAGATTAATAAAAATTTTGCGTCCAATTTTTTCATCCACAAAAATATCGCAATCATTTTGAGTTTCACCATACACAATTTGGTGTGAGGTTGAAGTAACGGAAAGAACTTCATCAATAATCGTGTCAAAAAAGTCTTTACATTTATAAAGCTCTGGCTTAACGGATATTTTTCCTGCTGCTCCTTTCCCTATAGTCAAAACTCCATCAAGGAGCGAAATCATATTTTTAACTTGCTCTTCAATTTTTAAAAGTTTTAATTCTCTGGTCTTTTCATCTAAACGGTGCCAATATTTTAACACAAAACCGGCAGCAAAACTTATTGTAGCCAAAGGAGTTCTAAATTCATGCGAAGCCATAGAAACAAATTTAGACTTTAACTGGCTTAACTCTTTTTCTACTTTAAGCGCATTTTCTAACTCCTTAGTTCTTTCGGCAACTTCTTTTTCCAATTTATTTTTATATCTGTCAAGTTTTGTAATGTCACGGGCAATAAATAATGCCCCGGTAATTTCCTTGGCAGTATCGTATTGAGGAGTAGTATTTAATAAAAGTTTTAATGTATTCCCTTTCTTTGTTTTAATCTCTATTTCAAAATCAGAAATTTGCTCACCTTCAAGTGCTTTTTGGCATAAATCAATAAACTTATTTTCAAATATTTGCTTGATTAAAGAATGGTTTATACTTTTTTTGTAAACATAATCTTTTAAGTATCCGGTAATTTGTTCGGCAAAGCGGTTCCAAACAATTATTTCTTTGTTTTTATTTATGCCAAAAACAGGAACATTAACTGTTTCAATTATATTTTTTAACTCTTTAGTTTTTTGCCTTTTTTGGTCTTCTATAATTTTTTGGGCAGTTATATTCTCAATAGTTCCTTCATAAATAAGCTCGTTATTTAACATCTTTTTTTGGGCACTTTCTCTTACATAAATAGGTTCTTTATCCTTAGTTAACCAAACCGTTTCAAAACCACGTATAAAACCCTCTTTTTCAATAGCTTCTTTAAATTCTTTACGTTCACCAGGTTTAATAAACCTGCTAATATTAGTGTCATATGCTTTCAGCTCGGCAAAGGATTTAAAACCCAGAAAATTACAAAGTGCTTTGTTAGCGGTTATTATTTCGCCGCTTAAGCTGGTTTGATACATTCCGATTATTGAATTTTCAAACAGTTCTCTAAAATGTGCTTCTGACTTTTTAAGCTGTTCCTTACTCTTTATTAAAGATTGGTACAAGCGGTCTTTTAAGTGAATTTCGTTAATTAATTCAGCGTTTTTTTCTTTTAATTGAACAGTTTGCTTTGCCACAAGCTCATACAAATCATCCGTTTGGCTAATCAATTGATTTTCTGCCATTTTCATTTGTTTAATTCGTACTGCGGTATGAGAAAATATACCACTTAACAAAACCAAGTAGGCAATTAGTTTTAACAAGAGTCCAAATTCAAAGAAAGCATCGAACTGAAATTTTGAAACTGAAATATACAATTGCGATACCATAATGATTGAAACCGATAAAAAAATCCACCAGTTTAACATTTCAGCATCTTTTAAATAGTTTAAAAGATATGAAAGCAAAATAAAAAACAATAAAAAAGCATATAATGAATTAATGGGATGAGAAATAAAATTTTCATAATTAATATTTTG